>Ga0114999_10005343_pt1 | contig 15178 bp, 14 predicted proteins | sample ArcticOcean_MG_C_3_FD_89820 | JGI IMG/M metagenome (GOLD analysis project Ga0114999, IMG submission 89820) | Marine microbial communities from western Arctic Ocean - ArcticOcean_MG_CB8_126 | ecosystem: Environmental > Aquatic > Marine > Oceanic | place: Arctic Ocean: Canada Basin | collected...
CAGCCTCAACAGATGCAACAGCAGATGCCCGGAGGCATGGGCGTCCAGGCAGCGCAGTCTGTCATGCAGCAATTCGGCTAGGTGTGAATTTTTGGGAAGAGAAAACACTCGAAGAACTCTCCCCGACGGAATGGGAATCGTTATGCGACGGGTGCGGCAAATGCTGCATGGTAAAACTGAAGGATTCCCGGACAGATGCCGTATTCTATACGGATTTGGCGTGTCCCTTACTGGATAACGAGACTGCGCAATGCTCAAACTACCCGGAACGTCAAAAACTTGTGCCTTCCTGTGTGTCGCTGACGCCGGAGAACATAAATGAGATCGATTGGCTGCCTAAAAGTTGCGGATATGTCAGGGTTGCTAACGGACAGCCGCTGGAATGGTGGCATCCGCTCATATCCGGCAGCAGAGAGACAGTACACAGCGCCGGAATATCCGTGCGCGGCAAAACCGGCGGGGCGAGCATAGCCGATGGCTGACACACGCGAAGATCAAGAAAAACTGTACGGCACCGCACGGTACTGGCAGCGCGAGATCGATCAGGCCAGCGAGTTCGAGAAGGACTGGCGGGATCGTGGCATCCGTGTGGTAGAGCGTTACCGCGATGAACGCGACACCGGCGTTGTCGGGCCGCTCACGCACCGTTTTAACATTCTCTGGGCAAATACTGAGACGCTGAAAGGCGCATTATTTGCGCGAATGGCGCAACCGGACGTGCGCCGACGCTTCAACGATGGAGATACGTCAGCGCGACAAGTTGCTATCGCTCTGGAACGGGCATTGCTCTACGGGTTGGATGTCTATGATTCTGAACTGCCCATCAGGGCCGCTCTGGAAGACTATTTGCTACCGGGGCGCGGCGTTGTCTGGGTTGTTTATGAGCCAATTATCATTAAAGAAAAGACAAAAATTGAAATCAAGGGTGAAGACGTACAAATCCTTGAAGAAGAAGAAATCGAGCGTCTGGGAGATCAGCGGTGCCGCTTTGAGTACGTTCATTGGCAAGATTACCGAGAAAGCCCCAGCCGCAGATCAGAAGATGCAATGTGGCGAGCGCGGCGGCACCTATTTACACGCGAAGAGCTTGTCGGGCGTGGGTTCGATCATGCGGAAGAAGTGCCGCTGAACTGGATGCCGGAGCGTGAAGACATCTCTGACATTGATGAGCTTTATAACCGCGCCGAAGTCTGGGAAATCTGGGACAAGGTAAAACGCCGCCGCCTGTTTATAGCTACCGGGTACAAGGACGTGTTGGCGGACGATGACGATCCGTACACGCTGGAGAATTTCTTCCCCTGCCCGACGCCCCTGATAGCGGTGCGGACAAACAATACCTCCATTCCGGTTCCTGAGTTCACGCTTTACCAGGATCAGGCAGACGAGCTTGATCGCGTCACAACCCGGATAACTTTCCTGATAGAAGGGCTGAAGCGCCGGGGTGTTTACGATTCCAGCATTCCAGAACTGGCTCATCTGGCAAACGCCACCGATAACGAGTTCGTTCCAAGCGATAACTTCTCGAATCTGGCACAAAAGGGCGGTTTGGCCGGGGCTTTCCAGACTGAAGACATTTCGGCCATCACTCAGGTGCTTGCCGGTCTGTATAACCAGCGGAATCAAGTGCTTCAGGCTATTTATGAAGTGACTGGAATCTCCGATATTCTCCGTGGCGGCGGGACTAAAGCCAGCGAAAGCGCAACAGCCCAACAGCTAAAAGCACAGTACGGCTCCATGCGCTTGCGACTGCGCCAAGAAGATATCTCCAAATACATACGCGATCTGTTCCGTATCAAGGCCGAATTGATTGCAGAGAACTATGAGCCGGAAATTCTTGAGCGCATGACAGGCGTCGAAATTACGGACGAGATGGTAGAAATCATGCGTAACGATAAGTTGCGCAGCTACCAGATCGACGTGGAAACGGACAGCACCGTATTTGCGGACGAGGAACAGATAAAACGGACGCGCATTGAATTTGCCAATGTCATGGGCGGGTATCTGGTGCAGGCAATCGAAGCCACACAGGCTGCGCCTGAACTGACGCCGATAGCTTTCCAGATACTAAAGTTCGTTTCCGGTGCGTGGAAAGTCGGCAGACAGTTTGAGGATGTTATCGGAGAAACCGAAGCCGCTGTGATGGAGAAGCTCCAAGCCGCGCAGCAACAACAACAGGTTTCGTCTGAAGAACGTATTGCACAACAACGCATAACGGCTGAACTGGAACGCGAGAAGCTGAAACAGGAAGGCAAGCTCGCAGATATAAACTCCCGCGAACGTGCTACAGCGGCAGAAATACAGGAGAAAAGCCGCGCATCCAGTGAGCGTGTGCAAAGCAAAGAGGACTTGGCGATGCTGGATGCAGAATTGCGAATGGCGGAGGGCCAGCAATGAGTTCTGAGTATCGTAAAAACTATGATGCGATTAAATGGCCCAAAATAAAGGCAAAGAAACGCATCGAAAAAACCTTTTCAAAGTCGACTTATAATATTATGAAGGATATTGAGCCGTTTCTAAGTCCTGTTGACGGAACTTATGTGACGAGCAGATCAGAATTGCGCGAACATGAAAAGAGACATAATGTTCGCCAGATTGGCAATGACTGGGCGGGAAGTGAACGCCCTTCAAACTGGGATACTATGAGAAATGTCAATAACTGAGACTAGCACCCCGGAACCGGGGCCAGCGTCAGAAGCTATAACACTCGATGGCGTCCTCGAAAGCGTCATTGGCGGAGATTTCACGCACGGCGATGTGAAACCAACTCCAGAAAATCCACCAGCTATCGCCGGAGAAACCAGCGCGGAAGAAGTCGAAGTCGGAACAGACGACCCATCGGATGATGCCGCCGAAGGCCATGAAGCAAGCGAAGACGAGGCCACTCCCGAAACAGACACACCGGAGTCTGAAGCGGAGCCAGCGCCAGATGCTTTAGCTGCACCGAAAACATGGCCTGCTGAACAACGCGAAGCGTTCGAGCAACTACCCGATGAGCAGAGAGATTTTATGCTTAAACGGGAGAGCGATCGTGATGCGGCGTTCACTCGCAAGACGACTGAACTGGCAGAGCAGCGAAAAGAAGTAGAGGGTTTGCAAGGAGTTCTGGCACCGTACAAACAGCAGATGCAAGCTCACGGGATTAGCGAGGCCGAATACGTCTCGCGTCTTATGAGTTATGACAATGCACTACGGCAGAACCCGCAAGCGGCCATCACTCAACTCGCCCAGCACTACGGGGTTCAGAATGCGTCAGGCGATTCGGGTGAGGATTATGTAGAGGATTATTCAACTGATTCGCACACACAGCAACTGCAACAGCAACTGGCCCAGACGCAACAGCAAGTTAATATGTTGGCCCAGACGCAGCATCAGGATCGCTACAAACAGCTTGAGGATCAGGTTGATATTTTTGCGAATGAGAAAGACGCAAATGGAAACCAGAAGCGTCCCCATTTTGAGAAGTTGCGTGAACGGATGTCGCGGCTCGTAACTGCCGGAGAGACTCAAGATTTGCAGACGGCATATAATATGGCGCTTCGCCTTGATGACGATCTCTACAAAGAGACGTTGGCAAACGAGCGTACAGCCGTAAGCAAAAAAGAAGATGCCAAGCGTAAGGCGGCTGTAGATAAAGCCAAGAAAACGCGGCCTTCACAGTCTACCGCACCCCCAAAGGGCACGGTATTGGCAAGCGGTCTTGACGACATTTTACGCGATACGATTAACACTGCCAGAACGTAAGAGTTACTGCTGTTGCCCCATGATGGGAGCAAACAGAAATGGCTACCTCTCCAAATAGTACCTATACGGAGATCGTAACCACTACGCTCGCTGGTTATTCCAAGACGATGGCCGACAACGTGACGAACAACAATGCGTTGCTTCGCCACATCGACGCAAAGGGCAACAAGTCCCCCGCGACTGGTCGAACCATCGTTCAGGAGCTTGAGTACGCTACGAACTCGACAACCAAGTGGTATTCGGGTTACGAGGTGCTTGATACTTCAACCAGCAACGTGTTCACCGCTGCCGAGTTTAATTACAAGCAGTTGGCGGGCAACGTGGTTATCTCCGGTCTTGAGCAAGTCGAGAACTCCGGCCCAGAGCAGATTTTCAATCTTCTCAAAAGCCGTATTCGGAACCTTGAAAAATCGCTCAAGAACACGATGGCGACTGCGCTTTATGCAGACGGCACCGGAACTGATTCCAAGGAAATTGGCGGGCTACAGCTTGTCGTTCCCGGCACCGTGGGTAACACGGTTGGCGGTATCAACAGTGGCACCTACACGTTCTGGAAGAATCAGGTGTATGACTTCTCGACGGAAACCATCACTGCTTCCGCTACCACAATCCAGACGGCCATGAATACCTTGTGGCTTGCCTGTATCCGTGGTGCGGATCGTCCTGACGTGATTGTCGGTGATACCAACTACTTTGGTTTCTACTGGTCCTCACTTCAGACGAACCAGCGGTTTACCTCTGATGAGTCGGCGTCGGCTGGATTTATGAACTTGATGTTCATGGATGCACCGGTCTACTACGACGATCAGTGCCCGGCGAACAAGATTTACATGCTCAACACGGACTATCTCTTCCTCAGATATGCGGAAGGCCGTGAGTTTGTGCCTCTTGGCGAGAAGGCTTCCGTAAACCAAGACGCTCTTGTCATGCCTGTTGCATGGGCCGGAAATATGACGGTCAGCAATCGCGCACGGCAGGGCATCATCCAAGCCTAAGGAGGACTTAATGCCTTATACATCTCAATCAGCGATTGGCATTGACTTCGATGGCGGGACTGAAGCAACCCCGTCGCAGGCCCTTGGAACCAGGATGGTAGGAACCGATGCTTCCACTTGGCTCTACGTCACAGCAGGCAGCGCCGTTGCCCAGTATGACGTGGTTGCCGTGACGGAAGCATACTCTGCCGTTCCGATTACCAAGGCTCTAGTCGATACCGGTGAATTGATTGCCGTAGCGCCCGAAGCGATTACAAGTGGGCAATACGCATGGGTTCAGTTGAACGGAGTTTGCACGATCAACGTCTTGGCAAGTGCTGCCGCAGATGTGATCCTGTACTCTTCAGCAACAGCCGGAAGCCTCGATGACACCGCCACTTCTCATACGAGAGTTGACGGCATCAAGCTAACCACGGCTCGTGGCGGCACGGCGGGAAGCGCACCTGCCATCGCCTCGTATCCGAAGTCGTTTGTAATCTAACTGTAAAGGGAGTGCGGGGGCGTAAAAAACCCCCGCACAACTGCTTATGAGCAATATCAGGATCGAGTTTCTACCCGGTGAAGGTGACGGGCCGGACTTGGTTGAAATCCGTCGAGTCGGTGATCCAAACACTGTTCTTTACAAGGTGACGGAAAAGGCTGAATGGCTGGAAGAGCATTTCCCGGCTGAACTCGCGGCCTATCAGAAAAGCGGCGGGAAAGTTCCGGCTGCTATCAAGCCAAGAGGTGCCGAATTAACGACGCTAAAAGGAGTCGGCCCCCGACGAGCGCAGACTCTTATCAATCAGGATGTAAATACTGTTGAGCAGCTTGCCGAGCTATCGGACGCAAGTGTTGGAAGCCTCGGTGCCGGGACGGTGGATTTACGCAAACAAGCCCGTGACTATCTTGCCGAGCAGTCCGGGCAATCACCAAGGCAGGTTATTGGATGACACTGCTCACGATATGCCAAGACGCAGCCAAAATCATCGGGATAACTGCGCCTGATTCTGTTACCGCGTCAACGGATACGTCTGTTATCCAGCTTGAGGCGTGCGCGAATCAAGAAGGCCGCGCCCAAGTCCAACGGTATAAGTGGGAAGTTTTAATAAAAGAAGGAAGCCATACGACTCTGGCTGCTGAAAGTCAGGGCACGATGGTTTCGATTGCGAGCGACTTTGGGCGCTTCAGCAACAACACGATGTGGAACCGCACGACGGACAGAACCTATCACGGCCCGATCACCGGTTCCGAGTGGCAACGAGTTCTGGCAGTCACCAGCGGCGGAATTATGAATTATTTCCGCATTCGTGGCGGGTTGCTGCTTATGCACCCGACGCCCACGGTAGGGCAAAGCGTAAAGTTTGAATATCTGTCCAAGAACTGGGTGGATACGTCCGGCGGCTCAGCTGCTAACGCAGACAAATTTACCGGTGACTCTCAGACAACAATTCTGGAAGAAGAGCTTGTTGTCCTTGGCGTTGTATGGCGGTTTCTAAAGATCAAAGGCTTGCCGTTCCAGCAGCAGTTCATGGAATATCAGTCCCGTATCGAAGAATACAGCGGACATGATGGAGCCAAACCGATCCTGCGTATGGGCGGCCCCAACAGGGCTATTCTCGCGCTTAACGTGCCGGAAGGTAACTACGGCTTATAAAGGAGATTGAGATGCCGAATTTTGGTGGAATTGCTTACAAGTCCAATCCCAAGGCAAGAACAGGCGGGGCGTCTCCATACGACAGCACCACTGTTCAGAAGCCTGAAAAACACACCTACGGAGCGTTCAACCCGGCAGGCCCAACGGAAAATATCACTGCTGCGTCCACCAAGGGCGGGAATATCAAAGGCAATAAAAATCCACGCACTGCTAACCGAGCATCCTCGTACTAGGACGAATAAATGGCGCGTGATATATACGGCGAATTGCTCGCACGGACGCTGAACAGAGGCGCTCCGCCGGGGCATTCTGCTGCCTATATCACGCGGCCAGAAGCCCTACAATTACGCGCTTCCGGCGGGGGCGTTGCTCCCGGCGGGGGGCAGTACATGGCAAACGGCATCCCTAGTTTTCAAGAATCTGGCGGCGTCGATCCGGGTATTTCCGATCCTACAGGCCCAACAGGAGGGCTTGGTTCAGCAGGCCATGAAATGGGCATGTCAAGTTCATGGAACTCACCCGCAGAACGAGGAATGGCAGCGGCTGCGGCTGAACAGGCACAAAGAGACGCAGGCACTGAAGGGCCAGCGCACAGCTTGGGCGATATGTTTACTGCGTTTGCGCCTGCGCCTGCGTCTGTGCCTGCTGCTCCAGAGACACTGCATGAAATAGCAGCTAAAAATATCGAAAGAGCTATTAACAATCCTAATTTGTATAACAAAAACACAAGCACATGGACGGAAGCTGGTGTCGCTGAATTAGGTGAAGACATTAGCTCTAGTCCATTCGCGGCTGGATACCATTCGCCTGCCGCTACATTGGCTCGAAACAATAAAGATGCAACTGCGGGGCAAGTTGCTGCGGTAAACCAACATTCAGATCGAACGGGTGGTTATTCGGTAAACGATCCTCATGGCAACGTATCCGTCCCGGCTGGGATGAATATGGGGATGATTCCTGCGCTGGCAGGCACCATAGCCGGGTTTGCATCTCCTTTTGGGCTACCGATGATGATGGCCGGTTATCCTACATTGACGAGCCTGGGATTAAACGCCGCTAGAGCGGACACAGGAATGATCGGATCAGCCATGAGAGGATTTCAAACTAATATCACTGATCCTATTAACAGAGCATTTGATGCTGTCACCCAACCTATTACCCAACCTATAGGGCAGTTGGGCAACTTTCTTGGAAGCGGCGTCAGGGCCGGTGTATCTGCTGTGGGTGACTTCCTTAATGAAAATGTTGTTGATCCCCTTGGGGGGTTCGCCACCGGTTTAGGAGAAGATATCACCGGGGCGTTACCGGATTTACCGGGTTTACCGGGTTTTTCTATAGGAGATGTCCTTTCTCAAGGCGAAACGCCAGTTGGCACCTTCCAAGGCCCCCAGACAGGGGGGAATCAGGAGGTATATGTTCCACCGCAACCTGCGCCTATAACGGAGCCATTTGTTTCCGATAGTACGGAAAGGCAATTTGCAGATATTCCTCCGGATATTCCTCCGGAGATTCTGGCTAGGATACTGGCTAATGAGAAGTTTGGCCGAGAACGGGTAGGATTAGCGTAATGGCTACTTCTCCCGTCGCCATGACAGCCCAGAGCAACGCAGTGCCATCGCCTATTGGCGGCTTGAACACTCGTGATTCTGTCGATCTGTTGCCGGAAACCGACGCCATCCGGCTGGATAACTTCTTCCCGGCCCGTTCCCATGTTCAGGTGCGTAACGGTTACGACGATCATGTCACCGGACTGCCGTCCACCGTTCAGAGCTTGATGGTTTACGCCAGCGGCACGACAAGCACGATGTTCGCCGCAAGCGGCGCTGCTGTCTACGACGTAACCAGTGCCGGTTCAGTCGGCTCTGCTGTCATCACCAGCCTGTCCAACGCCCAGTTCCAGTGGGTGAATATGACAACTTCTGGTGGATCGTTTCTGTTTATCTGCAATGGGGAGGATGCGCCGCGTCACTGGAACGGTTCCGCATGGGCCACGCCGACACTCGGTAGCATAACCGCTGCCAATGTTATCAATGTTGAAGTCTACAAGGAGCGGTTGTTCTTTGTCCTGACGAACAGCCTGACATACGGCTATTTGCCGGTGAACAGCGTGGCCGGAACGGTTGCATCCGTCAATCTGGGCAGCGTGTTCAGCAAGGGCGGCAAGATCATGGCGATCAGCACATGGACACGCGACGGCGGTTCAGGCCCGGACGACAATATTCTGTTCTATACGGATCAGGGCGAGATCGCCATGTACAGCGGCACTGATCCGTCTGACGCCACGAAGTGGAGCCTTGTAGGTGTTTACACGGTAGGGCGTCCCATAGGGCGTCGGTGTATGCTTAAAGTGGGTTCTGATTGCTATCTGGTAACAGAGAACGGCCTATTGCCCATGACGCAGGTTCTGGGCACTGGTGAAGCTGCCCCCAATCGCGCTATCAGCGACAAGATCAGTAACAGCTACAACGACTCGGTTGTCACCTTCAAGGATAGATTCGGGTGGCAGGGAGTTGTCTATCCCAAGGGGGGATACGCAGCAGTGAACGTCCCCAGTTCTACAGATGGAAATTTCATCCAGTATGTGGTCAATCTGGATACGGGATCGTGGGCTAGATTTACCAATCAAAACGCTTACGTCTGGGCGGTTTACAATAGCGATCTATATTTTGGCGGTGACACCAAGGTTCATAAGGCGGATAGCGGTACGGATGACGCTGGCTCTGCCATAGAAGCAGTTGCCAAGACGGCCTTCATATATTTTGGCGGCAGAAGTGGCCCCAAACGGTACACAGCAATCCGTCCCGTTATGGCGAGTGACGCTGATCTGGAGGTAAGCATCGGATTTGATACGGACTTCAGAGATGGCACAACCACATTCACGCCCAGCACGACATCCAGTATTGCTTCGGCTTGGGATACAGCAACGTGGGATGCTGCAACGTGGGGCAGTCCCATAACAACCCAGCAGGCGTGGTTCAGTGTTGCCGACATTGGCTGGAACGCCGCCGTGCGTGTGCGAACTAGCACTACCCAGCAGTCCGTGAGGTGGCTGGCAACGGATGTCCGTTATGAAATCGGTGTCGGCCTATGATGAGTGATTACATTTGGGATTTGCTGGAACCCGCTACAGAAGGGTTCGAGTGTGTTAATCGGGAAGAAGTCCAGCAGGGTTTGGATGAAGGTGAATTTACGCTTTTTGAAGGTTTGGAATCTGCTGCTGTAACGTGTGCCTTTGGAGATTCCTTGAGGATTGGACTGGCCGGTGGCAATCTATTGGAGCTTAAAAAGATAGAAGAAGAAATCTGCGACTTTGCCAAGGCGCGGAACTTCCGGTTTGTAGAGATTATCGGACGCCCCGGTTGGGAGCGTGAATTGCCTGACTATAAACGAACAGCGGTGCTTTTAAGAAAGGAGCTAGGTTATGGGCTTCATTAAAGACTTGTTCAGCAGCCCTGAACCGCCACCTCCCATAAATTTTGGGCAGTTACAGCAAGATCAACGGGGTTTGGATGAAGAAGCCGCACGCCGCCAAACGGCTCTGTCACGTCCTGATCTTGTTACGCCGTACAGCACCACGACATTTCGGGAGACTGCGCCAGATAAATATCTACAGACTTACAACCTAGCGCAGCCCTATGAAGACTTGCGGGTACAGGAAGCAGGGCTGCGAGGCGGCTTACAGGGTTTGGCAGAACAGCGTCTTGGGCAGATCGACAGAGGAGCCTTCACTACAGCAGGGTTACCGGGGGAGCCAGCGCCGTTTACCTACGATCAATTTGGCGAACAGCCAACGTATTCAACAGCCGGTGCGAGCTATCAACTGCCGGGATACTCTGATCTCAACACCTACACGACGGGTGCGGCGGATAGCTTCTTCAACAGGGCCACTGCGCGTCTGAACCCGCAGTTCGACAGGGCGGAGACGGCCTTGCGGACGCAGTTGATCACCTCTGGCATCCCAGAGGGTTCCGATGCTTACAATCAGGAACTTCGACTGTTCCGCGAGCAGAAGAATGATCAATTGGCCGATCTGGCAAGCCAATCCGTATTCCAAGGCCAGACGCTGCAATCCAACATACTCGGCAACATATTGCAGGGCCGTGGGCAGCAGCTACAGGAACTGGGCACTGAGTTCGATGTAGCGACGGGCCAGAGGGGGCAGCAAATCACAGAAGCCCAGAACCAGTATGCACTCGCGCAACAGGCTAGAGACAGGGCGATAGCGGAACGCCTTCGTGATCGCCAACAGCCCATGAGTGAATTAGCAGCGATGATGACGGGGACGACTCCATTCAGTCAGGCAGCAGCGCAAGGGCCGGGTTCACTTGCCCCTGTGGCGGGGCCACCTCCGGCTGATCTTGGCGCTTTGGCGGCAGCGCAACAGGCCGACAGGAATGCTAGGTTCCAAGGCCAACAGCAGAGACAGGCCACGGCGCTTGGCATACCGACGACGTTGCTGGCCGCGAGTCTGGGAGGGCGAGGCTGATGGTAGATTATTCGGGAATGTTCCGCCCTGATCCGAGCATAAAAAGGGGGAGAAGATTTGCTGATACTTTTACGCAAGCATCGTTGAAGCCTATCGCGCCACCGCCGGGCACGAATCTTTATGGCTTCAGTCCTTGGGGTGAGGCAGCGCAACGTCTTGCAGCGGCTCTCGGGGGCAGGATGGCGTCATCATCCGCAGATCAACGGGAAGCGGAGCAGAGGGCGGCACAGGCTCAAGTTATGGCTCAGTTGCTGAAAGTGGGAAGTGCTAGGCCGGATCAGCTTATTCAAACGCAAATGCAAGAGCCGGGGCCGGGGGCCATGATGCGGACCCAGTATTCTATCGGGAACGATGGCTCACAAAGGGCCATAGAGCCTCTTCCGGCTGGTGTGTTTGAGAAAGCCGGAGGTATTGCAGGGGGATATCAAACGGCTGTGGCTGCTGCCAAGGCGCAGGAAGATAAGCTGACTCAGGCGGGGCTGGAACGGGATATAGACAGAGAGCTATCCAGTGTTCTAGGTCAGGAAAATCCTGACATGGCGTTAGCTGCCCAATTAAATGCGCTTGTCCGTCCGAAGGACGAATTAGCGGATATAAGAAAGAAAGCTGCTGCTGCAACAAAATCTGCTGCTACAAGAGCGGGAGCTAGCCCGAAACAATGGGAAGCAGATTTAGAGTCTTTAATGAGGACTCACAACTTAACTGAAAAACAGGCGGGAAACATAGCTTATGGAAGATTAATAATATCCCGCGACCCGGATACGGGCGTAATAACCTTAGTAAATCTTGCTACAGAAGAAATTATTCCGCTTAAAGAAAAAGAGCCAGCTTCAAAAGCTGCGGATGGCAAGCCAGCACCACAAGGGTTGTATCCAAGGATGGTGAAGGGGCCAGATATCACTGGGGTTGTTGCGGCGGGGCAAATTCTTGGCGAAGGTGTTCTAAGTCAAATTCCTGGGTTGGAAGGAATGATTGCAGATAGGGACCAACTCGCACTTAGAACGGAATATAGTTTAGCTGTTAAAGATCTAAAAATATCTTTAGCAAGAAACCCAAGATATTCTGAGGGGGAACAACTTGAACTAGGCAAAAGATTAGATATTGATCCCAGTATTTTAGTGGGAACTGACGCGTTGTTGCGACGCCTAGAAGGCGCAAATGCTTACCTATCGGGGAAATTAGTAGAAGAAAAAAGAAATTCAAAGGACAAAAGTTTGCCAGCGGCCGTGCGCCAAGCGGCAGCACAATCTGCAAGGGCTATCGAAGATTTCCTTCGTAAACTGGCTGTTCCAAAGAGTGTTGAAGAGATGAGTGTCGAAGAATTGCGAAAAATAAAATAGGTATCGCTATGGTAACTAAACTTGAAGCGTTCGCGGAACTGGCAAGGCGCGGGTCACTGACTCCCAGCGAAGAAGATCAGCTTGAGGCCCTTCGTGCAGCACAGGGTACGCCGACACCTGCACAGCCAGCAGCGCCAGCGGTATCGAGTCGTCGATTAGATGCACTAGCGGAGCTTGAAAATCGTGGCTCTATTAATCCTGATGAGCAAGCGATACTTGATGCTTCTAGAGCCGCCGAACGCACACAGAATCCTTCTTTTATGAACGAGGCGATTGCCCGTGGTGTTGGGTATCCAGTTGATCTTGCAAATGTTTTGCTTGGAGGACGAGGGGGCGAGAAAGGCGATACGGCCTTTGGGCTTAATTTGCCGATTGGTGGGTACGAAAGCATAGCCCAAGGGATGCGTAAATTAGGCATAACTCTGCCAGTTCAAACTCAGGTTCCAATGCCGGGGCCAGATTACGCAATGACTCGTACAGAGGTGCAGCAACCACAGACACTTTCTGATTATATGGGGCGTTCTATAGGTGAAGCTGCAACTTTTATGATCCCCGGTGGGGGCTTGGCACGGCTTGCGGAAAAATCTGCAAGGCCGCTTTTGAGTCGCGTAGGGAAAACGGTTTCGGAATCGATTAGAAATTCTCCATTTTTGGCTGGGGTTACTGAATTGTTTGCCGCTTCCGGCGCGGGGGCTGGGCGCATGGTGGGCGAAAAAAACTTTCCAAATAATCCCACGGCTCAGACAGTAACTGAATTAGCTTTTGGTCTCGGCATTGGGTATGGCCCGACTATTGTTGGCGCTGTCGCTCGTATCACACCCGGCGTAGCGATGGGTGTGCGCACAACTGAACGGCTTGGTAGAGCGGCGGCTGTTCCGTTTACAAAATCTGGAGCTAGGGCTAGAGCCTCCAGGCGCGTCAGGGAATTAGCTGAAAATCCAGGGATTGCTGCCTCCCGTATGGGAAGGGACGATGGGTTATCCCCCGCCGCAAGAACAGGCGATAGGGGGCTACTGGCACTAGAAAGAGAGGTTCTGAAAACAGACGCCAAGTTACGAGGCCAATTCCGCAAGGAACGCACTCAAACCACTAAAAACCTACGAAAAGAAATAGAGGACATAGGGGGAGGGGGCGAAATCGCCACCACAAGGCAATTTCTTAGCTCTCGCGTTGATCGTATTATTGCCGCTCTTGATTCTAGGATAAAACAAGCAGCTACGCTTTCAAAGCAGCGTGTGGCGGCCTTGTCTCCTGTAAACAGGGCAGCTAGGTCTTCGCAGATTGTACGGGAAGAAGTTGAGGGAGCATTAAAGTCGGCCAGAGATCAAGAAAAGGAATTTTGGAGAAACGTCGCAGACCAAAATCTTTTCAGTACGAAGGAAACATTTCAAAAATACGCTGATATAGTAGATGATTTGTCCCGCGCCCAGATGGACAATATTCCAGACAAAGCGCGTCAATTCCTTGATCCCGAATCAAATTCAAAGTTTGGAGAAGTTGAAACAATTAAAGAGTTACACGGCCTTTACAGCGCATTGCGCGAGGGATCAAGGACAGCAAGGGGCGCTGGGGAATGGAACAAAGCTAGAATTTCAGATGATTTAGCGGATGCGCTTTTGGAAGACATGGGCGCTGGCGCAAATTCAGTAACTCGTAGTGGGCAGTCCATAACAGAGGCAAGAGCCTATTCAAGATTGTTGAATGAAAAATTCCATCGGGGCAAGGTTGGCAGAATACTAGGTTATGCCGGAGAGGGCGGCTCATCGGTGGACCCAGAGCTTACTCTGGATGTTGCGTTTAGAGGCGGCGATAGACCAGCTTCGGTTGCAGCAAGACAGCTTGCCAAAGCAACTGAGGAAGCTCCAGAAAAGACACAAGGCGCTATTCAAGAGTTTTTTCGGCAGAAGTTTGTGGACGCTGTAGTAAGGGATGGCGCGGTTGATGCTGACAGGGCCAAGACTTTCTTGAGGTCAAACCAAGAAACGCTGACGCAATACCCTGATTTGAAGCAGGATATTATCGACTCTTTAGAGGCGGCTACGGCCTTGAAAGGATTGGGCGCATCAACAGCGGCTAGAACGACGGCGCTGGAATCACCAGCTACGTCTAAGGCAGCAGCACTTCTAAAGGCGAATGTTGGGCAGGAAATTGACCAAATTATAAAATCGTCAAACCCGTTAGAGTCTGCCCAGCAGTTAGCTCTACAAGCGTCAAAAGATAAAACTGGCGAGGCATCGTTAGGGCTAAAGGGCGGCTTTATTGATTATTTATTGGATAAAAGTAGCCTTTCTGCCTTAAATGACGATCAAATTTTTGAACCAGTTCTATCAGGGTCTAGGTTAATTTCTGCATTGGAGACTAAAAAAGTATCGCAAGTTGCAAGCAAATTGCTTACTGAAACGGAACGAGAAAGACTTAGCATTATTGCTAGGGATTTATCCTTGATGGAACGGTCTCCTGACGCCGAAAGCATTGGCGGGATAATTTCGGATGCTCCAAATACGTTGTTAAAATATTTTGGAACTGTGGTTGGAGCAAGAGCAGGGGCCAAGGCTGGCGCTGGGACGAGCGGAGCCAGCTTGAAAACAGCCAGTTTCTTCTCTAACAGAGTCAACAAATTTCTTGATAGGGTTACTAACGACAAAGCAGAAGCCTTAATCCGAGACGCCATTACGGACGAGGATTTATTTATAACTTTGCTTCGGGGTGATTTTAATACTCAAGCTGGAGCAGCAAAAACTAATGCCAAATTAAATGCTTGGCTTGCGAGTGCCGGAAGCCGTTATGTAGACGATGACGATGAAGAAGAAAGTGAGCCTCTGCGCCTCACAATCACACAGCCAACCATTGAGCGGCAAGAGGAGATAAGATAATGCCTTGGAGCGGTGGAGCCTTTACACGAACGAACGGTGTTCACACGGGAGCCACCCTATGGGCACAGGATCGTGATGCCGGAACCAAGATACTGGCAGCACGGCAC
>Ga0114999_10005344_pt1 | contig 15177 bp, 24 predicted proteins | sample ArcticOcean_MG_C_3_FD_89820 | JGI IMG/M metagenome (GOLD analysis project Ga0114999, IMG submission 89820) | Marine microbial communities from western Arctic Ocean - ArcticOcean_MG_CB8_126 | ecosystem: Environmental > Aquatic > Marine > Oceanic | place: Arctic Ocean: Canada Basin | collected...
ACATAGATATACCAATATATGGGTCACAGGGCCAAGTTGTATCTAGAAAGCAGAAGAGTTTTGCATCCGGTATGGAAATGGCGGAATATTATTACAAAACTAAAGGTCTAAAAAACAAGAAACGCCGCAAGCAACAAGATTCACCAAAGAAATAACGGAGTATCATAACGAAAATGCAAATATTTTCTTACGAAGAATCATATGCAGCATCTTTAGATTATTTTAACAATGACGAATTAGCTGCAAAAGTATTCGTTGATAAATATGCTTTAAGAAATGGGGATAACGAGTTAATAGAACAAACCCCTACAGATATGCACTGGAGATTAGCCAAAGAGTTTGCCCGAATTGAGAAGAAGAAATTTAAGAAACCTTTATCTAAAGAAGAGATTTTTGGATACTTCGATAAGTTCAAATACATTGTGCCGCAGGGCAGTCCTATGGCTGGTATCGGTGATACATATCGAAACATAACCCTATCTAACTGTTATGTGGTTCCCACGTGGGATAGTTATAGTGGGATTTGCCTTACGGACTCTTACATTGCTAACATCAGTAAGCGTAGGGGTGGTATCGGATTTGACATATCTAATCTGCGTCCCGATAGTATGGTGGTTAATAACTGTGCCCGTACTACGACAGGGGCCACTTCCTTTATGGAACGATTCTCAAACACAGGTAGAGAAGTGGGGCAAAACAATAGACGTGCCGCCCTGATGATTACTATCAGTATTCACCATCCAGATATCGAAAAATTCATAGAGATAAAAAAAGACCTCACTAAAGTGACTGGTGCTAATATCTCCATTAGATTGACCGATGAGTTCCTTAATGCAGTTAAAAACAAAGAAGAGTACCAGCTAAGGTGGCCTGTTGAGGGTAAACCCAAAGTATCCTCTAAAATAGATGCAAATTACATTTGGGATAAGATTATACAGTCGGCACATGAAATGGCTGAACCTGGAGTGGCGTTCTGGGATAATATTATCAAAGAGAGTCCGGCAGATTGTTATCTGGAATTTGGATTTGGTACTGTATGTGTAAATCCCTGTGCTGAACTGCCCCTATCAGAATATGATTCGTGTCGCCTCTTATGTCTAAACCTGCTATCATACGTAGACAAAGCATATACAAAAGATGCCACATTTGATTATAAGAAACTTCACGAACATTCTATCATAGCCCAGCGTCTAATGGACGACTTGGTTGATTTAGAAGTGGAAAAGCTAGATGGAATCATTAAGAAGATTAAGGCAGACCCAGAACCCGCACATGTCAAACAAAACGAACTAGACCTATGGAAGAACATTAAGAAAGCATGTATAAATGGTCGTCGCACCGGAACGGGCATAACTGCTCTGGGAGATACGATTGCTGCTCTAGGACTTAAATATGGCAGACCTAAGAGTATCAATGTATCAGAGCGAATATTCCAGACTATCAAGTTTGGCTGCTACCGTTCTTCTGTCGATATGGCTAAAGAACTAGGAGCATTCCCCGTATGGGGCCACGAACTAGAAAAGAAAAACCCCTTCCTGAATAGAATCAAAGATGAGACAATAATGCTATCTGAACAGAATTCAGAGAGAGATTATATAGATGCTGTAAATGGACATGAACTGTGGCAAGATATGAAGAAGTATGGTAGACGTAATATTTCCCTTCTCACCATTGCTCCTACGGGGAGCGTATCTACGCAAACCCAAACTACTTCAGGCGTAGAGCCAGTATTCATGCTGTCATACACTAGACGTAAGAAGATTAACCACGATGATAAAACATCTCGCATTGACTATACCGATAACGTAGGTGATAGATGGCAAGAGTTTGAAGTGTATCACCACGGTCTGAATAGATGGAAAAACGTAAATCCAGAACAAGATATCGACAAATCTCCTTACAGTAATGCCTGTGCTAACGACCTAGACTGGAAGGCTCGCGTTGAATTACAAGGGGCAATCCAGAAACATTGTGACCATTCAATATCTAGCACTGTAAACCTACCGGAAGATGTCGATGTATCTGAGGTTAAAAAAATCTATGAAGCAGCTTGGAAACATGGACTAAAAGGTATCACCGTATACCGTAATAACTGTCGTGCTGGCGTATTAGTAGAGTCTAATAAACATGCCGATAATGCTATGGTAAAAATAGACTCACCAAAACGTCCTAAAGACTTACAGTGTGACGTTCACCATGTTACGGTCAAAGGCGACCCCTATGTGGTATTTGTGGGATTATTAGATGATGAGCCTTACGAGGTGTTTGCAGGATTAAATACTAATGAGCATTTGCCTAAGTCAGTTACTTCTGGAGTAATAACCAAAAAGGGTAGACCTAAGAGTTATAAATTTACATCCCACGATGGATTTGAGGTTTGCCCACTTGGTCACCTAATGGATGACAACGAGCAAGCCCTCACCCGTATGACTTCTACGGCCCTTAGACATGGCACTAAGATTCAGTTTGTTTATGAGCAGTTATCTAAGACTCATGGTAATCTTACTTCCTTTGCAAAAAGTATCGCCCGTTCTTTGAAGAAGTATATTTCTGACAATACCAAATCTAGGAATAAGTGTCCTGATTGTAAAAAGGATACGCTAATATATGAAGCTGGCTGTACTTTATGTTCGGACTGTGGTTATTCAGCCTGTAGTTAAAAGGAGTAATAAAAATGAACGAAGATGATTATTATATAGACTGTCAAGGGCATAATATGAGAAAATTAGTTACTTACTTTTTTGATAGAGGTTATAGTATTAGTGATATTAATCTGGTTAGTAGTTATAGATATTTAGTAGTTATAGCTGATTTAAGACAAGTACTATGTTTCGTCGGGAATGACTTTTTATCTCCTACAGAGAAGTACTATGAGGATTTTATAGGAACAAATATGACACTGGAACAAATTGTAGATAGTTGTTAAGGAGACAAAGATGAAACGCGGATTTTTAAAATGGTTACTTTTTGTTAGTCTGACCTCATTAGGGGTTGTAACGGCAGGTGTATATGGCGTAACTGAACAGGTTATTGCTCAGGGATGGGTTAGTATGTCTATCTGTGGAGTGATTACCTTGCTCTGTTTGAATGGTAGTTTACAGTGCGGGTATCGACTGTTAAAACTTCCTACAAGAGAAGTAAAGCAAGGAGTAAGAAGGGCCGAATTCTTTGCTGCTCTATGTCCTAATCTTGGGATTTTAGGAACTGTAATAGGAATGATGTTTATGATGGGTGATATTGGTAGCTTAGATATGACTAATCTTAATCTAACGGAAATTGCCATGTCTATGGGTACAGCCCTTATGACTACGGCATTTGGTATCGCTGCACAGTCTATACTATGGGTACAGTTACATATCATAAATCAGGAGGGGTAATGAACAAGAATCAGAATAGCATCACATACGTGGACCTGTTATTTAATTTACTGATTGTATTCTTTTTGTTTTTTGTGATTCAGATAATACAAGAGAAGAAGAAATCGGAAATTAAGAATCTGAAGTCTAAAGCAGAGTTCATGGTGACTGTAGAGTGGCCCTCAGACAGACCTGATGACATTGATACGTACTTTGAAGACCCTCTTGGTGGTTTGGTTCATTATAAGTCTAAAGAGACCCCTCTGGTAAATCTGGACCGCGATGATGTAGGACATAGGAATGACCAGATTACACTCCCCGATGGGACCATGATTGATTATAAGGAAAATAAAGAGGTTGTAACCATTCGCAGCATTGTTCCTGGCGAGTATGTGGTTAACATTCACATGTTTGGCAAAGAAGCTAAGAACAAAGCCCCCGTTCCTGTTACTGTCACTGTAGAAAAACTAAACCCTTTCAAGACAATAGATAGTATTACTCTGTTATTAGAAAATAATGGAGATAGGTTGACAGCCGTAAGATTCACAGTAGATGCACAGGGCGAAGTCACCGATGTTAACAGGTTAGACAAAAACCTTATTGAAATACATAATGCAGGAGAAATTCCATGAGTGTGACAGGATTATTAGCAATATTTGTAGTAGTAGTGGTGTCAGTTTTAATTGTAGTTTTTGTAGGACCAGATGAATGATATTAATACCGTTAGTATATTGTATTGTTGCAGCCATACTTCTCTGGTGCATTATTGGTACTAGGGGGCATTGGTTGGCTAAGGCTCCACTTATAGTTGTTGTTACGTGGTTTTCCATAGCTATCAACTTATCTATACCTACCTTATTAGGATGGCCTACGTCAGATGTTATTCCTTTAAAATTTGAGGTTTACTGGGTTAAGGTAGTCGAGCCGAATAAGGTTGTTGGTACTGATGGAGCTATCTATGGTTGGTTACGTACAATAAAACATGAAGACAAATGGCAAGATAAATATTTTTCTCTTTATAAACCCAATTTAAGAGAGCCTAGAGGTTATCGCCTACCTTATAGTAGGGAACAGCATAAGGCAGCTAAAAAAGCACAGGGACTATTAAAACAAGGTAAGAGAGTTATTGGGGAACGAGGAAAAGGAGAAATGGGTAAACCCAGCCTTTTCGGTAAACAAGGAAAGAAATCTAAAGGAACAAAAGGTAAAAATGGGGGAGGGGATGTAGAATCGGTTCCGCGATTTTATGAACTACCACCACCAACATTGCCTAGTAAGGAATAGATATGTCTATTAATTTAAAAGATTGTTGTCATTTAAATCTATACGGAGTGGATAAGAATCCCCTTAAAGGACTGTGTTATATAAAAAGCTGGAGAGCTAATCATGAGATAGAAGAAGAATATATTAATATCTTTGGTAATAAAAAAACTAAAATTAAGTATGTTCCTTATGATTCAGATGAGATATGGGGAAAAATACAAAACACTATGGATAAAAATAAGGATAAATTTAAAAGTTTTATACTGAAGGATGAAATATTTGATGGATATAGAATTATTTGGAGAGGGATATGCTAAAATACAAAAAACTACATGAAGACTCTATAGCCCCAACTAAGGCTCATGCTACAGATGCGGGATATGACTTTTACGTTCATACTATACAATTTAAAGATAATGAAGAACACTTGGCAGGTGATTTCTGGCAAAATACTAATCACGTGTTTGTGTCTCCTGGTGAGATGGTCAAAATCCACACAGGCATCGCTGTGGGACTCCCAGAGGGCTGTGCCGGATTTCTATGGGATAGGTCGGGAATGGGGAGTAAGGAGATTCACAGGCTCGCAGGGGTGATTGACCAGTCTTACAATGGGGAAATCATCTGTTTATTGTATAATTTGAGTAGTAAGTACGTTAGAATTGATAAGGGTGACAAAGTTATACAAATGATAGTACAAAAAGTGGAAAGTCCCGAACTTGTTGAGGTCAGCGATTTGGCTCCTTCAGAACGTGGAAATAAAGGTTTTGGTAGTTCAGATATAGAAAGCACTAATGAGTAAGCACCAATTAAAAGCAAGAGGACAGAATCAGGCAAACTACATACGTTCCATTTCAGAGAATACAGTAACATGCTGTACAGGCGTTGCAGGAACAGGTAAGACTGCCCTAGCTGTGGGATTGGCCTGTGAATACCTATTGGATGAAAAGGTGGAAAAAATCATTATCAGTAGACCTACTGTTGGTGTAGGATATGATAATCTAGGATTTATGCCTGGAGACATGATAGAAAAGATGGACCCTTACTTAGTCCCAATCTTAGACGAGATGCGTAAGTACTTCTCTAAGACAGACCTGAGAAAATTGTTATATGACGATGTAATCCAGGTCGTACCCCTATTCTATATGCGTGGTCGCAGTTTTCATTCCGCCTTTGTTATACTAGATGAAGCACAGAATGCCGAGTTTGCCGAAATCAAGATGTTCCTAACGCGAATTGGCAAAAAGGCTAAAGTTGTTATCAATGGAGACATTGACCAGTATGACCTAAAGCATAATGTTCCTCCTTTACAAATCTGGACAGATGAAATATTGGTAGATATGGAGGATATTGCTATCTGTAAGTTAGAAAAGTGTGATATTGTAAGACATAAATTAGTTGGACAAATATTGGACAGGTGTTCTGATTATGAATCTAGATGATATAGTAGATAGTTGCGTAGAAGAAGAGGATTGTACTTATACTCATCCACATGGACGTATTCCTGAAAGAAGTATTACGGGTGATTATGTTACTGTTCCCACTTATCGAGGTGTGTCTTCTGCTATTGACTGGTTAATAGAACATAAATCTGAAGATGGATGGGAATCAGTACAGAAGTCTTTTAATGAATTGAATAAGTCTATAGAAGATATTGTAAAAAATAAAGAACTATTAGTCCATAAAACAATAAAGGAGAGTGACAATTAAGATTATAATCGCCGGGGGAAGAAATTTTGATGATTACAAACAAGTGTGTGATGCTGTAAAAAGGTCTAAATTTGATGTTACGGAAATTGTTTCGGGAGCAGCTAAGGGGGCCGATACGCTCGGAGAACGTTATGCTGATGAAAATGGGATACCTAAAAAGCTTTTTCCTGCTGAATGGAATAACCTAACGGCAGAAGGTGCTGTTATAGAAATAAATAACTGGGGTAAGAAATATAATAAATTAGCAGGATTCTCTAGAAATAAAGATATGGGAGAATATGCCGATGCTTTAATTGCAATGGACGGTGGAAATGGTACTTCCCACATGATTAAGAGCATGAAGGGGCAAGATAAGCCTGTTTTTGTGTATAAAGAGTCGGATTATCTTAAAAATGATGATTATGACTATATTTTTTAATACAATTAAATTAAAATAGTGTATTATAACTTGCTTAGGAACAATTATGAACTTGGAACAAATAGTAGAATCTTGTGTCGAATACAGAAAAAAGCGACTACCAGATGATTTAGTTTTTGACCGAAAAGTTTTAATGTTAAATCGTCAGGATATTATTACACGGGGTATTGGTGATTTCTCAAAAGAATGTGAAGATTTTTTTGAGGTTGATAAACAAACCATAATTAGTACAATGGGCCGTTTAATTGTTGAAATACCTGGATTAAAAAAAATCAGAGGAATAGCAGGAGTAGATTTTAGTAATGTAAAAGGTAGATTAACGTTTAGACCGTTTTCTGACGGAATAATCATGTTTTTAGGTTTTGTACTAATAAAAGAGATTAAAATAGGAAACTAATAATGCCGATATATGTATACGAATGTACTGATGATAAATGTGGTTTGGGGTTTGAGATAGAACAGCGAATCAAAGCTAAAACTCTTAAAAAATGCCCAGGATGTGAAAAAAGAACATTAGAAAGAATTATACAACCTTCTTTAATTTTTGTGAAGGAAGTTAAGACCATTAAACAGCAAGCCGAGAAAAACGGTAAACGTATGGGCAAATACTGGGTAGAAGACTCTGAAAGAAAACAAAAAAAGGAACAAACCGTAAACAGAGAACGACAACGAAGAGAAATGGAAGCTAAGTTACCTGCCGGAGCTAAATTAGCAGAACAGCAAGAACATAAGCCTTGGTATGGCAAACTTCCCAACAAAGTAAAAAGACAGACGGATTCCAAAAAGATTAATAAATATATTATGACGGGAGAAGAATAATTATGAAAACATATATAGAATCTAAGCATTTTACAGATGAGAGGTGGGATATTATAGCTAGAGCTATGCAGATATTAGAAGAAAGCTGTAACACACCCAATCTTCCAGATGTTTTTAGGAAGGAGTTAAAAGAACACGGAATACATAGGACACAGCCAGCCCCTAATTGGAATAAGGAAACAAAAAAATTTGATGAATCTAAGCATACAATACCGCTATTTCAAGATTTAGACTGTTTAGATAAAAAATATGTATGTATAGAAGCATATGAAGACAGTATTAAAATTTGCTCAAGAGATGAGGAAGAGTAATAATGGAACTGAATCCCGATGAACAGATTGTACAATGCTCTAGCTGTGATGAAGACTTATTCGTAGTTATAGTGGTTAATCCTGACAGTGCGTATTCTAGCTGTATAATCAGTACCTGTCCGTTTTGTGGGGATGAATCGTGGACTAAAGAGCTTTCTGGAGATATAGCTGTGTGCTGTATGGAAGGTAGAACAGCAATAGATAACATAGAGATGGATATAGATGAAAATGTCCTATCTTATAAACTAAAACTAGTAAAGGATAAGCAATGTCAGTAGAATTTAAATACTATACAAAAGGATTTGTTCGTGACGGAGAAAACCGTTTGAGCATGTTCGAAGAAGAAGATAATGATAAGGTATATGCAAAAAGTAATGGAAGAAAATTCTTTGTAAAAACTGTAGATGGTTATTTAGTTAATCCTTATACGGGGCAATACAGTAGGAGAAAAGTATACACTTGGAGGTCTGTAACCCCTGAAGTGTTTAATTTGTATGCAAAATTTTTAAAGAGTGGTAAAAACTCACAATTCTTAACCGCCGAGAGGAATCTATAATGGCTAAAAAAGGCAGAGCAAGTAAAATAGAAGTATTCTATATCGAAAATAATCCAGACCTATCGGTATCGGAGATAGCTAAAGAATTAGATAGAACACCAGCTTTTGTAGAAAAGCACAGGGTTGTTGATACTAAAACTTCTACAGATACCGGTATTGATACAGAATCAGAAATGAATGCTGGAAAATTAATAGGAAGAAAATCTCGTAAGGGAAAATTTGTTGCAGCTATTATGACCCCCGGTGCATCAGAAATGTCTGATGAAGCTAGAAAAAGGGGAGACTTTAAAAAAAGCAGAAAAACACATGATGCGATTGCCCAACCTTATACGGATGAACAAATGAGAAAAAGGAGATAAAATGATATCTTTTGAGCAGGATGGATGGTTACGGGACACAAATGAGCAAGATACGCGATGGTATGCAACATTAAGCGATGGAACAGAAGCTATTCAAGATGACGAAAGACCTGGATTAAAGATTACGAGTGCTTGGGAACGTTTGGGAATTTACTGTAAGGAAAAAGGTCTATGGATTACTTCAATGAAAATACAATTCCGTTCTCATATTGAGCATGTTGGCTCGGATGTGGACGGTTTTTTCTTTTGTAAATCAATTATTGGTGGAATTTCTGCAAAAAATGCAAATTGTTACTTGACAGGAACCCTAAGTGATGGTATACTAAAGGTGGAGCAATGGAAGATTCCCGAACTGGTGAAAACGCCATTTTTGGATGACCAACAAGTACAGAAGAGAGACCCTGAAACTGCGGGTATCTGTTTGATAAGGAAACCCGTATGAGCAAGAAGTATAAATCTCCATCCACCCAAAAAGATTGTTCAGCCCCTCAGTACATCACAGAGTTACTGATGACACGGGCTGCACAAGTAAAAGGTGAAGTTCTTCCTTTTAAGTTTTGGAGTGTTCCACCACATAAACAGTGGTTTCTTTCTAACATAATGAAGGTCAATGGACTAATAGCTATTTATAGTCCTGACGATATCATTATGGCTCTTCATTCTAAAAGAGGTAAAAAGGTATATTCTATTAATTGCCCCTTCTTAGATGAACTTGTAGAAGAGGAACAACGTAAGGCTGAAAACGTAAAGCCTACACCAAAAGTAGATTCCATAGAACCTTCAAAACCTATGAAGTCTTTCGGAAAAACAAACAAATTAGACAGATTAAGAGGCTTAGAATAGATGGAGGCATGGGAAAAGAAAGTACTAAAAGATTTTGGCGATGTTATGACTACTGCCGATGTTATGCAAACCAAAAAACAGAACATTATACCACTTAGTCCGGCAGCAGACATAGGATTGAACGGTGGTATTCCAGGTGGTAGTTGGTGTAATTTCTCTGGACCTCCTAAATGTGGTAAAACAACTCAAGCGTTACATTTTGCAGCCAAATGCCAAAAGAAAGAAAATGGTAATCGTAAGGTCTTCTTTTTGGATGTAGAACATAGATTAAAATTAATGAATCTATCTAGCGTCCCAGAGCTAGACTTGACAAGATTTGTAGTTATTAGACCTAATGAAGCTAAATATATCATAAGTGCAGAAAAACAATTAACAGTTGTTGAACAGGCTATTAAAAATAATCCTGGCTGCTTGGTTATAATCGACTCGCTATCTGCCCTATGTTCTGAAAAGGAACTAAATGGGGAAATCTCAGGCGAAATTCGTTCGGTAAGTCCTAAGATTATATCTATCTTCTGCAAAAAGATGCAAGCCGTTATTCCTTTAAATGACTCTATCGTAATATCAATTCACCATTACATAGCTAATACTTCTGGTTATGGTCCTAAAAATAGCGAAGGTGGTGGAAACAAGATTCAGTTCCAGAGTGACGTAAAGCTTCTATGTAGAGGTAACGAAGAATGGAAAGATGGTGCTGGAAACCTAATTGGTCAAAAGGTAAAATGGTATGTAAAATGGTCGGCATTGGGTGCTCCCGGTAGTACTATTGTGAATTACATTAGATATGGAAACGGTATTGACGAGGTTACGGAATTAGTAGAAATAGGAGAACAGCTTGCACTAATAGATAAAGCGGGAGCTTGGTTTACTCTTGATTTCTTATTGAATAGTTCCGATAAAAAAGTAGTCAGCTTTATAGAGACTCTACAAGAAGGTGATAAAAAACTTAAATTCCAAGGACAACTTAAAGTTTCAAAATTTATAGAAGAAAACCCTTTCATACAAAAAATTCTATATAAAGATATTAAGGCGATGTTATGAAAGTGATAGGCTTAGATGGCAGGGAATACGTTTGGGCAATACATCAACATGCTGTCAATAATAGAAAATCTTCTAAGCTACATCAACATGCTAGAGATATACTAAAGGAAATATTCCCATTTGAGCAGATACTTGAAGAAGTAAAGCTTCCAGGTTCTAGCTCTCCCCCACTTTGGGCCGACTTCTTTATCCCTGGACCAAGACTTATAATAGAAGTTCACGGAGAACAGCACTATAAGTTCAATAACTTTCATTTTAAGAATAAGATGGAGTTCTTCAAAGCTAAAGCCAGGGACAACAAAAAGATAGAATGGTGCGAACTTAATGATATTGAAGTCATAAGTCTATCATACAAGGAAAAAGACCAATGGAAAAAGCAGATACAGGACAGGTAACACCAAAGGACAACTTGAAGAAGTTTGAAGACATATTAGATGAGTATGTTAATGTCATAGGAACGAACCGTCTCAGCCAAACATCCGAGATGACAGACTTATTAGGACTGACAAATGCCCAACTGGAAACTATGTCTGCTGAAGAATGTGGAATCGCCGCCTATCAGGTAGGACTCTTTTCTTCCTTCTTACAAAGAGAAATAAACAGGCATAAAGTGAGAGTGGATTGGGCAAACGATAAGATAGACAAGATGGTAGCTAGGGTTGGAGACCAGTATGGAGATGCTTATACTAAGTATGAGTATAGAAGACAAAAGGTTATTATGGGAGACAATAAAGTAGCTTATGCTTTAGACCAAATAGCGACATACGCTAATGCTAGAGTTACGGAGCTATCTGATTTACCATTTAAAGTTTCAAAAGTAGAAAACACATTAATAGAATTACAAAGGACTAAGAGATATGAACATCGAACAAGCTAAAAAGATGATACAAGAAGGTAACAGGTTAGGGGATGACTCACTGATAGAACAGGGGTTTGCTATACTTGAACAAATTACTTCTCTTGATGTAGAGAAAAAACCAGCAAAAAAGAAGAGAGGCAGACCTAAAAAGAAGGTAGCTAAAAAAGATACCCCTAAAAAAACAACCTCTAAAAAGGCTACTATTAAAAATAAGGCATCTTTTACCACCAATACCAGAGAGCAGTCAAGTCAAAAACGACGACCTGTATTACAAGATGGATTTAATAACCAGTTTATAGATGATGGAACACAGTTTGAAGAAGACAAAAAAGTAGGAAAACTAATAAAAAGTCAATTTTCTGAAAGAAGAGATGCGACTACATATATAGATGTAGCATGTTCAAAATGCGGAGAAGAAGAGAGTGTATTACCAATATATGCCCCTTTAGTAATGATAGAAGAGAATGGGGTAGTTAGTAGTATTCGTAAATATACTTGTACTACATGTTTAAGAAAGTTGAAACGAAGGAGATAAGCTGAATGGAAAATATTGCTGCCGAACGTGCTGTACTAGCTGGATTAATGAGATATGGGCAAATAGCTCTGATTGATATTGAAGATATAATAACACCGAATACTTTTACAGATTCATCAAATGGTTTAATATACAGTATTTTTAAAAAGATATTAGAGCAATCAGAGGATATAGACATTTCTTCTATCCTGTCTGTTGCTACTGATTTGGGTCTTTATGAAATAGTTAGTTCTAAAACTGAAATAGAATTCATAAAATCTCTTAATATATTCCCTATACAGCTAAGTCATATCGGAAAATATGCTCTACAAATTAGAAAGCTGGAACTATCTAAAAATCTTCAAGCAAAACATAGAGAGGCGATAGAAGAACTACAGCAAATCAATGGGACCGAAAAGATTGATTATATCTTTGGTATATCTGAAGGCCCAATCAATGATTTTGCTACGGATTTATCAGAAGGTAATAAACCTGTTAGGATTTTCTCTGAAGCTAAAGAGTACTTAGACCATCTGGTTGACAATAAATGTACCCAAAAGGGAATATCTACGGGCTTTCCTGTCTATGACCAAATTATAGGGGGAGGTCAACGTAAGGGTTCTGTTAACTTGATAGTCGCACGTGTCAAATCCGGCAAAACCACGTATGCAAAACAAGTGGCGCTTAATGTTGCAGAGCAGGGTATTCCTGTATTAATGCTTGATACTGAAATGGGTAAGGAAGACCAGATTAATCGTAGTATCGCCAGTAAGACAAAGGTGGGAGTTGACCTGATTGAAACTGGTAGATTTGCAGATTCAAACAAAAAAGATGCGGTGTATAAGTATGTAGAAGATAACAAGGATTTGCCATTCTACTATCAGGCTGTAGCAGGAAAACCTTTTGAAGAGATATTGCTTATCTTAAAAAGATGGATAAGTCAAGAAGTTGGGAAGGATGAAAATGGGGAACTGAAAGATTGTCTTATCATATACGATTACTTCAAACTAATGGATGAGTCTGCTCTAGCAGATATGCAAGAATATCAAGCTATGGGATTTCAGATTTCTAAGTTAACGGATTTTTGCAACATCAATCAGGCAGCATGTCTGGCTTTTGTTCAGGCTAATAGAACGGGAATTGATAAGGAAGATGCTTCTATTGTTAGTCAGTCGGACAGATTAACATGGGTATGTGGTTCTGCTGTATTATTGAAGAGAAAACTACCAGAAGAAATAGCTAATGACGGACTTCAAAATGGTAATACTAAAATGGTATCATTAGAATGTACTAGATATGGGGCCGGATTAGATTTTGGTGATTATATAAATATGAGATTTGACGGTGATATATCCTTATTTGAAGAGCTTGGTACTAGGTCTAATTGTATACAGGCTACGCGGGTTGCTAATAATGGTTTCTTAGTTGAAGAAGACGAGGGAGAAGATGGAATCACCGGTTGATACCGAAGCTTTAAATGGGATAATCGTAGAGAATATAGAAGAAATCTTACACTATTTCAATGTAGATTATACAAAAACGGGAGACAGAATAACTGCCGCATGTCCCATACATGGAAGTGATAATGAAGATAGCCTATCTATTTTCTTGAATAGCGACGGTGGATGGCCTGGAATATGGAAATGTTGGACTAAGGGATGTGAGTCTGAAAAGATTCAGGTAGTAGACAATGAAGGAAATATCAAGTCTAACTATCGTGGAAAAAACATATTTGGTTTGATAAGGGGGCTATTAGAAGCCAATGGTCAGAAGAGTAACTATTCAGATGCTTTAAAATGGTGTACCTCTTTTCTGAATATAGAAACAGAGTCTATTAAGATAGACAAGAACGACCATAAAAAACGAGAACTCATAAAACTAGCAAACACCTGGGATAAAAAGACTGATACAAAACCCTCGCTTTCTATAGACAGAGAAGTTTTCTGTAATGCCCTAACTATACCTTCTCAATATTTTGTTGGTAGAGGTTTTTCTAAAGAGATTTTAGAGAAATATGATGTAGGGTACTGTGGTAATAACCAGAAACTTATGTATGACAGGGCTGTAGCTCCTATATACAATATAGAATATACTAAAGTAGTGGGATGTGCCGGTAGGTCTATCCATAATAAGTGTCCGAAATGTAATAGTCACCATAACATGTTGAGTAAATGTCCAGACAAAGCTAACAAGTGGAAATTCAATAAATGGATGTACAATAAAGGATTTAAAGCTGAAACTACATTTTATAATTACTGGTTTGCTAAACCTAATATAGAAGAATGTAGAGCAGCGGTTTTAGTAGAAGGACAGGGGGATGTGTGGAGACTCGAAGAGGCAGGTATTAACATAGGGTTAGGACTCTTAGGAGACAGTCTGTGTGACCCTCAGAGAGACATTTTAATATCTTGTGGAGTTATGGACATATTCATAGCTACAGACCCAGACGAAGCCGGTAGGAAGGCTTTTTTTGACATTTCAGAATCATGTAAAAGGATGTTTAACTGTCATCAAATCTTGTTAAAAGATAAAGATGTAGGTGAAACCCCAGTAAAACAAATACAGGAAATTTTCAAACCATATTTAGAAAGATTTTACGATGGAACAAAAGATTTTAGTGCTTAGTGGCAAAAAACAATCAGGCAAAACTAGTACGTCCAACTTTATTCATGGATACTTAATGAAGCAAGAGGGTACTACTAGCAATTTTGATTTAGACGAAGACGGAAATCTACTGGTTATGTCTAGATTTGCTGATGCTGCCGGTAATACGGTCAATGAAATGGGCAGGTTTGACCTATATCAGAGTGGCGACCAGTTTTTTAACTATGCTTCTCAAAAAATCTGGCCTTATGTTAAAGGGTACAATTTTGCTGATTATCTAAAAGATATAGCATGTCAATTATTTGGTCTTACCCAAGAACAATGCTGGGGTATTGACGAACAGAAAAACTCTTTAACAAATACCACATGGAAGTCTGTTGGCAAATTTGTATTCCCACAGCATGTAAAGAGACTTAAAGATGAGGGACGATATGATAGCTTTATGACAGCTAGAGAGTTTCTGCAATTGTTTGGAACTAATATCTGCCGTAAGATTGCTCCAGATTGCTGGGTCAACGCTTGTCTGA
>Ga0114999_10005345_pt1 | contig 15177 bp, 14 predicted proteins | sample ArcticOcean_MG_C_3_FD_89820 | JGI IMG/M metagenome (GOLD analysis project Ga0114999, IMG submission 89820) | Marine microbial communities from western Arctic Ocean - ArcticOcean_MG_CB8_126 | ecosystem: Environmental > Aquatic > Marine > Oceanic | place: Arctic Ocean: Canada Basin | collected...
GAGATGCAACGGTTTATAGCCTGACCCCGACCAAGCCACTCGTCGCGGGTGAGGGCGGTCTCGTCGCAACCGACGACCGTGACCTTGCCGCGCGGCTGCGCCAAGCACGCAACTACGGCAAGGGCGATGACTACGACTGTCCGCTGCTGGGGCTTAACGCCCGGATGACGGAGATCCAAGCCGCCCTGGCGCGCGCCGGATTGCCTCTCGTTGAAGACGGGGTCCAGCGACGCAACGAACTGGCGGCGATCTATGAAGACCGTTTGGGCGATGTCGCGGGGCTCCGCTTGCAAGCCGTGGAGCCGCCCCTACGCAGCAGCCGCAAAGACTTCGCCATGGTCATCGACGCAGCTCAGTTCGGCCACACCCGAGATCAAGTCGAGTCCTTTCTGGCGGACGACAACATCGAGACGCGACGCTACTTCGATCCGCCTCTGCATCGCCAACGGCTGTATCAGCCCTACTACGCATCCCCAAACGGTTCGTTGCCCGTGACGGAAAAGATCAGCTCCAATGTCCTGTGCCTACCCCTTCACGCGGGCCTGGATGACTACGTTGTCGAATTGATCGCCGGCCGCATTGATGCGATCGGGAGGTCTGCCGGACCTCTTCCTTACGGACATGGGTCCCCGGAAATCGACAACGGGATCTGATCACCCGCTAAAGCACGTCCCTGGACTGCCGATAAAGATTATGAGGCGCGGGCTGTGTGAACTTGGAAGGCCTCGCCTGTGTTCAAAGGAGAACGACACGATGCGCTGGACCGCTACATTTACGCTTAGTTTGCTGCTCTCGACGTTGGCATCGGCCGGTGAACCGGCCAGTCTCAATACAGCCGGCACGGTCTGGACCAACAAGGTTCTGCTGCCTAGCGGGACAACGCTCCACCAAGGTGACCGCGTCGAAACCGATCGCGCCTCGGCGGCCGTGATTGCGTCCCGATCGACCGGCCGTGTGGAGGTCCGCGAAAGCTCATCCGTTAGTCTCGGGGAAGGTCAAGTGACCCTTCATCGAGGCGTAGTGTCGACCGCCAAGGCGGCTGTTCAGTTGGGTGATGATCAGTTCGGCGACGTACACGTCAAACCGCGAGCCGTCGACAACGCGCTTGTGGTTGTTGCTAAACGGGGTAAGCAAATTCTGATCGCGGCGCATCGCGGCGATGCCCTGATTAGCCAGCCCGGAGTGACGCCACTACTATTGCCTGCAGGCAGCTACGCGGTCCCCGCCGGACAGGCACCCACCACGGAGTCTGATCAGGTTGAGAGTACCAAGAAGGCTGAGCCCACGGCCAAAGAAGAGGATGATGATGACGATGACAAGGTCGCATCCGCTGCTTCCACTGGAACGGATGTTGTGGGTATCGTACGCTGGGTCGTTCGATCGCTTGGTAGTGCAGGCACTGCCGCCAGCGTCATCAGCATTGGTGCCGTAGCCGTCGGGGCAACCACTGCTGGGTTCGCCCTGACTGAGGACTCCCCCAGTCCCTCAAGATAATCAGGCGGGCGTCCGAGTCATAGCTAAAAGACCTTTCCGACGCCCTTCTTGATCGCCTTGCCAGTCGCCTTGGTGCCGTCGGCTACTTTTCCTCCTACGTCCTTGCCGCCTTCGACGCCTTTGCCGAGACCTTTCTTGCTGACCTTGCCGACTTTCTTCGTTCCGTCGACGGTCACCTCGCCGACATCCTCGCCGCCTTCAACACCCTTCTTGACGCCCTTCTTGGTGACTCTGGCGGCCTTCTTGGTGCCGTCAACGGTCGCTTCGCCAGTCTTCTCAGCGCCTTTGACGACCGTCTTTCCTGTCTTTGTCAGCACACCGTCGTCTGATTCCGGCGTAGCCTGTTGCTGAGCGGCAGCGAACGAAGCTAGAGCAATACTCAGTGTTGCGAGTCGAACGAAACGTTTCATGGGTATGCACTCTCCCTGGTAGTAATACGAGCCGCCGGGTGCATTCGTTTCGCTTGATCTATCGGCGGTTGACTTTCCCGCTGCCTCAACGCTAGTGTGACCGCAAGGCGTCCGCAGTCGTTATCGCGGCTGCGATTCATCTCAAGAGGGAAGCCATGAAGATCGTAGTCTCGGGTGCAACAGGGTTCGTGGGCTCCCGGCTCTCCGAACGACTGCGCCAAGCGAATCACCAGGTCGTTGCTCTCACCAGGAACGCGGATACCGCCAAGTCCAAAGTGCCCTCTTTGGAAGCGGCGCACGCCTGGAGCCCTCTTTCCGAATCCGCCCCCGCCGCGGCCTTCGATGGCGCCGAAGCGGTGGTCCACCTTGCCGGCGAATCCGTCGTCGGCCGATGGACGCAAGCTAAGCGCGACGCCATCCGTGAGACGCGCGTCATCGGCACTCGCAATCTCGTCAACGGTCTGCGCGATCTGCCCAACAAACCGAAGGTTCTCGTCGCTGCCAGCGCCGTCGGTTTCTACGGCGATCGGGCCGATGAAGAACTCACCGAGACCTCCGGGTCCGGTGATGATTTTCTTTCCGAGGTTTGCCGAGAGTGGGAGGCCGAGGCATCCAAAGCCGAAGAGCTTGGGATCAAGGTAGCCCACGTTCGCATCGGTGTCGTCTTGGCGGAAGGCGGTGGTGCGCTCGATGCCATGCTTACTCCTTTCAAACTCGGCGCAGGCGGACCGCTCGGCTCAGGTCGCCAATGGTGGTCGTGGATTCACCGCGACGACCTCTGTGGCCTGATCCTGCACTTGATCGAACGCGGCGAATCGGGTATTTACAACGGGACCGGGCCTCAGCCGATACGCCAAAAAGAATTCGCCCGTGTGCTCGGACGCGTCCTGCGCCGCCCGAGCTTCATGCCCGCGCCCGCTTTCGCCCTCAAGATCGTTCTGGGTGGTTTCGCGACGGAACTGCTGTCGAGCAAGAAGGTTCTCCCGCAGGCAACACAGGCCACGGGCTTCTCCTACCAGTTCGCCGAACTTGAGCCCGCCCTGCGCCAGGCACTCGATCGCTGAAAGCGTACTGAACCGTGCAGAGATTAAGCCGACGCCAACTCCTGCAAGCCATCCCCGTAGCCGGGTTGGCTGCCTCATTCAGTGACCCTCTCCACGCCGCATCCGCGAGTGCCGCGCAGTCCGCCGTCGCCATGCGGATCACGCGCTACGAAGTGATCCCGATCAAGATGCCGATGCACGAGCGCGTGCGTGAGGCGTGGCAGCGCAGCTTCTTCCTCCAGGGGCGGCAGCAGACCCACTACAGCGCGACGCTCGTCCGGCTATTCACCGACGAAGGACTGGTCGGAATTTGCAACAGCCGCTTGTCGGCCGGGCAGACTCGCAACGTGCTTGACCGCATGGTCGGTCATTCTCCGTGGGAGTACCTGCTCGACGACAGCATCGCCGGCATTCTTGTCGCTGTCTATGATCTGATTGGCCAAGCGACCGGGCTGCCGATATCTCGACTCTTCTCCGCCACGCCGAAAAAGCGCATCGTGCAGACCTGGTGGAGCCAATGCTTTCCGCCCGACGTCATGGCGTCGGAAGCCAAGCTCGGAGCCGATTTGGGCTACCGCGTTCACAAAGTCAAAGCGCGTCCCTGGGAGGACCCCATCGAGCAGGCCGCCGCGATCTGCGAAGTCATCCCAAAGGATATGCGTGTCTGGGCCGATGCGAACGCCTGGTGGCGATCGCCCGCCCGCGCAGCCTTCTTCGCGAAGCGTCTGGCCGAGTTCCCGAACTACTTTGCCATCGAGTCACCGGTAGCCTCACGTAGCGTCGAAGGGTTCCGCGCATTCAAGGGTAAGGCTCCGTTGATGGTCGCCGAGCACATGCCATCCGACCCCATGCCGTTCATCCGCGAGGGCCTTGTCGATGCCTTCGTCGTTGCCGGGCCTTTCGGCCGCAAGCTCGTGCAGCATGCTTTGATGGCCGAGACAACCGGAATGCCACTGTGGGTCGAACACAGCATCGTCACGGGCGTCAATCAGGTCTTCCAGGCGCACCAAGCCGCCGCGTTTCCCGCGATTGAGTACTGCATCAGCCACCCCCACGTCCATGAAGATGATCTGATGGCCGAGCCCTTCGAGATGAAGGATGGTTTCTACAGCGTCCCCATCAAGCCCGGTCTCGGCGTGAACTTCGACGAAGACGCGGTCGACAAATACCGGACCGCTGGCTAGTCTTCCGGCTCTGGTTCCGGCCCGGTAGCTCGTACGTCCGGTAGGTTCCGAAAACGCTGGTCGAGATCCAGCCCATATCCCACGACGAACTCGTCGGGGATCTCAAAACCGACGTAATCCAGCTCGACCTCGGCGGTACGTTTGCTGGGTTTGTCGAGGAAGGTAGCGACACGCAATGACCGCGGCTTACGCTTCTGCAGAACCCCCAGCAGATACTGCAACGTCAAGCCGGTGTCGACAACGTCCTCGACGAGCAGGACGTCCCGTCCCGCAATGTCCTCGTCGAGATCTTTCGTGATGCGAACCTGCCCCGACGTCTCAGTCTCTGCACCATAGCTGCTCACACCGATGAAATCGATCGATACGTCCCGCTGAACCGCTCGGGCAAGATCCGCTGCGAAAACGTAAGCGCCCTTGAGCACCGCGATCAGGTGAAGTGGTGGCTCGTCCAGTTGATCGGGATAGTCCGCTTTGATCTCCCGGCCAATCTCCCCGACGCGTTTGCGAATGTCGGCGGAGGAAATGAGTGTTCGAAGCTTCGGGGAGTCCATCAACTGATTGTCGCGAAGCGGGCGGCCACCGGCAAACTGGAGGGGCGTTGAATGGAACCGGTCGCGCAACCCAAACCTCCTACACTAAGAGTTCCTGATGCTTCGCCGATCCTTCCTGCTGCGCTGCGGTGTCACACCGCTATTCGACGGCGCAAGCCTTTGGTAATCTGAAATCACAATCTGCATTCGGGGACGGTAGCTCAGTTGGTAGAGCAACGGCCTTTTAAGCCGTGGGTCGCGGGTTCGAGCCCCGCCCGTCTCACCACTTCCCCTCTTTGCTGCATTGCGCGGGAAGGCGGATATCCATCGAGCCGACCGAACGGCGGGCTCTACTTGAGCCAGACACCGTTCAGCATCACGCGCGCGACCTTTCGGACGTTCTTGATGTCCGCTGTCGGGTCGGCATCCAGAAGGGCCAGGTCGGCCGCCTTGCCGACTTCGATCGATCCCAGCCGTTCGGCCACGCCGAAGAACCGCGCCGCCGGTAGCATCGCGGCCTCAAGCGCTTCCTTGGGCGTGAAGCCTGCGTCGACGAGCAACTCGAACTCTCGCCAATTGCCCTCTGGCGTGGGACCGTGCGAGGAAGAAAGCACGGGAACGCCGGCCTCGAACGCCATGCGCGTGAACCGTTGGATCTTCTCGAAGCCGGCCAGGCTTTCCTCGGTTACCTTGTCACCGACCGGCTCGAACGGCCGCAGCGTTGGAACCAGATACACGCCTCGCTCAAGCATCAGTTCGATGAAGGTGTTGACCTTCGGGTTGTTCTCAAGATCGATGCGGCTCCAGAGCCGGTAGCGCCCCTCATCGCGTGCTCCGTTTTCGGCCGCAACGGCTTGCTCGAACTCGCGCGCATCGGCCTCGGAGGCGAGCACGGTTCCAACCGACGTCGTGTGCTCGATGCCGTCCAGGCCCGCGCGGATGGCCGCGTCAGCTCGTATTAGCTCAAGGTGCGCGGTTACCGGCACGCCGTGATGGTCGGCCCGCTCGCAAGCGGCACGGATCAGGTCGAGTGGCAGCCGGTAGTAAATCTTGATCGCCGAAGCACCACCGGCGACCAACTCGTCTACTTTCTCGCGGACTTGATCGCCCGTCTGCAGATCGACGGCGTTGTGCGGATGCGCATGCGGTTCCTGATCGAAGTGTGGGCCGGTCAGGAACGCGCGTGGCAGCGGTCGCCGCAGGTGCAAGAAATCGTCAAGATAGACCGGCAGTGGGCGGCCCGGGTCGCGCAGGGAAGTGAATCCGGCGGACAACAGGCTGTCGAGTCGCCGCTTGTCGTGCGTATGAAAGTGCGCGTCGAACATGCCGGGCAGCAGGAAGCGCCCCGCGGCATCGATTCGCTCGGCGTTAGATGGAATCGCGACGTCGCCTCTCTTGCCGACCGCCGAGATGCGACCGCGCCGCACGATGACCGTGGAGTCCGTGATCACCGGACCGCCGCCGCCGTCCATCAAGGTCGCGCCCACAAGAGCGATCGGACGATCTGTGTCAGAGGCGGGCGGTGGATTGACTTCCGCGAGGCCGGACCAGCCCGGCTCCTTGGCTGAGAGCAGGGAACTGACGGCGAGGATCAACAGCGCAAGTCGGATTCGCATCCTGAATAGTATAGGCTGGTTGCGACAGCGCCATGCCTAGAGTCCCAGCCGTCTCACCACTCTCCCATTCATTGATCAACGAGTTAGCGTTGCACCGCCTTCGGGCGGGGTGTCCGCGCTGGCCCAAAATAACTCAAGTTTGGGTGAGTCTTGCTCAGTAGATTGCCCCATGGAACTTTGCAAAGGGAGAGATAAAATGGATGACCTGAGAGCTTGGCATATGTGTGCACGACATGATGGACTACAACATTCTTCCGGCAAGGTTCCGTCGGTGAGGGGATTGCGTGGCTGGCTGGCGCGTTGATGATGCAGGTGACGATAATCGCATCCGCTACGTCGCTCAGGGCATGAAGGTTGCGAACCCAGTTTCAGGTGACTGGGACGATTGGGTAGATCAAGACGGTAAGGACCTCGGCCATGCCCGGACTATGTCACGATTGTGACTTGACATCCACCAAGCTCCCGAACTTCTTTGTCGTTGGCGCTCCCAAGGCTGGTACGACGTCGCTCTATCACTACCTTGACCAACACCCACAGATCTACACGAGCCCAATCAAGGAACCCCATTACTTTGCGACGGAAGTCCGGCAGGAGAACTGCGAGCCCGAGCTGCGCCGCCAGATCGCTCGGGAGACCCGTAGACTAAAAGAATTTCTCGCCGGGCCAATGATTGAAAGGCGGTTTGGCAGGATTGTCACAGACTGGGAGGACTATTTGCGTCTGTTCACCAATGCCGAGAACGAATCTGCGCTGGGAGAGGCGAGCGTTTGCTACCTGTGGTCACAGACCGCACCGGATCGGATTGCAGAAACGGTTCCGGACGCAAAGATCCTTGTGATGTTCCGTGACCCCACCGAGCGGGCGTGGTCGCAGTACCTACAAGGGCTCGGGAATGGAGCGATCCGCTGGAGCCTTCGTGAACACGTCCGGCGCAACCTGCAACACCACTCGAAGCAGTTCGCCGTTCACTATCCGTTTCTAGAGTTCGGACTCTACTCCGAGCAGTTTCGCCGATATCTGGAGCGATTCGAACCGAATGTGTGGTTCGGGCTCTATGAGGACTTCAGGCGGCGTCCCCTAGAGACGTACCGTGACATCTGCCGATTCTTGGGAGTCGCCGATGACTTTTCCCCAAACATGGACCGCCGTCACATGGAGGCCCAAGTGCCTCGTGTGGGTTTGACTAGTTGGCTAAAGCGGTCCGGAGTCTGGAAGTTCACCGCTGGGATTACGCCGTCGAGACTGCGGCCACTGATCCGGCGCGCTGTCGTTCGCAAGCCAGGGGCAACCCACATCGAACCTGCGGACAGACGCTATCTGACTGACTTCTATCGTGAAGATGTCCGTAAGCTCGCCGGTCTTCTGAATCGCAATCTGGACGACTGGATGGGAATCAACTGAGGTCCAGTCATGAGGTGGGAAAAACTCAGCGAAGGCTTCGTGACGTGCCGCGAACCGGGAAGCTCGACAGCCGTGGCCGCTGGCTCGCGGTGTGTGTCCACCGATGCCGGCGAACTGGTTTGTACGTACATGGTGCAGTCGAAGCTCGGCGTCAACGACTTCGTCCCGACGCTGTCGCGTTCCGCTGATTCCGGGAAGACGTGGACTGAGCAGGGATCGATCTGGCCGCATCGCGTGGACCGGATGTCGGGCTTTGTCTCGATCAGCCGCGCTGCCTCGGGTGAACTTTTTCTCTACGGCATCGCGATACCGATCGACACGCCCGGCGAGACGTTTTGGAAGGACGCGACGCAGGGCATGAAGCAGAACCACCTTGTCTGGTCCCGCTCAACCGATGCAGGAATAACGTGGAGCGAACCGCGGCCCGTCGCGCTGCCGACCGCTGGTTCGGCCGAGGCGCCCGGTCCAATGACGGTACTCGGCACGGGCCGTTGGGTTGCCTGCTACGCGCCATACAACAACTACGATCCGAGTACCCGAGTAGACCGCGGTCAGATTGTCCTGGTTTACAGCGACGACCAAGGCGGTTCCTGGTCGCACACCTCGATGTTGCGGTTTGATGAGCCTGAATCGGGCGGCGCCGAAGCGTGGGTGGTCGAACTCGCCGATGGCCGTCTACTCGGGACGAGTTGGCACATGAACGTGAGCAGCGGCAGCGACTACCCCTGTGCCTACGCTCTGTCATCCGACCAGGGCGAGACCTGGTCGCTCACCCGTTCGACTGGCGTCGCCGGACAAACCACCGCGCTCGCAGCCCTTCCCAATGGTGACGCGCTCTTTCTCTATTGCCAGAGAAAGGCCGGCGAGGTGGGTATTGCGATGGCCCGCGTCCGCCCGACGGAGAGTGACTTCGGAGTGCTCCACGAAGAACTCATTTGGCGGGCCGATCGAGTACGCCAAAGCGAAGGTGTCGCCGACCATTCGTCCTGGCAAGAGTTCGCTTTTGGCGAGCCCTCGGCCGTTCTACTGCCCGGCGGCGAAGTGCTAGTCACCTTCTGGGCGGTGCAACCCACCGTACAAGGCATTGCCTACGTAAAGCTCAAGTTGATCGACTAGTCACGGGTTGCCGGTTGCTGGAGCGAGCAATTCCAGGAGCGCGAGGCATCGCTCTCACGCACCGCCGGCCAGGTAGCGCAGGGCGCGCAGACTGGGGAGAAAATAGTACGCTCCGCCGCGCACAGTGACGAACTGGGGCAGTCCCGACACCCGACGCCGTAAGCCGCCCTCTTGAGGCATGTTGAAGTCGCTGGTCACCGGGCAGCCGGGGATGGGTTCGCGGTTGCCGAGCAACGGATCACTCTCGCCGGTCATGCCGGAGAACTTGCTGTTGACGATCCAGGCGTTCTGCACGAACTCGAACTGGCGCGAGATACTGGCATTCAAGCACATGAAGTGCAAGCCACGTTCGGGTTCATTCGGCGGCGGTGCGAGTGCCTCTTCGGGCGTCAGTGGCGGGCCGTATTTGCGCCCGCGCCGAAGGATGCGGTGAAAGCGAACGGAGGACATCAGATCGTATCGGAAGTATTTGGGTCCGAAACCGAGAGCGACAAGTAGCTTCTTCAGTAGGCCGGCGGGGCGCTCAGAAAAATCGAAATTGCGTGGATTCACTCGACGGATATGCGAGCCGAATGGGCAGCGTACGCCCGACGTATCGCTGTCGAATGTGAACTGATTCACCCGAACGGGCTCCGGCTTCGATTCGATGCCGATGATCGGTTCGCTCTGGGCCGGCACAAGAGGCTTGCCGTCTCGCTCTCGGCCCACCATGGCGGCCGCCAGCTTCTCCGCCTTCGCCGAATCGCCATCGGCTTGCTCATGTACGAACTGCCAGAACTTCCGCACATCCTGCTGCAATTGCCGCATCACTAGATACGTCCCGTTCCGGCCCAAATCCTTCTTGTCGGGTGCGTCTTGCGCGGCCGGCAATCCCGCGCTGGCGGCGTCGGGTCCGAGCAACGGCCGGTCCGTGATCTTCCCGTACTCGTTGCGATATCCCAGCAGAACCTCACCGAGCGCGGTGACATTGGTGTAGTCCAACTGAGTGGTTGGCGTCTGGCGCTGTTGGGTCCAATCAATCTCCGGCTGACTGATGCCGTCGGCGAAACCGAATGGCTCGATGGCGTCAAGGTCGGCAGAGAGAGAATGCACCACATCGAACGCTTCCCGCCACGTACCGTCGGTCGCGCTCTTGACATGGGCATCGAACTCCGAGGGCTCGCCAAAGAACATCACCAGCAGATGCGGCCCATGGCCGGGACCGCCCCACTGCCAGTACTCGTGCGCATTGTTTCCTACATCCCCCAATTGCCGGGCACGGTACTCGGTCGTCATGCCAGCGCGAAACTCATGCGAGAAACCTTCGATCACGGACTCAGAAATACCAAGAGCCCTGAGGCCGGGCGCCGTGAAGGCGATGTGCAAAGCGGTTCTCGGCGGCGGCTCGACCGCTACCGCGCTGCTGACGGGAGCGGAAAGCAGCCAGGACCGAGCCGCTGCGACGCTCTTGACACGCAGAAGCTCATAGCGGGCTTTTGTCATCCGCTTGTAGCCGAAGCGCACCAACCCCTGAATGTCGGCGTAATCGACTTCGCTAGGGGCTCTAGTTGTCATAGGAGCGCTAACCATTCGCGAACTTGCTGATCGCTCATCGCCGGGGATTCTATCCCTTGGCGAATGCGCGTATTCCTTTCCAGATCGACCGCCGTCAAACCGGGGTATGCCTTGTACCAAACTTGGGTGGGTATCGTGTGACGTCGCAGGTACTCTTTGTAGTTGCGCTCGTCCTTGCAGCCGTCTTTGATCAGCCAGTTGGTCGTGGGATAGCCAATGCCGTTGCCGAAGGACGCATTCAGGCCAAAGGCGGTCTTGTTAATAAAGTCGTCCATGTAACTATCGACGCTGCCATCGTAGTTGCTGCAGAACATCATCCGTTGACTGCCTGCGACAAACGACCAGTGCGCGAAGTGAATCGTCCGAATGCGCCCCAGGCGGCCGGGCCGTGCAATATGGCGCGCCGCGTAGTCAATCGCAAGGAGCACTCCGTATATAGTCAGAAGCCGCACGATCCCGGGCTTCAGACTGCCAATGGCGCTGAACTGATTTGTCACATCGTGATCTTCGAGGAGAGCCAAGTCGTCGGAATAGTTCTGATCCACGGTGGGGGCCACCACAGGGTCCGTTTTCTCCTTGTATCGAAGGACGATCAGATAGAACGGCAGGATGGCGATGAGAAAAGGCGACGCCAGCAGAAGCAACAACGGCATGCCGATCAGATGCAGCATGTTACGTATCCACCACATCGGCGGAGTCCTCGCAGCGGCCGTTAGATCCAGACGTCCGGCGGAGACTTCGTCCCGTGCGAACTTCCGCAATGTGTCGTGGATCGCTCGGGGCGACTGTCCCTGTAGCTGACCCGACGTTGTCGCAGTGTAGGATTCCAGAAGCTTTCGCAATACCGCTTCTTCGTGAATCTGCCTGACGGTACGGCCCCGCGTATTGACGTAGTTCGCAACGGGTCGGGCACGGTGTTGCCGCATCCAGTCCGATAAATTGCTGTCGGGCCCAAAACCCTCGCAACAGGAGAAGAGCTTGCGCAGACCATCTGACGCCGCTCCAACGAGCCATCGGAGAAAGGCCGTTTCACTACCATCGACGTCACCGAGGAACGCGAGGTAGAGCGAGTACTCTCGAGCGGGCAGACCGTACACGCCGATGTCTTCCGTTGTCTGGTCGGCGAAGATCACGAACCGAGCGAAATGGAGCGTGGCAAATCGGCCGAACGGAACGAGGGCGTTGTGCGGATCGACAATCCCCGGTGAAGCGTTCATTGATTCGAGAAGACCTCGAAGTTCGCTTTCGCGCGCGGGAACGATCGGCGCCAACACCATGAAGTTCGATTGAGGCGTCACGTCTGCTTACTCGAAGGTTTCGTCGCCGGTCGGCTCGTAGTGCTCGACTTTGTTCATTTTTTGCCTGAGCTTTGAAAGCTCAAAATACATACGACCGCGCGCCCGGCTCTGATTGCCGAGAGGGCGATGCTCAGGGATCGAGTGCCATGGATTGTACGAAAGTATTCTGGCGAACTTGATCTGGGCCGGGGAGTTGAACTCTTGCTTGGGCAGGCGCAGCGTGGCGACGGATACGCGCGGGGAAAGTCTCTCGGGCCAGAGCACCGCGTTGTTTTCGATCGGCATCAGAAACGGATCGGTTTGGAGCTGGAGGCGGAAATCGAGTTCGACATCTCCCTCGTTGAGAGCAGCAACCATGGCATTGCGTAGGTAGTCGTCCGGCGGGCGGAGCGGAAGGCGCGGGATCGGCGTGCGCTTCTTGAATTTCGGCCAGACCGAGTATTGCATCGCCTGGCCCTCCCCAAGCAGATACGGGACGCAACTGAAATAGGGTGCTTCAAACGGGCTGGTCTGCGTTTTCATCCAAAGACCCTGCATGATCAGATCCAGGATGTGCGATCGGCCGAAGTTCAGGAAGTAGAAGATCTGCGCGTTCTTGCCGCTCTCAATCTGTAACTGCGCATTCGCGTTGATGTCCGGTGTCACGAACGTAGGCGGTGAAACGACGACGAAATCCTGGGTGTGTTTCTCCTGATCCATCAACTTGGGTCCGGGTACGTCCATCAGCTTTATGCTGATGCTCATGAATCCGGGATCATCGATGTCCGGCGTAATGTAGGGGCCGGGGCCCGAGAACCGCACCCATGCGCGGAACGTTCGCGGCTCGGCGAAGATGCCATGCCGAAACTGTGGGAGCAGATTGTCATGAATCGTAAACTCGCCGCGCAGGACTCCCTGTGTCTTCGTGTTGCCACCGCGCTCGTAGCCTCCGGGCTTCCAGAGGTCGGCCATCTGCTTCTCGAAGCTCGAAATGATGGAATCGACATGTTTCTCCTCACCGAGAATCGGTCGCTCTTCCGCTATCTTGAGGCCTTCGTCGTTGCGCCGAAGGTTGATCAGGAACGTAACGAAGCGCGCCGTCAGGTCGCGAAGGAGCAGATCGGCGAGATCGTTCTCAGAGGAGCGCCCGAGGCGGTCAAGCAGATCGAAGCGGATACGAAGCGTATTGTTCCCAATAGAACAATAAAAAGCGGGTCCGTGGAGCGCCTCAAGCAGATGACGAGATAGGACCGTAAGTTCATCGAAGGCAAGAGACAACGCAGAAACAATGTAGACTGAGAATAGTCCGCCCAAGCAATGGCTCAAAGGTTCGAGTCCCAGCCGTCTCCCCTCTTGTTTCCTCGCACTAGAAATACGTCAGAAACTGAGTCTTCATGCCGACTTTTGAACATGAAGACGTCTTGTTCCACTACGAAGTAGCGGGAGAAGGGCCCGTCGTTGCCCTCTGTCACGGTCTTTGCGGTGAACTCTCACACGTCCGCGATGTGGTCGGGCCTCTTCCCGGGCACCGCACCGTCTTGTGGGATGCGCGAGGTCACGGCAGGACTCCGCCTGGCGCGCCGGACACCTACACCTTCGATGTCTTTGCACGCGATCTTGCGGCCTTACTCGATCATCTCGGCGTCACCGAGGCCGTCATCGGGGGCATTTCAATGGGTGCCGCTGTTTCGACGCGCTTCGCCATCAAGTATCCCGAACGCACACGAGGACTTGTCCTGATCCGGCCGGCGTGGCTCACCTCGCCTCTGCCAGATGGGCTGCGTCTCTTCCCGGTTGTTGCCGACTATCTCGGTCGCTTCAGCGCCGAAGAGGGTTGCCGATTGTTGGAGCGATCAGCCGAATATCAGGCGCTGGAAGATACGTTTCCCGACACTGCTGCTACGTTGCGCGCGCAGTTTTTCGAGAACGATGCGGTAGCACGGCGCGGACGGTTACACGGCATTCCCAACGATACGCCCATCCGGAGTTGGGACGAGATCACTGTCCTCGAAATGCCTACTCTGGTATTTGGCAACACGCCGGACGTCGTTCATCCCCTGTCATTCGCCATGGAGTGGGCGCAACGATTGCCTCGTGGCGAGTTCGTGCAAACCCCCTCGAGGACGCTCGAGTTCGACCAGCATGCCGAAGTCGTACGCATCCACCTGAAGAGCTTTCTGGCCGCCCTCTAGTCGCGATCAAGTGGCCTTCGGAGGGTGATTTATCGCTCAGCGCCACTACGGTAGCGCTGTTATTCTGAATGCGTTACCTGAAACGTTTGTCAGGTCGAGTAGACAGCAGAAGGCTGCTTCGAGAAGATCCTTCCCTTTCCTCTTCCCCTCTCACCGTTTCTCTGTTTACGGAGGATTTTCAATGAAGAGACTTTATGTCGGCAATCTCAGTTATTCGTCCAGCGAGGACGACATCCGCGAAGCTTTTGCCCAACACGGCGAAGTTTCGTCCATCCATATGGTTACTGACCGCGACAGCGGACAGCCACGCGGATTCGGGTTCGTCGAAATGGTTGATGGCGACCAAGCCGAGCAGGCGATCGCGGCTTTGAACGGCGCGGATCTAGGCGGCCGGGCGCTCGTTGTTAACGAAGCACGTCCGCGCCCCGAGCGTGGTGGCGGAGACGGCGGCGGTGGTGGCCGCGGTGGCCGCGGTGGTGGAGGCGGCGGCCGTGGTGGTGGAGGCGGAGAATCGCGCTGGTAGGGCAGGGCGGCACGACTTCGCCGCTTCCTGACTGACGATCTCTAGAGGGACGAGATGGGCCGCACGGGCCTGTCTCGTCCCTTCTTATTGCTAGCCGTGTTCCTGTGCCTGTTGGAGAAGGTCCGGGATATCGTCTCGCTCCACACAGATATGTTCGGAAGCCTTGAAAGTGCGGCCTTTGCTGAGCATGCGGACGATGGCGATCACCGCCTCCGGGTCGCCACCGAAGAATTCCAGGTCATCCCCTAGTTCCTCCGCTATTCGGTTTAGGACTTCCCCCGAGGGGCGGCGCACAGTCCAGAAGCGATTCAGCCAGATACCGTCTCCGCGGCCCAAGCTGCGCTTCAAAGCTCCTGTTTTCGCGATCATTCCTTTGCCTCTCCTCGATTGCTCTACTGCGGTCCTGTGACGTGCTGCTCGGGTATAAGGCTTGGTTTTGGCGGCTCCGGCGGACTCTTGTAAGCCCAAAGCTGTAACACCAGGCTCCAGGCGAGTCGCCAGTTCTGGCCGAACACCTTAAACCACTGGAGGCGGCTCACCTGTGGGAAATAGATCCCCCGAAACGCGATGCGCGCCAGCAGGTGTGTGATCCGCTCGCCGACGGGTTTATCGGCCAAATAGTCGATAGCTTCCTGGTTCCGCTCCGAGCTATAAGACAAGCGCCAAGCTTTGTCCACTTCGTCTCGCGCGTCTTGGATGCTCATCTTGAGCGGCGTGTGACACATCACGAATGGCGCGAAATCCATCCAATGCTTCGGCCGGTCGAGACGTCCGGCCTTCAGCAAGCGGTCGTAGAGCGGTGTAGCCGGGAACGGCGTCAACTGGCCGAATACCGGC
>Ga0114999_10005352_pt1 | contig 15154 bp, 12 predicted proteins | sample ArcticOcean_MG_C_3_FD_89820 | JGI IMG/M metagenome (GOLD analysis project Ga0114999, IMG submission 89820) | Marine microbial communities from western Arctic Ocean - ArcticOcean_MG_CB8_126 | ecosystem: Environmental > Aquatic > Marine > Oceanic | place: Arctic Ocean: Canada Basin | collected...
CACAGGGGAAGGAAATTTAATGAGTTTTCAATTAAATATTAACGGAAAAACACATGATGTGGATATCGAACCAGAGACACCATTATTGTGGGTTATTAGAGATTCGGTTGGGTTAACAGGAACCAAGTTTGGCTGTGGAATAGCGCAGTGTGGTGCTTGTACCGTCCATGTCGATGGAAAAGCGGTAAAATCTTGCAGTGTAAATGCCGCTACTGCGGTTGGAAAGCAAGTCACCACGATAGAGGGTTTAGGGGCAGACGGACAACATCCGTTGCAGGCAGCTTGGATAGAACATACTGTTCCTCAGTGTGGGTACTGTCAATCGGGTCAACTAATGGCCGCAGCTGCTTTGTTGGCAAAATCACCTAAGCCATCGGATAGAGAAATAGATTCGGCGATGGCTGGTAATATCTGTCGTTGCGGAACGTATACTGAAATCAAGGCTGCAATTAAAACAGCCGCTAAAATAGGTTAAAGGGGAGATTGGAAATGACAAAAATGGATATTTCAAGAAGGACCTTCATCCACACAGCGGCAGCTGCAGGTGGTGGTATGATACTTGGATTTAGCATACCTGGTATTTCGCCAGCGTTAGCTAGATCTGTTATGCCAGAAGGCTGGAAGGATCCGGCCGGTGGGGTGGAAATCAGCGCGTGGCTAACGATAGACACTGATGGAACAGTTACGGTGCGAGTTCCGCATACAGAGATGGGCCAAGGAGCTTTAACCTCTGTGTCAATGTTTATTGCTGAAGAGCTCGATGTGCCTTGGAAAGATGTTAAAGCGGTTTTTGCATCTGCCAACCGTCATATCACGCAAGGCGAAGAATATGTTAATATGTCAACCTACGGTTCTAATTTGGTTCGTAACAGACATCCACATATTTTGCAGGCCGGAGCATCGGCTCGGGAGAGACTTAAAGAAGCGGCGGCCCTACAATGGGGAGTTGCTCGCTCTGCAGTAACAGCAAAGCAAGGGGTTTTATCTTCTGGAGGAAATAAAGGAACTTATGGTGAATTTGCTAGCGCAGCAGCAGCTGTAAGCCTTGCTGAGGAACCTAAAGCAAAAGAATACTTAGATTGGTGGCTTCTTGGAACAGATGTGCCACGAATGGATGTAGACATTAAAACAGATGGCAGTGCGATCTATCCAATAGACGCAGTTGTTCCTGGAATGGTGTATGCTTCTGTAATGTCTTGCCCTGTTCCTGGCGGTCGTTTGAAAAGTTATGATTTTAATGTGATTAAGGATAGACCTGGTGTAATCCAGGCTGTTGCTCTTACTCAGGTTAAAGATAAGCTTGGAAGGACAGATCAGATGAGTGGTATTGCGGTTGTCGCAGATACTTTCTATCGCGCGAAAACAGCGTTAGAGTTAATGCCAGTAGAGTGGGACTTGCATGCAGGTATTGGTCTTTCAACACAGTCCATGGAAGCCGAAGCTCAAGGGCTTTTGGGTATGGACGCGGAGCACGTCGAAGAAGTTCGCGGTGATCCACGGCCTATTCTGGCTGCGTCCCCGGCTGATAAAATAGTAACTGCCGACTATATGAGGCCTACGGAATCCCATGTTTGTATGGAACCAGCAGCTGCTTTAGTAAGTATCACTAAGGACAGAGTCGATGTGTGGAGTAAAACGCAATCAGTACAAGGCACTCTGATGCTTGTAGCAGACCAACTCGGTCGCCCTCCAAGTGAGGTTTATTGCCATGGGACTTCACAAGGTGGTGGCTTTGGCTTTGGTAGTGCTCATCCCGCTCCTCGTCAGGCGGCAGAGATTGCTCAGGCAGTAGGTCGCCCAGTTAAGGTGATATGGACCCGTGAGGAGGACATTGCCCAGGCCAGAACTCGTCCACCAGTCTGGGGACGCTTTACTGCGGCAATTGGAAGTGATGGTTTACCAACAGCGATGCATGCGAGGACCGTGGGATCTAGTCAAAAGCCAGATTTTGCTGATCGAGTAATCGTTGATCAACATTATTCGGTTCCTAATTACCGTTTTGAACGCCATGCGGTGAAAAGTCATATACCAATCGGTTACAATAGGGCTCCTGGAGCGAACAGCAATGGGTTCCTAATTGAGCAATTTGCTGATGAGATGGCGCTAGCAGGCGGTTGGGATCCGTTAGAGTGGCGGATTAAAATGACTGAGGGTAATGAGCGTTGGCAGAGAGTCCTTGCCAAAATGAAGGAGGTTTGTGGGTACACGACGGACCTTCCCAAGGGTGTAGGCATGGGCGTAGCTGTAGTTGAAGCCCACAATGCTACTGTTGGAGCATGTGCTACTGTTGAAGTTACCAAGCGTGGGGCCCTTTATATAGAAAAGGTCCATATCATCTCAAATACTGGGTATGTAATTAATCCGCGCAACGCTCACGAACAGAATTTTAGTTCAGTAGTGTGGGAGTTAAGTCATGCTTTAACGGGAGGCTTAGATATACAAGGTGGTAGAATTACCAACGGTAACTTGGATAAATATGCATTGATGCGTATGCCAGAGGCCCCGGTTGTCGAGTCTAGCTGGGCTATGTCACATGATGGCTGGTGGGGAGGTTTCGGTGAAACTTCAGCTCCACCAACTCCTCCAGCAGTTGCAAATGCGATATTTGCCGCTACTGGAAAGAGGGTTCGGTCAACGCCAATCATTAAACATGACCTAAGTTGGTCATAATAACTAAGGTCTCATAAGATTATGAGACCCTAGTTATCTAAATAAAGTAAGAATTTATAGCTGGGGTATAAATTATACTCCAGCTATTTTTTTTGTTTTCTCGCGGATGCTGAATTCTATATTAAAATTCTTCTTTTGAATGATTGCCTGGTATGGTTTACACGAGTGTAATAGGGGAATAATTTATCTAGTTAATAAATGTCATCATTAGTTTTAACTATCCGAATATGAGTTTTATCTTCTGACCCCGGGTGCTCCAATTAATAAACCTTTCCCGCGCCATGCTAAATATAGTTCAAGATTTAAATATTCTTCTGAACCCAATTGGAAAGGCTCTGCTCTTAATGCTGAGTTACACCATGCAAACATTCGGTGCCTTGATGCCGATGATCTCCACATTAGGCGATAAATTGGAAACCCTTCTACTTGACCTTGACTGATGGTATCACCACGGAGTTTTTGGCCAGCTAAATCATCGTGACACTGGTTACACGATAGATCCAACTGGCCCCTACGCTGAAAATAGAATTCGCGACCTTTTTCAAAAAACACTTTCGCTGGGCCGTTCGTCTTTACCTGGAGAGGATATCCTCGAGATTGATCCGTTAGGTAAGCTGTTAATGCGAGCATTTCTTCAGATTCATAGAGATAAGGTTTTGCAGTCATGTGCTCTGCTCTCATGTTGTTAATCATTAATTCTAGATTAACTAATTTACCTTTATTAGTGTCTATTTTTGGGTATCCTGCCGCAATACCTGTCATGCTTTCGGCGGCATCTTGATGACACGAGGCACAAGAAAAACCTTTCTCGCCATCTTTTTTTTGCCAAAGTTCTCTACCCAGATCAATAGAAAAAATTCCAGGATTCAAGAAGTCGTCATCTTGTAAAGCTTGCAAGTCTTTACTTAGGTAGTGATATCCAGATTCCTTTTCTTGATCTATGGTTGTACCGAAATAAAGATTTTCTGAATAAACTGTTTTAGAGAAGACTAAGAGTAATATAACCGTTAGCGTTAAGAGAATAATGAAACATTTTAAGTTTAATTCACGTATAACTCTAAAAGGAATCAATCTTGGTTCTCCTTCAGTGAAAAAAGATACGCGACAACATCTTCAACTTGTTGGGCAGTATATATTGACTTGCCGACATACTTTACTGATACACGATATAATTCCTTAATTTGAAAGTAAGACGGCATTATGGATTTAGGATTTAGGGCTTTAGGATAGATTAATTGTCTCCTTAATCGTTCCTTTGTAAGTCGGGATCCTACACCTATTAATGATGGACCAATTTTCCCATGGTTAGGTTCTTCTGGAATAGGGAGTATATGACATATCAGGCAGGTTACGTTATTGATGTCCTTTACTATGGCTTTCCCTCTAAGAGGGTTCCCATTAAATTTACTTAACGAGAATTTCAAATTTTCTTCACTTAAAGAGGTTGATGAATTAATTAACAAAAAGGCAAGACTTGTAAAAATTAAACCCCTCAAATGTTTAATCATCCATAAAGTTCCTGAGTAAAATTTTTATACCAAGCTCTGGCATAATCGGCTTCTAATTTCCTGAATTCAAGATCTTCATCGCGTGGGCTTAATCCTCCAGCGCCTTTTATTGATTTTATAATTCCGCTTTGATCAACCCTATAAACAGCAACAACAGAAATTCCGTAATTAGTTGATATTAAACTGTAACATGTATTTATAAAAGATGGCTCAGGTTGAGGAAGGTCGAAAATCTCAGCGATGATAGCGTGAGCGCAGCATTTTGCTTGGCTAGCTGCAGAAAACCCAGATTTAGGCATTTCTCCGGCTATGGTAGAATCACCTAAGATATAAATGTTAGAAATTATTTTTGACTCGAATGTTGATTGATTTACTTCGCACCAATCTGCATTTTCCGTAAGGCCGATTGTATGCACCAAATTACTGGCCATATGAGGAGGTATTATGTTTATTACATCAGCTCGCTGGCTTGCAAACTCACTGTGAAGGGTCATCCCTGACACATCAATGTGTGTAGTACTTCCTTTTTCAGAAAAAGGAACCCATTCGATCATTTCTCCATAAATATTTTTCCAAGCATCCGTGAATAATTTCTGTTTAGAAAATTTATCTTTGTCGTCAAATAATATAATCTTTGATTTGGGTTTATACTTCATTAGGTAGCTGGCGACCAAACTGGCTCTTTCATAAGGACCAGGGGGGCATCTAAAAGGATTTCTGGGAACGGAAATGAGTACGGTTCCTCCATCATCCATCGCTTCAATCTGCTTTCGAAGAAGTATGGTTTGAGAGCCACCCCTCCATGCATGAGGTATTTTTTCGGACGTTTGTTCGTTGTATCCTTCAATGTGGCCCCATTTGAAGTCGATCCCGGGTGATAGGACCAATCGGTCAAATGGAACTATCGAACCATCATGAAGCTTTATGGTTTTTGTTTTGGGCTCAACACTTATTACTAGGCCCCGAAGCACAGTAATTCCGTCTTTCTTAAGGCCTTCAAATGAGTGAGAGATATAACTTATATCATTATGGCCACTTATTACGGTATTACTAAAGGGGCAGGTAACTATCTGTTCTTCTTTTTCAATTAGAGTAACAAGAAGTTCGGGAGCCATTTTTTTTAAATATCTTGCGCAAGTTGCTCCTCCAAATCCGCCACCGACAATCACTATTTTCGCTTTTGTCTTTGAGTTAATTTGGGTTAAACCCATTAGTGGCAATGGTGCGAAAGCAGCTAGTTTTAATAGTTTTCTTCGATTTATTTGAATGGCCATATTCTGATCCTCAAATTTAATTCTGTTTTTGGGAGAAATGGTTAGCTAGGGAATTGATTTGTTCTTCCGAGAAACCTTTCATTATTCTTCCCATTATTGTCCCGGTCGGTTCTCCGCTTTTAAAGTTGAGTAGCAATTGCCTAAGAGTTAGGAAATCAAAGGAATCAATTGTTGGCATTTGTCCGGAATTTCTTCCACTTACTCCATGGCAGCTTTGGCAAGGTGCAGCTAAGACGCTTGATTGGAGTTCATTAGCTTGCGCTGAAATTTGGTTATTTTGGCTCATGAACATTACAACAAGGATTAGAAAGAGATAACGCATAAAATCACTCCATTATGTAATCACGTATAACATATATCTAACTGCAGAAATACTTATTAATTATATTTTCGGGATGGTTAAAGTAAAGATTTTAGCTAAGATGCTTACTTTAATTTACTCCTTTTATTATGAGATGAATGTTTGGTAGTGTGAAGGAGGTAAGCTGAGTGAGTTACTTATGTTTGGAAATAAAAAAAGTCGTGTCATCTTAAACCAAAAAATGTCTCGTAGAGGTATAATTTTGGGATCAGCAGCTTTCTTTTTTACAGGAGCTAACTATTCCTTAGGTCAAGTAACCGATTTAGATGGCTATGACGCAATATGGCGTGACACAAAGGAGGCTTTAGATAATTTCTTTGGAAATGTTGAATATCTGTCACACGGGTTGTTTGTAGATTTACCTAAATATGCTGAGGTTGGTAGCTCTGTTCCGATTACTGTAAGAGTAGATTGTGAAATGACTGATCATGACTTCCCAAAAGTTATTCATGTTCTGGCTAATAAAAATCCGGGCCCTCACGTAATGTCCGCTTTTTTTTCTCCGGAGGCGGGAAGGGCAGAATTTAGCACTCGAATTCGATTGGAGCAGTCTCAGGTTGTCACTGTAGCGGTTAAGATGAGTAATGGTAAGCATCTTAGAGTAGATAAATACGTTAATGTAAGTTTTGGTGCTTGTGGTCAGGTAGGAGAGGGTGATCTTGATACTGTTTTTAATTTTGAACCTAAGCCAAAAATTAGAGTTCCCGAAAACGCACAAGAAAATGAAATAATTTCTTTAAAGGCTTTGATTTCGCATCCTATGGAAACCGGAATGAGATATGATATTGGCTTAGGTAGAATTGATGCTCGATTTATTTCTAGTTTTAAGTGCTCCCATAATGGAGAGATTTTTTTTAGAGTTAGATTGCATCCAGCAATAGCAACTAATCCTTACTTCTCTTTTTATATGCGTGTTAAAGAGAGCGGAGAATTTAAATTCTCTTGGTACGATATGACAGATATAACATATAATAAGTTTGCGAATATTCGAGTTTCATAAGTTATAACAAATCTACTGAAGGATTGTTCCAATTTTGTGAACGTTGGGTGACTTGCACAAGTATCCGTTCCAAGCTACCAATTTGTAAGCATTCATTGAGGGCCATACCAGATGTCTAATACTAATCGTAAACTCTCTGCTGCAACTAAAATTGCACAAGCTCTACACTATTTGGATCCAGAAACAGGTGCAATTGTTCCGCCTATACAAACGACTGCAACTTATGCCCGGGATGAAAACTACACCCCTCGGAAGCCCTATTGGTACAAGCGTGACGGAAACGAAACGACATCCCACGCCGAGGCAATGATAGCTGATCTAGAAGATGCAACTGATACACTTCTTTTTTCATCTGGTATGTCGGCTGCCACAGCAGTTATTGACCATCTCGACCAAAATGCTCATGTGGCTGTACCTCGAGCGATGTACCATGGCGTTCTACATCAGTTTCAAACCTACGCTAAAAAGAATCGCTTGCGAGTCTCTTACTATGAAGCAGGAGACTTAGATGAACTTAAATCTGTTATGCAAAATGACACTGCGTTGGTTTGGGCCGAGACTCCAAACAATCCAGATTGGGCAGTCACTGATATAGCTAAGGCTGCTGATATAGCTCATGCTAACGGAGCAAAGCTCCTAACTGATTGTACCGGAACTCCACCGTGCGCAACTAAAGCTTTAAATTTTGGGGCGGATATATCAATGCACTCGGCAACTAAATATTTGAATGGCCACTCAGATATAACAGCTGGTGCACTCTCTGTCCAAATTACCGAACCATATTGGGAAGACATAGCGCTTACCCGAAAACTTCAGGGTACGGTTTTACAATCTTTTGATGCCTTTCTACTAATTCGTGGTATGCGCACTTTGTTCTTGCGGGTCGAACGAGCTACAGAAAATGCTGTTCGTATTGCTCAGCATTTTGAGAACCATCCTTTGGTTGAGACTGTTTTATATCCAGGTTTATCTAGCCATCCTGGAAACGCTGTTCAAATTATTCAAACAGGTGGATTATTTGGAGGCATGATGTCAATGATCATCAAGGGTTCGCAACAAACAGCTATCGATGTGACTCGGTTTTGCAATGTTTTCTATCCGGCTACATCTCTGGGTGGTGTCGAAAGTTTAATCGAGCATCGAGCGACTGTTTCTGGCCCAAATTTTCCGGTTCATCCCAACCTTTTGCGTCTATCTATTGGGATAGAGGATGTGGGCGATTTGATAGATGACCTTGAGCAAGCATTAGAGCGAGCGAATAGTTAATTGAGTTGCCCTAACTGAAAAATATGGAGTGAACCCTATTGGGGTTTTATCTTAATAGGTTTAGTCGTTTAAATTATGGAATACAAATCGCATAACCACCTATCCATGTTAGACTTTGACTTGGGTCTCCATTCTTTTAAAATTACTACTTCCTCACTGGAAGCACAAAGATTGTTTGATCAAGGCCTTAACTGGTGTTTTGCTTTCAATCAGGAAGAAGGGCTTTCATGCTTTAGGGCGGCACTGGAGCACGATACTAACTGTGCGATGCTATCTTGGGGTGTGGCTTTTGCCGCAGGTCCATTTTACAATATGCCTTGGGCAGATTTCAGTGAAGATGAAAAGGTTCAATGTGCCGCCTTTTGTAGAGGCTATATTGAAGGGGCTATAGTAAACCTCGATAGTGCAAGTGCGATTGAGCGAGCTTTAATTAACGCACTTTCTTTACGTATTCAGAAACCATATGCGGTCTCACAATCAGAATTTGATGAATGGGATGATGCTTATGCAATAGCTATGAGAAAGCTTAATTATAACTTCCCGGATAATATTGATGTTATTGCCTTATTTGTTGAAGCAATGATGATAAGAACGCCATGGAACATGTGGGATGTCACTACAAAACTACCTCCAGAGCGGGCAGATACTTATGAAGCCATTTTTCTTTGCGAGAAGGCTATTAAGCGAGCTGATGTCCTAAGGACAGCGCAGCACCCAGCTATTCTTCATTGGTATATTCACTTAATGGAAATGTCCCCGAATCCGGAGTTGGCAATGGATGCCGCTAAGCGTTTAGGGGGCCTAAGCCCGGATGCTGGTCATCTACACCATATGCCGGGACATATTTATCTTTTATGTGGAGAGTATGAAAAGGCCAAGTTGGTTAGCCAGGAGGCTATGAGAGTAAATCGTAAATATTTAAGTTACGCGGGCCCATATAATTATTATACAGCAAATCGGTGCCATGATCTCCACCTAATGATATATGCTTGCATGTTCCTAGGGCAGTTTGATCCGGCTATAGCGGCAGCTGAAGAGATTTGTGAAAACTTAACACCTGAGGTAATCAATTTAAAGGGGAAGCCATTTATAGCTTCCACATTGGAGGGTTACTTTTCGATGAAAATGCACGTTCTTGTTCGCTTCGGAGCGTGGAAAGATATCTTGGACACCCCTTTTCCTGAAGACCCAAAGCTTTATTGTGTTACTACTTCTATGTTTTACTATGCGAGAACCATTGCTCAGGCTGCATTGAAAAATTTCGACGAAGCAAAAGAGGAGCGAGCAAGTTTTTATAAATCTCTAAAACACATAGATCCTAAACGAAAACTTTTTAATAACCCTGCAATAAAAATTTTAAAAGTTGCTGAAATGATGCTTGAAGGCGAACTCTCTTATCACCAAGGTGAGTTTGAATTAGCATATGAATATCTGCGCGAAAGTGTTAGGGTATATGACAAATTACATTACTCTGAACCTTGGCCATGGATGCATCCTCCACGGCATGCACTTGGAGCTCTTTTACTTCAGCAGGGTCATTACCAAGAGGCAGAAGCGACTTATCGAGCTGACTTGGGAATGGATGAAACAGTTTATCGCTGCGCGCAGCATCGAAATAACGTTTGGGCGCTTCATGGTCTATCGGAATGCCTTATTCACCGAGGAGAAACTGAAGAAACGGATCAAATTTCTCTGCTCTTGGTAAAAGCATTAAAGAAATCTGATGGATCTGTTAAATCGTCGTGTTGTTGCCGTCATGATGTTTAAAAAAACTGAGGGTATTTGAACCACGATGATTGCAAGTTTGCAAATGTATACACGACCAGAATTAAACGAAGCTGTTTATCGGTTTTGGTCTGAAATCCGTGTTAGTCTATTAGAGGTTGGAATTGATGCTCCAGTAAAGCTAACACAAGATGTCCAAGAAATGGACGTCTGGACGGATCCGAATTTGGTATTTAGCCAAACTTGCGGTATGCCTTATCGCAAGTTTTTGCACGGTAAAGTCAGTATTGTTGGTACTCCTGTTTATAATCTAGAAAATTGTTCTCCCGGATATTACCGGAGTTGTTTTTTGGTTCGAAAAACAGATCAAGGAAGTAGCCTCTCAGATTTTGAAGATAAGAGGTTTGCATTTAATGATGAAAACTCTCAATCTGGATTTGCAGCCCCTTTGTATCACGCACGAGTAAATGGGTTAAGTTTTTTTAATAAAATTCAATCGCATAGCCACTTGATGTCAGCAAAGATGGTAGTACTAGGCAAGGCTGATTTCGCGGCCATTGATGCTGTCACTTGGAAGTTAATAGAACATTTCGATGACTTTTCTTCCGGCTTACGGGTCTTGGAGTGGACAGACCCAGAAAGACCAAATCTTCCCTTTATTACTTCAGTAAATATAGACCCAAATCAAGTTTTTTTGGCTGTAGAAAAAGCAATTTACAGACTTTCAAAAAAAGATCGTGACAGGATGTATTTGAAGGGAATTTTAAAAATTCCACCTCAAGATTATTTAGAAGTTCCTGACTTCTAAGGCGTAGAGCAGTTGGTTGAGCAGCAACAGTAGTATCAAGAAGGAGTTTTTCTAGCTTCTAGCTCTTCTTTTTAGTACGAGTGATCTAAATCCAGACCCTTTTCTTAGAAGTTAGCAACACTATTTTCTTAATCTAGCTCGGTTATGGGCAGCAGAAAAGTCAACATCTGGGCCCTGTGGAACAACGCGGGATGGATTGATTGTCTCGTGGCTCCCATAATAATGATTTTTGATATGATCCATATTTACGGTTTTGGCGACACCAGGTTGTTGGTAGAGTTCACGCAGGTAATTTGAAAGGTTGGGATAGTCGGAAATTTGCCGGATATTACATTTAAAATGACCAACATAGACAGGGTCAAAGCGTATTAATGTTGGAAATAAACGCCAGTCGGCTTCGGTGATCGAGCTCCCTGTCAGATATCTCTTACGCGAAAGCTTTTCCTCGAGCCAATCCAGCGTTTCAAATAGTGGTACCACTGCTTCTTCATAGGCTTTTTGAGTTGTGGCAAACCCTGATCGATAGACTCCATTATTCAATGTTGAGTAAATTCGTTCATTTAACTCATCAATTTCGGTTCGAAGAATTTTAGGATAATAATCGCCCGATTTGGCGCCGATTTGATCAAATGCTGAATTAAACATGCGTATAATTTCAGGAGATTCATTTGAGACAATGGTTTTTAATTTTTTATCCCAGAGCACTGGTACGGTCACCCGACCAGAGTAATTTGCTTTTGCTTTTGTATAGACCTCATGTAATAGTTGAACTCCGTTCACAGTGTCAGGCTCAACTCCATCGCCCTCTTTGAAGGTCCAACCATTTTCGGCCATATACCAGTGCACGGAAGATGTAGAAATCAAACTCTCCAAGCCCTTAAGAGCCCGAAAAATTAACGCACGGTGGGCCCAAGGGCAGGCCAGAGATACATAGAGATGATACCGACCGGACTCTGCTTTGAAACCAGCTTCTCCACTTGACCCTGCCTTACCATCTGCGGTTATCCAATTGCGGAATTGTGGAGCTGTTCGTTCGAAATGGCCACCAGTTTCTTTCGTTTCATACCATTGGTCGATCCATTTACCGTCTTGTAATAACCCCATTTTTTTTCCTTATTTTGTGTTGCGAACCTACTGTTCATTTAACAAGGCCGGTATCTTCTATCTACAGGTATATAGCCCCTAATTGCATTTATAAACTATTATTGTCTAAAGAATATTATTACTAATACCGATATCTAATTTGCGTTACTCCTATGATCAAGTGTACTCTTTTCGAATTACAGACTTTATTTTGAAAGGTAAGGTTCACTTATGAATGAACTAGAATCTGATTCAACAATCTCTGCTGTGGAAGAGTCACAAGCTGATGCTGAGCAACGCAAAGAGAAAGGTGAGTTTGTTAGAGGAATAAGTAAATTTCGTAATACTTTGGGAGAACACCCTGATTTTGCTCCAGAGCCTAACCGTTACCACCTTTTTGTAGCACTTAACTGTCCGTGGTGCCATAGAGTGACGTTAGTACGGTATATACTTGGTCTTCAAGATAGTATTACTATGGATATCGCCTTTCCCAATCGTACTGGAATAGATGATCCTGACGGAAAAAATGAGTGGGAGTTCTCTCCGGAAAGGTACGCTTCCCTAACAGGAAGACAGTTACCGGAGTGCACCAGTGAAAATGGAACTGGAAAAAAATTAAGGCTCGTTAAAGAAATTTATGAGGAAGAGGGTTCACAGGAGCGCTCAGTGCCGATTCTTTATGATAAAATATCTCGACAAATTGTATCAAATGAAAGTGCAGAGATTGTTCGTATGCTAAACAGACAAGCAGGACCACTTGGTAGCACTTTTGATGATTTAAACCGGCTCAATCTTTACCCGGATGATATACAGAGTGAGATCGACACTCTTAACGAAGAGATCTATGTTAATATTAATAATGGTGCATACAAAGCGGGTTTTTCGTCTGATCAAGGTATCTACTCTAACGCTTTTTTAAATTACTTCAAAACTTTAAAGGTTCTTGAGGTTAAGCTTTCATCAGATAATCGTCCTTTTCTTACGGGAGATCATTTTACAGAAGCCGATCTTCGCCTTTTTCCAACTCTTTATCGACACGACCCTGTGTATTATTTGCGAATGAAATTAAATGGTGCAAAGATTCTAAATTACCCACATTTTTGGCGGTGGCTTTGTAGGGTGTATGCCTTGCACGGTGTGGCGGAGAGTAATTCTTTAGTCCATTGCAAGCAGGGCTACTTTGGTCGATCTGGAAATAATGTTGTACCGATAGGACCTTTTCATCCAATGGAGTATCCTGAGGCTTATAGTCATCCTGAACTAGCAGAATAAGATGCTTACCTGTACCTTTTAGGTAATTGAAATGGATAAATAAAAGAAGTTTACGCCGGGGTATAGGATTTAAAAAAACAACTTTTAAAAATAATTATATTGCTTTTAAATGTATAGCTTAATGACATAGGAGAAACGTGGTGGCACAAATAACAACGGATGTTCTAATAATTGGAACTGGACCAGCGGGTTCGGCATCGGCGGCATTGTTGTCGAGCTATGGGGTCGAGAATATAGCGATTAATCGTTATAGATGGCTTGCGAATTCTCCGCGAGCACACATCACTAACCAACGAACGATGGAGGTGCTGCGTGACTTAGGTCCTGAAGTGGAAGCAGAAGCTTATATGCATGCTACAGAGCAGGAAATGATGGGGTCCAACGTTTTTTGTGAAAGTCTTTCAGGTGAAGAGTTAGGACGTATCCAAACGTGGGGGACCCATCCGAATTCTAAGGCGGAGCATTTGCTTAGTTCACCTACATTGATGAATGATTTACCACAAACCTTTATGGAACCACTTTTGTTTAAAACAGGTTGCTCTCGGGGTACGCAAGCCCGCATGTCGTGTGAATATTTAAGCCATGAGCAAGATGAAAAAGGAATCACGACAACTATTCTTGATCGATTGTCAAACGAGACGTTCACTATCCGTTCAAAATATTTGATTGGAGCCGATGGTGGGAACTCCCTGGTTGCCGAAAATACTGGGTTACCTATTGAAGGAAAAATGGGAATTGCTGGTTCTATTAATTTTCTTTTCAAGGCTGATCTGAGTAAGTATGTCGCCCATCGTCCTTCAGTTTTGTACTGGATAATGCAACCAGGCTCAAATGTCGGTGGTATTGGCATGGGCGTTGTGCGGATGGTGCGGCCTTGGAACGAGTGGTTGGCTATCTGGGGTTATGATATCAATCAGCCGCGCCCAGAACTTTCGGATGATGAAGCGAAAAAAATTATTCGTGATTTAGCTGGAGACTCTGATCTTGAAATTGAATTGGAAGGGGTTAGTTATTGGACTAACAATGATGCTTACGCGACCCAATTATCTAAAGGTCGGGTTTTTATTATGGGAGATGCTGCTCACAGGCATCCTCCATCAAACGGCTTAGGCTCGAATACTTCAATTCAAGATGCGTTTAATCTTTCGTGGAAATTGGCTGCTGTTCTTAAGGGGCAGGCAAATGAGGGTTTGCTCGAAAGCTACAATGTAGAGCGCGGACCAATTGCAAAACAGATAGTAACTCGGGCGAACAAGTCGATTGGAGAATTTGGTCCGATCTTTGAAGCGCTTGGTCTTATAGGTCATACCGATCCGGATGTAATGAAAGCTAACATGAGCAAACGGTGTGACCGAGGTGGCCATGGGGAAGCGCAAAGAGAAGAGTTAAGGAAGGCAATTGCGTTAAAAAAATATGAATTTGACGCACATGGAGTAGAGATGAATCAACGATATGCGTCGATGGCTGTGGTTAGAGATGATCACCTCGACCCAGGGTTTGAGCGTGACGCAGAGTTACATTATCAACCAACTACGTGGCCTGGAGCCAGGATTCCGCATGTTTGGGTGTTTAATAACGCCTCAGGAAAAAAATTGTCGACGTTAGATTTGTGCGGCAAAGGCACTTTTACTCTAATTACAGGTATTGGCGGAGACTCCTGGGTTAGGGCTGCTGATGAGTTTTCAGAAGAATTAGGCGTTACTGTTCGTTCGCATCTGATTGGCCCACGCCAGGAATACGTTGATCACACGGGCGATTGGGCTCGAGCTTCAGAAATTTCGGACGATGGTTGCTTGTTGATTAGACCTGATCACCACGTAGCTTGGAAATCCAATATGATGGTCAAGGATCCGAAGGCTGAATTACTTCGAGTATTTAATCAAATCTTAGCTCTTTGAAGGTAATAAAGTATATTTAGATTTTTATTGCACCGATTTTGGCTTCTCTAGAGAAGGTTTAATTGGGTGCGATGACTAATTGATGTTAGATAAAATTTAACTAATTAGTGTCTAATGATTAAGCTTAAAAGTGTTAAAAACCTATTGAATAACTCCAGAAAATAAAGGATTTGTGTTAAATTATTATCTCAAGCATGTTTGAGTATTTTTGTATGCCAATGTAAATTATTCCCTCAAGTATTATGTATTGAATGATCGTGTTTAGAGGTTATAAGATTTATTAATAGAA
>Ga0114999_10005354_pt1 | contig 15153 bp, 11 predicted proteins | sample ArcticOcean_MG_C_3_FD_89820 | JGI IMG/M metagenome (GOLD analysis project Ga0114999, IMG submission 89820) | Marine microbial communities from western Arctic Ocean - ArcticOcean_MG_CB8_126 | ecosystem: Environmental > Aquatic > Marine > Oceanic | place: Arctic Ocean: Canada Basin | collected...
CAGGCCAATCGATCTGAGAGAAGTCGAGCAGTTCGTCTGCGTAGTCGGTGATTCGGAAGAACCACTGTTCGAGGTCGCGGGTTTCGACAACGTCGCCGGAGCGCTCACAGCGGCCCATACCGTCGTCGTCGCGGAGGACCTGCTCGTTGGCGAGGACGGTTACGCAGCCCGGGCACCAGTTGGCGGCGGCGCGCTTCCGGTAGGCGAGGCCGTTATTGTAGAGCTGCAAGAAGAACCACTGCGTCCAGCGGTAGTAGGCGGGGTCGGACGAGTTGAGTTCGCGCTCCCAATCGAAAGAGGAGCCAATGGCGCGGAGTTGGGTACGCATCCGTTCGATGTTTTGAGCGGTGCGGATGCTGGGGTGGATGCCATCTTTGATCGCGGCGTTCTCCGCGGGCAGGCCGAAGGCATCGAAGCCCATGGGGAACATGACGTTCTGGCCAAGCATGCGGCGGTAGCGGACGGCGGCATCGGCGAGGGCGTAGTTGTACCAATGGCCAATGTGCAGATCGCCGCTGGGGTAGGGGAACATGGTGAGGAAGTAGAAGCGCTCGCGGGGGTCGTCGTCGGAAGCGTGGTGCGAACCGTCGGCTTCCCAGCGCGCTTGCCAGGCGCTCTCGAATTGGCCGGGGTCGTAGCGGACTGGGGTGGCGTCCGAAGTCGGGGTCGTCATGGTCGCTCCTTGAGAGATGAGGGGCGTTTGCTAGAAAGGCCACTCGTCGTAGTAGGCGACGGTGGTCTCGGAGACGAGGGGCGGGCGCTGTTCGATCAGCGTCTTGCCGAGGCCATCCGCATAGAGCGTGCGGAACTCATCCTCGATCTCGGCCATGCTCTCGTGGAGCGTTAGCCAGGCGGCGACGTCCTGGTCGTCCTCCCGCAGCCGGTATGGCCCGCCGGCGCGCTTGACGCCTTTGGAGTCCCAGAGCTCAACGATGTCGCGGGCCCAGGCCCAGTAGTCGTCGCGTTTGCCGGGAGCGATGGTGACGGTGACGGCTCTCATGATCATGATGTTGGGTCTCCCTGCTTGCGCCCATGGTTGAGGCTGGTGTGTCTTGCCCCCGAAGAGGCGGGCTCGGCGCGGGGATGAAAAATCCCCATCACTCTTCTGAGTAATGGGGTTGCGGGGGTCCTCTTCTCCGTCGCGCCGACGGGGGAGGACGGTACCACCCTGCTTCCGCGTGGCTCTCGGCCCAGTGAGGCCTGGAGCGGCGCGGCTCTCAAGGTCGCTATAACGGGCGGACCCGGTCCGGACTACTGACTCGCGCCGGGAATCGGGCGAGCGTTGGAGGGACGGCTCAGGGGGGAGTTCGGGAAGATCCGTCCGCCGGCTTGCAGCATGCGCCGACTCTCTGGGGGACAGGAACTGTCCTACTAGTCCCAATCATTGCCTTGGTTCCGAGTATGCGGAGGGGGCCGAACGGAGTCAAACAAGTGCATGTCAAAGCGAGGGCATCGCCTCACGGGACCGGGCGACCCGGTCGCGCGGCTACGGCCTCAGGTGAAAGGGGATTCGCAAGGGGAGCGGTGTCAATGGGAGGGTCCTGAAGTGTAGAGACCACCGAGTACCGGACCTGGGCTCGGCGGTGAGTTCCTTTCCTGGAAAGGCCGCTTCCGACTACATATTTGCCTTGGTGAGAGTGATTCCTCCCACTCGAGTGGCAGACAGGCCGGGACCGCCCGCGATGGGCGGTCCGTCGATCCGATGCGCGCTTAGAAGCCGATAAGGGTGACGATGACGTCGTACGCTTCGCCGCTCGCCGAGGGGCTGATCAGGATACCGGCCAGGGGGTTGCCATCGCCGTCGCTGATACTGAGGGCGTTGAAGTCGCCAGCGGAGACACGGTCTTCCTCGCCCTCGATGCCGAGCTCCTGGAAGGCGTCGGCGAAGAAGTCAAGGAGGTCATCCGCGTCACTGGTGGAGGTCCAGAAGGCGACGACACTCTCCACGCCGCCTTCCGTTGCCGCGAGGGCGCTGTCAAACGTGGCGTTGGGGGGGATGAGTTCATCCGGGTAGTTGTCAGGGATGTCGCCACCGGCGCTGATGCTGGCATCGCCCTGGGTGAGCGTGACGCCGTCATCTCCACCCAGATCGGCAACGCTTTCAGTCGCCTCATCGACGTCACCGAAGAAGGGCTCGATGATCCTGAAGTACTCAGGCGAGATGGAGTCGCGCAGGTCATTCTCGAGTTCGTCGATGCGGGTCGTAAGGTCCTCGAGCTGTTGATCGGCGGAGAAGCCGTCCTCCTGCGCTCGTTCGAAGATGTCTGACTGGAGTTCGAAGAGCTGCCGGATCGTGCGGACGAAGCGGTCGTGGTCGTCCTCGAAGCGGTCGGGAGGATCGAGATCGTCGACGTCGTCAAGGCCGTCGTCGATGATCTGGAGCAGGCTCGGTCCGATCGTCGCGAGAGCGTCAATCAACACTTGGTTGAGGGCGTCTTCGTCATCCAGGTCGATGTCGGCGAGGGCGGCGAACGCTTCGTCCTGGAACTCGTCCGCGGCCTCGTCGAGCCGGTGTTCAATGTCTTCGACGATGGCGCGGAGGCGGCGGGCGTAGTCGCTGTCGTCTTCGAGCGCCGGGGCAGCGACCGCATCGTCGGCTCTGTCGTTGTCGGCTTCGTCCTTGCCGTCAGTCTCGCCGTCAGGCTCGTCGGGGGCGACGGCTGTGGCCTGTTCGTCGCCGCCGTCTTGATCGGCGGCCTGGTCGCTGCTGTCATCGCCTCCACCACTACTACACGCGGCGATGATTAGGACGAGGGCGAGCGGGAAGAGGGCGAACCATTTTCGGGAAATCAGTGACAGCATCTGGATCCTCATCGACCGTGCGAACGGATGGGTGTTCCCATTTAGCGTAGCGATAGCACCGCGGTCGCGCAGTCAAGGCAACCGTGAAGCGGTCCACCGTCCTCTTCTCTTCTGATCGAGACGACCACAGGCGCCGAGGCGCTAGAAGTCGTTGAGGGTGACGATGAGCGTCACGCCGCCATCTACTCCACTAGTGATGAGGACGGCAGCGAGCGTCTCGCCATCGCCGTCGACGACTTCGAGGGTGCCGGTGTCGTCGAGCAGGAAGCGGTTCACATCACCGTTGATGCCCACGTCCTTGAAACCATCCTCAAAGAAATCGAGGAGATCCCCCGCGCTGGCGTCGGAGGTCCAGAAGAGGAGGATGTTGACGCCATCCGCGCCTTCGGTTGCTATTGATGAAGTGAGAGTGGACCGGGGTGGAACGAGCGACTGGGGGTACGTGTCAGGAAGCTCATCGCCGGTGCTAAGGGTGTTGGTCCCGTCGGAGAGCGTGGCTCCATCATTGTCATCGTCGCCGGAAGTGGGCGCGGCGCTGGCTTGCGGCGCGGAGTCGGAACTCTCGTCCTCGTCGTCTTCGAAGAAGACAGCAACCAGCGCAAGGAAGGCGAAGGAGAGGCTGGCTTCGAGTTCGGCTTTGAGAGCGTCACCGCTATCGCCGATTCCTTCGAAGTCGTCCAGGGACTTGGCGTCATCAATGTCGTTTAACACGTCCCGCTGGGCATCGAGGAGGTCTTTGAGGCCCTTGACGAAGCGGTCATGGTCGGCAGCGAATTCTGCGGTTGGGTTGAGATCTTCAAGGCGGTCGATGCCATCTTCGATGATCCCGAACGTGCTGGGGAACGTGTCCTGAATGACATCCTTGAAGATCTCAACGACCGCCTCGTCGGTCTCCGCGCCTTCATCGGCGATGCGCTGTTGGATGTCGTCGGGGATGCCGTCAGTTTCGACGTCAAGACGGTTCTCTACGTCGAGAATGATCGCGGTGAGATTTGCTTCGTAGTTGGGATCAGGAGTGGAGCTAGAGCCGCCCTCGTCGTCCCCGCCACAGGCGGCGATGATCAGGACAAGGGCGAGAGGGAAGAGGGCGAGACTTCGCCCACCGATGGACTTAAACAAAAACGATCGGGACATGGGGCACCTTCCGTACCCCGGCAACGGAGTCAGCGTAGCGAGCCCTGGGCGTCGGTGCATCTGGTGGTCATGAGTCCTGCTGCTCAGTTGCGTCGCGGACCATGCGGACGCCGCGATCCATGAGGAGGCCATTGATGTCGCCCGTAGCCGTGCGGGTGAACGCGATATGGGCGGGTTCGGGGCTGTCATCGATGAGGCGAAAGAGGTTCGGATCTGAGTCGTCGGCGGGGCGGATTGGGACACCCTCGCTGTAGGCGCCGCGCCGGGAACGAAGGATCAGCCCTTCACCCTCGCGTTCGATTTGGATGCGGCCTGTGTTCCAGCGGACACGGACATTGGTGAGGTCGCCGGGGAGGCTTTCGTAGGTGCCAGGTGCGGTGGCGGCGATGATGGGATCGAGAGGGACGTCTGGGACCGGGTCCGGTGTGGCATCAAGGACGGCATGGATGATTTGGGCGCGGGCGGGGGTGGTGTCGGGATCGTCCAGGTTGAAGTTGAGGATGCAGCCGAGTCCATGTTGGGGAAAGATGGCGAGTTCCGTGTTCCAGCCACCGGCGACGCTGCCCCCGTGTCCCATGCTTTCGTGCCCGGCGCGCGCTTCCAGCATGAAGGCGAGCCCGACGCCCATGAGACCAGGATGGGGGCGCCAGTGCGGTTTGACCATTTCGTCGAAGCTTGCGTGGTCGACGATGCCAGCGCCACGATCGAGGAGCGCGGCGATATATCGCGCCAAGTCACGGGCGCTGGATTGCACGGCCCCGGCGGCGGGGATGGGGAGAAAGATGTAGCCGCCGCGGATGTGCTGGTCGTCCTCGGGGGGGTTCTCTAAGGCCCAAAGATAGGAATTGCCGCGGTTCTGGCGTTGCTCCGCAGTAAGAGCGCGGTGGTAGCCGGGGGCGAGGTTGTAGTGGGTCTTGTCGCGGATGTCGGAGTCGCGCATCTCGAGCGGGCGGAAGATGCGGTCGCGGAAGATATCGGCGAGCGGTTTGTCTTCGAGTTGAACCAGGATATCGCCGAGGAGCCCGAAGCCGTGGTTGGCGTAGGACCACTTGGTGCCGGGATCGATTTCGATCTCGATGCCTTGCGGGTAGCGCTGTGGGGCGTCGAGCAGCTCCGTGGAGTCGGTCCAGAGCTCGGTTTCGGGATCGAGGAGATGCTCACGGGTGGGGGATTCGCCGATGCCACCGGTGTGGGTGAGGAGGTGCTGGATGGTGAGCTGATTGGCGTCCCCATGGCCGCTGAAGCTGAGCTCCGGGAGCAGTTCGACGATCCGTGAATCGAGATGGAGGCGGCCAGCATCGACGTTGGCCATGATGCAGAGCGCGGTCATGGTCTTGGTGATGGAGCCGATGCGCTGCCGGTGGGAGATGGACATCTCGCGGCGGCCCTTGATATCGGCGAGTCCGAAGCCCTCGCCGTAGACGAGTTGGCCATCCTGAACGACGGCAATGGCAAGGCCGGGGAGGTGATAGTCGTCGATGGCTTGGAGACAGACATCGCGGAGGCGGGGGATGTGAGCAGAGGTGAACGCCGTCATGAGCGTGGTTAGGCGGTGACGTCGCGAAGGAAGGCGAGCATGGCCTCGTTGACTTCGGCGGGACATTCTTGCTGGGTCCAGTGTCCACAGCCGGGGAGGATCTGGTTGATGCGGAGATCGAGGACGTCGTTCGGCATCTCCTCGTAGATCTTGCGGTTCGCGGCGATGACGCCATCGCGGTCGCCGACGACGAAGCAAGCGGGGACGGTGATCTTGGCGTCGGCGTAGGGGGCCATCTCGCGCCAGGAAGGGTCGATGGCGCGGTACCAGCTAAGTCCGCCACGGAAGCCGGTGCGTTCGAACTCATTGGCGTAGTAGTCGAGATCGGTTTCGCTGAGCCAATCGGGCAGAGCGTCGGGCCAGGCGAAGCCGTCCTGGAAGAGATCGCCCTTCTTGAGCTGCCCGATGGTGACTCGATCGCGCGGGGCGTCGCCCGAGGCGGTGTAGAAGAATCCCGCGAGCCAGTGACGGGTGTCTCGTTCGAGTTCGGCTTCGGCGACGCCGACGTTGTTGAAGTGGAGTTGGTAGTGGAAGTTGTCGCCGGACATCTTCTTCATGATGTCGGTGGGCTTCATCTCGTGGTCGGCGGAGGTCGTGCGGCGGCCGAGGTAGGGAACGCTGAGGGCGACGACAGCGGGGAAGAGGTCGGGCCGCATCAGGGCGCAATGCCAAGCGACGGGAGCGCCCCAATCGTGGCCCGCGATGACGGCGGTCTCATGCGGGAGCTGGTTGAGGAGGCCAACGATGTCGCCGACGTGGCGCGGCTGGGTGTAGGCGTTGACGCGGCGCGGGCGCGAGGTCGTGCCGTAACCGCGCATGTCGGGGGCGATGGCGTGGTAGCCCGCGTCGCCCAGGGCGTGGAGTTGGTGGCGCCAGGAGTACCAGGATTCGGGGAAGCCGTGGCACATGATGATGCAGGGGCCGTCGGCGGGTCCGGCCTCGGCGATGTGCATCTTGATGCCGTTGGTGCGGACGAATCGATGCGTGATGTCTGCCACGAGAGATCTCCTGTGCGGCGACTGCCGCGCTATCCGGTCACTTTGGCGAGAAAGGCGAGCATGGCTTCGTTGACCTCGGTGGGGCGCTCTTGCTGGGTCCAGTGCCCGCAGCCGGGGATGAGGAGGTTGGTGCGGAGATCCGGGACCTCGGCGGGCATGCCCGCGTAGATGTTGGCATTGGCGAAGATGACGAGGTCGGCTTCGCCGGCGATGAAGCAGGCCGGGACAGTGATGTGGGCGCCGCGGTACGGAGCCATGAGCTCCCAGGTGGGGTCGGCGGCGCGGTAGTAGTTGAGTGCGCTGGCGAAGCCGGTGCGCTCGAATTCGCCGGTATAGAAGTCGAGATCTTCTTCGCTGAGCCAGGCCGGGAGTTGTCTGGGCCAGGCGAAGCCGTCTTCCAGGCGGTCGCCGCGTTTGAGGTCGGCGATCGTGACTTCGTCGGGCGGGGCGTCGCCGGAGGCGGTGAAGAAGAAACCGCCGAGCCAACGGCGGACATCGCGTTCGAGGTCGGCTTCGGCGCGGCCCACCTCGTTCAGGTAGATCTGATAGTGGAAGCCGTCGCCCGTCTCGTTCTCCATAGCCTTGCTGGGAAGGATCGTGTGGTCTTGGACGAACGTCGTACGCGCGCCGTAGTAGGGGACGCTGAGGCCGATGACGGCAGGGAAGAGGTCCGGGCGCATGAGCGCCGCGTTCCAGGCGACAGGAGCGCCCCAGTCGTGGCCGGCGATGACGGCGGTGTCGTGGGGGAGCGCATCCAGCAGCCCGACCATGTCGCCCACAAGCTTGGGTTGCGTGTACTCGTTGCGATCGAGGGGGCGGGAAGAGCGGCCGAAGCCGCGCATATCGGGAGCGACGGCGTGGTAGCCCGCGTCAGCGAGCGCCAGGAGTTGATGCCGCCAGGAGTACCAAGATTCGGGGAAGCCGTGGCACATGATCACACAGGGGCCATCGGCGGGGCCCGCATCGGCGATGTGGAGGCGGATGCCGTTCGTGTCGATCAGCCGGTGGGAGATGGTTGCTATGGGTGCTCCTGTCACGTCTGGTTCGATCTGCCGGTGATTGGCGTAGGAGAGCGCGTCCTGCCAGTTCTGGCAAGGCCAGTTTCCGGCAAGGCCAGGGAAGGCAGGAAAGCTGGGACCGAGGTGCTGATCTCAGGCAAGGTGAGCGATATGCTGCGGGCCGCGTCGGGGAGAGTCCGGCGAACCGATTGGCCGCGGGCGCGGCGAACAAGTAGAGGAGATTCCGAATGCGTGCAGCCGCAGCCGAGACGTACGGAGAGCCCCTAACGGTGGGGGAGCAACCGATGCCCGAGATCGGACCGGGGGATGCGCTGATTCGCGTGACGGCTGCGGGGATCTGCGCCACCGACATGAAAGTCATCGAGGGGGGGCTGGGGGCGGATCCGGCGCGGCTGCCGTTGATTCCTGGACACGAGATTGTGGGCGTGGTGGAATCGGTGGGTGAAGGGGTATCGGAGGTGGCGGTCGGCGATGCGGTGGCGGTGCATCCGATGTTCAGTTGTGGGTCGTGCGAGTTCTGCCTGGCCGGGGAAGAAGAGGCTTGCCCAACGGGGCTGCCGAACTTCGCGGGGCTCAGCATCAACGGTGGCTATGCCGAGTTCGTGCGAGCGAGGGCGGACCATTGTTTGCCGTTGCCGGAGGGGCTGGCGCCGGTGGAGGCAGCGCCGCTGATCTGCGCGGGCCTGACGGTCTATTCAGGATTGAAGACGGCGAATCTGGGGCCGGGTCAGCGGGTCGCGGTGATCGGGATCGGCGGTCTGGGACATCTGGCGATCTCTATCGCCAAGGCAATGGGGGCGGACGTGATTGCGGTGACGGGCAGCGCCGACAAAGCGGCGGTTGCTCGGGAGTTGGGCGCGATTGAGGTGACGGGTGGCGACGAGGCGGGCGCGGCGTTGCAGGCCTTGGGTGGCGCGCACGTGGTGCTCAACACCGCCGACGCGGCGGAGCCGCTGATGCAGGTGGTGCCGGGGATGCGTCCGCAAAGCACGATTGTGATGACGACGCCCTCGGTGGGGGATCTGCTGCCGGTTCCGACGGCGCTGATGATGGGGTTGCAGATGCGGGTGATATCGAGCTTCTTTGGCTCGCGGCAGGACCTGCGGGAGTTACTGGACCTGGCCATGGAGCACAACATCCGGCCGATCACGGAGGTCGTGGCGCTGGATGACGTGAACGCGGCCCACGATCGCCTCCGCGCGAACCAGGTGCGGTATCGCTCAGTGATTGGGTTCTAGGCGTCGCGGGCTTTCGGTGAGAAGGAAGCGAGAGACCGCCCCCGGGGGCGGCCTTTCTCTGTGCGTGGAGTGGAGCGAACCAACCTAGAACCCGGTGAAGTTGGCTTCGCGCTTCTCGATGAACGACTTGACTCCTTCGACGCGGTCTTGGGAGAGGGTGACCAGCGGGAGGGCCATCTCGGACCAGTGGATGGCGTCTTCGAACGGCATGCTGCTCGTCTTGTAAGCCAACATCTTGGCGACTTTCTGCCCGATCGGCGGCCCGGCTTCGCACTCGAGCGCGAGCTCCATGGTCTTGGCTTCAAGTTGGTCCGGCTCGACGAGGTAGTTGAACATCCCGGCCTGCTGGGCGTCTTCCGCGCTCAAGAAGCGCCCGGTCATCATCATCTCCATGGCCAGACGCCAGCCAAGAATCTTCGGGATCGACCAGAAGCCGCCGAGGTCCGGGTAGAGACCGCGTTTGACGTAGGCGACCTGAAAGCGGGCGGCGGTGCTGCCGACGGCGAGGTCGGCATGGCAGGCGAGGTCGAACCCGGCGCCGACGCAGGCCCCGTTGATGGCGACGATGACGGGAACGTCGAGGCGCTTGAGGGCGATGAAGGCCTCCGTTTCGACGCGGAAGTTGAGCCGCTCACCTTCAATGTCGATGCCGTTGTCCGTGGGGGGCGCTTCGCGCTCGGGATTGGCGGCGCCACCGTGGTCCATGCCCGCGCAGAAGCCGCGCCCGGCGCCGGTGATGACGACGCAGCGGATGGTGCGATCGTTGCGGGCGTCGATGCAAATCTGGTGGAGTTGACGGAGGAGGGGGAAGGTGAGGGCGTTGAGTTTCTCAGGCCGGTTGAGCGTGAGCCAGAGGATGCCGTTCTTCTCGCCGCGGCGTTCGGAGAGAAGGGGTTGGTCGTTGGACATGGCGGGCTCCTTAGGTGGGGCGTGGTCGTGCTTCGCATGAAGGTGGGCGGAGTCTAGCGGCGGGAGAAGTCGTTCGCACTTCGACAGGCATTCGTCGGCCGAAGCCGGAGTCGATTGGGTTTGGTCTGAGGGCCGGGTAAGGCACACTGTGGGGGAAGGATGGAGGCTGCAGCATGGCGAACTCGGAGAATCCGGTGGTGGGGATTGTGATGGGGTCGCAGTCGGACTGGCCGGTGATGGAGGCGGCCGCGCAGACGCTGGATCAACTCGGGATCCCGTACGAAGCGCGGGTGCTGTCGGCGCACCGAGTGCCGGAGGAGACGGCGGCCTGGGCGTCGCAGGCGGTGGGGCGGGGGATGAAGGTGCTGATTGCGGCGGCTGGGGGCTCGGCAGCGCTGCCCGGTGTCGTTGCGGCGCAGACGCTGTTGCCCGTGGTGGGTGTGCCGATGGAAGGCTGGGCCTTGAAGGGGTTGGATGCGTTGCTCTCGATGGTGCAGATGCCGCCGGGGATTCCCGTGGGGACCGTCTCGATCGGGAAACCGGGAGCGACGAATGCGGCGCTCTACGCGGCGCAGATTCTGGCGGTGGAGGACGCGTCGGTGCGGGAGTCGGTGGCGGCGTATCGCCGGGGTCGGGCGGAGCAGATCCTGGAGAACCCGGATCCGCACCAGGGGTAGTGGCAGGCTAGCTCAGCGGATCGTCCGGGTCGACGTCCGTCGTGGCGGCAATCCAGTAGCGGCGCCGGATGCCCAGCGAGAGGTCCTCGAGGTCCTGGGCCATCGTCGCTTCGGCTTCCGCAGCGACCCCGGCGGAGCCGCAGGCCCCGCTGAGCAGCGAGCGTTTGAAGATCAGCCCAACGCTGGCGTCGACGAAGGAGAGATCGCGGGCGGCGCGGGCTAGGTAGTACTGGCGCTCCTTGGAGTCGAACGGCTCGGGTTGAGGACCATCGGTGGGCCAGAGGCCCCAGCCCAGGTACCCGCCCCGCGACACGTGCTCGCGGATGGCGCTCTTGTGCTCAACGACGTCGTCAACGCGTCCTTCGGTGGCGTCGAAGTGGATCATGCTGGGTCGCGATTGCAGGGCACGCGTCCAATTGGGAGGCTGGCAGCAGTGCAGCCCGGCGATGGCGCCCAGTTGCTGAACCGGCTCCAGAGCGGCGCGGAGGGCGTCGTTGGCATCGCGCCAGGAGATGGGAAGGGAGGGCTCGTCGACGTAGGCGAGCGCCGGTTCGTCGAAGAGGATGCAGGCTTTCATACCAAGGCGTTGGAAGGCCTGCGCCTGGGCGGCGCCCATGCGGCCGAGGAACGTGCCGAGCCAGATCAGCGTTTCGGGGTCTTCGTGGGGTTGGTGACCGTTGGCGTCGCGCATGGCCATGGAGAGTGTTAAGGGGCCGGGAAGCTGGCCCTTCGCGATGGCGGCGCGGTCGTTGGCGGGCATCGCTTCGAGGCGGGCGAGGAATTCGTGGAGGCCGGCGGCGCGGTCGGGAGGGGGCAGCCCGGCGGCATTGAGCGCCGCATCGGAGCTGTCGCCCGCCCAGCGGAGGATGTTGGCATCCGCGTCCCAGGAGGCGCCGGGGAGGCTGAGGCCGAACTGGGGGATCATCATTTCGCGAGGGTCACGGTTAGGGAGTTGGGGCCAAAACGGGAGTCGCCAATAGCGCTCGAGGATCTGGCTGACCGCTTCGACGGGATCGGTCCCGGAGACGGAACCGACTCCGGAAGGCAGCAACGGAATGTGGATGTCTGCACGGATGGACATGGCAGGGAGTGTAGTGGTCCGCGAACGAATGAGGGATCGGCTGGCGGGTTGAAGACAGTAGCACATTTGTGCTACTGTCTTGGCCGCTCTGAGAGGTGATTTTCTACGGAAGTTTTCCACCGCCCGGAAATGGCGTGCAGGTTGAGCGGGGGAAAGCGTGGATTAGGCAGCGGTTCTGTCGGATCACCGGGTTGCACACAACATATTGGGGTAGTTCTGGTTCTTGAAGCAATATGTTGTTGACAGGGTGTATCTCACGTGTCATCGTAAGCGTCCGTCCAGTGGTAATTGATAACTCACTATCACGGATGGGCTGATAGAACATAACTTCTATTGGCACGGCGGGGGAATAGGGGGATATCTCGCAAGGCAGGACGCCTTGTGCCGGTAGAACCCAGCCCAATCGCCGGACGGATCAGTATCGATAGGCGGTCTCGATAAGGCCAAGACGCTAACTGCTGAGCGCTCTCAACAGTCGGCGCCGAAGAGTAGCGGAGTTCCGGCGATGACCCACACAAACGACGAATCCGGGATGGCTGAGGAGTCTCAGCTCGAAGAGGCCGTGGCGGTCGAGAGTCTGGCGGTGGAGGACGAAGAGGCGACGGGATCTGGACAGACATCGACAGCAGCGCCGCCCAACGAGCAACTGTCGAACCAAGGCGCGCTCGCCGAGGGCGACCCCTTCATCTCGCGGCGATACAGCACGCCCGGTGTGAATCCCTATGACGAGATTGAGTGGGAAGAGCGTTCGAGCGCCATCACGTCGGATGGCGGCGCGGTGTTGTTCGAGCAGGAAGGGGTGGAGGTGCCGGTCGCGTGGTCGCAGAACGCGACCAACATCGTGGTCTCCAAGTATTTCTACGGCCCGCAGGGCACGCCGCAGCGTGAGACGTCGGTGAAGACGCTGATCAGCCGGGTGGTGGACACGATTGGGCGATGGGGGCGTGAGGGGCTCTACTTTGCCGACAGCGAAGAGCAGATCACTTTCGAGCAGGAGTTGCGCTACCTGCTGGTGAACCAGTTCGCGGCGTTCAACAGCCCGGTCTGGTTCAACGTGGGGGTAGAGGACGATCCGCAGTGCTCGGCCTGCTTCATCAACTCCGTGGAAGACACCATGGAGTCGATCATGGATCTCGCGACGCGGGAAGCGATGCTGTTCAAGTGGGGAAGCGGGACGGGGAGCAATCTGTCCACGATTCGATCAAGTATGGAGAGCCTCTCCGGTGGTGGTGTGCCTTCCGGCCCGGTGTCGTTCATGCGTGGTTACGACGCCTTCGCCAACGTGATTAAGTCCGGTGGCAAAACGCGGCGCGCAGCGAAAATGATCGTCCTCAACGCGGACCACCCGGACGTGTTGGAGTTCGTCTGGTGCAAGGCGAAGGAAGAGCAAAAGGCCTGGGCGCTGATCGACTCGGGCTACGACGGGTCATTGAACGGCGAGGCGTATTCCTCGGTCTCGTTCCAAAACGCGAATCACAGTGTGCGCGTCAGCGACGACTTCATGCAGGCGGTGGCGAAAGACACGACGTATACGACGGCGGCGGTGACGGACGGCGAGCCGATGGAGGAGCTGCGAGCGCGTGAGGTGCTGTACGCGATCGCGTCAGCGACGCACCAGTGCGGTGACCCCGGCATGCAGTTCGACACCACGATCAATGACTGGCACACCTGCGCGGCGACGGGCCGGATCAACGCCAGCAATCCCTGCTCTGAGTACATGTTCTTGGACGACACGGCCTGCAATCTCGCGTCGTTGAACTTGTTGAAATTCTACGACCTGGAGTCGCACGAGTTCGATGTGGCGGGCTTTGCGCATGCCTGTCACGTGTTGATTACGGCGCAGGAGATTCTGGTCAGCAACGCCTCGTATCCGTCGCCGCTGATTCGAGAGAACAGCGAGAAGTTCCGGCCGCTGGGGCTGGGCTACACCAACCTAGGCGCGTTGCTGATGGCGCGAGGCCTGCCCTACGACTCCGACGAAGGCCGCGCGATGGCCGGGGCGATCACCGCAGTGATGACCGGGCAGGCGTACGTGCAGTCGGCGCGGATGGCGGAGCGTGTGGGCGCGTTCTCGGAGTTTGAGACCAACCGGGACTCGTTCCTACGGGTGATCGGCAAGCACCGCGATGCAGCGAATGCGATCGAGTCAGCGGACTCGGTGCCGGCGGACCTGCTGGCCGCGGCGGGGGAATCGTGGGACGCGGCGCTGGGGCTGGGGGAGGCGCACGGCTATCGCAACGCCCAGGCAACGGTTTTGGCGCCAACCGGGACGATCGCCTTCATGATGGACTGCGATACGACCGGGGTGGAGCCGGATATCGCCCTGGTCAAGTACAAGAACCTCTCTGGCGGCGGCTACATGAAGATTGTGAATCGCACGGTGCCGGCGGCGCTGGCCCGGCTGGGCTACGACGAGGTGGCGGTGGAGTCGATCGTTGCGCACATCGATGAGGTGGGGACGATCGAGGGGGCGGTGGACCTGCGCGATGAGCACCTGGCGGTCTTCGACTGCGCCTTCAAGGCGGCCAACGGAACCCGAAGTATCGAGCCCATGGGACACGTGCGGATGATGGGAGCGGCACAGCCGTTCTTGTCTGGGGCGATCTCGAAGACGGTCAACGTGCCGGAAGAGGCGACCGTTGAAGAGATCATGGAGACCTACATTCGGGCCTGGCAGCTGGGCGTCAAGGCGGTAGCGATCTACCGGGACAACTCCAAGCGGATTCAACCGCTGGAGACCACGGAACGCAAGGATGGCAAGAAGGTCACGGACGCCACTACCGATGCCAAAGCGGCGCCGGAGGTAGCGGTCGCGGCGACGTCGGCTACCGATTTGCCCACGATCATCAATGACGCACCCGGCCCTCCCGCCTATCGGCGCCACCGGATGCCGGATTCGCGGCACGCGATGACGCACAAGTTCAGCATTGGCGAGCACGAGGGCTACGTGACCATTGGCGAGTACAACAACGGTCAACCCGGCGAGATGTTCGTGCACATTTCCAAGGAAGGCTCCACGGTGTCGGGCCTGATGGACGCGGTGGGGGCCTTGACCAGTGTCGCGCTGCAGTCCGGTGTGCCGCTGGAGACCTTGGTGCGGAAGTTTAGCCACACGCGGTTTGAGCCGAGTGGCTGGACGGGCAACCCCGATATTGCGTTCGCGAACTCGATCCTGGACTACGTGTTTCGCTGGACGGGCTCGCAGTACCTGGAGGGGGCAGAGTCCGATACCGCGGCGACGCAGAATCCGCTGCCGTTGGTGGAGGCGCCTGCCCAGCTTCCGGAGCCGTCCGAGGCCGCTTCAGCAGCGGTGCCGGGATTCTTAAGTACGTATCCGACGATCGCGGGAGGGCAGGATGTGGGTGGGCCAGTGCCGACGGCGTCGGTCGGGGAGACCGTCTCCGTGCAAGGCGTGGGGGCGTTCCAGAACGACTTGGACGCACCCATGTGTCACAACTGTGGACACATCATGGTGCGCAACGGCTCGTGTCACCGCTGTTTCAACTGCGGCGAGACGAGCGGGTGCAGCTAGGAGAAAAACAAGACGGCGCGGCCTGGGCCGCGCCATCCATGTACGCATTCCGCGTGAGGTAGAGCCGCCGACCCTCATTCCTCACGCCGCGACGTTCGAGACCCGGACCCAATTAGTCCGGGTCTCGTCGTGTCTGGGGATTCTGGCATAACGAGAGGGCGTTGGCGAGGGCAGGACCGGAATAGTGCGGCGCTAGATGTCGTCGAGGATGCGGCGGCGGCGCTCG
>Ga0114999_10005357_pt1 | contig 15147 bp, 18 predicted proteins | sample ArcticOcean_MG_C_3_FD_89820 | JGI IMG/M metagenome (GOLD analysis project Ga0114999, IMG submission 89820) | Marine microbial communities from western Arctic Ocean - ArcticOcean_MG_CB8_126 | ecosystem: Environmental > Aquatic > Marine > Oceanic | place: Arctic Ocean: Canada Basin | collected...
CCGCGCGGGCGGGCGTTTTCGAAAGGAACACGAACAATCTTGTAGCCCGTCGGTTTCTGTTAATTCCATGATCCGCGCCGCGCCACGAATGCATCACCGCGATAGTCGGGTGGGAACTGATCGGCGTCGTAGAACACCAGACCAATCGGTGCCGAGTGGGCCTGAAACAAAACGTCCGGCACCAGCGTTGCCGCGACCAGATCGGGGCGCTTGGCGCCGAGCGCGGGATCGGGATAAGGCCCAGCATAGGCATAGGGCCCGCCGTAGAAACCACCGGCGACAACCCGCGTGAAGAAATCGGGCACCAGGCCATCGCCAAGACCATCGCGCTCGTTGACGACAACGTAGAGATCGTCGGTGCCAGGGTAGCGCGCGATCCCTGCCGGATTGCGAAGGCCGCCTGCAAACGTTCGCTGCCCGCGGCCGGCGGCATCAAACTGCTGGACGCTGGCCCGAACTTCGGCTTCTTCGCCAACCCGGCGGCGATCGCAAGGCGACCGGCCAACGAAATGAAAACAACCAGGGCGCGACCGTTCATCGATGATCCCCGTATGGTTCAGTTCCATTCAGTCTAGGCGGGCGGATGATGAGGTCCAACTGCAACCGGGCTCACAAATTCACGCATCGGTGAAGATATTTTGCTGGCGGCAACCTTTGAACGTGCCCACATATCAATTGGTGACAAGTGAGAGATTCGATTTGCGCGTTGGCGATGCAACGCGAGGGTGGAGGATAATGATGATCTCAGCTCGAAGTCTACCGCTTAGCATGTTGCTGGCTGGCATCATGATCGGCCTCACATTGACCGTTGCCAATGCGAGTTGCTACCTCGACACCATTCTCGCGTAAGCCACCAACGCAACCCGCGCGGTGAGGCTGGCTACGCGATAGCATGTATTGCGGCGGCGACCATCGGTGCTTATCGTGAACACCGATGAATGGCCGCGTTCTCATTATTGTTCATGGCGATCGGTCCACACCGGGCCGGGTCGGACGCCAGCTGCGCGAGCTCGGTTACACGCTCGATCGGTGCCAGCCGAGCTGCGGCGACCCCCTGCCGGCAACCATGGACGATCATGTTGGTGCGGTCGTTTTTGGCGGCCCGATGAGCGCCAACGACGATAACCTTGATTTTATCAGGGCCGAAATGGACTGGATCCCAACCGCGCTGGAGTCCGGGAAACCCTTTCTCGGCATCTGCCTTGGCGCGCAAATTCTGGCTCGGGTAATGGGCGCAAAGGTCGAGGCGCACCCGGCCGAACTGGCGGAAATTGGCTACTACCCGGTCCGCCCGCTTCCCGCCGGCGCACATTTGTTCGATCGCGAGGCGCTGTTCTACCAGTGGCATCAGGAAGGCTTCGAGCTACCCCACGGGGCGACCCCGCTGGCCACCGCCGAGGCATTCGAAAACCAGGCGTTTCACTACGCCAACGCCTATGGCATTCAGTTCCATCCGGAAGTTACCGGCAAGATCATGCGAACTTGGACCACTGTCGCCGCGCACCGGCTGTCGGCCCCGGGCGCGCAATCGCAGGCTGAGCAGATCAGCCGGCAACCCACCAGCGAACGCCACGTCCGCGGCTGGCTGCGCCGATTCCTCGGAGTCTGGTTGAACGGTTCACCGGATACCGACTCAGCCAAACTCTTTGGTAACCCTCTCTGAACTCCTTTGGGGCAACGTCGTCGCGCTAGCGCTTGACTGCTTCTCCGATCAAGACCGCGGCGACGCCCTTGCCGATGGTTTTGTCGGTGATCGTTTGCAGGCTCAGGCGTAGGACGCGGAGCTGTAATTTGCCGCCTTTGATCAGCGGATCACCGCGCTGCGAGGCGAATTCGGTGTACTTGGCTTGGAGCCGCGGCAAGATATCGGTCACCTTGGCCTCATCTCCTCGTTTGGTTTCGAAATCGACACCCAGCCAGATGCGCGCACGCTGCTTGAAGTCCTTGAAGATCGGCAACCACATCATTTCTAGCCGGACGTAGCTGACGTCACCGGCTTGCTTGATCGTGTAGTTCGTTTTCCCGGACTTGGGTTTGCTCGCACCGCCGCTGCCGGACGCGTAGGCACTGCCGAAAGAGGCGGCTACGAGGAGGCAAATCGCGATGGCCGTGAGAAACCAGTGGCCGGGACGCGAGAGAAGTCGACGTTTCATAATCACCAGCCTAGCGTGTTTTCAGGCGTCGCGCCGCACTTCGATGAGCACGCCAGCGTCGCGGAGGCGTTCGATCTCCTCGTTTGAATACCCGACCTCGGACAGGATCTCGCGGCCATCGGCCGAGAAGCGGGGTGGCAGGCGCCGAATCGAACCGGGCGTCCGCTCGAGCTTGGCGGGTATGCCGAACCCCTTATAGTCGTCGGTATCGATGACCATTTCGCGATGGCGGGTGTGCGGGTGGCTGAGCATGGTGGGCACATCGTTGATCGATGCCGCGGGAACGCCATAGCGCAGTAAATCCTGAAACAATGTACTCCCGTCGGCTGCGGCAAACAGCGGCACGAGATGCTGATCCAGCGCGGTACGGTTGGTGACCCGATCGGCGTTGGTCGCGAAGGCCGGGTCTTCGGCAAGCTCGGGCCGGCCGAGCTTGTCGCACAAACGGCGGAACTGACCGTTGTTGAGGGCCGCCAGAAATACCGGTGCGGTGCTGGTTTCATAGCGATCATAAGGCGCGACATTGGGATGAGAATTGCCGGTGATTTTCGGCGCTTTGTCGGTCATAAACCAATTGGCGATCTGCGGATGGATCAGCGCCACACCGGTATCGTAGAGAGTGGTTTCGATAAACTGGCCACGACCCGAATGCGCACGCTCGTAAACCGCGGCCAGGATTGCGATCGCCGCATTCATGCCGGTGGCTTGATCGACCACCGCAACGCCGACCCGGGTCGGCCCGCTATCGGGCGTTCCATTCACGCTCATCAGACCACTCAGCGCCTGGGCAACGCCGTCATAGCCGGGCATCGATCCGAACGGACCATCGGCACCAAAGCCCGAGATACGGCAATAAATTAGGCCCGGAAACCGCGCCTGAAGGACCTCCGCATAATCGAGGCCCCAGCGCTTCATCGTCCCGATCTTAAAATTCTCGATCAAGAGATCGGCGCCCTCAAGTAACCGCAACAGGACTTCGCGTCCGCCATCGGTAGCGAGATCGAGGCCGATACTCCGCTTGTTGCGGTTGATCCCGGTGTAATAAGCGGTTTCGCCGTCGCGCGAGGGCGGTCCCCAGGTGCGGGTTTCATCGCCTTGCGGCGGTTCGACCTTGATGACGTCGGCACCATGATCGCCCAGGATCTGGGTACACAACGGCCCGCCGAGGACTCGCGTGAGATCGACAACCTTGAAACCGGCCAGCGCGCCGGGTCCGCGTGCCTGCGTCATCGCGTGTATCCTTCGTTGAAAAATGAGCGGCGCACGGTAGCCTCTGGAAAACGCCCAAGCAATCGCGGGCCGACCTTCAAGGTGGATTTATGGACTTCACGCTGCCCCCGGAACTGACGACGTTGAGTGACACGGTCGTGCGCTTCGTCGCGGCCGAGATTGAACCGGCGATCGGCGCCTACGAGTACGATCAGCGGTTTCCCCACGAGATCATCGAGAAAATGGGCACGGCCGGCTTGTTCGGGGCGGCGTTCCCAAAGACCTTGGGTGGCAGCGAAATGGGCTTTCAAGCCGTCGCCATCATCGCCGAGGAACTTTCGCGGACGCGGCCAGAGTTCGGTTACACGATGAACATGCAGGCAATGACCTGCCCGTTCACAATTTTCAATTGGGGCAGCGACGAACAGGCTCAGCGCTTCGTTCCCGATCTCATCGCCGGACGCAAGCTCGGCATGTTCGCGCTTACTGAATCCGGTGGCGGCTCCGATCCGGCCGGTGCCATGAAGAGCCGCGCGGTGCGCGACGGCAGCCGCTACGTGCTATCGGGGTCGAAGATGTGGATCACGATGGCGAACGTCTGCGATAGCGGCGTGATATTCGTCAAAACCGACCCGGACGCCGGTCATCGCGGGATCACGGCGTTCATTATTGAACCCAAGTCGGCGCCGGGGTTTCGGGCCGATCCGGTACCGATGTCGGGCCTGTCGGCATTGTTCCGATCGAATGCGGTGTTCCTCGACGATGTCGCGGTCCCGGTGGAAAACCGGCTTGGCGAAGAAGGCGAGGGCTTCAAGATCGCGATGAACGCGCTCGATTATGGACGCCTGACGGTTGCGGCGCGGCTGCTGGGCTTGGCCCAGGGTTGCCTAGACCAGGCGATCAACTACGCCAACCAACGCAGCGTCGGCGGCCAGGTGATCGCACGTTATCAGATGGTGCAGCAATCGATTGCGGATATGACGGTCGATATCGCGGCGGCGCGCCTGATGGTGCAACAGTTGGGGTGGACCATGGACCAGGGACTGCCGATGACCCGAATTGCCGCGCACGCCAAATATTTTGCCCAACGCGCGGCCAAACACGCCGCCGACTCGGCGGCCGAAATCTTCGGCGGCTACGCCCTTGCCGACGAATATCCGATCAACAAGCTCGCGGCTTATATCCATATGCTGAATGTGGGTGAAGGCACCGCGAACGTGCAACGCATTCTGATCGCCGAAGATGCGCTGGGCCTAAAGGACGCAGATCGTCACCCCGTGCGCAATCGCGCGGCGGCCAACTGAGCCGCCTATCGAAGTCTCGAATAACTGCTCTACAAGATCGCGTTTATTTCCAAGAACCGAAGTTGTTGGCCAGGGCATGAACGGGCACTAGTGGCAATACCGGTCATTGGCTTTACGCCGGATGCTCTCGATTTTGTTCGATCAAGAGATGCGCATGCATATTGGCGAGCCAACCGCGGCCCTCGCCTGTGTATTTGAGAAGCTCCATGCCGTCGATAATGAGTGGATAAAGAATGCTCCAGAAAACGGTGGTGTAGGCGGTGAAGAATTCCTCAGGCGTCGGATATCCCAACTGATCGGCAACCCCGGATTCGGTCGCTTGCAGAAATATTCGTCTCATCTTGAGCAAGAAGTGGGGGTCGGCCACGGCGCCGATATAGATAGCGGCACGCAACAAGCCTGGATACGATCCTGTCTCAAGATTGCGATCCGGCAACGGCGGGAAGCGGGAATATTCGATATTGGCGGCAAGTATCTCCGGGTCGAGGACGGCGTGGCCGCGAAAAAAGTGACCTACGAAAATCTTCGATCGATCCGCAAAGTAGGGCCACAGGTACCCGTCGGTTGCCCCTCGTGGGAGCGTGATGGTGCCTCCCGTCTCGTCGATAACACATGTCTCTTCGGCATCACCGGGACATGAACCGCGACCAAACCCAATCGTCGCGCAAAGAAGCGAGGCGACGAAATGGACCCAGTCGCTCGACGTAACGTCTCCGTTGCGCGTCATGCGACCGATGAGCATGTCCTGGCCGACCAGCGTTATGAGGAAGGCGTATCCAAGGTCGTGATAAAGCGCGTCGCTGCGGGCGATACGTGGCAAAGCCATTTGCGCAACTTGACGGATCGTGTCGCGATGGCTCGCGACGCCATCACCAAAGCTGGTGGTATAGTCCCGGTCCAGATGCTTGATGAATTTGTCGATGAGAATGTCGGAAGGTCGGAACATTCTAAGTATCTAAAGGTGCTGCCGATGTTCTTGCGCAAAGACATGTGAGTAGAGACCGGCTTCCCACTCTCTCCCCTCTCGCGTTACACGGAGATAGTCGATCCCCTTAGCGACGTGCTGGGAAACCATCTTCCAATAAAAGGCGGGATAGTTTTCGCGGAGATCTTCAGGGGTTTCATAACCGAAAATCTTGTTCGCCCCATTCTCCTCAAACTCAAAAAAAAGTGCGGGGAGCTTGCGCAGGTAATTGGGATCGGCGAGCTGACCAATTAGGTCCGCTGCTCTAATCAAACCAGGGTAGTCTCCGGCGAGCATTGAATCGGTGCCCTCCGGTACAGGAAATTGGGTGTTCTCGAGGTTGGTCGTAATAATGCCGGGGTCTATGACGGGGTGGTCTCGAAAACGCCATTTGACGAAAAGTTTGCCTCGTTCGATGTGATAGGGCGTCAGGAATGCGTCGGTAGCTGCCGCCGGAATCATCACCGTATTGCCACTTTCATCGACAACAGCGATGTTTTCCCGATCACCCGGACATATGCCGCGCACATAGCCAATGTCATGGCAGAGCAGCGAGACGATGAAATGGACCCACTCGCGAGGCTCTACATCGCCGTCACGCAGAAACTTGCCGCGCAATATTTCTTGGCCGACCAGGGTCACCATCATGCTGTGCTCAGCATTGTGGAAGAGCGCGTTCGAGTTGCCGATGATCTCCATAGCCGTGATGGCGGCCGTGCGCACGACGCTCTGGTACTCGGACCCTGCTCCTCCATACATACGCTGGTAGGTGGATTCTAAGCTCTCCACGAAGTGGTCAATAAGAATTGTTGCGCTATGAAAGGCTGGCATGAAGACCTTGAGCCCAAGTTCTAATCCTAACGGAAATACCGCTCATGTAGAAGTCCACCTGTGAGGCGCGCGTCAGTCCCTATACTGGTTGTACCAGTATTACGCAGTTCGGTAATGCCCGCTATGGGCTAGGCCCAATAGGTTAAGTTGTGGCCATTTCCTGGTATTGGCCGGCGGTCGAAGAATAGAAAACAGACTGGGCATACATAATGTTGGTATGACCCTTTACGCCTCGTACCAATGAAAGTCTCAAAAATTGCGTTTGTCCGACGATTTACCCGATCCCGATATTCGATTCGCTGACCACCCCGCCGGCTTGCGGCGGACTTTTGCGATCATTTCCCATCCTGACGCTGGCAAGACGACGCTGACTGAAAAGCTATTGCTGTTCGGCGGTGCCATCCATGTTGCCGGCGCGGTCAAGGCTCGCGGTGATGCCCGGCGCGCCCATTCGGATTGGATGAAGATAGAGCAGCAACGCGGCATCTCGGTCACGTCCACCGTCATGCACTTTGAATATGGGGGTGCGGTGCTCAACCTGCTCGACACGCCGGGCCACGAGGACTTCAGCGAGGACACATACCGAACTCTGACGGCCGTCGATTCGGCCGTCATGGTGTTAGACGCGGCCAAGGGCATCGAGGCGCGCACACGAAAGCTGTTTGAGATTTGCCGACTGCGCGACATACCGATCATCACCTTTATCAACAAGATGGACCGCGAAACCCGCGATCCCATCGAGCTGATGGACGAGATCGCTTCAACGCTTGCGCTGGACGTGACGCCAATGAGTTGGCCGGCCGGTTCAGGCCGCGATTTCAAAGGCACCTATGATGTCGCTCAGGATCGTATGCTGCTGTTCGACAACGCCCAACGCGAGCGCATTGGCGGGGTTATCAAATGCGAGGGCATAGCTGATCCTAAGCTAATGACGTCATTGCCTCCGGCGCAGTACGACAAACTTGCTGAGGACGTCGAACTGGTACGCGCGGAATACCCGGACTTTGACCTGGAATCGTATCGGGCCGGCCATCTGACGCCGGTGTTCTTCGGCAGCGCCTACAACAATTTCGGCGTGCAGGAACTTTTGGACGCGCTGGTCAGGTGGGCACCATCTCCCCGTCCGCAGCCCGCCGAGCCGCGCCCGATTGAGCCCACGGACCCCAAGGTCGCTGGCTTCGTGTTCAAGGTGCAGGCCAACATGGATTCCAATCACCGCGACCGCCTCGCCTTCGTACGACTCTGCAGTGGGAAGTTCAAACGCGGAATGAAGCTGACCCAAACCGGGACCGGCAAGGTGCTGTCGGTGAATTCACCGATACTTTTTTTCGGCCGCGAACGTGAGATCGTCGACGAGGCCTGGCCTGGCGACATTATTGGTATTCCCAATCACCGGGTACTCAGGGTCGGTGACACGCTAAGCGAGGGCGAGCAGATCAAGATCGTTGGCATTCCGAACTTCGCGCCAGAAATTCTGCGCCAAGTACGGCTGGAAGATCCGATGAAATCCAAGCAGCTAAAGCGCGCTCTGGAAGATTTGGCCGAGGAGGGAGTTGTTCAGGTATTTCGCCGCCTCATTGGCTCGGAATACATTGTTGGCGTGGTCGGCCAGCTGCAGCTTGATGTTCTGAAAACACGCACCGATACCGAGTATAAGATAAGGATCGACCTTGAGCCTGCGCCGTTTGAGACCGCACGCTGGGTCTCTGCCCCGGCTAAGGCTGACCTCGACCAGTTCGTGTCGGCTAATCGCGGTAGCATGTCAGAGGATCGCGACGGCTCGCCAGTATTCCTGGCACGTAATAACTGGGAGCTGGGCTATGTAGCCGAGAAGAACCCAAAGATAGGTTTTTCCAACATTCGCGAACGAGCCTGACCGCGCGTGTGCGATGCCAAGCCGGGTGTTTAGAAAATCGAATACCCCGTGCGGGCGGCGAATTTCTCCAGCGCCAGGGTACCGGCGTGGGAGTTGCCCTGTTCGTTCAACGCCGGCGACCAGACCGCGACCGCCAGGCGCTGGGGCACGATCGCGACGATGCCGCCGCCGACCCCGCTCTTGCCGGGCAGTCCGACGCGGACCGCAAAGTCGCCCGACGCGTCGTAGTGGCCGCAGGTCAGCATGATCGAGTTGATGCGCCGGGCCCGTTCGGCCGACACCACCAACTGTCCGGTCAACGGGTCGGTGCCGTCGTTGGCGAAGTAGAGCATGGCGCGGGAGAGCTGGCGGCAGGTCATCTCGATCGCGCATTGATGGAAATAGATATCGAGCACGTCGTCGACGTCGTTGACGATATTGCCGAACGCTTTCATCAGATTGGCGAGCGCGGCGTTGCGGTAGCCCCACGCTTTTTCCGAGCGGGCGACCTCGAGATCGAAATCAATCGCCGCGTCATCGGCGCGCTGGCGTAAGAAATCGACGATCGCCGTTTTGGTACCCTGGGCACCTTTGACTCCCCCGGCCGGACAATGCGACGCGATGATATCGGTGATTACCACCGCGCCCGCGTTGATGAACGGATTGCGGGGAATGCCGTGCTCATATTCGAGTTGCACGATCGAGTTGAACGCCGAGCCCGACGGTTCGCGGCCGACCCGCTGCCACAAGTCCTGGCCGACAAACTCGGCCGCCATCGTCAGCGTGAACACTTTGGAGATGCTCTGGATGGAAAACCGCTCGTCCGCCGCGCCGGCCAGAAAGCTTTCGCCCTCGACCGTGGTAACGGCGATGCCGAACTTATGCGGATCGACCTGCGCCAGCGCCGGGATGTAATCGGCCACTTTGCCGACGCCAAGATGGGGCACGATTTCGCCCGCGATGTCGTCGAGGGTCGCCTGCAGGTTCACCGGCGGGTTCCTCGCCGCTTAGTCGTCGGCTTGGTCGTCCCTTTGCCAGTCCCTTTGGCAATCCCTTTCGCGGTCCCTTTTACAATCCCTTTTATAATCCCTTGGGCAGTCCCCTTTTTGGTCGCTTTGGCACTCTTCTTATCAAGTGGGCGGGCACGTCTGAGATCGAGGGTCAGCGGGTGTCCCAGGCTCTGTTCCGTGGGCATCGGCGGGCTGCCTGCAGCGGTGTGGCCGATGGTGAAGAAACGAGCGCGGCGCCGCGCCTCGGCTTCGCCGGCGTTGACCGGAAAGGTGTCGTAATTGCGGCCGCCGGGATGGGTAATATGCTAGGTGCAGCCGCCGAGCACGGTGTCGCTCCAACTATTATATACGTCGAACAGCAGCGGCGCGTGCACGGCGATGGTCGGATGCAGCGCATGCGGCTCCTGCCAGGCGCGGTAGCGCACCCCAGCCACATACTCGCCCTGGACACCGGTCGCCCGCAGCGGCAGCGCATAGCCGTTGCAGGCGATGGTGTAGCGCGTGTCGGTACGGCCGCGGACTCGCACCTGAAGCCGTTCGAGCGAGGCATCGACCGAGCGCGCTGTGCTGCCCTGCACCGACTCTTCGCCAAGCACGTGCCACGGTTCGAGCGCCTGGCGCAGCTCCAGTCCAACCCCGGCATAGGTCACGGCACCGATCAATGGAAAGCGGAAATCGGCCTGTGGCAAAAACCAATCGCTTTCGAAAGGGTAGCCGCAGGCGTTGAGGTCGGCGACGACGTGTTGGAAATCCTGCCACACGAAGTGCGGCATCATGGAATCGTCGTGCAGCCGGGTTCCCCATCGGACCAGCGGCCGCTCATAAGGCTGGCGCCAGAACCACGAAATCAGCGCCCGCGACAACAACTGCTGGGCCAGGCTCATGCGGCTATGCGGCGGCATCTCGAACGCGCGCAGCTCCAGTAGGCCGCGCCGGCCGGACACCGACTCCGGCGTGTAGAGCTTGTCGATGCAGAATTCCGCGCGATGGGCGTTACCGGTCACGTCGACAAGAAGGTTGCGGAACAGTCGATCCACCAGCCACGACCCGCTCGCCAGGAATTTCGCACACCGTCATCTTGCCGAACGTCGAAATGTTGTCGACACCGGCATTGGTACGCGAGTCCGACATCATCACGAGGCCATCGTTGAGACACATGCCAACGCAATAGGTCATGCCAGCTCCTTGCCAAGATATCTCCGGGCCGAGATATTTTCTGGGTCGAAATATATTTCTGGTGCGATTTAGAACGCGGGTCGCGAAGAAAGCAATCGGATTCCCTGGCCCGGGCCGGTGCGGGACCGGAGGGCGCGTCGATTACGAATCCGCTACCCCGAAAGCTGTGCCTGCGGCCAACGCGACATCTTTTTGTGCCGATCGACTACTTTCTCAGCGCTGACCTCATCGGGACCTTTCTTGATGGCCATGTCGGCGGCCTCCTTGGCTAGGCGCAGGGCGCGCAGCTTGGCGGTGTTCTCCGCTCTCCCCTGCTGCTCTTTTTCCATTTCATTGAGGGCCGGCTTGCCCTTTTTCTGGGTCGCGACGAACTGTGCCTCGGCTCTCGATCTTGCTGATTTCAACATGTCAATGATCCTCTGCTTCTGGTCGAGACCTCACCAGCCAATATTCCGCGGTGGGGCGTCGGCGAGTTCGATACTTGGGGCACGATGCATCGCGCCGATTAGCCAATTTGTTCGTCGATCTTTTTTGTTACGAAGGAATAGCGGCAACTCGTTGCTGAGCCGCTTCCTTCGGTTAGCCAAGCGGCCAGCGGAGACGTTGCCGCCCGCGGCGCTCGGCGACCGCCCCCAGCGATAGTTGGGGGCGGTGTCTTGCGTGGTTGTTAGATGATGGAAAGGTTTTCGGCGGAAGATTTGCCGTCGCGTCCGGGCTGAAGCTCGTAGGAAACCTTCTGTCCCTCGTTAAGCGAGGTCAATCCGGCGCGCTCTACGGCCGAAATGTGGACGAAAGCATCCTTTGAGCCGTCTTCCGGCTCGATAAATCCAAAACCCTTGGCTGGGTTGAACCACTTGATAGTACCAATAGCCATAGTTATTTCCTCTGAAGGCGTGTTGGTTCCGCGCGTCACACCATGTAACGGCGCAGTCGGCTAACGCTTACATTGTCAGGGGATAACTAAGCTAATCGACGTAGCGGTTATTTAGATAACGCAGATCAAATGCAAAACGTATACGCGCTATATAGAAGCTATGCGGGAGAAGTCAATGACTCGGCAAATCTGCGCCGGGCCGCGAGTTTGATGATCGGTTATTGCCAGATCCGGTGACGCCGCCCAGTCATATGGGCGGTAAAAATTGCCGGGCAATTCTCTCCCAGGAGTCGGCAAATGTTGCCACCCCAGTAAATTCGCGTAGCGCGCTACCTACTTAACCCTATGAGAATCAGGGAGTTCGAGTCTCCAATTTTAGGTGGGCAGCTTCTGCCTATTTGGCACAGCCCTTGCATCACTCTCACACGCGCACAAGCGCCCAGGCGAAAACGCCTGGATCCGACTCCGGTGCTACTTAGAATAAGGAGACACCAACATGGGACTGTCGATTAATACCAATGTCGGAGCGTTTGTTGCGCTCCAACAGCTCACCAAAACAACTAGTCAGCTGGAAAATACCCAGCTCCGAATTACGACCGGTCTGCGGGTCAATGGACCTAAGGACGACGCCTCCAATTTTTCCATCGCAACACGTTTGCGCGGCGACATTAAGGGTATCGAATCGGTCAAAACCGCGCTGTCGACCGGCGATTCTATCGTCAACACAGCGATCCAAGCGGGCAAGGCGATTGCCGACCTTCTCACAGATATGAAGGCGAAGGTGATCCAGGCGAACCAGTCGGGATTGGATTCGGCATCGCGAACGGCGCTCAATAACGACTTTACCTCGCTGCGTGATCAGCTCACGACAATTGTGGTCTCGGCTGAGTTCAACAATACCAATTTGATCACCTCCGGCGCGTCGACACTCACCGTGCTCAGCACGGTGGACGGCAGCACGATCACCGTAAGTGCCCAATCGATGGACATCAGAACGCTCGGCATCAGTGCGAGTGTTCTTAATACCAGTCTCGGCGCTTCCACCTCGCTGTCCGCAATCAACACCGCTATCAATCTTATCGCCGACAAACTGGCCGCACTTGGTTCCTCCTCGAAGCGAATCGAAATTCAGTCGGAGTTTACCCAGCAACTCGTCGACATCCTCAAAGAGGGTGTGGGTAATCTGGTTGACGCCGATCTCGCCGAGGAAAGCGCTCGGCTGCAGGCCTTGCAGATCAACAGCAGCTCGGTGTGCAGGCGCTGGCTATTGCCAATGCCGGCCCGCAGAGCATTCTCGCCTTGTTCCAGTAGGTGGCGTAGTGGCCGCAAGGCCCAACTAGGGGGCCGGGGAACCCCAGCCCCCTCTTCACCACCGGTGGTCGAGCGCAGGACTAAAGCGGGAGCTAACGATATGGCCACAAAGACCGATATCTGGTCCAGTGCCAGCCTCCTCATCGATCGCTACGGTGAAGAGTCATTGGATAGAGCTGCGGATAAGGCAAAAGAACGCCTACGGCAGGTCGATATCGAAGGCGCCGCTCGTTGGTGGCTCATTTTCAGTACGGTGAAGGAAATCCAACGCACCGAACGCTTTGACGGCGAACCGATTCACTAGCGCGCAGACTTAGCTGGACGGTATCCGTCGCCCCGGCTGACCGCTGACCGCGACTATTGCCCATGTTGGTGGGCCCAATTCTAGCGGCTACGCCGCGTGACCGATCGGTCTGTTAGCGCAGAATTTTCGACCCATTAACGGTCGTAAGCAATCAGCGTCATCGCGCCGGCCAGCAGGTGCATGAGCTGCTCGGCATTGGCGGGATCTTCGGTGGTAAGTTCGACGTAATCGGCCGCGAATTGCTCAAGCGTCAGTCGCCCATCCGCGACGGCCATCATCGGCTCGTAAGCGGTCGAGAGCACGATATCATTGTCTTCGGCCGCTCCGTAGAGGACATCGACCTGACCATCTTTCCGTCAGTGCGAAGTGCTCGGTATCCACCACAAGCTCGGCCCGCAGGTCCGTTTCCGGTTTGACCACACGCTGACAGGCGGCGCTCGTCCAGGTCAGTCAACCGCGCATCCCCTGTCACAAGCTGGGCCCCAAGATGGGGATTGAGGGCTTCGAGACCCGGTTCCTAGCCAGTGGGCGGGTTGGCTTCTACTTCCGGGTTATCGAAGAAGGCGAGGTTGGCGCCGGCGACGCTATCGAGCGCATCAAGAGCGACCCGCGGCGGATGACCGTAAAGGCGGTCAGAAACCTGTTGTTCTTTGACAAGGAAAACCTGGATGCGACACAAAAAGCGTTGAGCATTCAGGCACTGTCGCACGGCTGGAAGGGGACTTTCGAAGAGCGCCTCGCGCGCGGGTTTCGCAGTTTTATAGTCGATCGCAAGGTGGTGGAAAGTGAGACCATCACCTCGTTCTACCTGGTGCCCGAAGACGGCGCCGGGTTACCCGGTTTTGAAGCCGGGCAATTTTTGACCTTCGAACTCAACCTGCCCGGCCTGGACGAACCGCTGATCCGCACCTATTCGCTCTCCGAGGCCGCCAATCCTGATTATTACCGGGTCAGCATTAAGCACGAATCCGCGCCCGCCGATCAGCCGGGGCTGCCGCCGGGACTATCGTCCAACTACTTCCACGATCATGTCGATGTCGGCAGCAAATTGTGCCTGAAAGCGCCGCGCGGGAAATTCCACCTCGACGGGGATGGCGAACGGCCGGTCGTGCTGCTCAGCGCCGGAGTCGGTCTGACGCCGATGATTGGTATGTTGAACGCGATCGTCGCGGCCGGTTCGAACCGGCGGGTTTGGTATATCCACGGCGCCCGCAATGGCCGCGAGCACGCTATGGGCGCGCACGTTCGCGCGCTGGCGGATGAATTTGCCAACGTCCACGCGCATATTCGTTACAGCCGACCCCATCCCGAGGATATCGAAGGGCGCGACTATGACAGCCAGGCCATGTCGATATCGACCTGTTGAGACAGGTGCTGCCGTTCGATGATTTTGATTTCTACCTGTGCGGCGCGACCGGCTTCATGCAATCGCTCTATAGCGGGCTGCAATCCCTGGGCGTCGCGGAAGCTAGGATCCACTATGAGTTTTTCGGACCAGCCGCCGTTCTGAAGGACGAGTCGGCACGTGCGGAGACCGAGCTAAGTTCCGCTGGCGAACACACCGTAACGTTCTCCCGATCCGGCGTGACCGCACAGTGGGACCCCACATTCGACAACCTGCTCGACTTTGCCGAGGCCCAGGGACTAGGCCCCAACTACAGCTGCAGGTCGGGTGTTTTCAATACCTGCAAATGTGCGCTCGAAGATGGTGAGGTCACCTATTCGGACGAGCCCCTCGATGATCCCGGTCCAGAAAACGTGCTGATTTGCACAGCCATGCCGACAACCAACGTTGTGGTCGGGATCTAGGGCCGACCTATCCGCCTATGATTCGTGCGCGCGGCGCATTTCGCGGGCGATGACCAATTGCTGGATCTGACTGGTGCCTTCATAGATTCGGAACAGGCGGACGTCGCGGTAGAAGCGTTCGACCGCATACTCCGCCATATAGCCGGCACCGCCGTGAATCTGGACCGCACGGTCGGCGACGCGGCCGACCATCTCGGTGCTAAAATATTTGCAACAGGCGGCCTCCATCGTGAGCCGTTCCCCGCGATCGAACCGCGCGGCGGCGTCGAGCACCATGGAACGGGCGGCGTAGGCCTCGGTGCGACTGTCGGCCAGCATCGCCTGGATCAACTGAAAATCAGCAATCG
>Ga0114999_10005359_pt1 | contig 15141 bp, 13 predicted proteins | sample ArcticOcean_MG_C_3_FD_89820 | JGI IMG/M metagenome (GOLD analysis project Ga0114999, IMG submission 89820) | Marine microbial communities from western Arctic Ocean - ArcticOcean_MG_CB8_126 | ecosystem: Environmental > Aquatic > Marine > Oceanic | place: Arctic Ocean: Canada Basin | collected...
CGCCCGGATTTCGTGCGGTGTAGCCACCGACGATAAAAAGACACGCAAACAACATTAATGTCAGCGAGGCATGCTTAAACCCAGTCATGGGCACCCAAAGCACGATATCCGGCGCGTCCTGATAGGCCCATAACATCCAAGCAAACGACAGCAGCGAGACGAGCGAATAACCAATCATAAACGGCCCGCGGCCCATTAAGGAAATAAGTCGGGGTCTAATAGAGCCCGAAGACAGCACGAAGTGGCTGACGAAAAATAGAATGCTCGCGAGAGCAAGGTGCCAAAGTGATCCAGTCATAAGGTCAGACTAACTGCTATGCGGCCTCTTGCTCAACCGCCTTCCCGCGCCCTTCTCTAACAGCAATGTAAATTCCACTACCACAGATGACCGCGATTCCTACCCAAGTCCATGCGTCCGGCATCTCACCGAATACAATATATCCAAACGCAGTTGCCGACACGATTCCAAAATACTGAAACGGCGCAATCGTTGCTGCCGGCGCATAGGCGAAGGCGGCCATCAGCAAGCCCTGGCCCAAAATTGCAAACAACACGAAATAGACGATATTCATAGCATCCGTTACTCTTGGCTCAACCCAGACGGCTGGCACAGCAAATGACAGCAAAACAGCACCAATCACGACACAATGGGCAAGGGCGACGACGGGCGGTGAATCGCCTGCGAGTTTTCGGTTTAAAAGATAAAAAATACCAATGCTAAATCCTCCGACCAGGGAAATCCCATAGCCCACGTTAAATCCGTCGATATCGGGTCGAAGAATAAAGAACACGCCGAGGAATCCGACGACCACAGCTGTCCACCGCCGAATCCCCACCTTTTCCTGAAGCACGAACGGGGACAATGCGGTCACAACCAAGGGAGCTAAAAAGTAAATGGCCGTTGTATTGGCCAAGGGTATGTACAGCACTGCCCAATAAAAAAGCCCAATTCCAACTGCTGCAGAAACGCCCCTAATTACCTGAACCCCAAACGGTCTCGGCCACAACATACCAAGGCCGAAGCGCCAAATGATAAAAGGGGCCAATACCAGGTACATCAACCAAAACTGAGCCCAGATGACTTCCAGAGGCGAATAATAGACCCCTAGAATTTTGGCGAACCCGTCCTTGGTGGGCAAAAACACCATAGACAAGATCATCAACAAAATACCCTGAAGGGGGCGCGCGGAGTTCATCTAAAAATCATCATAAATTTAAAATTTATATGCCCTAAGGGAACCTTTGGGCGATTGGTATAGGAGGTAAGGGAGGAGATGTCTATGAGAGTTCTGTCAATGGTTGTGCGCGGCAAGGCGTAGCGGGACGCACGTTTCCGCCTATGCGCCCGCCTTTTTCTTCTTCTTCTTTTTGCCCTCGTCTACAGGCTCGTTCTCAGAAATAGAGCGCACTTCTGTGCGTAACTCCGTCGTCGATTTGCTTAGGTACCCTTGCGGCGCCAAGGCACGTTGCGGCGGATGTAACCCTTGCGCGGCGAAAAAGCGCGCCTGCAATCCATGTAATCCATGTGCGGCCAAAAACCCGTGCGCAGCAAAAATTCCGTGCGGTGGAGCGAACCCTTGCAATCCTTGTGGCGGCAATGATGTCCCCGTTGAAATCAACGATGCTGAAGCTAAGGCTGCATATAACTGCCTGAAGGGCTAAATGGCTGCGGCTTACAACAAGGCTGAACTTAAATCTATCAACGGCTATCAAAATTGGGCACAGTTCAATAAAGCCCCTTATGTCGGCGGCACCCATGGCAGGCGTTTGGTCAACAACTTCTCCAATAAAATTGGCCAAAAAGCCTACGGGCGATACGAGAAGATTGGGAAGAGACCTGTCGGGTCAGTTCTGGTGAAGGATAGCTTCGTCGCGAAGGCAGATGGAAAGCTAGCCGTTGGCCCTGGCTTCAGCATGGAAAAGATGAAGGCGAGCTTCAGCAAATCCACGATGAACTGGAAGTATTCAATGATCCTTCCCAACGGCTCAATCTTTGGTGTTACCGGCGGCAAGAATTCAAAAGGCATGAAATTCTGTCACGAATGCCATGGTACGGCTGAAGATGAAGACGCTCTTCTGTTCTTACCGGAGGAGTATAGAAAGTAAAGAAGGCGCTGTTCGTAGGTGACCCGGGGAAGGAAAACCAATAGCTCCCCCCTGCTATTAGGTGGATTACCCTTCCCCGGTCACAAACGAATCATTCAATAAAAGGTGGATCTAGAATGATAAATTAACCGCCAGGTTCATCTTCAATAAAAAAGGGCTGTTCAAATTCCGCTATGGCATTCATCCAAAATTGGAATTGTATGTCACTGTAAAATAGTTCTTATGCCTCATTAATGATGCTTCTTAGGCCGACCGTATAATATGGTCAAATTTACGCGGCGGTTTTCGTAACCGTCTTTAAATTCCACCTCATTGGTTTTGTGCAACAATCGAGACTCGAACAATGCGACCTTGTTGCTGCCGTAGGGAACAATGAAGGGTTCTACTGCTGGATCGTCAATAATCTTTTGCATGATCTTCGATTTTTTATAAGGCGTTTCCCCAAAAAACTGAATGGGCACCCGTTCTTTCCAAAATGTCAGCCCGCCCGTTTCCGGATTCAAATTTGCCTCGTCTGGTGTCAGCCAGAAATTGATACTGATCTTGCCATCGTCAGCATGCACCGGCACCCCTGAGCGCCGCGAATAAAACTTATACGACCATGTATTATGAAACAGAACGTCTTTAAAAATACGTGGGAATGCGGCCCTTGTTTCCTCCGCAACCTGCACCAGAAGCGGGCAACAAATTCCGTGTTTGATTGAGGCCCCGACTTCGCCCGGAATATCGACATCAAACCATTGAGTGGATTGCATAAAGAACGTTCGAAGTGCGGATAAGGCTTCAGGCTTCAGAAAATTATCAAACGCCGCCATGCCATAGTCTTGCCCAAAATAGGCGTCTTCGATTGCACCTGTATCGATATCTGTATTCAACGCCCCCCCTAGGATTGCCGCTGGCGGGTGATAATGCAAAATTCGATTATAAGAGTCTCTAAACCGTTGTGATGGCAGCGGGAACAGTTTGTTGATATCTGAAAACGGTGCATCAGGAAGGCTGCCCAGAACTTTTTTATAATCCTGGACCAAGCCGTCATATTCTGCCGATAGCTTTCCGGTTTCGATTAAATATTCCAACTGTTCTATGTCGTGTCGTAGCTTGATTTCGTGCACTTTACAGAACGCCGACTCCGTCCCATTTCTCGGTGAATCAAGCCCATAAATTCGCTTAAACGGGGCTGTAATCGCTTCCGAGGCTAGATCAATTTGACCTTTCGCAGCTAGAATTACTCCAAGGAATGCGTGGATGTTTGTATCGTTCGGATCAAGCTTCATCGCGCGGCGAATAACAGTCTCGGCTTCGTCTAATTGCCCTGTCTCCCACAGTAGGGCGGCAAGATTATAATGTGCCAAAGAATTTTGCCTATCTAGCCATGTGCATCGCCGAAACACGACGATCGCTTCTTCAATATTCTCTAAAACCTCCAAGGTATTGGCGAGACTAAACAGGGCGTTAGGATCGCTTGGGTCTAAGTCACTGGATTGCCGGTAGCATTCGCTTGCTTTCGCAAACCGCTTTTTCTTTTCCAGAACAAATCCCAAATTATAGTGCGCTGCTGCGTTCTTCGGTTGAGCCGTAACGCAAGCCGTAAAATGAGTCTCTGCTTGGCTAAATTTTTCCCGTTCGGCAAGAATTTTTCCCAACAACAGATGAGCATCAAAATGGGCCGGATCATTTTTGAGAATTTTCTTCCCATGCTTTTGGGCCCCCGTTAGATCACCCTGATCAAACCGCTGATAGGCCTTCTCCAATAGGCTTGTTATATTATTTGATGTTTGCATCGACCAAGCATCACACGTGCAAGGGCTTTGGCCCACCATCACCTAAGAGCTTTCGGGTCAGGTCCATGCTGAAAATATGTTTCATCGCTATATCCATGGTCGGATTGCGCTTCAGGAGGCTCTGCAGTTCTTCCTTCGGCCAAACGACACACCGGCACGGTTGGGCTGCCTTAACCGTCGCGGTCGCATTGCCCCCTTGCAGGAATGATATTTCACCGATCATCGCGCCGTCACGGGCACGCGCTACTTCCTTGCCATCTATTTCGATTTTGACTTCGCCATTATAAAGCAGTTTTAATGATTCAAATTTCTCACCCTCTTTCGCAATGAAGCTATCTTTGGGGATTTTTTTCCACGTGGCGAGCCGCATGAGTTTCATAAATTCAACCGGTGAAAATTCTTGAAAGGTGGTTTCATAGAGTTCCTTTTCGTCGTCGGAAAAAGAAACCCCGCGCTGTTCCGAATAGAGCTGAACGATCCGTCCACCATTAATAAACATGAACAAAGACACCCAGATTATCGCCAGCCAAATCGGCCCGCCGGGTAAATAATAATTGTAAAACAATCCGACGAAACCCGACGCGACCGAAATAGCCCGAAGCACGAACATATCCTTCACTGCATAGGAAGCTGCGATCAGTGCAAACGATAAATGACCGAAGGCATCAACAAGTGTAAAAGTAAGCATTGCCGACATTCTCCAGGTGATAAATTATGGGCACCTAGGTCGTGGTGCGCCGTGAAATAAACTGACTGCTAAACATACACGTAAATCATTGTACCTGTAACAGCAATTGAAATGCCGGTTGGCGATAAGGAGGGAAAATGGACGTCACAGGAAAAGAATTTCTTAGCGATTTATAGAAAATAATTTGAAATTTTCCGCTCTAGCCAGTCGAAACAGATCTTCAAAAAATGCTAGAGTTATGAATATTAAAGGAGGTGACCATGTTTGATTCTGGGTTTGAGTCTGTGTTTGAGTCTGGCATTTTTCATTGGATCAACATCATTGGCTATATCGCGGGGGTGGTCAGCATTTGGGCCATGTACCGCAAGACCATGATCCCGCTGCGTCTTGGGACCATTTGCAGTAATATTGGATTGCGCATATTTGGTCTGTTGTCGGAAAGCTACCCAACCGTATTTATGCACGCCATCTTGCTGCCGCTTAATACCGTGCGTCTGTTCCAGATGATCCAACTGATTGACGACATGAAAAAAGCGTCAGGCACTGCACAAAATGCCATGGCCCCGTTGTTGCCCTATATGACCCTTGAAAAAATGAAATCCGGCACCACCTTATTTTCCAAGGGCGATGTTTCAGACAAAATGCATTTTATCCATTCCGGCACTGTAAGCCTGGAAGAATTTGACGTGGAACATACCACCGGCGCGGTTTTTGGTGAAATTGCCGTTTTCTCATCCGAAAACAGCCGTACCTGCACCGCCGTCTGCATGGATGACTGCGAATCCTACACATTAGATACCGATACCATGCTGCAACACTATTACCAAAATCCGAACTTCGGCATGTACCTGGTCCGCCTGATGGTTGATCGCCTAATGCAAAATTGGAAAGAAGCAGATGGCCGCGCCAATGCGCTGACTTAGTTGCCTCTTTTTGTCTCTCACATTTATATCCGGCACATCGCCTTGACCTTGGCCCATTCAGCCCGCGTGAAAATTTTTGTAATATGCGCACCCTGAGGACGTTGGCGTGCTTTGTCTCGTGCGGTGGCAACGCGCTCCTTCAAGGGCGGATGGCTGGAAAGGAACGACATCAATCCATTTTTCTCCCCTGCCTTATCTTGAAGTCGTTTAAAAAAGCGCGCCGAATCTTCAATATCTAAACCGCTCCGTAACAAAAGTTCCAATTCAACCGCATCTGCTTCACGTTCAGCATCTCGGCTTTAGGCTGCTTGCAAGGTCGCAGTACTCAGTCCGGTCAACGCCAACCCACCTGCCACATCTCCGATCAACAGGGTCATCAGCACCCCAAGCGTTGCGCCCTGAACGACATTTTTCGTCGGGTGACGCAACTGAACATGGCCAAATTCATGGGCCAGAACGCTTGCCAGTTCGCCCTCATTCTTAACAAAATCAAGCATGCCCCGGAACAGAATAATTCTCCCCCCTGGCAGGGCGGCAGCATTTATAATTTTGCTGTTAATAACGGAGATTTTTACCGGGGCTTTATTTTCTGCCTCCGCCACAAGCGTGCCGGTCAGACGGTTTATCAGGGCGAGCCCTTCCTTATCCCTACATTGCATCTCGTGCGCTGGGCGCTTTTCCATATAGGCAAGGCCCTTAATAATTTCGTTTTGAACCCGATCACCGACCCGAGCGACGGCACTTGCCGGAATGGCGCGAGCGACTTGTTCGGCGAACAGGGGAATGCCGACTTTAACAATCACCGTCACGGAAATGATTGCCGCCAGACCAACGACTAAAACCGTCCGCCAGCGGCTTCTAAATTCCTGAGGGCCTTGATAAAGGCGTGAGCAAATGGCTTCAATCTTCACCAGGTCATCGCGCCGGGACAGCACCAGCCGCTCCTGACCCGCATCACCGAATTTCAATCGAACGGCCTGGCGCGCGCCACCTTTATCAACGACACGAACATCGTCCGACGAACAGTCGGCAAGTTGCTTCCCTTCCGTATCTAGAACGACAACCCCATCATCCCCAAAGACAACCTTAACAACATCGGTTTTTGCGGTTTTCCCGTCATTAAATTTGGCGTGAACTTCCACGGCCTAAATTGCCCCTACATCAAATGCATCCGCCATGCCTTCGCCGTAGGACGGATCTTGTTGGGTCGATTGAATTATCTGCTCAAAGATGACCTGATCCGGAACACTCAAGGTTTCACAAACGTGTCGAACCGCGTGAAAGCGGAACATCAAATGGACTAGGACCGGAAACACTAAAAAAAATAGTACCGCAATCACGATGACGAAAAGAAGCCATAACGATAAGATGGCCTGAGCCATTGCCTCGGGAGTCAAATCGGGCAAACTTCCGAGACCGAACCCTAAACCTGAAACTGCTATAAATATGAATGGAATACCAGCGAATATAATTCCACAAACAACAAGCGTGAGGAATATCCGCCAAAGAACAAAAGACGGGCGCAATTGGCTGTAAAAATCATAATTTTCAAGTTTGATACCATTTATTGTGAACTGAAGTTCACGGGTCCGGTACCACACCAAAAAAATTGGGAACGATAAAAATAAGATAAAAAATGCGCCGAATCCTACAAAGCTACCTGGCTTTAAATCAACCGGTTCGGCCGTCTCCATTGCCATATTCCAAATCGATTCGAGATCGCTCCAATAGAAAAATGCGAGTGAGAAAGTTGCTCCAAAGAAAACCAGATACGTCGCCAACCACGGAATAAATAATCCCCATAAATCCTGCATCGGCATGTGAAAGGTCAGGGTCGTATTACCGAACCGGGAATTGTTCATGCGGTATTCGATCAGCTTCGCGCGCATCCAGGGAAAGGCAATGCCCAAGCTTAGCACGGTCACGCAGCCCCACATGATCGCCAACCCCAAATACGTCCAGGCCGATCCATCCAACCCGAAACGTATCCCCCGCCACGTCGTTCGGGTCAATCTGAACCGCCATAAGCGATAGAACGCGACCTGGATTAACATATAGAGCACGAAATAATAGGCGATGTTTAAGGCTTGCTGAAAAATCGGCGCAGCACCTTCGGCCATAAACTCTAGGCTGCTGAATATTCCGCCCATCGGCAGCAATATGGCCAAGACGATCAGGAACCCGACCAACAGTTCGATTGGGCGGCCCGTATATTCCAAAGGATCGCCAAAAACCCGAACGTTGCTCCAGTAATACTGCCGCACCCAGGTCTTGGCCCAGAACCGATAAATCCCCAAGGTCATAATCGTGAACAGGGCGTTCTTCAGAAGCAGCCAGAATAACGGCTTCCGCGTTCCCGAAAATTCTGCATCCGGGAATAGCTCTTCTGATTCCAGAAGGCCTTCGGACGTCATCTCCTGATCGGTCACTGGGGCTTAGTCGTCCAATGCCAGAATTTCAGCCACGTCCACTTCGCGGCGTTCTTTCACCGACGTGATGCCTGCTTTAATCACTGCCAAGCTTTCGGTCGCACCTTCGCCGCCGACTTCAGGTGTGCCGTTGCCGCGAATAGCTTCGGCCCATTCGATGAGTTCCCCCGCCAATTCATCAACCTTATCGACCTCAACCTTAAACTGTTTGTCTTCGCCTTGCTTTACCGCGCGCAGACCGTCATGCAGGTTGAAATAGGCATTCATCTTTTTGCCGTAGATGTTCATCACATAATTCTCAGTTGCTGATGCGTAACATGTATTCAGCGTCGAAATTGCGCCGTTCTCATGTTTCATCATCAGCGTACCGACATCCGGATTATCCCCCGGCAAGACAAGCTGGGACGCCATGCCGGAAACTGATTTTACCAGCCCCATAAGCATCATCAAAACATCCACGTAGTGGAGGCCAATTTGCAGCATCACGCCGCCCGGCATACCTTCTGCCGTATAGCGCCAGTGACCTGGCTCAAATTGCCCCAAACGATCCCGGCTGATGTTGGCTTCAGCATTGACCAACTTGCCAAAATTACCAGCTTCAATCTGTTCCTGCATCCAACGAAAGTGCCCTTGGCGGCGACGCTGATAGCCGACACCCAAGACGACATCATTATCCTTACAGACTTGGGTGATCGCCTTGGCATGGGCGATCGTGTTCGCGATGGGTTTATCTAGGAAAACATGCTTGCCTGCTTTGGCTGCCTGTGCGGTTGTTTCCAAATGCACGTGGTTGGGCGTCGTGTTAATGACGCCATCAATGCTGTCGTCGCCCAAGACTTCTTCTATACTGCTTGCAGCAGCGCAGCCGTACTTCTCTGCAAAGACATTTCGCTTTTCTTCCGATCGCGTAAAACACGTCGCGACTTGCACCTGTCCATCCGTCCTTTGGGCAGCATCTGCCAAGACATCCGACCACCAACCTAACCCAACTGACGCAACGCGAATTGGTTCAGAACTCATTATTAGGATCTCCTATTAAAGTTAACTGGGAGCGGGCTTTTTGTTCCGCTCCGAATAAAATGACCACGCCACTGATGCTATCGACAAACACAGGAATGATAGGCTGATCGGTGAGGTGAAGAAAATTGTGACGTCTCCCTTGGACGACGTCAGCCCAACCCGCAGATACTCTTCCAACTGGCGACCGAGTACGAGAGCCAAAAGCAATGGCACCACCGGTACGTCCAGCCATTTCATGGCCAAACCCAAACATCCGAAAAAAAGCATCACATAAACATCGAAGAAACTGTTGCGAAGGGCATAACTGCCGACCACGCACAGGATTCCAATTGTCGGCATCAACAAAGACTTTGGCGTCGCCAGCACCTTGACCAAAACCCGCAATCCCAAAAGCGCTATGATAAAATTAAAGATGTTAGCCCAGAAGAACGAGAAGATGATCCCATAGGCAAAGTCGGCGCGCTCCATGAAGAGCAATGGCCCCGGTGCCAAACCGTGGATCATCAGTGCGCCGATCAAGATCGCCGTTACTGGGTCGCCCGGAATTCCCAATGTCATCATCGGGATCAGCGCTCCACCGGTCACCGCGTTATTGGCAGACTCTGGTGCTGCGACACCTTCGACCGAGCCCTTGCCAAATTCCTCCGGCTGCTTGCTGGCTTTCTTTGCATAGTCATAGCTGATGAAAGCAGCAATAGGGCCACCTGCACCCGGTAAAATTCCCAGAAATGCACCGGTTAGAGAACCAATCGCAACAGGGACCCGCATCTGTTTCAAGTCAACCGCTGTCGGCAGGATTGATCCGAGTTTCGCCTGCTTCTGCTCTGCGGCCTTGCCGTTTTTCAATTCGATTAAGTTTTCCACCAATTGCGGAATGGCAAACAAACCGATCATCGCCGTCAGAAAATGGATGCCCGCCATCATATTGACGTCGCCAAATGTATAGCGCGCCGTTCCCATGACCGGGTCTTGGCCAATCGTCACGATCAGTAATCCAATGGCACCGGACAACAGGCCTTTAACTAATGACTTGGCGGCAAAGCTGCAAATTATGGTCATTCCAAAAAACAACAGGCTAAACATGTCCTGGGTGCGGAATTCCAGAGCCACTTCTGCCAGCAAGGGTGCGATCAGATAGAGGCACAAGAAACTGAACAACCCGCCGATAAAACTCGCCGTAATAGCAACACCCAAGGCTCTCCCGGCTTCGCCTCTCGATGCCATTGGAAAACCGTCCATGGCCGTGGCCGACGCAGAAGGTGTGCCGGGAATATTTAATAAGACAGCAGAGAAACTGCCCCCCGTCATGCCGCCCACGTAAAGCCCTAACAGCAGGGCAATGGAAATATCGGCAGGAAGCACGAACGTCAGCGGAAGTAGAACAATTATGCCTGTGCTGATTGTCATGCCGGGGATCATGCCGACGATGAGGCCGAACAAGACGCCAATCGATGTAGCGATAAGGCTGGTCGGCAAGCTGGCCTGGGTCATACCTGCTAGAATATCTGGATTCATGGCAGCAAACCCTCCATCACACCAAGCGGCAATAACACCCCAAAGCCATAGCGGAATGCAGAGAAAAGGAGAACCGTCACAGCAATTGACGATGACGCCACCCAAACCGGGCGACGTTCTTCAAACAGCATCATCAACGCGGCGAAGAAGGGAATGCTGGCAACAACAAAACCCAGTGACGGCAAAATCAGCAAATAAACAAAAAATAATGCCAATGAAATGGCAATCAGCCGCGCTGCGACTGCGTCAAAACTTCGTTCACCTTGCTCGGTAAAAAATAATCCCTGAACCAACAGCGATGTGCTGAGAACCAACATAATAATCGTATTGATCCAAGGAAAGAACGACGGGTCCGGCGTATTCGGCAGAGTCCGTGTAGGCAACTCAGATGTCAGGTAGCCATATCCGAGGCTGAAAAAAATCAGCACCACTCCGGCAATAATATTTTTCCGCTTCATTTAACGGCTCGGCTTCCTTCTACGTCTCTAAATCGAAGACGACCCGCCCCTTTTTCGGGCGGGCTGCCAATATGGACTTCGATACGAACTTATTTCTTAGACTTCTTAGACTTGTACAATCCGGCCGCCTTGAAGATCGCTTTGACCTTCTTGTCTTCGGACGCCAAGTACTTGGCGAATTCCTTGTGACCCATGGGGGCAACGGTGAAACCTTTCTTTTTGGCAAGTCCCATGAAGGCTTTGGACTTAGCCGCCTTCATCATGGCATCGGCCAGTTTCGCCTTAATCCCATCCGGCGTACCAGGTGCAACCGAAAGGCCGCGGAAAAGATCCAACTCGGCATCGAAGCCCAGTTCCTTAGCCGTCGGCACGTTCGGAAACAACGAGTTCCGCTTTGCTGTAGGCATGGCCAGAATCCGCAGCTTACCGGCTTTGGTCAGACGCTGCGCACCGGTCAGAGGCGCAATCATCGCATCCGCTTCACCATTCAGAACCGACTTGTTGCGGCCCTTGATGCCCTTCGGCAAGTGAATGACTTTGCAACCCGTTGCATTCATCAAAGCGATTGCGGCTGAATGAGTTGAACTGCCAATACTGGAGTTCGCGACCTTCAACGTACCGGGTTTGGCCTTACAAGCCTTAATAAAGTCGCCCAATGTCTTATAGGGACTGCTTGCTTTAACCGCAAAAGGCTGCGGCTGGAATTCAACCCGGCCAACGTGATCAATCGCATTGTAATCAAACTTTGTATTACCGATATTCGTCGTGGTCAGCACGGACGTTGAATTCCAGGCAACCTTCTGCCCATTGGGTTTCGAATTTTTGATGTACGTATAAGTAATGGCGCCACCGGCACCAGGCTTGTTGACCGGCGTCACTGGCACACCCAGGATCTTACTCATCTCCTTAGCCAACAAACGGCCTTCAATATCGGCACTGCCGCCGGCACCAAATGGAATTACAAATTCAATTGGGCCTTTTGGAAAGTCCGCCGAATAGGCTGAACCCGAGAAAGCAACCGCCGCCACAGCCGCAATAAAGCTGGTCTTTAATTTACGTGAAATCATATTTTGGTCCTCCCTGTTTGAGTATCTTAATTCTTTTCCCATGACCTCTCGGCTACCCCCAGAGATCACGGCTTCGTTACCCTCAACCTACCCGAGAATGCGCCCCTTCCGCAAGGCCTGTGAAATATCAGTACCCTCAACCTACCCGAGAATGCGCCCCTTCCGCAAGGCCTGTGAAATATCAGTACCCTCAACCTACCCGAGAATGCGCCCCTTCCGCAAGGCCTGTGAAATATCAGAAAACACAATTAATTTGTAGCAAACCCGCAATATATCACCACCACAAGCTTCAAACCGCCTTGGATCAGGCGAAAGGAATTTTCCTAAGCCATTATCACGGTGACCATGCAGGCGGCGTCATCATCTCGCCGAACTTTTACGACCTCGCCAAGAAAACCATTATTTTGGCAGAAACCGCTCGGCTGTTGGTCGAAGAACCCCATCGCCCACATTTGGCGATAACCGAAGACGACGTCGCCTGGAACATGGACAACATCAACCTCATCAAAGGCAAAGCCGCCCCCTGGATCATCTAAGACGAACCGCCGATCATGGGCCAACTCCGCTGGCTCAACGGCCTCCAAAAAAACCCACCCAGAAATCAAAATTCTCTGCGCCCACGACGACCATTTGTTCGGCGAGTTTGAAGAGACCGGGCCGGTGGGATTGAGTTTGCAGATATAGAATGGCTGGCAGCGTAATGATTCGATGAGTTCCTTCGGCTAGTGCCCGCCGCCGAAGATGCCCGTCTTCACAAAGTAATCCACCGCAACGCCGTAGCTTGGGTCATCGTCGGTTTCGGTCACAAGCTGACCAGCACGGTTGAGAAGCTTGTGGCAATCATGAGACAAATGGCGAAGTTGAAGCGACTTGCCGAGAGTTTCGTATTTCGATGCCAGTGTCTCTATCGCTTGCAAGGCGGATTGGTCGACAACCCGGCTGTTCATGAAATCGACGACTACAATGTCGGGGTCATTTTTGGGATCGAAAATTTCCGCAAATCCATCAATAGAACCAAAAAATAGCGGCCCTTCGATCTGATACACCCGCGCACCCTTGTCCGATGTTTTGGTTATGGCGTGAATTCGGGTGGCGTTGTTCCAGGCATATGCCAGGGCCGACACAATCACGCCGACGACAACCGCCATCGCTAAATCGGTGAGCACCGTGACGATGGTCACCAGGATCATGACAAGCGCGTCGGTGAGGGGAATACGGCGCAAAATCGTCAGACTTTGCCATGCAAACGTGCCGATAACGACCATGAACATGACGCCGACAAGGGCTGCCAGAGGGATCTGTTCGATCAACGATGACGCGACCAGGATGAAAGCCAACAAAAAGAGTGCTGCGGCGATTCCAGAAAGCCGGGTGCGACCTCCCGATCTCACATTAATCATCGACTGCCCGATCATCGCACAGCCGCCCATGCCGCCGAACAAGCCGGTCACCGTATTAGCAAGACCCTGGGCGATACATTCCTGGGACGCGCCACCGCTCTTGGAGGTGATTTCACCGACCAAGTTGAGGGTCAGCAGGCTTTCAATCAGGCCAATCGCTGCCAAAATCAAGGCAAAGGGAAAGACGATCTTCAAGGATTCAAGGTTTAGCGGAACCATCGGGATATGGAACTGCGGCAAGCCGCCTTTAATAGACGCCAAATCGCCGACCCGGGGCACATCAATTCCAAAATAGATCACGATGCCAGCGACCACAGCGATACCAGCGAGCGGCGCAGGCACAACGCTGGTGAACTTGGGCATCACCCAAATGATCGCCATGGTCAGCGCGGCCAGTCCCAACATCGTCGCCAGCGGCCAACCAACCATCCAAACTTTCACGCCTTCCGCACCACCTGGAACCTGAAATTGAGTGAGTTGGGCCAGGAAAATGACAATGGCCAGGCCATTTACGAAACCTAGCATCACCGGGTAAGGAACGAGGCGAATAAATTTTCCAAGTCGGAAGATGCCCGCCAGAATTTGGATCACTCCCATCAGGACAACTGTCGCAAACAGGTACTCGACGCCGTGCGCCGCAACCAAGGCAACCATGACAACCGCAAGCGCGCCCGTTGCGCCTGAAATCATCCCAGGCCGCCCACCAATAAGTGCGGTGATAAGACCGACCATAAAGGCGGCATAAAGACCGACAAGAGGATGAACGCCAGCGACGAAGGAAAAGGCAACCGCTTCTGGAACCAGGGCTAAGGCAACCGTGAGCCCGGCAAGAACTTCGGTCTTGATGCGGCTCGGGGTTAGAGCCGTTAGGTTAGAGCCTTTCCAGTCAGAAATAGAAAGGCATGCTGCGTAATCCGCAAGCGAAGGCTTGGTCACGGGAAAGCTGTCCAGTTTTTAGAATACAGGGAACTAGAGGTCTACATATAGCAACCGGGTTTTAATGCAATGAAAATCCGCTATCCTGGCGAGCTATGGAAGAAGATGCATTTGTGAAGAAATAAGCGCCATTTGGACTAAGTTTGATCTAATTGGTATATTGGACTTTCATATTAAGGAGGGATCGTCTGTGAGTGTAATGCCCAACTTAACCGGTCGCGTCTGTCTTGTCACAGGTGCCTCGCGGGGGATTGGACGCGCCATTGCAATGGGGCTTGCGGAAGCCGGGGGCGACGTCGCCATCAACTACCTTTCGCATGTTGAAGAGGCGCAGACCCTTGCCACTGCCGTTGAAAAAATGGGCCGCAAGGCCGTTATCGTGCAAGCCGATGTCAGCCAGAACGCCGACGTTACACAAATGATTTCTACCGCAGAAGCGGCGCTAGGACCCATCGATATTCTGGTCAACAATGCTGGGATCCTGCTGTACCGTACCTTAGATGAGCTGACCGAGGCAGACTTCGATCAAACAATTTCCGCCAATCTGAAATCGGCGTTTTTATGCAAGCAAGCCGTGTTGCCGAAAATGCGCGCTAAAGGATGGGGGCGGATCATCAATATATCTTCTGGAGCCGCGCGCGGGTCGGGTGTAGTAGGCCTCCACTACAACGCCTCCAAAGCCGGTATTGAAGGGCTGACACGGGGCTACGCGGCAGGGCTCATCGAAGACGGTGTTACCGTAAATGCAGTCGCGCCCTCGCTTATTGAGACTGAGGACACACCGGCCGCGCTGGTTGCTGCCGGTGCAAGTAGTGCTC
>Ga0114999_10005361_pt1 | contig 15136 bp, 13 predicted proteins | sample ArcticOcean_MG_C_3_FD_89820 | JGI IMG/M metagenome (GOLD analysis project Ga0114999, IMG submission 89820) | Marine microbial communities from western Arctic Ocean - ArcticOcean_MG_CB8_126 | ecosystem: Environmental > Aquatic > Marine > Oceanic | place: Arctic Ocean: Canada Basin | collected...
ACACCATCACCTCATCTGCTGGGCCAACGCCTGCGAGGATAAGCGCCAGGTGGAGCCCGGCCGTACCTGAACTCAGGGCCAGCGCATAGGGCGATCCGACGGTCTCTGCGAATTCGCGCTCGAACGCATCTATTTGCGGCCCAACCGGGGCGATCCAATTTGAGTCGAACGCCTCATCCACGAAGCCGCGTTCTAGCCCGGACATGTGCGGAGGGGAAAGATGAATCCGAGGGTTGTGCGTTGACATGATTTCTAGAGAATTCCCATCTGGTGGTAGATATCCAAATATCGGCTTGTGATCTGCTCTTGAGCGAACTCCTCTTCCGCCAGCCGGCGAGACGACGTTCCGAATCGCGTTCTCATTTGCTCATCCTGTGCCAGGAGCCGAATAGCCCTCGTCAGTGCCACTGTATCTTTTCGAGGGACGATGATTCCGTTCTCACCGTCGCGTACGACGGTTCTGCACCCGGCGATGTCGGTGGCAACCAAGGGTAGCCCTGTGGACGCGGCCTCTAGCAGGAACCTGGGGACACCCTCATGGTAGCTAGGTAATACCGCTACATCGGTGTCACGCAATAGATCGGGCATATCGTTTCGGTGACCTAGAAAGATCACGTCGCCTTCTTCTCTCCACCGCTCCACCGTATCGCTGGGGATGCCTGACGGGTTACTCGGATCTAAGTCTCCAGCGATTGCGAACTCCGCGTCGACTCCCATCTGACGAATCGCCTTAGCCGCCTGGACATACTCCCCGATCCCCTTGTCCCACAACAACCTCGCTGCAAGCAGAACTCGAACAGGGTGGCTCAGCGCTCCCTCATGATGTGACTCTGTCGCCAGGGCAGGCCGGAAGATCTCGGTGTTCACCCCCGACCCGGGAACCACTGAGCAGAGCTCACGTCGTACGAGACCTACGTCAGCGAGCGTATCCAGATCGTCTGTGTTTTGAAAGACGTTCGAGTGGCGCGCCGACCGGAGGAGCACACGAAGGACGGGGATCAGGCCCATCCGAAGGAACCGCGCCTTCTTGGTTGGCGTGAACAAGAAGCCCAGGCCTGTCCATGTGTCTATCACATAAGGCACTTTCGCCAGCCTCGCAGCTACCGGACCATACAGATTGGGCTTTATCGTGAAATGCTGAACCACGTCGGGAGACTCGGTTCGGTAGATGCGTGCCAAGCGTCGGATCGCCTGGACCTCGCTGATCGGGTTGGTCCCGAAACGCTTGATGTCCCAAGTGATGGTTCGGAACCCTTCTTGCTGGAGGACGCTCGTACGGTCGCCTGGCGGGCATACGAACGCAACTTCATGGCCCTCGCGCTTCAGCGCGTGGGCCAGGGGCAATCGAAATGCGATCAGGTTCGTATCCAGGCTGGAAACGAGCAGTATCTTCGTCACCGTGAGTGCTTGCTCGTGCTCATCGCGAGCCTGCTTCACCGTCGCGGTCATCCTTGACTCCGCCCTTGAAGTCGACGTTCACTCCGTCCACGCCATAAAGGCCTTCGCGGGTGACGAAAGCCTTCCATGGCGTAGCAGCAAGGATCTTCAGGTCGAGCCAGATTGACCGGTGCTCTACGTACCAGATGTCATATTCGATGCGACGTTCCCAGCTGATGGAGTTTCGTCCTCTGATGGCTGCCAGTCCCGTGATGCCCGGCTTGACGCGCAACCGCTTTCGTTCTTGCTCGTTGTACCGGTCCACCTGGTGGGGGAGCGTCGGTCGTGGACCAACTAAGCTCATGTCGCCGCGCAGGACATCAATCAACTGAGGCAACTCATCGACGCTGGTGATCCGGAGAAATTTCCCCACTCGAGTGATGCGTGAGTCGTCGACAGAGACAGCGAGTCCCAATCCTCGGTTTGGCGCTCCATCGGTCATCGTCCTGAACTTCCACGGAGTGAACCACTTGCCGTCTTTGCCTACTCGTTCCATCCGGAAGAAGACGGGGCCGGGTGAGTCAATCTTGATGAGTACCGCAACGATGACGAGAGGAACGGCAAGCAAGGTGAGGCCAAGCACGCTCCCCACCAAATCTAGCGTGCGTTTGATCAGCAAACTCCGCCTCCTCCGCGACATCATTCAGACCCCCGACCCAACTGGTTGCCGAAATCCTCGTATTTTTGAGCTCGAGTGTTCAGCGCAATTAACGCTTCAGCGTTAGGCGCGCGGGATTGCCGACCACGGTTGTGCCAGCCTCGACGTTTCGTACAACAACTGCCCCCATCCCGATGACGCTTTCGTCTCCAACAGTCACCCCAGGGCGGAACGCCGCAGTTGCCCCAATGTCGCAGGCTCTTCGAATCTCTACGTTCCCATTGAGGCACGCCCCGGGACCGATGGACGCGAACTCTCTTATCGTAACGTCGTGCCCGACGATCCCGCCTATGTTGATGTAAGCGTGGCGCTCGATCCGAACGTTGGCCGAGATGACTACGTTCTGTCCAACAATCACTCCGTCTGCGCGTGAATCCGTTCGGTGCACATTGACCGACGGGTGCGCGAATGACGGGTAGGTGATTTGCAGATGAGCCAAAGACGCAACGAGGCGCTCCCGGTCCGTCGGTGAGCCCACGAGAACGAACAGATGTGTTTGTGCGTTGCTACCGGCTATTCCCCTGAATCGCTCCTCGGAGATAACCGGCTTGTCCATGAACGTCGATGAGCTCGGGGAGGTCTCTGTGAAGGCCTGGATGTCATACCGATTCCCATCCGAGCCGACAATGTCCGGCACCTCATCGATCATTGCTGTGAAATCGGCTGTCAGGCCGCCAGCGCCGAACACGTAGATCGGCTGGTTCATCGTCTACCTCTTAGCTAGTGCCCATCGGTGCAGCAGTAGAATCCGCCAACTCCCGAAGTCCGCCCGCTGTAGCAATGGTTGATGAATCACCCGCATGACACTCCGGAGGATACCCGCTATCCACCCAAGTGAGCGAGGGGGAAGCTTGCGGACTGGAGGCGAAATTCAAGGCACGAGCATGAGAGGGTACCCGTGAACTTGACCTCAACCGCTGCCCGCGCCGCTTGAGTGGAGCGGTAGCGTGATAACGCCTCCAGGAACAGACCTCTGGGCGAACCATGGCGGGATCTCTTTGGGCAATCCATGGTGTCTCCTTGAGCGGATTTGATACACCGCTCGCTCGACTAGTCGTGGACGATTCTTAGCCCCAACTCGCTGAGCGGGGATCCCCGCAAGGCGGGCCGGCTCCTGCTCGCTTGTAGAATGTCCTCGGTGCCGCCGGCCCGCCAAAACCTGTGGCGCAGTCGCCGCCAGCCAAACGTCGTCGTTGCCACATTTAGGCTCCATCCTGCGTCTCCCTCGGGGTACGGGCCGGAGGGTTCAGGCATAACCTAAAACTGGATGAGCCAGCAGTCGGCTCCCCGAGAGACAATCGGAATGAAGAATCGCTGATGAATAGTCTCCTGAGCGTCGTGCCGGCCCTCCGAAAGCGCGCACTGATCTTCACTGTTCAGCTACTCGTTGTCCTCGCCACCTACGCTGCTAGCTTCATCGCTCGATTCGACTTCGTGCCGAGTTCCGTCCCTCAGGTACAGTGGGAGATGTTCCTGCAGGGGGTTCCCATTCTGGTTCTCCTTCGTATGGGGGCGCTGTGGTACTTCAACCTCTATCGCGGGTTGTGGCGCTATGTAAGTGTTTTCGACCTCGTCCAAATTGCGAAAGCTTCGGCAACCAGTTCCATTCTGTTCACCGTAGTCGTCTTGGTGTGGTTCGACACCAGTTCCTACCCTGAAAGCATCATCGTGATTGATTTTGCCGCAAACTTGTTGGGGTTGGCGGGGATCCGCGTAGTATCACGCCTTGGCTGGGAGCGCCGACGTCACGGCATCATCGCGCCTGCCGTCAATGTCCAGCGCGTGCTAATAATCGGCGCAGGCGACGCGGGGGTTTCAATCTGCCGTGAGGCTCTTCGCAACAACCGCTGGAGCTACAAACCGGTTGCCCTGCTTGATGATGACCTACGGAAGGTGGGCGATTCGATCTTCGATGTGCCCATCGTTGGTACGACGAGCCAACTTGCTGAAGTAGCTTCATCCATGGCAGCGGACCTCGTGATTCTTGCGACCCCGTCGGCATCGCTGGAGCAACGGCGCGCGCTGGTCGCGCGGTGTCTCGAGATTGGAGTGCCCTTCAGAGTCCTTCCTCCGGTCAGCCAGGTGCTCAAAGAGGAGGCCCTGCTGGTACAACTGCGGGCGATTGAGCCTGAGGATTTGATGATCAGGGATCCAGCCGTGCTCGATAAGCAGCTCATCGAAGGAGTGGTCCGTGGTAAACGTGTGCTCATCACGGGTGCCGCTGGAAGCGTCGGCTCCGAATTAGTCAAGCAGATCGCCGCTTATCCCAACGTCATGGTGATCTGCGTGGACCATGCAGAGAACCCGCTATTGATGCTTGAGAAGCACTTGCGGGCGCAGCATCCCGACATCCGCATCGTCACTCTGATAGCCGACATCGCTGACCCTGCTCAGATTGGGCCCATCTTCAGGGAGAACAAACCCGACATCGTGTTCCATGCGGCCGCTTTCAAGCACGTATCGTTCATGGAGAATGCCCCGGCGCAGGCCCTCCGGAACAACGTCGGCGGCACCATCACGGTTTCTCGGTGCGCCATGGCTGCGGAGGTTGAGCAGTTCATCCTCGTGTCGACAGACAAAGCGGTGAAGCCCTCCAGCGTGATGGGCGCAACCAAGCGTGTCGCTGAATTACTTGTCCGCTCATTCAACGATGAAACACCAACACGGTTCACAATCGTTCGGTTCGGGAACGTTCTTGGCAGCAACGGCAGCGTGGTTCCTATCTTCAAAGAACAGATCGAGCACGGTGGACCGCTCACTGTGACCGACCGCGAAGCCACCCGTTACTTCATGAGCATTGCTGAGGCTGCCGGGTTGGTCCTCCAGGCCACCGCCATGAGCGTCGGCGGGGATATCTTCCAGCTGGATATGGGGGAGCCGGTAAAGATTCTCGACCTGGCTGAGACCATGATTAGCCTGTCTGGCCGCCAGCCGTACCGGGACATGGAGATAGTTTTCACCGGGCTCATGCCCGGTGAAAAATTGCATGAGCAGCTTGCTGAGCCCTATGAGACCTTTTCTGGCACCGCCCACCCTAAGCTGTTCTCTTCAGAGGCGACGTTGGCTCAGCCATGTTTCGTGGAATGGGTACTGGAACTGCTTTCAACGTTGGGCGAAGCCGAGACTGCGCTGCAGATCAGGCTGCGGATCAGGAACCTGCTACCGGAGTACTCGCCCGTATGATTGGTGTCAGTTGGTCACTCCCGCTGGAGCCCCTATGTCTTGCCATTCAAATTTGCCAGGACACTCAACAGGGATCTCGTAATGTTGAGCCTCAATTCGACGGTACTGCTACTTAATCGTGGCCTTCTGGCAGTGGGAGAGCGGGCTGGATTAGCGGTTACGCTCTTTGTGTCGACCAGAACTTGTGGACGCTCCCCAGACCTTATGGGACATCTCCGATCGCATTTCGGTCATCGATCGATTCGAGGGCTACCAACAACCGGATGATCACGACACCTCGTATGCGGTCAGGAGTGGCACGACGGCAGTCGAGCATCGATGCCCTCGCAAGGCCTTGGCTAGTTGCCGTTACGCGGGCCTGACGTGAGAGGAATAGGTACCTCCCCGCAGTAAACAGCAAGTACACCGGTCGTCAATAGCTCTTGAATAAGAACAAATGTCCTGATTACGTCTCTGGTTGGTGCGAGGTGTTCCGTTGCAGTTCGCATGCTTGCTCATAGATCAACTACCCGTGAAAGCCGAGGTCCAACGGACCCCGGCTCTTGGAGGACGCCCGTTGGTCATCGCTCATGGCGCCGGCGCACGGCGCGTGGTTCTGGACGCCTCTACTCACGCCACGGGAGTGCAGCCAGGCATGCCACCCTCCGAGGCCCTCGGCCAGTGCAAGGGCACGCCAACCGGCAAAACTAGTTGACGCCCTTCACACGCTCCTCGTCGAGCCTGATCCCCCGTTTACTATCGTGATGCTTCCACCACGCCCTCGATGCCATCGGGACCTAGGGGCTGATGTTGAGGAAGAAGACCTCGGCCATGCCACCGTTCAGATCGGAGGCCTCCTCCTTGCTGCACGGCGGTGAAGATAAGCTGGTCGAAGCCCTGCTCTCCGCCATCCCCCCTCCTCGCACCGCGCATCGGCGTAGGCTCCAACAAGTTCGTCGCCAGCGTCGCCGCCAAATACGGCCTATCGCCACGATTCTCGGGCCGGGCGGGCTTTGGTGATGGTCTAGGCTTTCGATGATGCCTCGGTTTCCCTGGGTGTATCGGGCGCCGAAAGCCAACTGCTAGTGCCGCATGAACGTTGACACGCTGGCCAGACCAAGGCCTATGGTTGCGGTTAGCGCGATACGCATCACTGGGGGCATCGACCGTGCAAACGTCGCCGCCTTGCGAACTCCACCAGCGTCTCACTGACCGAAACAGAGAGCGCGAACGCAATCCCCGTGGTAAGGATCAGCAATCCCACCAGGCCAGTTAGCAGCAAACGCTTGAGACCGACCCCTGGTCTTGTGAGTAACGACAACCACTCAAGACTCGATGGTTTTTCGGATGGGGACTGATCGTCTAGGGACTTGCTGCCTGCTTCGTAAGGAATACAGCAATAGGGGAAACCCATCTACCCTATGTTTCCTGATGTCCGGAGCCTACTCCGTGAGCCGCTTGAAATCCTGGTCTAGGCTTTCGGTTAGCAAGGTCAGCCGGCTCGTCATCTTGTCCCTGAACGCATGAATATTGTTCGTATAGTCAAGCATGATTCTCGTCGCCGTTTCGACATCCTCACGCTCGATAGCTATGCGCACCTGCAGGTACAGAACATAGTATCGATGGTTGCTATTCGACGCCCCCAGCGCCATGGCTCGATCCAACACGTTCTCTGCCGTGTCGAGAAGGCCTACCTGGAACAACGTCTCCCCTAGGAACTCTAGAGGCTTCCACAACGATGGGGAGAGGGCTGCATTGACCTCCCTGTTTCGGATCGCGGTTGGCACGAATGTGGGGTCTAGGAGCATGATCTCAACGCTGATACCCGCTGCTCTCGCTCTCGCCCTGAACTCCATGGGATTGCGCTCAATAACCTTCCCGATAGTGTTATAGGCATTCCGCAGCAACGAGAGCTTCAGGGCGGGGTCAAGCTCCGACTCTGCACCGTTCAGCAGTGCCCCGCTGAGTAAGAATCGTGGCCCCACATCGTTCGGTGCGATGGCGATGGCCCGCTCCATGAGCGCGCCCGTTCTATCGGTTTGACCTGCTTCACCAGCGCGTATCGCTTCACCAAGCAGAAAGGAGGACCGTAAAGTGCCCACCACTGTCTGCGACCAGAGCACGATCGCGCCCACTGCCACCATCGCGATGGCCGCGTTCATGACCACCTGTCGCGAAATCATCCCCTCGCCACCGGTTCGTCGACCCTGCGACTCCCGGCGAGCCGTCGGTTTACGCGACGCTACTTTAGCCTCAGCGGGCGTCACTGTGGCTGCCTGGGGCCTCATCCCCGTGAGCGCCACCACAACTCCAGCGAGTATCCAAGACAGCGCTATATCCGATATCTGCGCCTTACCCGTCATCTGCTCAAGTCCTCGTCCCGCGAGCACCGCTGCCAGACCTATCAGCACGTAAGCCTGCGGCTCTGGTATCCCTCCGCCTCTAGCTTCCCGGAGCAAGCGGTACAACGCCAAACTTATCGCCGCCACCAGGCTCAGGTAGGCCACCACACCCAGGAGGCCCAGTTCGATACCCGCATGGATCAGGAAGTTGTGAGCGCTCTGCCACCTCCCTGGGCCAACGGGTTCCTCCACCGGACTTTGCGCGTAGCTGATGGCGTACCGGAACATATCGGGGCCATACCCAACCAGCCTTCGCAGTGGCCTTGCGGTCAGTTCAGGAATCTCGGGGAACGCATCGGTATCAGCCCAGGGTACGGATGTAAACGCAGTAGCCGAGTAACCCCACACCGTGTAGCGATCGCTGAGGCCACCCCCCGCAACCGTGAGTGACGCCCCGATACTCGATAGGCGCTCTACTAGCGCACTACCCACTCGTGGCACGCCAGGGATGGGCACGAAACTGGTTGCGAGTACCAGTCCCACGCCCACCGCCAGGATCGTTGCCGGTCGCTGCGCCCGCTTCAGGCCGAACACCCAGAAACTCAGACCCACGAAAACGGTCAAGCTGAAAGCCATGCTGATCATCGCGCCCCGGCTCAGCGTCAGCGCCAGCACCCCTATCTGCGGCATCACCAACGCCATGCCAAGCATGACGTGCACCGCAGGCGCGAAACGCTTCTGCCAGCCCTGCCACAACGCCAGCGTCAGGGGGATCGTCATTAGTAGGTACGATGCGCCGAAGATTGGATTGCCGAAGGTCAGCCATATCCGGTTGTCGTGATTCCACTCTGTCCTGAAAAGGTCAAACCCTAAATACTGACCCGTCCCGTATGCACTCAGGATCAGCGATGAAATGGTTAGTGCCCAGAGAAGCCGACGTACCTGGACAACGCTTCGCAAATTTGTCGCCACAGCGACGAAGATCACCAGGTAGCTAGTTACGCTCGCCAGCGAGTAGCCGTCCCACCCCGGGTCGACTCCTCCCAGACTCACGGTGCGTATCGGGGAGAACAGTAGCGAGAGCAGATTGGCTGCGAGCACGCCCACGGCCGCCAGCATGATCGGATGGGTTCGCAAGTAACCGGTTGCAGTGGCTAGCGCAGCCCTCAGCAGATCGAGCGATGATCGACCGCTATCGACGGTCAGCCTGTTCCCGCCAGGCCCGTTTGCCCACCTGATCCCCATCAAGACCACTAGCAAGATTGCGCAGGTGCGGAGCAAGAACACCTTCGGCACCTGCACGAACCCCGTCATCCACGTATCTGGCATGATCAGGATCGGCACGAAGGCAGCGCATACCAGCCAGGTGCCCTCGATCGCCCGGTCAAGAGTCGTTGCCCTTGCGGGTTTTTGGCTGGATGCAGTCACGCTCGCCTCACGCGCAGATGATACGGCACTCCACTGCGGGAATCGGCAGGTATCACCCACCACTGCCAACAGGGTCTTGAAACAGAACAAATGTTCTAGTATCGTCAACGCTAACCCTGGTTGGCGCGAGGGTACCTGTTGCAGTTCGCATGTTTGCTCATCGATCAACTCCCCGTGAAATCCGAGGTCCAACGTACCCCGGCCCTAGCCGGGCGTCCGGTGATCATCGCCCACGGCGCAGGCTCACGTCGCATGGTCCTAGACGCCTCGCTCTACGCCCTTGGAGTGCAGCCTGGCATGCCACTCTCCGAGGCCCTTAGCCAGTGCAAGGGCGCAGTCCTCGTCGAGCCTGACTCCGTCCACTACCGCGATGTCTTTGACCACGCGCTAGATGCCATAGAAGCCCTAGGGGCTGACGTTGAGGAAGAAGACCTCGGCCATGCCACCGTGCAACTTACGGGCCTCGAACTGCTGCACGGTGGTGAACAGCAGTTGATCGATACCCTGCTCGCCGCTATCCCACGCTTCCTCGTACCGCGCATCGGCGTAGGCCCCAGCAAGTTCGTCGCCAGCGTCGCCGCTCACCAGGCCAAGCCTGGCCGAGCCTACCGTGCGCCGTCTGATCTGCAGCCCTTCCTCGACACGCTCCCCGTGGAGCTACTCCCCGTCCCCTGGCAAACCATCGCCAGGCTCCATGGCTTCGGCCTACGAAGCCTCGGCCAACTGGCCCGCATGCCCATCGGAGCCCTTCAAGCCCAGTTCGGGCGTGAGGGCAAGCTGCTTGGCGAACTGGCCAGAGGTATCGACCGCCGTCCTCTCATCCCCCGCCGACATCAAGAGACCGTGACAGCATCGTTGGCGTTCGCCGACCCCGTAGGCACCATTGGAATCGTCCTCACCGCCGTCGAAAGCCTGCTTGCCCTCGTCTTCGCCCAGGACAGCATGCGTGGGCGTTTCGCGCGGGTCTGCACCCTGGACGGCCTCGTCTTTCGTGCCCCCGCATGGCATAGGCGCATGGTGTTCAAAGAATCGCTTGGCGATCGCACCAAAGCCTTCTCCGTGGTGCGCCACGCGCTCGAAAACACCCCGCCGCCAGGCCCGCTTGAAGAACTTCGCCTCACGCTCTCCTCCATCACGGAGGAGGGCGGTCGACAGGAGAGTCTTTTCCGAGATGTACGGCGCGAAGAGAACCTCAAAGAAGCATTGCGCCAACTGCGCGCTCGTCTCGGCGGACAGCCGCCTATCTATCACGTCAGGGAGGTGGAGCCATGGTCAAGACTGCCCGAGAGACGCCAAGCGCTAGTGCCCTTCTCCCCCTGAACCAACCCCAGCCCCTGCGCGTCGAAGCCCCTGATGGCTGGCCTATTGCCGTACACGTCCCACGCACCGCTCGCCACCAAACCTCATCAGCCGTCACCTCGGTAGAAGATATCTGGCGCGTCGAAGAGGAGTGGTGGCGGGATGCCCCCATCGTCCGCACGTACTTCGAGGTGCTCCTCGACACCGGGCGACGCATGACGCTGTTCTTCGACCACGCCTCAACCTCTTGGTACTGGCAGCGACATGCTTAGAGCCGCACCGGAATACGTGGAACTCCACTGCCACAGTAACTTCTCGTTCCAAGAGGGAGCCTCCACCATCGAAGAGCTGGTCGGTCGTGCCCAGGAGCTCGGCTACCCCGCGTTGGCCCTCACCGATCACGATAATCTCTCCGGCGCTCTCCGCTTCGCCCGCAAGGCCAAACGCCTTGACCTCCAGCCCATCATCGGAGCCGAAGTCTCCCTGTCTAGTCAGCAGAACGACGCTAAGGCCGGAACCACCAACCGCAGCGCATCAAAGCACGCCAGACGGGCCAGTGGGTCAAGGGCCGTGCCCTTGCCCTTGCCCTTGCATCTAACGCTGCTCGCCGAAACCCCTGTTGGCTACCGCAACCTCAGCAACCTACTGTCCCTTTCTGCCACCCAAAGTGACCGCCGCGAGCCCCGGCTCGACGTCAGCCTACTGCCCACCCACGCCGACGGTATCATCGCCCTCTCCGGCTGCGCCCACGGCCCTATCCCGCAAGCACTCGTCGCTGGCCAGTGGGACGACGCCCGTGCGCTCGCTAAGCAGTACCTCGCGTGGTTTGGTGACCGTTTCTACCTGGAGCTCCAGCAGAACCTCGTGCGAGGCGACACCCAGCGCCTGAAGGCACTCGTCACGCTCGGACGAGAGCTTGGCATCCCCGTCGTGGCCACCAACAACGCCCACTACCACATCAAAGATCGCCACCGACTCCAAGACTGCCTGGTCGCCGTTCACCATCGCAAGAGCCTCGAAGAATCGCACCGCGAACGTCGAGCCAACAGCGAGTTCTACCTGAAATCACCTGCCCAGATGGCACGTTTCTTCCGCGAACTGCCAGAAGCGATTGACAACACCCTCGCCATCGCCGAGCGCTGCCGGTTCGACCCCACCCTCGACCTGACCTATCGTTTCCCTGAGTACCCCGTACCAGATGGCCGATCACAGATCAATCACCTGAACGCCCTCTGCCGGACAGCCGCCCTACGCAGGTACGGCGCCATGACCCCGCAGATCGACGATCGCTTGCGCGAAGAGATGCGGCGTATCGAGCGCCACAACCTCGCCGGCCTGCTCTTGATGTATGGCGAGATCATCGGCATTGCCCGTCAAGTACAGGTGGATCTCGGCCTCGTCGACCCATCGGTCCCTCTCGAAGCCTCGCCTCCCGGACGCGGACGCGGATCGTCCGTCGCCATGCTCACCGGCTACCTGCTCGGCCTCTCCCACATCGACCCTCTGAAGTACGATCTCGGCCTCGACCGCTTCTTGCCTGAAGACCTCGTCTCGGTCCCTGACATCGACCTCGATTTTCCTCGCAACACCCGCGAAGAACTCATCAAGCGTGTGCACCAGCACTACGGGTGGGAGCACGCCGCGCTTACCGGCGCATTCCCCACTTACAAGATACGAGGAGCCATCCGTGACCTAGGTCTTGCCCTTGGCCTGCCTGAGGACCAGATCGACAAGCTCGCCAAGCAGACCGAGCACGCTGGCGCGGGCCAGATCCGCCAAGAGATGCTGGCCATGCCCGACTTCCGAGATAAAGCCGACTCCCCTGTCTGGCGAGACCTCATCGACCTCGCTGGCCAGCTCGCAGGTTTCCCCCGTGGTCTCTCGCAACACCCTGGCGGCATGATCCTCTCGTCGACTCCCCTCATGGACTCCGTCCCCGTGCACCAGGCCGCCATGGACGGGCGTTACATCTGCCAGTGGGATAAGCATTCCGTAGAGGACGCCCGCTTCGTCAAGATCGACTTCCTCTCCCTCGGCGCCCTCTCCCAGATGCAGGAGGCCACCGCACTCATCGGGGAGCGTACCGGCGTACTGGTCGACTTATCGCAGATCGACTTCGAGGACGAGCAGGTCTACGCCATGATGCACAGGGCCGACACCATAGGTATCTTCCAGATCGAGTCCGCCGCTCAGATGCAGACCATCACGCGCATAAAACCACGCAACCTCGTGGACATGGCCTTCGAGGTTGCCGCCGTCCGCCCTGGTGTCGGCGCCAACGACGGCGTCAGCGAGTTCATTCGTCGCCGTACCGCAGGCACCGTCCACTACGAGCATGAGCTAGAGATTCCCGCCCTCCAGCGCACCCTCGGCGTAGTCCTCTTCCAGGACCAGTTCAATGAGATTGCCATCCACGTTGCCGGGTTTACGTCTACCGAGGCCGAAGAATTCCGGCGCGCCCATGGTCGGGCCGATGAACAGGACGCCATCCTCCAGTACTGGTGGCCACGGTTCCGCGATGGCGCAGCCGCCCGAGGCGCCGATGAACCCACCGCCGCGCGTATCTTCAGCAAGTTCAACGGCCACTACATGTTCCCTGAGTCCCACGCCTACGCCTTCGGTGTCACCGCCTACCAGATGGCCTGGCTCAAGCACTACTACCCACTGGAGTTCTACGTCGGCCTCTTCAACGAACAACCTATGGGCTTCTACAGCCTGGAGACGCTCAAAGAAGACGCCAAGCACCACGACGTTCGCGTGCTGAACCCCGACGTCAATCGCAGCCTCCAGCGCTCCATCATCCACGATGAATCGCTCGTCCTTGGCCTGGTCAACGTCGAGTCCGTCGGCCCCACCGTCGCCGCCGCTATCGTCGCTGAGCGCGACGCCCACGGGCCCTACAGCTCCATCGCCAATCTCATGACCCGTACCGGCCTCCAGCGGCAAGCCCTCGACAACCTCACCGACGCCGGTGCGCTCGATTCCCTAGCAAGTGCAAGCGCCCCTACTGTCGCGAGCACTTCCGCCGTCTCCAGCGCCCATACGGCAGAGCGGCTGCCCTCCATCGTGCGAGGACGTAGCTCGCCACGGCAGCGACGGCAGGCCCGGTGGGAGGTGGGCTTACGTTACCGGCCCATCGGATCCCAACTCGCTATGGAACTGCCCGTTGAGGAGGACATGGCAGAACTGCCCCAGGCAACGGACTGGGAGGTCATGGAGGGGGAGTATCGGATCATGGGTATCCACCCACGCTCGCACCTCATGGCCTACCTGCGTGACCAGCTTCCCCACGTCACCACCAGCGCCGACATCTGGAACAAGTCTGATGGCACCGAGGTGCAGATTGCAGGCCTCGTCGTACGCCGTCAACACCCCCATGCCAAGGTCTACTTCCTAACGCTGGAGGACGAATTTGGCCACACTCCCACGCTCGCCTGGCCGGACACCTACAAGCGCTACCGACAAGTCATCCGTGAGCCCGCGCTCCTCATTACGGGCACCGTCTCTCGTCGTGAAGGTACCATGAACGTCGTCGCGCGCCACGTCGAGCCGCTCCCCAACATCGGGCGTGCATCACCGCGATCTAAGGATTGGGCCTAGATCTTAGGTACAACAGCAAAAAGACGAGAAAAAAGAAGGATCAGCAAAGCCGACGAAGCGATGGTGCCCCCGGGGAGACTCGAACTCCCGCCACCGGCTTCGGAGGCCGGTGCTCTATCCACTGAGCTACGGGGGCGCAGCCCTTGGAGTATAGCGGACATCACCTTCTGGGATAGACCTTGTCGATACGTGCCATGGCAAGATCAATGGTCTCACCACCAAATCGGAGACAGCATATTCTACGAAACGAAGCCAATTCAACGAAACCCTTGACCCCGCTGCGTCAATTCCACCGCAAACGGGGTGAGCGCTAGGCTTGGTACTGCACCAATGCTGCGTGCAATTGCTGCGATTTCAATAGGGTTTGGCCCGCCAGCGTGTAGAACGCAGATGCCGAAGCGCGTGACATTGACATCCACACCGGATTCAGACCTAATGACTGCCACAAGTTCGATTTACCTCCTACAACCACTGGTGTGTGATGACACATGGCCGAACCCCAACGAGCCTCCCCCGACGCGATCAGAGAGCAAACCATTGAGATCGCGAAGCTGTACCACCAGCAAGGCCTGTCCGCCACGGAGATCATGGGACGACTCCCCTTGCGCTTGCGGCCTACCAGTATCCGCACCGTTTATCGCCGACTCGCAAATGCGTCCAAGTACGTTGATATCGTCGTCACCCCTCGTGACTCGGGCCCTCCCGCGTCCCGCGTCCGCACTAACGACGACCTAAGCGAACGCCTCGCCTCCGAACTTGGCCTCGCGGACGCCATCGTTTTGGTATCAAACGCTGATGAGACCGACGACAACGCTATACATATACGCATGGGTTGGCTGGCTGCACGGTACGTCGCAGGGCAGATCGGCGACCACGACACCATCGTCGTGGGCTCTGGCCGTGGGGTCTGGGGCTGCGTCGAAGCGCTGAGACCACCGGCGCCTGCTGAACATCCGTGGGCTTCGTGTCGTCAGCCTCGCTGGTGCGGTGGCGCGCTGGGGGCCACTCGCGAGGATGGACGCAGACGCAAATACCGATCACCTCGCACGCCTGCTCAGCCTCGCGAGCACCGCCATCCGCACGACGAATCTGCCACTAACGTTGCATCAACTGGACGCTGAAGAACGGCGTGCGGTTGTGGCTCAAGTCGCCCCGCAGCTTTCAGAAGACGATTGGAGCGCCAATGCGTCGCCCTGGGACAAACCTCCGG
>Ga0114999_10005362_pt1 | contig 15135 bp, 16 predicted proteins | sample ArcticOcean_MG_C_3_FD_89820 | JGI IMG/M metagenome (GOLD analysis project Ga0114999, IMG submission 89820) | Marine microbial communities from western Arctic Ocean - ArcticOcean_MG_CB8_126 | ecosystem: Environmental > Aquatic > Marine > Oceanic | place: Arctic Ocean: Canada Basin | collected...
CTTGGCGTTGGCAGTGTCGCCTATGTAGGCCGTACCGCTACTGGTGACCGACGTTAGGGTGCCGACTGAGGTCAGCGAAGAAGCGGTGACGCCACTGGCGAGCGTGGCTCCTGTCAGCGTTCCGGCAGCCGAAGCGATTGTGATGGCCGCAGTGCCGTCGAAGTTAGTGCCGTTTATAGCGCGAGCGGTCGCGAGGGCCGTGGCCGTAGCAGATAGGGCTACCGCGATATTCGCCGTGCCATCGAACGAGGTGCCGCCTATCGTTCTGGCACTGGCTAGGGCCGTGGCAGTGGCCGCGAGGCCTGAGCAAGTAGCGGAACTCCCACTGGCGTTTCCGGTGAGCGCCCCAATGAAGCCCGTGGCCGTCACTTTGCCAGTGCTTGGGTTGTAAGTCAGAGTACCGTCCGACTCCAGGCCAAGGTTCCCACCGTCTACATCCCCACCAGCGGTGAAGATCACCGCATTGTCCTCGTCGGTGTCCTCGTTGTCCGTGATCGTGACAGTGGTCGCCAGGGTCGCGAGGGCCACTGCGATGTTGGCCGTCCCGTCAAACGAGGTGCCGCCTATGGTGCGGGCGGTTTCTAGGGCGGTCGCGGTAGCCGCGAGACCCGAGCAAGTAGCGGAACTTCCGCTCGCGTTACCCGTGAGCGGGCCAGTGAACCCCGTCGCCGTCAGCATCCCCGAGCTAGCGTTGTACGTGAGGCCCGCGTCCGTCTTCGCGGCCAAGCTGCCGGTAGCCGAATCGAACATGGCTATGGAGGACGAGGCGTCCGTGCTGTCCACGACGACAACCGTGGACGCCGCAGTGGCAGTGTCCGAGTTGCCAGTTACATCCCCTTCGAGGTCCCCGGTCACGTCCCCAGTCACGTTGCCTGTAATGTTCCCGGCGAACGTCGAGGTCAGTACGTTCGTACCAGCGTTGTAGGTCAGCCCCGGATCCGTCAATGCCGCTAGCGAGCCGGTGGCGCTGTTGAACATCGCGACGTGAGAACTCGTGTCGCCACCGCTTGCAGCTACCGTGACCGTTGACGCTAAGGTCGCGGTGTCGGCGTTGCCAGTGACCGCGCCCGTGATGGCGCCTACGAACCCCCCAGCGGTCAATACATTCGAGGTCGCGTTGTAGGTCAGGCCGGGGTCCGTCTTGGCCGCAAGCGAGCCACTGACGCTATCGAACATTGCGATATGCGAGGTTACATCCCCGCCGGACGCAGCCACTGTAATAGTGCTGGCGAGGGTGGCCGTGTCCGAGTTGCCAGTTACGTCCCCGGCCACGTCCCCGGTCACGTTTCCGGTGAGTGGTCCTGCAAATCCAGCCGCCGTCAGAACCCCGGTCCCCGCGTTGTAGGTCAGATTCGATGCGTCGGTCTTGATTGCGAGACTGCCCGTAGCACTATCGAAGAACGCAGGGAAGGCGGTCGTATCGGACGAGTCCACTACAACGACAGTGTTGGCTACCGTGGCAACGCTAGCTGTAGAAGCCAGGCCCGTGAGTGGGCCGGTTAGTCCGGTGGCCGTCAGCATTCCCGTGCCGGCGTTGTAGGTCAGCCCGGCATCGGTCTTGACCGCAAGCGACCCGGTAGCCGAATCGAACATCGCGATGTAGGAGCTCGTATCAGTTGAGTCTACGACGACAACCGTGCTCGCGAGGGTCGATGTGGACGCTAGGCCCGTGAGGGGTCCGGTTAGCCCGGTGGCCGTGAGCATCCCAGTACCGGCGTTGTAGGTCAGGCCGGCGTCAGTCTTGGCTGCCAGGTCGCCCGTGGCCGAATCGAACATGGCTATGGAGGACGTTGTGTCGGTCGAGTCCACCACGGTCACTAGCGAGGCCGTCGAGGTCCCCGTGAGGGTCCCTACGAAGTTGGTCGAGGTGATGGAGGTCGCCCCGGTGACCACCCCGGCGTCGATCACGATGGTGCCGTCGAGGACGATCTGCTGACCGCTCAGTGGCGTGATCAGCAGGTCTGTGCCGGCAGTGGAGCTAAGCGTGTTGCCGTTGAGGTTGAGGTTGTCCACCTGGAGCTGAACCAGCGTGAGCTTGCCCGCCGTCCATGTGCCCACAGCCGTGCCAGAGACCACGTCGAGCATCGAAGCCGCACCAGACATATAGCGCCCCGAGTCTTTGTCGGCCTCGAAGGAATACGTCGGCCGTGCCGCCGAACCATTCGCGCTCTGGTGCTGGCCCGCCCTGTCCAGCGTATACACGAGGTCCGAGTTGGTTGGGCCGTTCCACACCTCCAGGAGGCTGTCGTCAGCGGTCCCGCGTGCCGTCGCGAACCCGAATATGTGTTCGTTGTCCTGCGGCTGGATCGCCTTGATACCGAATGCGGCCATTGGACTACCTCGCGATCATGTACACGATATCGTCACCGGCATTATCACAGATGATGTAGAGCTCGCTCAAGTTGCCGACCGGCAGCCACCCGGTCTCTTCGCCAGCGTCCAGCTCCCAGCCCGATGTAACGTCTGTCGAACCGTCCACCACCGTAACGCCACTAAACCCCACATAGACGTTGCCTGAGTTGCCGAGTACAGCCTTGATGTTGACGGCCTTCGCCGTGATGTCAGGGAGCTGATCGGCCGAAGTGCTACCCGCGTGCTCTCCCGACGCCGCCACCTTGGCGTATTGACTTGCATTAAAGCCGAGCATAGCAGTCCCCTACGTGAAATAGTGTGTGCCAATCGTTGGCTTCGGTCTAAGCTTTCGCATGGTCCTGCTGCGGCGAGTGCGCCTAAACGCACGCTGCTCGCACGCCCGGCGGTTGGCTTGGATCTTCACCATCATCTCCTCGCCGCCAGGCAGCCAACTGTCCTGCATCGCACGCTCGGCCGCGAAAGCGACAACGAGAGGTCGATCCTCGGACGGGAAGTCCACCGTAGCGCTCGACAGTGTGGCGAGCCTGTGGTGGTAGTCGTAGATCAGGCTTGCTGGCGGGTTGGCCCCTCGGGCGATCCACAGGTTCGTGCCCTGCAACCAGTAGCGGTTGCCCCGCACCCGGAAGCGGTCCCTGAAGTCAATCAAGCCACCCCAGCGCGTGCCGTCAATCTTCCTGAGCGCACTCGTTGCATCGTCACCGGACAGCCGGAAGAAGTCGCTTTCGAGCGCCTTGTAGCGGCCGCCGTCGTCCGACTCGGTGCCGCTCCAGGAGGTGATCGCGGTCGCCTGTGATACCCACCGATCGCTGAGCCCGCAGTCCATCATGTAGTCCTGGGCATCGTTCAGCCCGTACTGAAGGAACTGGTTCACGCCCTCCAGCGTCGAGTCGTCATGCTCGATCAGGCTATCATCGTCAGCAGCAGTGTCCGTAAGCCGGTAAAAGGCTCTCTGCATACTCGCGAGGTTGGTGAGTACAGCCATCTACGCAGTCGCCGCCTTTCGCTGTTTGGGCTTGCGTGGCGCCTCGGCCTTCGGCAGGGGGGCCTCCACGGCCGCCCCCTCCTTGCGGCCGGCAGCCACGAAGTCCGCGATCTGACCGGCCGTTAGGCCACGAGCCTCGGCGGCCGTAAAGAACTCGTCCTGCAAAGTAGTCACGCGCTGACGCTTCGCGCTGCGCTCCATCTCTGCCGGGTCCGTGCGGAAGTGGTGGTTCTTGTAGTTGTGCCCCGTCTTTAACTCGTCGTAGACGTACTCCTCGGTCATCTCCTCCGGCCGTAGCTCGAAGACGGGAACCGTGGGCACGCCCATCTGATTCATCTTCCACTTCTGCTCACCACGAGCATCCAGGACCGGGTGGCTCACCTCTCGGGTGAATACGCGCCGAACGATCGGCCGCCCGTCCGTGTGCGTGCCGACGATCTGCTCGTCCTCGGCGTATACAGTGCGAGGGCGCAGGCCGCTGATGCTGTTGAGTCTCTGTCGTCTCATGGTGCCTCCTGTGTCGGCCCCCGCTCATCGGGAGGGGACGTGGATGATAGATCAATGCCTACCGGCAGTACCGGCTCTCCGGTTACGCGCTTACGCACGGCCCTGCCAACCGCCATCGCCTCGTCACGCATCGCGTTCCGTAGGCGCTCCTGTGTGTCACGCTGGTTCCTCACCTGCCATGTCAGCGCGTCCTGTATCGAGCCGAAGCGACCTTGGCCGCTCCACGTGTCTCCCTTCTCCAGCATCTCAGTCAGCCCGCTCACGCCGAGCTCGTCCAGCTCATAGCCGACGTACAGCCCGAGCCCATCGTCGTAATACGTTACCTCGACCGTCTCGACCGGCTCCTCGTCCAGCTCACCGGACTTCCACGCCGCGAGCACCGGATCGTCCGACCTTAGCGTGATCCGTATCTGCCACTGGCAGACGGGCTCAGGGATCCACACGATATTCGCGTGCCTGCCGCTCTTCCTGAAATGCAGTTCGACTGCATCCTGGAACTCTAGGGGGGCACGGCGGCGCCGTGCCCCACCCATAGTCGCGATCACCCCCATTACGAGATTCCCTCGCTGATCATGCTCAGCTACTCGCCGTGCCGATGATCATGCCAGTCTCGCCGCCTAGGTTCACCCCGTAGTTTTCAAACAGGGACAGCGTCCCAACGGTGTTGATCCAGGTGACCTGGCCGTTCGTGGCGATCATGCAACTGTTGTACCTGACATGACCCGTGGCAGAAGCGTAGCCCTCGATGTTCACATCAACCGCGTTGGCGTTCTCCAACGCGCAGTCCTCGATGAGACAGTCCGTCCAGGCAGCGCTCATGTCGATGTTGGCCGCAGCGAAGTTGCCGTGGCTGACCAATCCACGAATCGTGACATGGTCTGCCGCCGCCCCAGTGAGGAACGCGGTGTTGCCCGCCGTGTCCGTACCGTGGTTCTCGCAGCCGATGCACTCGAAGTAGTCCGCAGCGGCACTGAGCGTGATCCAGTGATTCGTGTTCTTCGCTGCCGTGGCGTCATCGAACAGGCAGTTCTCGACCCGGCAGTGGGCTGCCGTGACAGGAATACCCACCACAAGCGCGTCCACATCGTTTATGAAGTGGATGTTCTGGATGCTGACATTGGCCGCCGTCACCGTGACGGTCGAGGCTGTGGCGCTGAGCGTGACCTGTGGGCGGTCAGTGCCGCGACCCAGGCCGATGATGCTGATGCCCGCCACATCTGCGGCGACACCTGCGGCGCCGCTGACCGTCTCCGCGTGGCCCGGCATCACGTAGATGATGTCGCCCTTGCTCGCCGTGCATTTGTTGATGGCGGCGTCGATCGTGATCAACGCCTCGTCCGACGCATCCCCAGTGTTCGCGGCGGCGCCACTACCAGAGTCCACATAGAAGACGGATCCGGTAGTATGGTTGATCAGGTTCCGCAATTCCTGCGAATACTTCACTTCACGCAAGGCGTTCCGCAGCCTGTTGTTCAGTTCTTGGCTTGACATTAGGTCCCTCGCTTCAAGGCGTTAGAGGCTGGGCGGGGGACATTGTGCCCCCCGCCCAACAACCCGTTTCGGTGCTTCCCAGCGACCTATCAGCTAGGCACTGGGCTGAAGTCAGCCGCCGTTACGTTGGCAAGCGTAATGCCCGTCAACGCGGCGTGTCTGTTTCGGCGATCACTGAAGTTCTGAAGGTACGACTTCACGTACCACTCCTTACCGTCAAAGTCCGACAGTCTTGAGAACTGGCTTCCGTCTTCGGCAAAGTAATCGGCCTCGCCGTCGAGATCGACCCTGAACAGGTCCTCCACGGACAGCGTGTAGAGCACATCGTGGACCTGCCAATCGTCCTCGATAAAGTCCATGTTGGCGATCCTGACGGCCTCATAGCCACCCTCGAACGTGCGGCCCAGCGATGTCTGCTGCTGGAACCCTACGAGCGTCCTGGCGAGCTCGGCGATCACGGCACCCTGGGCGCAGCAAACATGAGTCGCTGGTCCTACGGGTGAGGTGCTCTTCGCTCTGAGCTGCCGGAAATGCTCCGTGACCTCGATGTGATCGAAGGTCGCCGAGGCCTTCCTGTAAGGCTTCCACCTCGGATACGTGGACTGAGAAATATTGAACACCGTCGTCGCGTCCGCGTCCGGGTCTACGATGTTCAGTAGGCCATTGGGAGCGTTGGTGTATTCCGACGCGAAGTAGTCAGTCGAGATGTTCGGTGTAGTGGCGTTAACGATCAGGTCGTTGGCCGCCAGGGTGGCGCTGGGCTCCCACGTGCCTGCCGTAGTCACCGTGACCGTGTTGGTCGAGTACGTGACGGCAGAGACAGTCCCCGCCCCCGCCAGCCCGTTGCTGTCGTTCACATCGACCCAGTTGAGTATCATGCCTGGCTCGATATGGAGCAGTGGCGGCGTGCCCGCGTGGCCGTAGCCATCCTTGACCACGAATACGGTTGAAGACGTGCGGGACGATACCTTGCACAGCGTACCGTTCGAGGTTCCGACCGCGTGACGGATCTGAGCTCGTCCGAAGGCGTCCCACATCTGGTCGAACATCCGACCGAGTAGGTCCCCGAACGCACCTGGCCCGCGCACTGCCCGCTTCTCGATGAAGTTGTCGATCGCCCTACGAACGTAGAGCCGTGCCGGCGTGGTTTCCCCTTCCACAGCATCAACGTACTGGTGGTCGGGAAGGTTGCCGTCAGATCCCTGGGCCCCACCTGAGTAGGTCAGGTCTGCGGAGAATACCAACTTCTCACCGTCCATCCTGTAGTCACCTGCCCCAGCCTCCTGGAAGAGCTGGGAGGTCGGCGACCAACTAGAGACGTTCGGCTTAACCTCGCCGGCATAAATCTCGTGTACGAGTCCCGTGAGGTCGGTAATCGCCTCAAGGTTCCCGACTTGTGAGCCTAGTGCCATTGTCTTTTACCCTTGTCTATTGAGACTGCTGGCCCCACGTCCTTACGCGGGCCCTGCGTGCTCGTTTCTGTTGGCTGGGAGACAGTCTATTGATCTCCTGGTTCTCGGTAGAGGTGCCATGATCGCGCACCCCTGCCGTGGCCCGGACGACCCCCGGCCGTGTCGCGTGACGAGTGGCAGCGTCTTCGAGACTCTTCGCCTCACGCTGCCGCGCTTCTGCTGTCACCTTCGCCTTCGCTGCCATCAGCTCCTGCTGCCTGACTTCGGCAGCCTGGTTCTTCTGGCCCGCAGCCACCTCCGGCTTCGACCCATATGCAGCGTTCGCATACGTGTACCAGCCGCCAGGTGTCGGCGTCTCGCCTCTAGCCTGACAGATCGAGCCGTAGCCCGATAAAGCCTGCCTCACCTCGGTCTCATTCCAGAGCGGATACTGCGGGGGCACCTTGGTGTTGGGATTACCCGCCATCGCGTCGTTGATCGCGTCGTGTGCGAACTGGCTGGCCTTTTGGACGGCCACCCCCTGCACATACGTCTGACGCGCCTCCGACTTCGCCTGTTCGAGTCCTTCGGTGCTGGCATTGGCGAGGATGCCGTTGCGGTAGCTCTGGGCGTCGGCTTCCCCGTAGGTGCCCTTGATGTCCTGAAACGCCGATTCCTGCTCGGCGCTCAGGATACCGCCAGAGCTCGCTTGGTTCTTCCAGTAGTCGGCATCGGCGCGGGACTCCAAGAGTTGCGCGTTCACGCTGTCGAGCTGCTGTGAGGCCTGGTCAAGTTCGGCCCTACGGGTGTGGCTGTTCAGAAGAGCCCTGAGATCGCGTTCATCTTCAGGAGCTACCTCGAACGCCTCGCGCCCCCGTTGTCGCAGGGGATGACCGTCTGCGACGGGGACTGTCACGGATGTGGTAACAGGGGTGGTGGCCTGCTCGGTCTCCGTGGCCTCGGCCACGCTCGCCCCAGAAATTGAAGGGGCGGCGATAGTGTCGAGGTCTTCGGTACCGGAAGGGGAGCCCTCCTCGGGCGGCCCTTCCTCTGGTGCTCCTTCTGCCTTTGTAAACCGGCCGCCCTCGGGCGTGCCTGCCGGCTGCCGGGCACGTTCGCCCGCCTCAAGCCTCGCGGTGAGGCGCTGCCGTGCTGCCTGCTTGATGTCCGATACAGTACGAGGCCCCTCCGCTGGGGTCTCTACTACTACTACCGGGGCTGCAACGACTTCCGGGGCCCCTGGGGCGGCGGCTGTCTCAGTCATGGGTTCTCCACATAGTGTTAATAAGCTCCACCTTCACGCGCCTCTGCCGTCAAGGCGGCCACTTCACTCCTCGGCGTACTCACCTCTTCGGCGGTCGTGGTCCCGACATCCGGGCCAGCCGCTGGGCCAGTGGGTGAGGCCGCTGGCGATCCGGCCGCCGGCGTAGGTGGCTCGACCTGTGCAGCCCGGGCCACCTGCTGGCCGCTCAACCACTTGAAGAATTGATCCTGCCGGAGCATCGCGATCCGGCGAACGATCGAGTCTTCGCTCTCGTCTTGTGTCATCGTAGACAACGCTTCGAGGTGTGCCGTCGAGTCGTCGTCCATCATTATCGGATATTGCTTGTCCAGCATCGGCCACAGGTATTGTGCCGCCTGCTCTACCGTTGGATTGCCCAGGCCGCTCACCTGATCCCGCGTTAGACCATACTGCTCTCGGAACTCCCGGACCACCTCCCGGACACCCTGGTTGACGACCTTCGCCCTGCGCTCGCGCATCTCCTGCGGGTCGAACTCGTCAGGCCATAGGCTCCTGTCAGGGTACTGCTTCTTGAACTGTCTGGTCGTGATAGCACGCTCGCCCGTCGTCGGATCGAACATCTGCCAGAGGTTCATCAACTGCTGGGCCTTAGCTTCCGTGGTGGCACCGAAGCCGGAGGTGAGCCGATACATCGGCTTCATCTCGCTAAGCTGGCTCCTGTCTATATATGGCTTGATCAGATGCGAAATCTCGTCGCCGGCTATGTCCACGAGCCACGGCACGTCGCCATACTGCTTCATCAGGCGCCAGCAGATGCCCATGAACCCCTCGGCGCTCTCACGGAAGCGCTGGTTGGTCGGCCCATGCACCGTGTCGTCGGCCCTAGCGAGGGCCACGACCTTGGCTGCCGCGTCGTATGGCTGGCTCTCGCCTCTGCTAGCAGCTTGCCAGCCACCCTTACGGAACATCCCGGACTCGATGCGTTGGATCTTGTGCTCCAGCAGCGGGATGTGCCTGCTAGGGAGCTCCAGGTACTGGGGTATGAACCCGGTGCCGGGATCGATCTCGATCTCGCCGTCGTCTATATAGGCAGCGCTGTCGTCGGCGATGACGCCCGCCGTGATCAGTGGGGCTCTGACGCTGCGCCTCACGAACTCGTTCACCAGCGTCTCTAGCTGGTTGAGCTGGACCTGGTCCTCGTCCAGATCGGCCACGAACGGCTTGCCGAGCACGTCGTCAAAGCGATTGGCGCTGTAGACCTGCACGGAGCTCAGCACGCCGCCAGGCAGCGGGCCGTCATGTAGGAGCAGCGCGTTGCCGAAGCCGCCGGTCGTGCCACCGCCGGACGCGTCCGCGCTGTCCGTTGACGCGCTACCGTTCAGCGCCACGATAGTGAGTCGGCCCACCGGATAGTTCATATCGACGCCGGGCGCGACCTCGCGGTAGATCAGCGCCAGGAGCTCGTCGCCGCCCTGCCCGCTCATAAGCGAGGCCGTGCCGTGGATGCTGCTGCCTGCCATCAGCCACTTACGCACGGTGCGCTGGAACCGGCTAGACGAGGCCAGCTTGGTCGAACCCTCGATGCCCGGTACCTCGGGGAACGCCTGTCTGACGCCCTCCGCGCTGACTATGCGGGCATACGTCATGTGCTCGACCTTGCCGCGTGTCGCGCCGGTGCTGTAGACGGTGTCGAATGGGTCGCCTACCCAGCAATCGATCGTGCCGCGTACCGGGCCTTGCATACCCTCCGCGTGTACGGGCTGGTAGGCGTCGAACTGCGGGTCGTCCCTCCAGTGCGCGTGGATTGGACAATTCCCGTATGCCGCCGCCATGTACATCGCCTCGGCGAACAGGGAGTTCAGGTACTGTTCCTTCGCGATGTAGTTGGCGAATGCCTGGTCGATCGCGCCCGACTCCCGAGACTGTCGGTCAGGCCTGGTCTCGACCACGAAGCGAAATGGCATGGTGCTGTGGTAGGCGACCATGTTGTCCACCATAGGGCGCAGTAGGTTGTTCTGGGCCCTAGGCACTCCACTCAGGTTGTGGGGGATCTGGATCCGCTCGCCGTTGTACAGATCGGCCCACTGGTTGTCGCCCTCACCATCGATGTGGATGAGGTACTTCTCGGCCGTCAGGTCGTGGAAGCGCCGGCTGTTGAGCCCGTTGCGGTGGAACTCCGCGACCTCGCGTGCCACTGACCGAGGGTCCACGGATGACGAGTCAGCCTGGTTGTTGGGCTGAGCTCCTACCGCGTCAGGGCCACCGTAGTGGCCGGAAGACGTAACTGTCGTGTTAAGAGGTGTCGCCATAATCGGATAACATACGCTTCGGGGGTGGCTCAGCCAACACTTTGCTCCAACTCCGCCTGGATCTCACTCCACGCCTTGCCCTCTCGGTGATGCGCCAGCCTGGCGCTGTTGCGAAGACCTTGGCGGGTATGCTCGCTGTCGAACTTGTCGATGACGTAGTTCAGCGCCGGCGGCATGGGCTCTGGCGGCCGCTTGCGCCCTGCCGGCAGCTCGGTCAGGCCCTGCTCCGATCTCGCGACACGGCGTATGTGGTCCTCCCATGCGTCGTTCTTGTCCCTGAGCCGGTCGCGCTCGTCCAGTAGGAGCTCGTAGGCGGTGCGGGACACCCAGGGCAGCCTCATCCTCCACCGCCCGCCGACCCTGCACCCCACTTGGCCGCCAGATCCACGCGCTCCCCCCTTGCTATAGTGATGCCCGCTAGCTCGATCCACAGCTTGGAGCCCCGCGCCTCACCGAGCCCTTGGAGATAGTCCTCTAGGATGTCGTCTGCGGTCCTTCCGCAGAAGGCGAGGTTCTGGCCGGCACCCCGCGATGAGTAGGCCTCGGGGAACCGCTCGGCCAAGGCCTCGACCTCCTCCCTGCCCGCAGCACGCTTTTGCATAGCCCCCCTTATCCTGGCAAGTTTATAGGCACGCACGGCATCGGCCAGGACGGCCTCGCGCACCGTCCTTACGATTCCGGCAGCCACACAAGGAAGCCGGGCGTCTTCTCTCCGTGCCAGCCGCCTAGTTGATTGAACTCGTAGTGCTCCAGTGCTCCCTCGTAGCTATCACAGCCCTCGTCCATGAGCTGCTCGATGACCTTTTCCTTGTCGTAGAGCACGATCGGCTCCATGCCGAAACGCTCTAGAACTCCGATGACACAGTCATCGTAGCCGTCCATGATGAGCGCACTCTCGACCCCGAGCTCTAGCAAGCGCTCTGCTAGCGTGACCGTGGTCTCGATGAACCCGGTGGCGTCGGACAAGTGCGTCTCGCCATTGAGCAGCTTGAGGTCAGACTTCCCCATCGGGACCTCTCACCTCGTCGTTCTTCTTGTACCAGCGCTGAGCGTAGCGCCATTTGCCGAACGCACGCGCACGGGCCCGGCACCAGCCCTTGAAGTTAAGCCAGTGGTAATAGGCCCTCTCGTGCAGCCTCATCTTCTTGTAGAAGACATACTCCTCCAGGAATTGGACACGGGGATCGGCCATCAGCGTGTGGTACCTGTCGAGGATAAGCCTCACGTCCTTGATGGTCGCCAGCTTGTCCTCGTAGGCGCCTTCCCTGGCGATGCGCCGCCGGGCCCCTCTGCTCTGGTTCTGGTTCTCTTCGCTCAAAACGGGTGCCTCCTGGATTGGCGCTCGTGACGTGCGACGCGCTCCAGGCGATCCTCTAGCCCCGTGTCGCGGTTACGAGAGACCTTCTCGGGTGGTGGCGAGAAGCTAGCGGCCTTCCACCAGCTCATCACCAGGTAGCGCAGTGCCGCAATAGCGTCGGCACCGTCAGCAGTGTTGTCGTCAGCGTCCTGGTGCTGGGCGCGTCCTTCCCTCCTATCCGGGTAACGCCAGTTGCGGACCTCCCACAACAGCCGCGAGCCGCCGACCATGCGCCCCTCGCTAGCCACCGACGCGCCCTTGTACCACTTCTGGCCCTTGCCGAGCTCCCTACAGAACAGCAGGGCCCTCCTGCCCAAGAGGTCGTTGAGCCGCTCAACACAGGCCGCACGATAGTTCTTGCCCTCAGTGGAGGTCTTAGCCACCGCCCTGACCAGGTACGGGCTGCCTAGCTTCCTGAACGCCGCGTTGAGCTCCATGATGTCCTGCGGGTTCGCGGAGTCGCCCCAGATCGGGGTGCGCGACGGCGCCTCGTGCTTGGTTAGGAGCTCGTGGATCGCCTTGGCACGCACCGTCAGCGTCTCCTGCTGGCTAAAATGCTCGGCCAAGACGTGTAGCCGCTTGGTGCGGTCGCTCGCAGCCAACACGAAGCAGAAGCGCCATGCCCCAAAATCGATGCCGGCGAACATCGGCCAGCCCTGCTCGATCAGGGTGGACATCGGCGAGTGCTCCATGTGGTCGGACTCCACGAAGCCCAGTGCGACGCCTGTGGCCTGCTTCGGGCTGATACCACGCACCCTGGACTGGTACATCGCCGGGATGTGCGCGTAGAGGTCCCTGCGTCGCTCTATCGCCTCCTTGCTGACAGCACCAGGTACGAGGCTCGACTCGTCGGCTACCACGTTGGGGTGGTCTAGTGCGCTGACCCGGACGTGGGTCACATGGGGTTGGAGGCAAAATTGATGGAGCTCGTCTTCCTCGAAGTCAGGGTTGCCGAACGCGAGCCTAAGATTGTGAGGCGCCGAGCAGGTGTTCTCGAAAGCCACCATGATCGCAGGGTGGACCCCAGGCGTCTCCTCGGTCAATATCAGCATATGCTCGGCGTGCCATCCCTGCGCTTTGGTGGCTGACGCCTCCGCAGCACCCACCCCGCACCCGAACGCGGTCGCCGCCCATGACTCGCGCTCCTCGATGCCCGGTCGCATATGGATGGCGCCAGACGCCAATAGCTCGGCTTCAGGGAAGTGCTCCAGGAAGCGCGGCCACAACACCCCTATCTCCTTCCAGATGTGCTTGGTGAGCTGCGCGAGCTTGGGGGCCGCCGTGACGACGATCGAGTCCTCCCAACACGCCAGAAACCACAGCACGACCGCTGCCCCGAGGAAGGTCTTTCCAGTCCCGGTGCCACTCTCAACCCCCACGTCCTTCCACTCGGCAAGCGCCTCAAGCACCCCGGCAAGCGGGTCCACAGTACCGTCCCAGTCGTGACCTGCGTACCCATCGTTGAGACTCCAGCGCAGCGTGTGCTCAGGGACCCCGAGCTTCTCGTGGATCCAGCCCATAGGGTCCTTCTGGTACTCAGTGTGAGCTCTCGACCCCGAGCGCTGACCGAACCCCTCGTACTCCTGGAGAGCTGCCCGGTCCCGCAGCGTGTCAGGAGCTAGTGTTGTGGCCGAGAACGCCTGCACGGGTCCCCCCTCTTTTGCGCCAGGAAATTTTTGAACCTGAAAATTTTTGGAATTTGTCTTGACCTATAATATCACGTATCACAAAACCCGTTTTTTTAGTTCGCTGATTCCGATTCCGCTTTCCCGACTGCATAATCCCTCACCGCCTGGGGGCCGAAATCGACCTCATAACGACTGCATAATTCCTCACCGACCCTCTCCACCATACGCAGCAACGACTTACGCGACTCGGGACGGCGTCATAATGTCTATTATGTTAGCCTGGAGGCCCTTTCGGCCCCCAATCCTGCATAAACACACATCGCCGTAGGTGGCCGCCCAGGGCCCGAGTGGTGGGGCTGTGGGGGCTGGGCAGGCATGGGGGCGCCTCACGCCCTGAGCCGGCGGCCAAGGACATCCAGCCACTGCTCCCGGATGCCCATGAGCTCGCTGCTGTCGCGCACACAGCGCTGCACTGGCTCGAAGAGCTCATTGAGTAGGTCATGGTCCACCGTCACCCCGTCGCGCTTCTCTCCCACGCTGTACTTCGCCAGCTTGTCGAAGATGGCTATCAGGTCCTTGGGGTCGGCGTCGTCGTCCGCGAGGATCCCCACGATGCGCCGCCTAGCCACCTCCAGGTCGCCACGGAAGGCCTCCCGCAGCTCCTTGGTGACGCCGGTACCGCCGCTGTTGCCGGGGTTGCCACGTCGCAGCGCCCCGCCGTGCGGCTGGGGACGCATCTCGACCTCGACCTCAACCCCGGAAGTCGTTGTGTAGCAACGGGTTAGAGCCTTGGGGGTGTCTGCGGGTAAGCTGCTAGGGGTGGGCTCAGGGTCGGGCGGGGGTGTCCCTGAGACAGCCGAAGACGTAGAAACGACCGCAGAAACGACGCTAGCCACCTGCTATCCCCCTCACGTCGCCGACCGTGAACCCCTTCTTCCCACTGGGTACGGCCCCCTCGAACGCTGACAGGGGGACGTTGAGTGCGTCGGCCAGCCTAGCCCCCTTCGAGCTAGCGAAGTTCACTGCCATCACTGAGGCTTGCTCCTCCACCTGCTCCTCCACCTGCTCCACCACCGCCGGGAAGATGGGGCCTGAGCTCTGGACGTTGCCGTAGCTCACGTTGGCCTTTCCGTCCTCCAGGCCTGCTGCTGCTGCCGCCGTGACCGCAGCCTGTGCCACTGCCCTTGGGTTGTCCGCCTGCCCTGTGACCTTGATCTCTAGCTTCATGCCGCCCTCCCTGTGTAGGCTTCGCTTCACTGATCGCAACCTACTCCGCGAGGCCCATGGCGTCGAGCCCGAGCTTGAGCACCCCAGCCTCTACCTCGCCTGGAGGCGTGCTCTGGTCTAGCAGGTCCCTGGCGTGATGCGGCCACCCCATCTTCGCTAGCGTGCATCCCTGGTCGAGCCCGCAGACATCGAACCAAACGCCCGCCTGCTTGCTGCCCAGGAACAAGATCGCCTTGGTCCGCAACCTCACGCTGTGATGGGGTTGGGTGGCAGAGCGCTTGCCGGCGCCCCTCATCTCCCTGGCAGCGTGCTCTATCACCGATAGCGCCAGGGCCCTGTGGCCTCCCCGGCCTACTAGACTCCCCGCGATAGCCAATTTCCCCTCCCCTTCTCAGCAGGTTCCTTCCCGCCCCCACGGGAGAGCCATCCCCCCACCCTTTCGATCGCCGGCATCGCCCTCCACGTAGGCCATGACTCGATGATGCTGTCTAGCAGCTTCGATAGGTCCTCCTTGGCGAGGAGCCCTCCTGGCCTGTACCCGTCATCCCGCGACCCGGCATATCTGATCGGGTCGTCGGCGGGCAAGCTGGACACGCCGGGTGACGCCGCTGCTCCCCCTTGGTGGCC
>Ga0114999_10005364_pt1 | contig 15134 bp, 13 predicted proteins | sample ArcticOcean_MG_C_3_FD_89820 | JGI IMG/M metagenome (GOLD analysis project Ga0114999, IMG submission 89820) | Marine microbial communities from western Arctic Ocean - ArcticOcean_MG_CB8_126 | ecosystem: Environmental > Aquatic > Marine > Oceanic | place: Arctic Ocean: Canada Basin | collected...
TATGGCCAACCACGAATTCGATATCCTGATAGGCACCCAAATCGTCGCCAAGGGTCACCATTTCCCGTTGTTGACGGTGGTGGCGGTGGTGGACGCTGACCTGGGGCTGTCCGGTGGGGATTTGCGTGCCACCGAACGGACTTACCAGTCGCTCAGTCAGGTAGCCGGTCGGGCGGGGCGTGCTGAGCGCCCGGGTCGGGCATATTTGCAGACCTATCACCCGGACCATCCGGTGATGGCGGCACTCATTTCGGGGGACCGGGATGCCTTTCTGGAACGCGAAGCTGAGGCGCGTGAAGCGCAATTACTGCCGCCGTTTGGCCGGCTGGTGGCTTTGATCATCTCGGGGCCGGACGCCGGAGCGGTGGAGCGCTTTGCCCGAGGTGTTGCGAGGGCCGCACCGGCGCAAAAAGACGTGCGCGTCCTGGGGCCAGTCCCTGCTCCCTTGTCCATGTTGCGCGGTCGCCATCGTCATCGGCTGCTGCTGAGGGCGGCGCGATCGGTGAATGTTCAGGGCTATGTACGGCAATGGCTGGGGGGCATCAAAACGCCCTCCGGGTTGCGACTACAAGTGGATGTTGACCCCTACAGCTTTTTGTAGCGGCGAAAAACCGCAGCCAATTTGCCAGAGGTTCTGTTGCTTCGTCTGGGCGAGTGTGATACGGATTTCCCTGCCTAGACAGCGGCTTCCTCAGCGGGGCTGCGGTTTTGATTTGTTGTTTATTTTCAATATGTTACCGGCTTTTTGAACAGAGCCAGGCAGGGCAATTCCAAGTGACTGCAGAACCGACATCCGTTTCCGGCCTTGGTGGCCGGTACGCAACTGCGCTATTTGATTTGGCGGCAGAGCAGAATGCGATCGATACGGTCTTGGCCGATCTCGATACGCTGGCAACCATGATCGATGACAGCGATGATCTGTCGCGTCTGGTCCGCAGCCCGGTGGTGGCACAGGTCGATCAGGCTTCTGCCATGGCCGCACTGGTCGCCAAGGCTGGGATGACCAGCTTGGTCGCCAATTTTGTCGGCACAGTGGTGGACAATGGCCGTCTTTCGGATTTGCGACTGATGATTGGCCAATTCAATTTGTTGGTTTCCCAGTTCAAAGGTGAAATTGCCGCCGAAGTCACATCAGCGACCAAGCTGAACGCTGACCAAATTTCTTCCATCGAAAAGAGCCTCGCCGCAGCGGTGGGGCGCGAAGTCCAATTAAGCACCAAAGTTGATCCGGACGTTCTGGGTGGCTTGGCAGTCCGAGTAGGCTCGCGAATGATCGATTTCTCATTGCGCACCCAACTCAATAATCTCCAACTTAGTCTGAAAGAGGTCGGATAATGGAAATCCGCGCCGCCGAGATTTCGGCGATCCTAAAAGAACAAATTTCTGGGTTCGGCACTGAAGCCGAAGTGTCAGAGGTCGGCCAGGTCCTATCCGTCGGTGACGGTATTGCCAGGGCTTATGGCTTGGACAACGTCCAGGCCGGTGAAATGGTCGAATTCCCCGGCGGTGTTCGGGGCATGGCGCTGAATTTGGAAACCGACAACGTCGGGATCGTGATCTTCGGCGATGACCGAGGCATCCGCGAAGGCGACGTGGTCAAGCGTACGGGCGACATCGTCGACGTGCCTGTGGGCCGTGGCCTTTTGGGCCGAGTGGTGGATGCCCTGGGCAACCCCATTGATGGCAAGGGTCCCATCGAAGACGCCGAACGCAAATTGGTGGAGGTCAAGGCGCCTGGAATCATGCAGCGCCAACCGGTGACCGAGCCCATGCAGACCGGGCTGAAGGCCCTTGATGCGTTGGTACCTGTGGGCCGTGGTCAGCGCGAATTGATCATCGGTGACCGTCAAACCGGCAAGACCGCGGTGGCCATCGACGCGATCATCAACCAAAAAGAAATCAACGCTGGTTCCGACGAATCGAAAAAGCTGTATTGCATCTATGTGGCGGTTGGACAAAAGCGTTCGACGGTTGCTCAGGTGGCCAAAATTTTGGCCGAAAATGGCGCGCTGGAATACACCATCATTGTTTCGGCTACGGCGTCTGAGCCTGCGCCGCTGCAATTCCTGGCCCCCTATACCGGGTGCGCCATGGGCGAATTTTTCCGCGACAACGGCATGCACGGTTTGATCGTTTATGACGATCTGTCCAAGCATGCGGTGTCGTATCGCCAAATGTCATTGTTGCTGCGTCGCCCGCCGGGCCGTGAAGCATACCCCGGCGACGTGTTCTATTTGCATTCCCGTTTGTTGGAACGCGCGGCCAAGCTCAGCGATGATGGCGGCGGCGGATCACTGACCGCGTTGCCGGTCATTGAAACCCAAGCCGGGGACGTGTCGGCGTATATTCCGACCAACGTGATTTCCATCACTGATGGCCAGATTTTCTTGGAGTCCAGTCTGTTTTTCCAAGGCGTGCGCCCCGCCATTAATGTCGGCCTAAGCGTCAGCCGGGTGGGGTCAGCCGCCCAGATTAAGGCCATGAAACAGGTGGCGGGCTCGATCAAATTGGAACTTGCCAACTACCGAGAAATGGCAGCTTTCGCGCAGTTTGCGTCGGATTTGGACCCATCGACCCAGCGCTTGTTGGCTAGGGGTGATCGCCTAACCGAATTGCTGAAGCAGGGCCAATATGTGCCCATGCCGGTGGAAGAACAGGTGGTGTCAATTTTCTCCGGGGTGAACGGGTTCTTGGACAAAATCGCCGTGAATGACGTTAACCGGTTCGAAGAATCGATGCTGAAAGAAGTGCGGGATTCCCACGGGGACGTTCTGGAAACCATCCGCACCGACGCCAAGCTTTCCGATGAAACAACGGAAAAGCTGAAAACAATTATTGGCGGCATTGCTGCCAAGTTCGCTTAAGGGCGGTGCGGACCGGGAGCATGCGCATTGGCTAATCTAAAAGTCCTAAAGGAACGCATCGCCAGCGTCGCCTCGACCAAAAAAATTACGTCGGCCATGAAAATGGTTGCGGCGTCGAAGCTGCGCCGTGCCCAAGAACAAGCTGAAGCGGCGCGTCCGTTTTCCGAACGCATGTCTCAGGTGATGGCGTCGGTGGCTGGCGGAATGCCGAAATCCGACGACATGCCCAAATTATTGGCGGGCACGGGTAAGGAAGACACCTATTTGATCGTGCTGGCCACATCGGAACGCGGGCTTTGCGGCGGGTTCAACGCCAACCTGGTGCGTGCCGCCCGGCGCAAAATCCAGGATCTAAAAGCTGAGGGAAAAAAAGTTTCCCTGCTGTGCATCGGCAAAAAAGGCCGAGACATGCTGGGTCGTGATCTCAGAAATCTCATTATTGACACCATCGATATGTCGGCGATCCGCCGCATCGCGTTTTCCGATGCGACGCCAATTTCAGACCGGATCATGTCCATGTTCGATTCCGGCGATTTTGATGTGTGCTTGATGTTCTACAGCCACTTTAAATCGATCATGGAACAAATCGTCACCGAGCATCAATTGATCCCGGTGGCGGTCTCGGACGACGCGGCTCAGGCCTTGGAAGACGGCGGATCCTATGAAGCCGAGCCCGGCGAAATGGAAATTTTGGCAGACCTGTTGCCGCGCAACTTGGCGATCCAGGTTTTCCACGGGCTGCTTGAAAACGCTGCCAGCGAGCAGGGCGCGCGCATGACGGCAATGGACAGCGCGACGCGCAATGCCGGCGACATGATCGACGGGCTAACGCTGACATACAATCGCGCCCGCCAGGCTGCGATTACTACGGAATTGATTGAAATCATCGCGGGCGCCGAAGCAGTTTAGGCGGCCAGGATCACGGAGCGCATTGGAGTTACCATGAATACGAAAAAGAATTCTGTCGGCAAGGTCAGCCAGATAATGGGTGCCGTGGTCGATGTTGTATTTCCCGAAGGCCAATTGCCTGCCATGCTGAATGCTCTGGAATGTAAAAACCACGGCAAGCGGCTGGTGCTGGAAGTTGCCCAGCATTTGGGCCAGTCCACAGTGCGAACGATCGCCATGGACTCCACCGAAGGCATGGTTCGCGGGCTGGAAGTCACAGATTCCGGGAGCCCCATTTCCGTGCCGGTAGGCCCCGGAACGTTGGGCCGGATTTTGAACGTAATTGGCGAGCCGATCGATGGCTTGGGTGAGGTCAAACACGAAAAGACTTTACCGATTCACCGGGCCGCGCCTGAATTTGTCGATCAGTCCACAGAGTCTGAAATTCTGGTCACCGGAATTAAAGTCGTCGATCTGTTGGCACCGTATGCCAGGGGCGGCAAAATTGGCCTGTTCGGCGGCGCCGGCGTTGGCAAGACCGTGATTATCATGGAATTGATCAACAACATCGCCAAAGCCCATGGCGGGTATTCCGTATTCGCAGGGGTCGGTGAACGGACCCGCGAAGGCAACGATCTGTATCAAGAAATGCAGGAATCAGGCGTCATTAATCTGGATGGCGATTCCAAAGCCGCACTTGTGTACGGCCAAATGAACGAGCCCCCAGGTGCCCGCGCCCGGGTCGGGCTGACCGGATTGACGTTGGCGGAATACTTCCGCGATGAAGAAGGCCAGGATGTGTTGTTGTTCATCGACAACATCTTCCGGTTCACCCAGGCCGGTTCCGAAGTTTCAGCCTTGCTGGGTCGTATCCCGTCCGCCGTGGGTTATCAGCCGACGTTGGCCACCGACATGGGTACGTTGCAGGAACGCATTACCTCCACCAACAAGGGCTCGATTACCTCGGTGCAGGCGATTTATGTGCCCGCCGATGACTTGACCGACCCCGCGCCGGCCACGTCGTTCGCCCACTTGGACGCTACGACGGTGCTAAGCCGGGCCATTTCGGAAAAGGGCATCTACCCCGCCGTGGACCCGCTGGATTCTAATTCGCGCATGTTGGATCCTCGGGTGGTAGGCGACGAACATTATGCCGTCGCCAGGGAAACTCAGCGGATTCTGCAAACCTACAAATCCTTGCAGGACATCATCGCGATTTTGGGCATGGACGAGCTGTCGGAGGAAGACAAGCTCACCGTTTCCCGCGCCCGCAAGATTGAACGCTTCCTCAGCCAGCCGTTCCACGTGGCAGAAATCTTCACCGGCACCCCCGGCGTGTTGGTTTCTTTGGAAAATACCATTCGTGGCTTCAAAGAACTGGCCGAGGGTCGCTATGACGACCTGCCAGAAACCGCCTTCCTGATGGTGGGAACCATCGAAGAAGCGGTGGAAAAGGCCAAGCGCATGGCAGCAGAGGTGGCTTAACCAATCATGGCCGACAAAGTCGCATACGAATTGGTTTCACCCGAACGGCTGTTGCGGTCGGGGGAGGCGGATATGGTGGTGGTGCCGGGAACCGAAGGCGATTTCGGTGTACTGCCGGGCCACGCGCCGGTGATTTCCACTGTGCGGCCCGGGGTGTTAGAAATTCACGACGGCAATGCAGAACCCGATCAGATTTTCATCGCTGGGGGTATCTGCGAAGTGTCCGCTGATCGCTGCACGGTTTTGGCTGACGAAGCGGTGCCGGTGACCGACATGGATAGTGCCGATCTTGAACAGCGTCTCAAAAATGCCGAAGAAGATTTGGTCGCCGCCGAGACCGATGAGGCGGCGCACAAGGCATCGATTTCCGCGGCCCTGCTAAAGGACATGCTGCAGGCCGCTCGCTAGTAGAAATTCGCACACTAGTCGGGGAAGTGTGGGGCGAATTCCGCCAGCATTTCAAGATACGACTTACGTTTGAACCACACCACCCGGTCCACTAACGTCTGGCGATCCAGCCACTGGATTTCGCTGAATTCCCGTTCGTGCAAATCCAGACTAAAATCGTCGTCGGTTCCGGTGAAGCGCATTAAGTACCAAATCTGAGTTTGCCCGCGAAATTGCCCGTCCCACAATTTCGGGATCAAATCGTCGGGAAACTCATAGGGAATCCAATCCGCCGTTCGGGTAATCATCTCGGCTTTGTCTGTGCCCACTTCTTCCCATAATTCCCGCCATGCCGCTGCTTCGGGGTCTTCGCCTAGATCGATGCCGCCCTGGGGCATTTGCCACGCGTCCGATGGCATGCCGATGCGCTTGCCTGCCAGGATTTTGTGTTGACCGTTAATCAGCATCATGCCCACCCCGGGGCGATACACCAGGGATTCTCTTTCTATATCAGCCACTTAGGGTCTGTCTACCGCGGGTGCTTCTTCCACGGGGGCCCCGCCGTCAGCCAGGGCCGAAATGGGAACCACCGCAATTTCGCGCTCTTCCAGGGTGGCAATCCATTCAGAAACCCGCTCGATGGTCACTGGGTACGGGAAGCCAATGCCCACGGCCCCGCCGGTGGCTTTCGCGATGGCTTCCAATTCAAACAGGCGGGCGTCGATAGCGACGCGAGATGCCTGGGTATCCAGGAACCGGTTGTTGACCACGTTTGGCATGTGCATTTCCCCGGCCAACTGCCCGGCGATGCTGTCGGGGTTTTCCATGGCGTCCAGGAACATTAAGCCGCGCGCCTGCAAGTCTTGCAAAATCGGGAACATGGCGTCGGGGGACGTGGTCAATAGTGATCCCATGTAGTTGGTGACCCCCACGTAGCCGGTGAATCGGCTTAACAACCAATGGAGACGTTCAATGTTTTCGGCGGCCTCGGCTTCGGTCATCAAGGTGTGCGGGCCCGGATCATTGGCAGGAAAATCAGTGGGCTCCATGGGTAACTGCAAAATAACTTCGTGGCCTGCGGCGCGGGCCCGGGCAATCCATGACGATAAATCCGGGGCATAGGGGACAAAGGCCAGGGTGACGGTTCCGGGAAGCTGTTGGATTGCTGCGGTGGTGGCGGCCTCAGACATACCCAATCCGCCAATGACAATGGCAATTTTTGGAATGTCTTCATCCAGATCCACGGGCCTGCCGTAAACATGCCAAGGCTGTCGGCCGTCTTCTCCGATCACCGGCAACGGGCCCACTTGCCCCTGAAGAATAAGCCCCGGATCTGGGGCGATGGCTAACGCCTCAGCCGGGTCAGGCTCGAACGGTTCCGGTTCAACTACGGGCGGCGGAGAGGGAGCGGCCTCTGGCGCTAGGGCTGGCTCCTCCGCGGGCGGCGGCGCCGGCTCAGGCTCAGGCTCAGGCGCAGGCGCAGGTACATTCGGTTCTGGCTCCAGGGCTCCGGGTGCTGCCTCGCCCAAATCCGCCACAACGGGCTCGTCGTGCGGCGGTGGGCCGGCCTGGGCCAAAACCGGTGGCGGCACAGTGGCGTACTTTCCCACCGGGGCGGTGGCTTCCTTGTACGCGGCCTCGTCGAATCCAATGATCATCCAGGTGACCAATCCGACGATCGCCAAGAACAGGGCGACCGAGGTCACCAGCAGGGAATTCAGATAAATCGGCCGGGGACGATCGTCTTCCTCATCCGCTTCGAAGGTTTCATTTTCGTCGTCATCGTCGCCTTCAAACGGGTCTTTCCCGCCGAAGTCGTCGTCCTCAAAATCTTCATCAATGTCGTCGTCGTCGTCTACGGGTGCCATCCCCGGCCGGGCTCAACGTTTCCGGCCGCATTGTCACGCACAGCGGCGGCGCGCCGCGCGGACGTCAGAGTGGGTCTAATTCGCTGCCGCCTGCTGATTCAATAGTGCCAAAGCGTGCAGTAAGTCAAAGGCCCGCGCAAGCTGATAGTCCGGAGTTTCGTCATCGATCGCGACCTCTTCTTCCGCCACTTCGTCGCCGCCTTCTTCGGGAACATCCAGGGCACCGCGAAGATCGGCTTCCGTGCGCCGTGGAAAATTCCTGGTCTGAAGAATGACCAGCGATGGTTCCACCACGATTTCCGGGGCGATACCGGCGTCGTCAATGGAAACCCCACTCGGCGTGTAATAGTGCGATGTCGTCAATTGAACGAAGCCGAAGTCGCCCATGGGAACAATGGTCTGCGCCGAGCCTTTGCCGAACGTATTTTCACCCAATAAAATAGCTCGGCTGCTGCTTTTGAATGCCCCGGCGACAACTTCTGCTGCTGCAGCGCTGCCACCGTTGACCAGAAGAACAATGGGCAGGCCATCCAGAAGATCGCCAGCATCGGCCACCCAATCTTGGGTGGCTTCATCGGAATTTCCGCGGGACGTCACAATATCGCCGCCATCCATGAATAGATCGGCGATCTCAACAGCCTGATCAAACGCGCCCCCAGGATTGTTCCGCAAATCCAAGACAAGGCCTTCCAGGCCGTCGCCAAGATCTTGTCGGATGGCCGCGATCGCATTGGATACGTCTGCCGCCGAAGTGTCCGTGAACAATGGAACGCGAACGTACCCGGTGGTGTCCTGGGTGCTGAAGCTAATCTCTGGCACAGCGACGGATTCCCGCACCATGGAAGCCAGGAACGGGTCGCTCCCTGGGCGCACCATGGTCAAATCCACCATGGTTCCCGGAGTCCCAATCAAGTCAGCGATCGTTTGATCCAGGGTCATGCCAAAGACCGGCGTGGTATTGATCTCGACGATCAAATCTCCCGGCATCAGCCCCAGCCGGTCGCCGGGACCGCCATCGATGGCCGCAATAATCATAGCAACGCCGCCATCCATGGTCACTGCCAGCCCCAGGCCGTCATAGGTGCGAATGGTTTGGGTTTGAAGCGCCGCGTATTGCTCCGGCGTGTAAAACCGCGAAAGCGGATCAAGGGCCGCCAACATCCCGTCGATGGCGGCGCCGATCAAGGCTTCATCCGCGACTTCTTCCACATAGGCCGAACGCACCCTGTCAAATGCGTCGCCAAACAAGTTCAAGACTTCGTACGTTTTGGGGTCGGCAGCTTGGCCAACCGACGGCGTGGCCAACAATGCCAACGCCGCCACCCCGGCGGTCAGAGTGCTCCGCATCACCTGCATTTTCATATCCGTCGCCCTAATTTGCTGCCAAACCGCCCTGGAACACCGCCATGGCGTGGAGTAAATCCAACGCGCGGGTGAGCTGGTAATCGATGGGACCGGTATCAAACGGTACAATTTCCTGGCCATCCGGGCCGATTTCCGGCGGCTTGGGGAACAGCGGCTCAATCTGAGCCTGTTCCACCACCACATCTGGGGTGATGCCAGTGCCCTGAATGGACCGTCCAGACGGCGTGTAATACCGCGATGTGGTCAGACGCATGGCACCATACTCGCCCATGGGCATGATGGTTTGCACCGACCCTTTGCCAAACGACCGGGTGCCGACAATCAAAGCGCGTTGATGATCTTGCAGGGCCCCGGCGACAATCTCGGATGCCGAAGCTGAACCACCGTTGATCAAAACAATGATCGGCTTGCCGTCGGCTAGGTCGCCGCGCCGGGCGGTATAGCGCTGAACTCGAGACGGATCACGGGCCCGGGTCGCCACCACTTCGCCGCGTTCTAAAAATGCTTCGGTGGCCGCCACCGATTGCTCCAGCAACCCACCAGGGTTGCCGCGCAGATCCAAAATGACGCCTTCGAAGTCGTCGCCCAATTCATCGCGCAATTCGACCATGGCGCGTTTGATGCCGGATTCGGTTTGCTCGGAAAACGACGTGATTAAAATGTACGCTGCGTTGCCTTCAACCCTGTACCGCACCGAGGCCATGCGAATGACTGCCCGCGTCACCGTAATGTTAAAAGGGTCGGCCACGCCTTCGCGTTCGACGGTCAGTTCGATGGTGCTGTTGACCCTGCCGCGCATCAGATCGACGGCGTCCGACAAGGACATGCCGGTCACGTCGTTGCCATCCAGGTGGGTGATGTGATCGCCGGCTTCGACGCCAGCCTGCTCTGCTGGGGTGTCGGGCATGGGCCGGACCACCAAGACGAACCCTTCATCCATGCGGACTTCGATGCCTAAGCCGCCGAATTCGCCGCTGGTGCGTTCCTGCATGGAGCCATAGGTCTCGGCATCCATAAAGCTTGAATGGGGATCCAATGATGTCAGCATTGAATCGATGGCGGCGTTGACTAGCCGCAATTCGTTCACCTCACCCACATAGCGGGCACGGACCAATTCGAAAACGTCACCGAACAGATTCAATTGCTCGTAGGTCGTTCCGGCGTCCGCAGCGCTGGCGCTGGTGGGGACTGCCACAAGCCATACGGCGACAATCGCCGATGAAAGGGCTGCCTTAATCATGCGATCTCCTCTTCTCCACTAAGCTGTTCAAAGTCGAAGGACCGAAGCCCCCGGAAATTGGTGTCGCCTGATCGGACCCATGTCCACCCAGGCATCAAAAGCCCCCTTATCGGCTTGCAAACCACGGTGACGGATTTATCGGTTCCCCGTCGTGCCGCAATTCAACATAGACCGTCGACTTCTCGGCTCCCTCGCCCCCAGCCACGCCAACAGGTTCTCCGGAAAGGAGCCATTGGCCCACTTGGGCATCGATACGGGAAAGCCCAGCAATGAGCGTATGGTACCCCTCGCCATGGGTGATGATCAAGAGTAGGCCATAGCTTCGGAACGGCCCAGCAAACACGATTTTGCCATCAAAAGGCGCCACGACCCGGGCTTCCAACCGGGTTTCCACGGTTAGCCCCCGTGCCACCGCTCCCAGGGCGTCCACTGCGCCAAACCGCTGGATCACTTGGCCTTGCACCGGCAGCGGAACCTGGCCCCTGGCCTGGGCAAACGCACGGGACGGCACCGGTGGCAGCGCCAAGCCGGCAATTTCCTCTTCATTAAGGCGACCGATCAATTCTCGGAGATCACCAGTCCGTTCCGCCAAATCTTCCATTCTGGCGCGCTCGGTGGCGCGCTCTGTTTGGGTTTGTTCTTGTTGGGTATTATTACGCTCAAACATCTGGGTCAGGGTTTCACGCTGTTTTTCAAGGCGGTCGGTGGTCAGCACCAATTCCAGCTGCTTTTCAGTGATTTCGTCGCGCAAGCCCCGCACGGCCCGAAGCTCGGCATTCAGCGTTTCCGCCCGGGCCCCCAGGGCTGGCAGTACGGACGCCAGCAATATGGACGATCGCACCACATCCACCGCCGCCCCTGGCCCGGCGATCAAGGTTTCCGGCGGCTGGCGGGCGATGCGCGCCAGACCGGCCAGAACCGCCGCCAATTCTTCGGACTGGCTCTGGACCGCGGCCGCTTTGACGGATTCTTCCGCCCGCATTCCGGCTAGGCGTCTCTCGATTGCGGTGGTCTCACCCTCCAGCCGCAACACTTCCTGGGCGGCGACGATCATCCCGTCTCTCAGCTCTTCAAGCTCCATGATCAATCGTTCGGCTTCGGCCCCCAGCTGTTGTTGGTGTTCCCGGCTTTGTCGCAGCTGTTCTTCCAGGCGATCCAAGCGCTGCAATTCATCTTGGCCATGGGCGGTGCCGACGAAAAGCGCAGCCGCCAGGAGGGCCATGGCGAGGCGCCCACTGGACAACGGCTAGTCGGCCTTTGGGCCGCTGGTTATCAGCAACGATTGCCCGGTCATGGCGTCAGGCTGCTTGATCCCCAAGAACGGCAGCAATGTGGGGGCAATGTCGGCGAGCCGCCCATTGGTCAGCCCGGTGATGTGTGACGGCGCGTTGACCAATATTGCAGGCACCGGAAAGGTGGTGTGGGCGGTGTGGGGCTCGCCGGTATCGGCGTCGCGCATGACTTCGGCATTGCCATGATCCGCGGTGACAAACAACAAGCCGCCTGCCCGGGTCACGGCAGATTCCAGTCGGCCCAAACACATGTCCACGGTCTCCACGGCCTGCACCGCAGCACGCAAATCGCCGCTGTGCCCCACCATGTCTGCGTTGGCGTAATTGACCAAAATGAAATCGTAGATGTCCGATTGAATGGCTTCTTCCAGTCGGTCTGTCAGTTCGGGGGCCGACATGGCGGGCTTTTGGTCATAGGTGCGGACCTTTGGCGAGGGCACCAACACCCTGTCCTCGCCGGTGAACACCATTTCGTCGCCGCCATTAAAAAAGAACGTCACGTGAGCGTACTTTTCGGTTTCGGCGATACGCAGTTGCCGGTATCCGGCCCGGGCCACCAAATCGCCCATAGTGTCCGCCAGGGGCTCCCGGGGAAACAACGTGATCATCAATTCGCTGAGCCGGTCAGAGTACGCCGTCATGCCCGCGGCGATGGCGAACTTAATCTGGCGGTCCCGGGCAAAGCCTGAAAATTTCGGTTCTACCAGTGCGCTCAAAATCTGCCGGGCCCGGTCGGCGCGGAAATTCACCATCAAGAACCCGTCGCCATCAACCATGCCGTCGTAATTGCCAATGATGGTCGGCTGCAGGAATTCGTCAGTCTCGTCCCGGGCGTAGCCTTCTTCAATGGCGTTTTGGGCGGATGTGGATTTCAAACCATCGCCTTCTGCTACCGCCCGATACCCGCGGGAGGCGCGCCCCCAGCGGTTATCCCGGTCCATGGTGAAATAGCGTCCGGTGACCGTGGCGATTTTCACGCCGTCCATGCCCGCCAAGTCGGAGTGGAGCCAATCCAGATATTCCAAGGCGCTTTGCGGCGGCGCGTCGCGGCCATCGGTAAAAATGTGAAACAGCACAGGGATGCCGTGGCTCACTACTGCCTTGGCCACATGGCCTAAGTGGCTCATGTGGGAGTGGACGCCGCCGGGGGACAACAACCCCAGCAAATGGCACGTGCCGCCGCTGTCCTTCAACGCCGTCACCAATTGGTTCATGCCGTCGTTGTTGGCAAAGCCATCGTCGGTGGCGGCGTCGATCCTGGGTAGGGCTTGCCGCACTGTGCGCCCGGCGCCCAGGTTCATGTGGCCGACTTCTGAATTTCCCATTTGGCCTTCGGGCAGGCCCACCTCCGCCGACGATGTGGCCAAAAATCCAGCAGGGCATGACCGCAGCAGCAGATCGTAATTCGGTGTTTTAGCGATGGCGATCGCGTTGTCTTTGGGGTCTTCCCGGTGGCCCCAGCCGTCCATCACACACAAGACGACTGGTCTTCGGACTATCGATTTAGAGTTCATAACTGGCGATATAGCACGGAGAGCAGATCTCGGTCTCTATGACCGCGTGAATCTGATCGACAATATTTAGAGGGCTGCCTGTTCGGGCTCATTCTCCAAGTCCGCGGTCCACATTTTTTCGAGGTTATAGAATTCTCGGACTTCAGGCCGGAACAGATGGACGATGACATCGCCAGCGTCGATCAACACCCAATCGCATTGGCCCAGTCCTTCCACCCCCGGGCGATCAAATCCCCCGGCCTTGATGTGCTGGACCAAATGACCGGCCATGGCTCCAACCTGCCGGGTCGAGGTGCCAGAGGCGACAACCATGTAATCGGCGATGGAAGATTTGCCGGACAACGGGATGCTAACCACATTTTCAGCTTTGTCGTCATCCAACGACGTTTCGACGATCTTCAGCAGGTCTTCCGAAGGGCTTGTTGCAGGTGCTTTGCGTTTACGCGCGATGATCTGTTGCTCCTGATCTCAAGCCCATTTTCTCCTTGCGAATGGCGGTGGCGGACTTGGTGTCCGTCGCTGCCGATAAAAATGCCCACGCAGGTGCCGGCTGATCCGCCAATCCTGCCGCCCGTGTTTGGCTTACCCGGTTTGCGGCAAAGCGGCGGGCGGCGATGCCCGACTTTGCGCGAAAAGAATAGGTGGGGCGATCAAAGACCGCAACTGGCATGGATTTGAAGATTCGGGTCCATTGGCGCCAGCGATGGATTTGCACAAGGTTATCGGCACCCATGATCCAGACAAAACGAATGCCGCCGAACCGGGCCTGAATTTTAGGCAGGCTGTCGGCGGTGTATTGGGTGCCCAGGTGCAACTCCATATCGCTGACCAAAATTCTGGGCTCTGACGCCGCGAAATCGGTGGCATGGGCAATCCGGACGCTGAACGGCGCCATGTCGTGGGTTAATTTCATCGGGTTTTGGGGAGAAACCAGCCACCACACTTGGTCAAGGGCAAGGATTTCCAAGGCCAACTGACTGATTAACAGGTGCCCGGAATGGGCCGGGTTGAACGACCCCCCCAACAAGCCCACACGTTTTGGCAAACGCGACCGGCCAGGGCGCCTGCCGCTGCCACCATTCACTGGGGCAATCAAGGGCGGGTCTGGCCGGTGCCGTGGATAACGTATTTAAACGTGGTCAGTTGTTCCACCCCCACTGGACCACGAGCATGGAGGCGACCGGTGGAAATTCCGATTTCTGCGCCCATGCCAAATTCGCCCCCGTCGGCGTATTGGGTGGAGGCGTTTTGCAAAACAATGGCGCTGTCCACCTGGGCCAAGAATGTTTCGGCGGCGTTGTTGTTGGCGGTGACGATGGCGTCCGTGTGATGGGACCCAAATGTGTTCACGTGGTCGATGGCTTGGTCCAGTCCGTCCACTACCCGCACCGCCAGGATGGCGTCAAGATATTCCGCCCGCCAATCGTTTTCCCCTGCCTCGGTGGCGCGTGAGTCGAGGTACTGAGTTTCTGCGTCACCGCGCACGGCACAGCCGGCGTCGGCCAGGGCATCCAAAATCATCGGCAAATGGCTGTCGCGCACAGATCGGTCTACCAACAAGGTTTCGGCGGCACCGCAAACCCCGGTGCGGCGCATCTTGGCGTTGACCACGATGTCCCGGGCCATGTCCTTGTCGGCGTCTTGGTGCACATACACATGGCACACGCCTTCCAGGTGCGCGAACACCGGCACCCGGCTGTCGCGTTGAACCCGCTCGATCAGCGAACGCCCGCCGCGGGGGATGATCACGTCGATGGTATCGCTCATGGCCAACATCGCCCCCACCGCATCGCGGCCCCGTGTGGGGATCAATTGCAGGGCCCCAGTCGGCAGGCCTGCCGCCGACACACCGGCCTGCAGGGCCTGGAAAATCGCCCGGGACGAATGAAAACTTTCCGACCCGCCGCGCAGGATCGCCGGGTTGCCGGACTTCAGACAAAGCGCCCCGGCGTCGGCAGTGACATTTGGACGCGATTCGTAAATGACGCCGATGACCCCCAGGGGCACCCGCACCCGGGAAATATGCAATCTGTTGGGGCGATCCCATTCGGCTATCACCGCCCCTACGGGATCGTCGAGCGCAGCGATTTCAACAAGTCCATTCGCCATGGCCGCGATGCGCTCTTCTGTCAGCACCAGCCGATCGATCATGTCGCCAGACAGGCCCTTTGGCTGCGCCGCCTCCACATCGAGTGCGTTGGCCACCAAAATCTCCGGCGGGGAGGCCGCCA
>Ga0114999_10005366_pt1 | contig 15129 bp, 9 predicted proteins | sample ArcticOcean_MG_C_3_FD_89820 | JGI IMG/M metagenome (GOLD analysis project Ga0114999, IMG submission 89820) | Marine microbial communities from western Arctic Ocean - ArcticOcean_MG_CB8_126 | ecosystem: Environmental > Aquatic > Marine > Oceanic | place: Arctic Ocean: Canada Basin | collected...
ATGTGCATGATTCCATTCGCCTTCGGGTCTCTTTCCGGAGTAGGAATGAATTGTTCAATTGCTTGGATTAGAACATCGAGATTGACATCATGGTGAGCGGAGACTGGAATTATTGGTGCATTTTCGGCGATAGTTCCGCTCAAAAATTCCTTGATCTGTTCGTACGATTTTATCGCCTGCTCTTTGGAGACGATGTCGATTTTGTTCTGGACTACTACGATATTGTCGATTCCAGCGATTTCCAGCGCCATCAAGTGCTCCCGAGTCTGTGCTTGTGGGCACTCTTCGTTTGCAGCGATGAGGAGAAGTGCACCGTCCATTATGCTAGCACCGCTAATCATCACCGCCATCAGCGTCTCGTGACCAGGTGCATCGACGAATGAGATTACTCGGCAAAGTTCATTCGCGACATCAGCCGTCCCCTTGGGGCGTTTTCCCGCAGTGTAGAACTCGCCTTTCTTGGTCTTGTAGAAGGCGGTGTCAGCGTAGCCCAACTTAATCGAAATTCCACGCTTTCGCTCTTCGGAATGAGTGTCTGTCCAAGTCCCAGAGAGGGCTTGGGTCAAAGTTGTCTTTCCGTGGTCGACATGACCAACTAATCCGATGTTTACTTCAGGCTGTTGAGGGAGTTTGTTCACCAGTTGAAACCCACTCCTTCTCCATGCCAATCACGACTCATCGGATTCGGAGGAGTCGGCGTCCCCTCCAAAGATGTCGCCGAGCGACTTTTTGCCTGCATCGACGACCTTCAAGTTTAGTTGAACAGTATCTTGGTTGATTGTGTTGCCCCGGAAAAATCGGCGCTTGCGAAGTCCATTGTATCGGTAGCGGTAACGGTCGCCCTTCTTCTTGACCAACTTGTGAGCCTTGAAGCCGATACCCTCTGTGACGAGAACTGCTTGGCGGTTGCCACCTGCGATATCGGGGCGCATCGGAGTTCCGGTGCGGTCTGAGCCTCCGGTGATTTTCAATGTGTAACCGAGCAGAGATTGGTCGCCCTCACCGACGAACTGACCATCGACGACATCGCCAATTTTCTTTCCGAGGAAATGGTTGTAATTTGCTCCCGTGACTTCCACGGCGTACGACTTCCCTCCATTGGAAGGATTGGTGTCGTTTACGACCGCCTTGAACACAGTTCCTGTCTTCTTACGTGCCACTGGAACCACTCAACGTCCCGCCGACAAGCGCCCCCTATAAGGCAATTACCCTCTAGCCAAGGGCTGTGTTTCAGCGCTGTCACCCTTCTAGAGCACTTTCAACTCGCTTTTCGAGGGTACCCGGCATGGCAGCGGGAATTGAAAGATATTGAGTGCGGCCTCGCCCCTGTGCCCGATTTGCTGTGCGCGCTTCGATGAGTTGCTGACGCTGCAGCGTTTTCAAATACTTCCAGAAAGTGGTATGGCTGCGTGGCTTGACTTCGTATTCCTCGCAGACCACATGGTAGAGTTTCTCGGCATCACCAGTAGATACCTCATCCTCCTTCTTGAGCCGCCGACAGAGAGCGAGCAGGGTCAATTGTGCATGCTGACTGAGGTCATCGACAACGCCCGGCTCGACCGACCTGCCAATCCCCTTTGCGAGGAAACGCACATCGTCCGCCTGCACCTCATCCCTGCCGGCTCTTTCCGCTTTTTTGACTGCGCCTTCAAGCAACTCGATGGCGACGCGGGCGTCGCCATGTTCCGAGGCTCGCTGACCGATTGTTCGCAAAACGCCATCTGATACCGAGCCGTCATGACAAGCGAGTCCGGCTCGCTGGCGAGCGATTTCCATCAAGTCATCGGCGTCGTACTCCTCCATTCGAATGTGGTGACCCTTGCCGAAGCGCGATAGTACCGCGGGCTCCAACTGGTCGAGCACCTGCTCTTGACTGATGATAATCAGGGAGATTGTCCCGACCTCCTCCTGCCCCTCATCGATGCGCAGTAGTTGGTAGAGGAGGTCGCCTTTGTCCGCCCGTAGCAGATGGTCGACCTCGTCGAGAACGAGTAGAAGGTGCCGCTTGCTGCCATGCAACTGCTTCCGTACCGACTGCAGTATCTCACCACTGCCAAAACCCCGCTCGGGGTGGCGCGCATCGAGGCTGGTCACGATTCTCTGGAGAACTTGTGACTTGGAGGGGTTATTGCGGCAGTTGACATGAACCACCTGAATTTCACGCTGCCCGGCCAAATGGCGCTGCAAATCAGCAGAGAACAGGTGCGAGATGACTGTCTTACCGCTTCCGACCTTGCCGGTGATAGCGACGCGGCAGGAGACGCGCGGGTTGTCAATCGACTGGAATAGTAAGGCGAGGTGTTCAAACTTGTCCGCTCTACCTACAAGACCGGGAGGGATGAAATCGAAGGTGAGCGGCTCTGGGTCAGTCAGTATCTTTCCTGCTCCGATGCGGTCAAGATATCCTGTCATTCGCTGCTCCTCCGTTGCTCCGCCTGCCATCTTCGCCTCGCTCCTAGTCCGTCAACCAATCGCTTCGATGTTCCACCGTTCTTAGAGATTGGCACTGCCAACGCGCACGCGCAGCCACAGGGGTAGTGCGCGCGGGAGGAGGAGGGAGTGTGCGCCGGAGAAGGGAGGGGGCCCTCGGGAAATGGGCATCTGTTCGGTCCACGCGGGAAAGGAGCATTTGTTGGAGGCTACCACTCTTGAGCCTAAGACTTCAAGGTGGAAGGGTGAACAATTGGTCATCACCGTGACCGTCGAGCAGACCGATTCTCACCGCCGCATCTAGCCAGGCGTGAGCGTAGTTGATTGCACCAAAGGCGCGCACAAGGTCACCGGACTCCATGAAATGGCGAGCATCAGCAGCGTAATCGTCACACATCCGCATCATATCTGCGAGGATAGCACCCTCATCACTCTCCGCCGCATTGAGGGGAGTAGCCTTGGCTCTTGCCAGAGTGGTAAGGTTGAGGTATTTCTTGACCAATTCTTGAGTGACCTCTCGCCCTTCAGGATTGGGGGTAGATTCTGGTTTTGTTGATGCCTCATCACTCGAGTCGACCAATTCAGCCACCTCGCTCCTTGATTGCGAGTAGTCTGTGAACATCTTCTGAGCGGCCAAGTGTGCCATAGAGTTCCACCGCCCGGGTCAGCAGGCCGTTATCCTCTGCGTCTCTGGCGGCCTCAAAGATGACTTGCCGTTGCTCCCAATCGACTCTGCGTCGCTCTTCGGAGACCAGCTTTCGCAGGAGTTCACTCCGCCTTGAGATGAGGCGCGGCGATTCCCACCAACGAAGCAGCCCATTTCTGGTCGCAGACGCCATAACATCCGAGTCGTTACTCGACAAAATCTCTCCAGCCGGCAAAGCGCCACCATCACTGGGTGGAATCCTATCGAGTGAACCGTCCATCGTCAACATCCACCAACCGTCACCAGTTCGCACCGCTTCCAGCGGGTCGACCCCAGTCGACACCAACTGCTCCAACGAATCCCAACCAAACGGATTTGGGATACCTTCGAAGATACTTCCATCCATCGCTTGAACCAACATTCGTCCAGATGAGAGACGGCTAGCCCACGCCCAGCGCCTCTCCTCGATGATTCGCTGACTATCTTCGCCGAAAAGTCGCAGACAGAGAATATGACCATCATTATCCATCGCTAACAGATGCTCCCTATCGAGCCAGCCGACCAACTTGCGAATTCTGCCGGGGCGCAGTCGACGGATGCCTCGCCCCTCTCTGTTGAACAGGTGAACATGGTCGCCCCTGTCAGGGAGCACCCAGCCACCGCCCGGCCTAGGAAGCACATCCCGGAAACCCCCGGAAACTGCCCGCCCTTCCCCGAGTGGGTCACCGGTCGAAAGACTCAGCAGATGGAATCCCGGACCCGAGAGAACTGCGACATTCGTGCCATCGCTGACAAGCCGGTAAACATCGAATTGAAAAGTCCGTTTCCAGACAAAATCGCCTAGGTCAGAAATGAATCTTACAACGCCACCACAAGCGAGGATAATTCCGTCGGAAAGCGCGCACACGGCTCCTACGCGGCCTTGTAATTGGTGACTCCAAGAGACCCGCCAGTCGCCTTCCATTCACTCACCCCCGCTGCCGAGGTTGGTAAGATGGTCCTTCGCCTGTGCACTAATGCGGAAAAGACGGGTTCTGCCCTCCTTGCGGGCGGTCAAAATTCCATACTTCGACATGCCGTTGAAAAGTTGCGATAACCGGGGTCTTCCCACGGCCAATTCGGCCTGCAGGTACTCATCGGAGGGAGATATTTCGCGTTCAATCGCTTGCTCAAGAATCGTCATTTCTGAGTCGCCGAGAGACATTAATTGGTTGATGTCGAGGCCTGGCGCGTGTTGAATGGGGCGGGGTCGGCGAATGTGTGAAAGAGCGTTGGCAACCTCTTCTGGTGCCGGCTCAAATGGTTCGAGTTCGTATTCATCTGGACCGATTTCGGTAGGTTCGATTTCATTTGGATCGGTTTCGGTGGGTTGGCCGGACCCGGGAGCGGGGGGGCTCGAAAGATGCGAAGCTTGGCCGGACTTGTGGGTGGGTGGATGGTTGGAGCCAGCGCTAGTCGTTTCATCGATTGGCGATTCTGCACCTTCAGCAACCCAGAGGTCTACATGAGGGTCATCAGTTTCCACCCGGCGGCCCTTTCTTGGGGCTGATTGGCCGGTTGGCGGTTGCGCTTTGTGAGGACCTTGAGTTTTGGGCGCCTTTTGTGGACTCTGAAACGGCCCTACAGGTAGAGTCAACTTTGCGTCGCGGTTCCGGTCGCGCAAGCCACCAAACCTTCCAGAGGATTGTGGCGGTGCTGTACCCGGAGCCATTTCGAGAATTTCTGCGCCACCCGCCTCGTCGCGAGGTAGCGGAGTTTTGGGCGTTGAGTCAGTTGAGGTCTGTTCAGAGCCTGCGGCGGATGCAGCGGATGGGGAGTCTGCGAAGTCTGGCGCGGGTTTTCCACCTTCAGATGACGGTTTGAACTCTGTTTTGGGCTCTTCATCCCAGTCATCGGGCCACTCTTCCTCCTCTTCTTCTAGGTCGTCGGGCGGTGCGCCACCTTGGCTCCCTTGCTCATGGGGAGTTTCTGGTACCGCGGTTTCAGGTTTGGCAGGTTCTCCCCAATCCTCTGCTGCTTGAGCGAGCGAAGGAAAGAGCGGTTCGGATTCGGAGGAGGAGGGCTGGATTGAGTCTTCTTTGGCAACTATTCTAGAACTGCCTGAGCCTGCCTGCAGCCCATCACCCGCCTGCAATCCACCAGCCGCCTGCATCCCACCAGCCGCCTGCACCCCATCGTTTGAGGGCCGGTCAGTCACTGGCAGACTTTCGTTTTCAGTCGTAGTGGCTGCATCTCTGTCTGTAAATCTGTCATCGGTTGATATGGTGGAATCACTTTCGGAAATATCGATTTCAGTTTCAAGAATTGGAGGCGCTGCCTCGGAAACCCGCTGGAATGTACCATCATCGACCTTGGTCCGCCCTCGCTCACTGTATGTGACGCTCAAGTCGAGATTCCGCTGGTTTGTGACCGGCATACCACGAGAATGGTCCACCAAATCGCGCAGAAGTCGCATCGCTCTACCTACATGCCCAGTAGTCTGTTCCATCACCATATCCAACAGTGGCCCTGGTGCTGTCCACGCTGACCGGCTAGCCTTGTGTACCCGCTTCCCGATAAGTTCAGCCATCTGCCCTCGGTCGAGGTGAGAAAGTGGCTCTGTCACATCCATCTCAGCGAGTAATTCTTCGGGGAACGCTGCGAGTTGTCCCGGGGTCATTGTGATGACTGTAAGAGCCCGCAATTTGGTGAGCACCGGCATCAGTGAACAGACCACATCTGAGAGTTCCGGACCATGCACATATGGGGCATCGATTACGATGAGTGGAAGCAGATCAGAACGGCCCCCCAACTCCTCCTGTAAAGTGTGAATTAATGCACTCAAAATCGGTGGTGTTTCGAAGTCCCCCATCAAGTCACAATAGAGTTGATTCAGTATGGTTGGGACTACATCAGAAGTAGGCCAAAAAACGGTGTGAGTTTGGTTGGTTATTCCTACCAGGGATTCGACAACGGAAGTGCGCCCACTTCCTCGCTCGCCGACAAGTGCAACTACCTTGGGTGAGAAGAACCGAATCGAGTTCCCCAACGCGCTGAACACATCGTTCCTGCCGACCATCAAATCCAACTGGTCGTGACTCAAGGGTCGAACATCGAATGGGTTCGACCTCAAGTGTGGCAAGTTGAGTTTGTCATTGCGCTCTGACTGCATTAATTCGGTCCAACTCAAAGTCCACTTAACATGTTTACGCGTCAGACCACCAAATTGGGACCCGTTTGTACGCGTTGAACGGCCCACCAAAGGCCCAAATACACCGAAAACTGTGACTTTTTGCGGCAATTAAATTCCCCATTAACGCGTTAATAACGCATCACGAAAAGCGTTAACCCGTCAACCACCCGAGATTAACGGTTCACTAACGCATTACTAGTAGTGAGAACCACCTAGGATTAGAGCCGAAATGAGGTCGAGTTCTCCAACTTGCCACGCCTAACTAAGGTCGAGATTCACCACTTGCCACCCCCACCTTGGGAAGTCTGGACACCCTGTGGAGGGGTTTGGGTATCTTGTCGAAGTGGTTCGGAGGATTATCCTCGGAATGCTTTAGGTGGGCCGTCGAAAGCCACCGGGTGAGGGAAAGGAATGCCAGTCGAAAACAGCCGCCTGAAAGGCTTCTACAAACTGAGTGTCGAAGAGCGACGAAACAAGGTCGCAGAACTGTCCGGATTAGATGCTGAAGGGGTGGCTGCATTGGCCGCTACTGGTGAGCTTTCTGAGGCCGCCGCTGACCGCATAATTGAGAATGTGATTGGGACCCTCGCACTACCGGTTGGAGTGGCTACAAATTTCATCGTGGACGGCGAACATTATCTGGTTCCATTTGCCCTTGAGGAACCCTCTGTTGTGGCTGCTGCTAGCAACATGGCAAAACGCTGTCACGCGAAGGGCGGATTCGTCTCTAACAACACCGACCCAATCATGATTGGACAGATTCAAGTGGTCGGATGTGAGGACCCATTTGCGGCGAAGGAAGCGGTGCTTTCTGCCGTCGATGAATTGGTTTCTGCGTGTAATGAAGTAGACCCGATTTTGGTTAAATTCGGTGGCGGTTGCAAAGGGCTGGAAGCGAGAGTTTTGGATACTGAATCTGGTCCGATGGTGATTGTCCACATCCTAGTAGACTGTCGCGATGCGATGGGCGCAAATGCGGTCAATACTATGGCCGAAAGCATCGCCCCAAGGGTCGAATCGATTACTGGTGGAACTGTCATTCTCCGCATCATCTCCAACCTCGCAGTCCACAGGTTGGCCCGGGTAAGTGCCACATTCACCCCAGAGGAGATGGTCAACAGTGGCGAATCTGCTGAGGAGGGTGCCAAAGTGATTGATGGAATCATTCAGGCGTATCACTTCGCTGCCGCAGACCCATTCCGGGCTACAACCCACAACAAGGGCATCATGAACGCCATTTCGGCGATTGCAGTAGCGTGTGGGCAGGATTGGCGTGCAATCGAGTCAGGAGCGCACTCCTACGCCTCTCACGAGCGCATCTACGGCTCCTTGACCCACTGGGAGAAGGATAGCGAAGGCAACCTCGTCGGCTCGATCGAACTGCCGATGGCTGTCGGTCTGGTCGGTGGAGCAGTTCGAGTACACCCCACCGCCAAGGCGAATGTCGCAATTATGGGTGCGAGAACCGCAGATGAACTTGCGAAGGTCATCGCAGCGGCAGGGATTGCCCAAAACCTAGGTGCTCTGCGCGCATTGGCCACGGTTGGCATTCAGGCAGGACACATGAAACTCCACGCTCGCAACATGGCGGTGACCGCTGGTGCGGCTGATGATGAGGTCGACAGGGTGGTTGAATTGGCCAAAGCAAGTGGTAGAATTACTGCTACAGCCATCGAAGATGCACTCAAACAGGTTCGTGGCGAGTGAAAACCTCTCGCCAGTTGGCGATGTGAGGCGACCGAACGGATACGAGGGGTTACTCTACTTCGGCAACTTCGTTTTCTTCTTCCGCATCGGTAGCCATTTCGACTATCCCGTCTCGGCCCGAATCCTCTTCGGTTGCTTCGGTATCTTCAGTTGATTCGGCGGCCTCTTCGGTTGCTTCTGATTCCCCTTCGGTTGCTTGAGTTGATTCGGCGGCCTCTTCGCTTGCTTCGGTTGCTTGAGTTGATTCGGCGGCCTCTTCGCTTGCTTGAGTTGATTCGGCGGCCTCTTCGCTTGCTTCGGTTGCTTCGGCTCCATCCGTTGCTTCGGTTGAATCAGATTCCTCTTCGGCACCTTCGGTTTCCCCACCTGAGAGAACATCTGCAAGTTGGCTGCCGGTCAGCCCGAGCTCCCTAGCCTGGTCTTGGAACCAGACGGCGACATCTTTGGTCGCAGTGTGTGGGCAACCGAAATATTCGGAAAAGCGGCGTGTGGTGGTCAAACGGCGTGTGTTGCCGTCAAGTCGCTTGTCAATGAGGCCCAATTCTCGCAGGTCACCAACATGCTCGTAGGCGACTTGGCCCAACATTTCGACCAACCGATTTTGCTTCATTGGCTGATGGTAAGCGATGAGTGCGGCTGCTCTTAGAAGTCGCTTTGGAATCTCGGTCCGTGCAATCTTTGGAATGTGATTTGAAAGTTGAGGCTTGACCTCGAGGACCCAATAGCGATTGATTTCGGTCAACTGGATTGCGCTGCCATCTCTATCGGCGATTGACTGCTGTAAATCCAAAAGTTCCATTCTGACGGTCGACTCAGTTACCCCAAATTGTTCAGCCAATTCCCTCTGCTTCAAAGAACGCCCTGCCCCGAAAAGTGTGGCCTCCAACAGAGTTGGAAGTGAATGTGCATCGCTCATGCTGCCACCTCGGGTGCTAGTTCAGAGGTGACTGCATCGAAGTCAACCAAGTTTGGCCACTTGTCCTGCAAGAATATGTCGCCGTTAGGGTATTCGACTTGCCATATGTCGGTGTATCCGCGGTGAGTGAGAAATAGCGCGGATACGAATCCGACGATTTCACCCTCGGTTTCTGCATCTTTTATCTCGAAACCGAGGTCGATGCCCTGCGACTTCAACAGGTTGGCGACATTCTGCACCGTTACCGGTTCACCGCTAGGTGAAAGTTGTCTAATCGCCTGCCAAGTGGTGCGCATCTCCTCTTCCTGATTCTCTTGGTGTAAGCGCCCCGTGACATTTGCGATTGCATGCTTGACTTGAGCAGCATGTTTCACTCGGGAAGCCTCACGAATCTGTCTATCTTCGGCTTCCTCGTGTGCCTCTGCGAGGCAGCCCAAAAGTTCGGCGAGTGTGACTGGGCGGCCTGCATCACGCTTGATGCGCCCATCGAACAACTCTGGAAGTGCATCACTCGCCTCACCAGAAAGAATGCTCGTTGTGAAAGCGAATTCGTCATCACCATATTCAGTCTGCCAGCCAGGCATGTAGTCCCAGTCGTCTTCCTCAAACTGGTCAGCCTTTTCAGCTCTGTCTAGGAGGGTTGAGGCTTGGCCGTGGAGAACTTGCCACGCCATCCGAATTAGGCGGCCACAGGTTGGCAGGTCGATGTTTTCAGCGTCTTTCATCCTCTCGTTAAACAAATCGATGAAAGTCTCCAAATTGATATCCCAGGGGTCGAGGTCATTGCTGTTGAACATCTGCAACACAAGCGCCACACTGCGGTCAAACGGGTCGACAAGCGCCTGATGCTCAGCCTGCTCCATCTCAGCGAGTTCCTGAATGTGGTCTGCGTAGCGACTCTTGTTGAGAGCGATTTTGTCATCGTGACCAATCATCGCGGAGATTATGTCGTCACGCAATGCGAGTGCATCTAGAGTGGCCATGTGACTCACTCCACCTCGTCCTCGGATGGAACTTCGATTTCGACTTCGCCTGCTTCAGCGTCCTCTTCTGTCTCCTCGGCGTCGCGGGCGTCCAATTCGTCGCGCTGTTCCTGTTCGATGGGGAGGGCTACACTCAACTTGTCGTCCATGTCCTCCTTGAAATCCTCAGCCCGGTCGGCCAGTGAGATGAGAGAAGTGTCTTCGGTAAATTCTACCTCGGATTCGGTATCACCTTCTGCGAGTGGGAGGTCGGACTCGGCATCCAACTCAAGTTCAGCCGCCACTTCCGCTGCCACCTCAGTGAGTGGGAGGTCGGACTCGGCCAATTCGGTCTCGGCATCCAACTCAAGTTCATCTGCCTCAACCGGCTCACCAAGGTCGATTCCACCCAAACTGGTGGGTGCCTCTACCTCTTCGGGAGCGCGCGCCATATCTGCCGTCTTTGGAAGACCCTCGAGTTCTTTCTTCTTCTCCTCGGTGGCCTTTATCGCCTTGAGTTCCTCATGTGCGGCGTCGCCAACTTCGAGGGCCTGTTCGCGGTCAAAGTCAGTGATTAGTCGGCTGCAGCCGTCGCCAGCATGAGTGACGCCGATGTGGTGGTCTGCAAGTTGTAGGCTGACCTTTCGCAATGTCACCATGATGAACTGAGCCTGTTTACTGCGGAGTCGGCAAAGTGAAGCGATGTTCTCGGCGTTGAAGGTATCCAGATTTTGGTCAACCTCGTCGAAGTAGTAGAACGGTGAAGGTTCGTAATCTTGGATAGCGAAGATGAGTGCTAGTGCTGCCATAGATTTCTCGCCGCCAGAGAGTAGACCAAGTCCGCTCTTCTTACCGGGTGGTCGGGCCCACATCTCCAGACCTCCCTCAAACGGCTTTTTCGGATTTTCCATACGCAATTCGCCTGCGCCACCGGGCTGAAGGTGCTTGTAGACTCGACTGAAATTCTCATTGACTATGTTGAGAACAGTTGTGAAGCGAGCGGTTCGCTCATCCTCAAGTTGTTCTGCAAGTCCAAGAAGTTGGGACCTGCGCTCTCTAAGTTTCTTCGCATCTTCTGTTAGGTTGCCGCTGCGTTCCATCGCCTCGTCGTATTGCTCGATTGCATGCATGTTGACATCGCCGAGATTGTTGACCTTGCGCTCCAAAGTTCGTACAATCGCGTCAATATCCTTGACGGTGGGGAGTGTTTCGTCACCCTTTGGTGGTGCAATTTCAAGGCTTTGCATCTCTTCTGTTAGTTCCTCGAGTGAACGCCTCTTCTGTTCAATCTGAAGGTTGAGGTCGTCGATTCGCTTTCGGGTGGTGTCCCTTTCGCGTGACTTCTGCTCCAACCGGGCGCGCAAAGTTGCCCTATCTTCCGTCAGAGTGATTCGCTGGTCGTCCAACTCCTTGTGCTCTTCCGTGACCTGTGAGTGTGCTTCAATGACTATGTCAAGTTCTTCCTGGTAGGTCTCTATTTCACCTTCCATCTCGATGATTCTGGCTTTTGCCTTCTCGATGATTCCGACTTGCTCGCCGTACCGGCGAGCGTAGTCGGCAACTTGACTGGTGAGAAGTTGAGATTGATTTTCGCCACCTGAAAGAATACCTTCTGCGTTTAGACGGGTGCGCTCCGCCTCGTTGCGTTGCCGCTCCGAATCCCGCAATAGCGAGGAGAGGCGAGCGGGACTTGCAGCCTGTAGAGTCTCAGCAGCAATTCCTCGGTCTTCGACCGACTGTTCGTGGGACGATGCTGCCGACTCGGACTTTTCCTCCGATTTCGATTGCGCCCTTTTCGCCTGCTCGACCTTACTATTACCAGACTTCACCTTGCTTTCTGCTGCGGTGAATGCAGTCTCGGCTCTCTTTAGGTCGTCCTTCCAAGCACGAACTTGGAGAGCGTGGTCGTCATTGGAGAGGTTAGCGATTCTCTGGCGTAGGGCGTGTTCGTTACGGCGCAATTCCGCCAGCGCAGCGGTTGTAGTTTCTGAGACCAAACTCATTCGCTCGACCTCCTGCTCGGCCTTATCGACTGTTGCAGTGCCAGCAATTTTACCACCAAATTGCATTCTGCGACCCTTTGATGAGCCGCCGACCATTGCGCCACTCGCTTCGACGACTCCGCCGTTGAGAGTTACCATTCGGACCCCACCCATGTGGCGGCGAGCGATGTCCATCGCTTCGACGATCAGCGTGTCGCGGACGACATTTCGGACCGCAGCCTCAATCGATGGGTCGAAATCGAGCAGGTCGATTGCCAATCCGACAACACCTGCTTCGCGAGATACCATTACCGCCTTTCCGGCAGGCCTGCGAGATTGGAGTTTGTTTAGTGGGAGGAAAGTTGCTCGTCCTGCGTCGTTCTTGCGCAACCAAGCGATGCACTTCGCGGCAGTCTCATCGTCTCTGACAACGATGCTGTTCATCCCGCCGCCCATCGACCAAGCCAATGCTTCTTCGTGACGAGGGTCTTTTGGTGCACACAGTTCACCGACTGAACCTAGAATCCCACCTACTTCGCCCCGTTCCCTCAGAGTCATGACCGCCTTGACAGCCTGAGCCATTCCACCTCTACTGCCGCTGCGGGTCTCCAGTTCACCTCGGGCGCGGAGGAGATTCATCTCAGCGGTTCGGAGTTGTGCATCGGTCCTCTCGACATCTTCGAGTAAGCCCCTTTCCTGGCGCTGGAGTCTTGCGAGTTGTTCTGCTAATGAGGTCCGGTCGGTTTCGGGTGCCCCTTCCTCAAGGTCTTCACCCTGGAGTAGTAGGTCATCTCTGGAAAGACGGGCTTCATCCAGTGCCACCTCAAGTTCTGCAAGTTGTTCGTGAAGTAGGTCGACGCTTTGACGCGCCCCTTCTGCCTCAAGGTGGGCGGAGTTTGCGTCTAACTGAGCCTTCTCGACAGTATCTGTCGCCTTTCCGAAGGCGCGGTTCGCCTCATGAGTCGCCTTGTCGCCGGAGTCGAGAGCCGTTCGGGCCTCTTCCTCAGCGTCTGCTGCGGCTTGCAATTTCTCATCGGCTTCCCCGACTGCGGTGCGAGCCGATTCTAGTGATTCTTCGTGATTATTTAGAGCGGTTTGGGCATCATCGCGCTCGGAAGCGAGAACTTCTGACTCTGCCTCTGACTCTTTGATGTCCTTCTCAAAGTCGATGATTCGGTCCTTGCGAGTTTCGACTTCGACTTCAAGACGGCGTTGCTGGTCAGCCAACCGCTTTCCATCGTCACCGAGAACTTCGTTCAACTGTCGTTGAATATCAGCGAGTTCGTCTTCAATTGCAAGTTCCTGCTTGGCACCCAATTGAACCTCTTTACCAATCGTTTCCAACCGCTCGATGTACCCGCTTCTCTCATCGGAGACCAATTCAATCTCTTCGAATCTACTGCGGTGCCTCGCCTGCATCAAAGTCTGGCGAGAATTGTCGAGCGCTTCTTTCAGCTCCCGATACTTCATCGCCTGCCCTCGCTCCTTGGAGAGAGTTTTGAGTCGGCTCGTGATTTCATCCTCAAGAATCGCAATCTGTTCAAGATACTGTTCGACCTTATCCTGCTGCCGACCAGCCTTGCGAATCTCATCATCATACGCGGTTACACCGGCGACATCTTCGAGCACCTTGCGGCGCTGTCCAGCGGTCATGATTGCCAGTTCGGTGACATCGCCCTGAAGGACGATATTGTAGCCATCTCCACGGGCGCCCGCACCACTGAGGAGCCTGCGAATCTCGGTGGCGGTGGAAGGGCGTTCATTGAGGTAGTAGGAAGAATTGACATTCCCCTTGCGACCGAGTTTAATCGAGCGCGTGAGCCTTACTTCATCGGTGTCAACCTGTAGTCGACGAACACCCCCTTCACCCTTTGGATTGGCAAATACGAGTGTCGCTTTGCAGTGCCGGGCGGCTTTCCCGCGATTCCCACCATTGAAAATCAATTCTCCGATGTTCTTAGCCCGCAGACTTTTGGAACTACGCGTGCCTAAAACGAATTGGACTGCGTCGCCGCAGTTGGACTTTCCAGAACCGTTTGGACCTGTGATTCCGGTGAATCCTTCTTCCAGAGGTATGGTTACCTCGCCTTTGAATGATTTGAAGTTCTCTAATTCTAATGCCGTTAGATGCAAGTGTCCCATCCCCTGCTTATTGTGGCCGCAATTTGCGACCACGGAAACACCCGGGACTTTCAACCGATAATAAAGGATAGTGGCGGGTAACGCGCGAGCGCGCGGTTTGAAAGGTGCAATCTCGGCGCCGTCAAGCGTTCCATAGACACCGGCGGCCGATGCCGCCGGTGGGTTCGATTACACTCAATTTCAATCATTTCGCTCATGAGTAAGATTTCCCTTCGGAAAATCGACTCCAGCGGTTCACGCTCGATTGAACCCTACGGGCAAGTTCACTCGCAAAAGTGAGACGATGTTGTCATAGGACAATCGCAGCGCACGATATTATTTCTATGAAAACGAGAAAATCGCTTCAACAGCTCTTCGACAGGAGGTCAACTCTTAGGTGTTCAGTCATATCAAAATTAACCTCATTAGACTCTTCCTTCTGCGCCCTCTGCGGTCCTTGCGCATCTGCGAGGGACCAAGCCCGAGGGACCAAGTGCGAGGGCGTTAGGTATCCTCAGAGGATTTCGCCGGTTCCACCACATTGGTCACAGCCTTGACCGCTGCAGTAGTGACAGCGTTTGCCGATTTTCATCTCATCTTGGGACGCGCTGGTTCCGACTTGGAAAATGTCCTCATACTCGTCCAATGATAATGCAGACCTGAGGTCCCCCACGGTCATCGGCCCTGAACTTCCCCTCTTCTCGAGTGAACCCTTGAATCCCCCTGCCCCGGCAGTTTCCCAGGGCTCGGCATACCTATCCGCCTTGTTCGTGGCGCGCTTCAGCGCTTTCAGCGCCTTTCGCAGAATTCTTATTCCTACTGAGAGTAGTATAACATCGATAAGGAACGAAGGAACTGCTACTCCGATTATCGCTGACCAATCCAGCGGTTGTCCATCTGCGTTCAAGAATCCAAGGTAATCTGCGACTGCGACGAGGATGAGAGAGAGGCCCAAAAGCATTCTTAGACGGGCGAGATTGGCTGCCGTCGAGCGGCTAACGCGGAGACGACTTGACTGTCGGAGTGCCATGACTGGTGCTGCGAGAGAGCATATCAGCCCTAAACCTGCCAGTATGAGGTCTGTCAGATGATAGGTACCTAATGGCGCGGTGCAGGCACTCTCGCGAAAGACTCTGAGGTCGTCATTGATTTGCTCTTTACCACAATTTCCGGACAACAATTCAGGGAGATTC
>Ga0114999_10005367_pt1 | contig 15127 bp, 11 predicted proteins | sample ArcticOcean_MG_C_3_FD_89820 | JGI IMG/M metagenome (GOLD analysis project Ga0114999, IMG submission 89820) | Marine microbial communities from western Arctic Ocean - ArcticOcean_MG_CB8_126 | ecosystem: Environmental > Aquatic > Marine > Oceanic | place: Arctic Ocean: Canada Basin | collected...
GAAACCAACGGCATCCAAGACGTAATGACGGCCGCATTTACGGCCGTGGTGAGGATAAGTCCCCAATAGACGAAAATAGTCGCCAGTCCCGAACCAAGGAAGCCGATCCAGAAGGCCTCACGGGCGATCTGCAAGTTTGGAAGCGATCGGCGTACTAGCGCGACGGCAAGCCACAGGAGCGCGGCTGCGATCGCGAATCGTAGCATCAGAATTTCAGAGGCGGGCATGGTCGCGACCGCCAAACGACCGGCCGCGAACGAAGATGCCCACATTAATGTGGCACCGAGGATGGCGAGGTGAGGTAGGGCGACGGTCATATATAAGTTGCGCGCAAACGCAGAGCCAACGCGGTGACGCTGCCCCGACGCGGATTTGCCGAACGCGAGTTTGATAGGGAAGCAATTTTGACGATAGCTCAACTGTGTTGTGAGAAACAGCGCCACATCGGTGCTTTCGTTGCGAGGCTGCCGACGATTGGTTACAACCACCCAACTTTTTGCCGTCAGAGTGGCCCATGGCTTCCAATCAGTTTGTTTTTGTAATGCGCGGCCTAGGTAAGGTTTTTCCTGGTGGGCGCGAAATCTTGAAGGGTCTTTCACTATCCTTCCTGCCCGGTGCAAAAATTGGCGTTCTGGGCGTCAACGGATCCGGCAAATCGACGCTGCTGCGGATTATGGCGGGCGTGGACACCGAGTTTGTCGGTGATGCGGAGCCCTCCCCCGGATTACGGATCGGCTATCTTCCGCAAGAACCGGTTGTCGATGCCGACAAAAGCGTTCTTGAAATCGTCATGGAAGGGGTCGCCGAAACGAAGTCTCTGCTCGATCGTTTCGAAGCTGTGAGCGCTAGATTTGCCGAGCCGCTCGACGAAAACGAAATGAATGCGCTAATCGATGAGCAGGCGGGCATCCAAGAGCAGATAGAGGCTGCTGATGCGTGGGATCTTGACCGAACTGTCGACATGGCGATGGACGCGCTTCGCTGTCCTCCGGGAGAGGCCAAGGTCGCTAACCTGTCGGGGGGCGAGCGACGGCGCGTTGCGCTATGCCGTCTCCTCCTGCAACGCCCCGACATGTTGATTCTCGATGAGCCGACGAATCATTTGGATGCCGAATCGGTAGCTTGGCTGGAGCGGTTTCTCGACGAATATCCCGGGACGGTGGTTGCGGTTACCCATGATCGCTACTTCCTCGACAATGTCGCGGGGTGGATACTCGAGGTCGATCGCGGGCGCGGCATCCCGTATGAGTGCAACTATTCTGGATGGCTCGTGCAAAAACAGAAACGATTGCAGCAGGAGGGCAAGCAGGAAGCCGCGCGACAACGTGTGCTCGCAAGCGAACTAGAGTGGGTGCAAGCGTCGCCACGGGCGCGGCAAGCCAAGAGCAAGGCGCGCATTTCCTCGTACGAGTCGTTACTCGCGCAAGACCAGGAACGATATGTCGCGACCGGCCAGATCGTCGTCCCAGCTGGGCCAAGGCTCGGCGACACCGTATTCGAAGCGATCGAACTGAGCCGAGGTTACGACGACCGACTGCTGATCGAGGATTTGAACTTCAAGCTGCCAAGAGGTGCCATTGTCGGAATAGTCGGTGCCAATGGCGCCGGCAAGACGACGCTGTTTCGAATGTTGACTGGTGCGGAAAATCCGGATTCCGGCGAGCTCAAAGTCGGCGAGACCGTCGTTCTCGGCCACGTCGATCAAACGCGTGATGCGTTAAACGACGACAAAACCGTATGGGAAGAGATTTCCGAAGGCCTGGACGAAATAGAGCTCGGGGTTAACAAGGTGCAAAGCCGGGCCTACGTGGGCTCCTTCAATTTTCGTGGACCGGATCAACAAAAAAAGGTCGGTCAACTTTCGGGCGGTGAGCGTAACCGGGTCCACTTGGCCAAAATGCTGAAGTCTGGCGCCAATGTCTTGCTACTAGACGAGCCGACTAACGATCTCGATGTCGAGACCCTTCGGGCGTTGGAGGAGGCGTTGCTCAAGTTTGCGGGTTGCGTTCTGGTGATATCGCACTATCGCTGGTTCCTTGATCGAATCGCGACGCATATTCTCGCCTTCGAAGGTGATAGCCATGTGGAGTGGTTTGAGGGTAATTACGCCGACTACGCGGCTGACCGTCATCGCCGGATCGGCGCCGTTGCCGACCAACCACATCGTCTGAAGTACCGACCGGTGCTACGGAACTAGCGTCGAAAAATTGACCGCCGCAGGTTGAGCCCGCGCCGTCGCTACCGGCGTTCGGTTCTCTTTCGCAGTTCCGTCAGCAGGCCGGCGACTTGTCCGCCCGACCGCTGGATAACCGATGCGAATTCCGATCGTTGCGTGATCACCATACTGACGCCTTCTACGACGACGTCGATGATCTTGTAATTGCCTGCTATTGCGCGCACACGCCACTCGACTCGGGCCGCCGGTCCCTCGCGCGGCACTATCTCGGTGCCAACCAATTTATCGCCATTGCCGTCGTCGCGGGTTGCGCCAACAGTTAGCGTCTCGCCTTGGTATCGTCCCAACCGGGCCGCATAGCTGGCAACGATGTAGTCCTCGAACAATTGCTCGAATTCTCCGCGCTCCGCTGGCGTCGCGCGACGCCAGTGGCGGCCGAGAACAAAGCGGCCGATTGTACGGAGATCAAATCCGTTGACCAACAACCGACGAAACTCTGCGACTCGATCCTCCTCACTGAGGACCGGATCGCTCAGCATGCCGATAACTTCGCTGCCAAGCGTTTCTATGAAGACATTCGCTTTGTTGGTATCGGCGTGGGCGACAGGCGGCAACGACCACCACAAAAAAGCGCCGATGGCAATTAACCCCGCAAGGCTCCGTCGCACCATGCTTCTGCTCGGTTTCTAATCAGACTCTATTCGGTATCGACTGCCGCTGTTTCCTCGTCGCTGTAGTCGCTCGAGATCTGCGGTACCGGGATCAGCGGCCCAGGGGCACCATCGCGGATATCGTCGCTTCGGCTCTGGCGGTACGCGCTGCGAACCGTGGCATAGAGGTCGATAGATGTTCGTTCGATCTCGTCAATTTGATCGAAATTTCGGGAGCGGAAATCAATCGCTTTCAAAGCAACCCGGGTCGGTGGTATCCACTCCCACCGTTCGCTGTTGTCAGCGATATATGAAATTGGATCCAGGAAATAGTCGACCACTCGTCCCAGAGCGTCGCGTGGCGGCGCCGGCCCGATTAGAGGTAGTACTAGGTAGGGACCAGAAGAAACGCCCCAATATCCGAGCGTCTGGCCAAAATCCTCAGAATGGCGTTCGAGACCGAAATTTGTAGCAATGTCAAATATGCCGCCAATGCCGACGGTCGAATTGGTTATGAAACGACCTGCCGTGGTTCCCGCGCGCCGGAATTTTCCCTGAAAAATATCGTTTGCCAAGATCACTGGTGAGTCGAGGTTGCGCAGGAAATTGGTGACACCTTGGCGCGGGGTTTCGGGAATGAAGCGATAGATCAACGTTACTGGCCGCAAAATCAGTTTATCAAGAAGCTGATTGAGGCTGAACATCCAACGATTGAAGGGTTCTATTGGATCGTTGGCTTCACGATAGGCTTCCAGCGCTTCCGTATCTTCGGGGGGTGTGGCGCACGCGCCCAACGCCAACACGGCGACGATTGTCGCCGCCGATAGGGTTCGCTGAAATCCTGTGGTCAAGTCTCCCATGCGCCTTGCCAACCTGAAGTTACTCTTACCCGCGTGATCAGTTCGCAACGCTATATCGAGAAAATATTACTTTAAAAGTCAAAGTTTTGCACCAGTGAGCGAAGGCCTGTGCCCTGAAGTCGGTGCAACTTATAACAATAGCTAACAAATTTCATAGTCCACGTTCCTTACCATATCGTTTTGGGCTTGACTACGTACCACCGAACGTATGTGGCGCCTTTCCGCGACTGTGTTGCCAAAAAGTCGCTTATCTCTTTGCCCCTTGACGCGGCCACGAATAAATTATACATAAAGATATCTTGATGTATTGATGTGAGTGGCCGTATGGGAGCTTTCGTTTCCCTCAGCGCCGTTGAGTTGCTGTGACTGCGAAGGTGTCATGAAACAACTGCTTGAGGGTCTGCGCGCCGCGGGAGAGGATTCTCGGCTACGTTTGCTCACATTGTGCGCTCGCGGCGAGCTTACTGTAAGTGAGCTCACTCAAATCCTCGGTCAGAGCCAGCCGCGGGTTTCACGTCACCTGAAGTTACTTTGTGACGGCGGACTCTTGCACCGATTTCGGGAGGGCTCCTGGGTCTTTTTTCGGCTGGCAGATGTGGGTGCTAGTGCTGAGCTAGCGCGCGCTGTCGTCGCGATGGTTCCCGGTGATGACCCAACCTACTTGCGCGATAGTGAACGGCTCGAGAAAATTAAGGCAACTCGAGCTGCTGCTGCCGCCACGTACTTTCGCGAGAATGCGCTACGTTGGAATGAGATTCGTGCGCTCCATGTGCCCGAACAACGGGTCGAGCAAGTATTTGTAGACGCCGTCGCCGGCGGCCGGTACCGCGATTCCCTCGACATCGGCACCGGCACCGGTCGAATTCTGGAGATTCTGGCGCCTTACGTGGCCCGGGGGATCGGCGTAGATCTCTCCCACGAGATGCTTTCTATCGCCCGCACTAATTTGGAGCGAGCGGGGCTGCGCCATTGCTACGTGCGACTGTCGGATATGTACACCCTTCCGTTTGAGGAAGACTCGATTGATCTGATTACGATTCATCAGGTCCTACATTTTGCCAACGAGCCTGCGCGTGTGATCGGCGAGGCGGCGCGTTTGCTGCGACCGGGGGGCCGTATGATCGTCGCCGATTTTGCTCCGCACGCATTGGAGTATCTTCGCGCGGATCATGCTCACCGCCGGCTCGGCTTCACCGACGAAGAGGTCGCATCTTGGTTTCGGGCCAATGGATTGATCTGCGACGAAGCCGTCCGCTTGGAGGGTGAGCCGCTCACGGTGATGGTTTGGCATGCCAATCGCCCCGGCGTTCGACAGCTGATCGATGAACCCCTGAAGGAATCCGCTGCATGACGTCAGCAACCGCGACACTTTCGCCGGCCGACAAGAAAGCGTGGAATGATCAGGCCGCTCGATCACGCGCCGGCATCGGCGCCGATCTTCGCGTGTCGTTCGAATTTTTCCCGCCCAAAAACGCGGAGATGGAAGCCACTTTATGGCGAACGGTTGAGCGCCTCGAGCCTCTCGGGCCACAGTTCGTTTCGGTCACCTATGGCGCCGGGGGCAGCACCAGGGAGCGCACCCACGCCATTGTTAAGCGCATACTCGACGAGACGAGCCTAATGCCGGCGGCGCATCTAACTTGCGTGGGCGCAAGCCGAGCCGAGGTCGATGACGTGGCCCGGTCGTACTGGTCCTCCGGCATTAGGCATATCGTCGCGTTGCGGGGGGATCCGCCCAATGAAGATGGCTTTGTTCAACATCCGGATGGCTATCAGTTTGCTGCTGAGCTTGTCGCTGGTCTAAAGCAGGTCGGCGATTTTGAGATTAGTGTTGCCGCATACCCTGAGACTCATCCAGAGGCACGAAGCGCTTCGTCTGATCTCGACAATCTAAAGCGCAAGATCGATGCGGGTGCCACGCGCGCGATCACTCAATACTTCTTCGATACCGACGTGTTTATGACTTTTCTCGGCCGTGCCCGCGCGGCGGGTATCACGGTGCCGATTGTTCCCGGCATCCTACCAGTGACGAACTTCGGTCAGGTTGTTCGTTTCAGCAAGATGAGCGGTGCGTCGGTTCCGGGTTGGCTCGCGGATATGTTTCAGGGTCTCGACGATGATCCCGAAACGCGCAAATTGGTAGCGGCGACTGTCGCCGCCGAACAATGCCGACGCCTGCACGACATCGGTATTCGCGATTTTCATTTTTACACGCTGAACCGCGCCGATCTCTCCTACGCCATCTGCCATATTCTCGGCATCAGGGCGAATGAGCACTGGGCCGCACAAGGAGACGCACCATGACGACCGTGCGCGACCATCTTGATCGCGTTGCCGCGGAACGCATCCTCCTGCTCGATGGTGCGATGGGCACCATGATCCAGGCTTGCATGTTGGACGAAGCGGCGTTTCGAGGCGATCGCTTCAACGATCATGACCACGATCAGCGCGGCAATAATGATGTCCTCAACCTAACCCAACCCGGCGTCATTCGTGACATTCACGACAGATTTCTGGGTGCCGGCGCCGACATTATTGAGACCAATACATTCAACGCCACTGAAATCTCGCAAGCCGATTATGGTTTGAGCGACTTATCGTTCGAAATCAACAGGGCCGGCGCAGAAATCGCAAAAACCGCGACTCGCGATGCGACCGAACGCGATCCGACCAAGCCTCGATTTGTCGCGGGGTCACTCGGCCCGACCAACAAAACGGCGTCGATTTCCCCTGACGTTAGCAACCCAGCCTATCGCAATGTCAGTTTCGACGACCTGCATCATGCCTACCTGGTTGCCGCCAGGGGGCTGATAGCTGGCGGCGCTGATCTCCTCGTATTGGAGACGGTGTTCGATACGTTGAACGCCAAGGCGGCGCTTTTCGCATTTGGGGATTTGTTCGACGAACTGGGTGGCCCCTTGCCGGTTATCGTGTCGGGTACCATCACTGATTTGTCGGGGCGCACGCTGTCTGGTCAAACGGCGGAGGCGTTTTGGAACTCGGTTCAGCACGCGAGCCCTTTTACGATCGGTTTGAACTGCGCGTTCGGTGCCGAGCAGCTGCGTCCCTATGTCGCCGAACTGGCGCGGGTGGCAAATTGTTATGTAAGTGCTTACCCCAATGCCGGATTGCCGAATGAGTTCGGTGAATATGACGAGCGACCCGAGATCACCGCGGAGCATTTGGGGGAGTGGGCACGAGCCGGGCTCGTCAATGTGGTTGGCGGTTGCTGCGGCACCACGCCCGATCACATTGCTGCATTGCACGATGCGATCGAGGGCGTGGCACCACGGGAGGTCCCCACCAAACCCGCCCGCCTTCGATTGGCCGGCCTCGAACCTTTTGAGCTCGTCGCATGAACGGAAACTTCGTCAATATTGGTGAGCGCACGAATGTCGCCGGATCCGCCAAGTTCAAAAAGTTGATCATGGCAGATGATTTTGAAGCGGCGCTCGCCGTTGCCAGACAGCAGGTTGAGAACGGTGCGCAAATCATCGATATCAATATGGACGATGCTATGCTCGATGCCGAAGCATCGATGGAGAGATTTCTCAAGCTTATCGCATCGGAGCCCGATATCAGCCGCGTTCCAATGATGATCGATTCATCGAAATGGTCGGTCATCGAAACCGGTCTGAAATGCGTTCAAGGCAAGTCGATCGTTAACTCGATTAGCCTCAAAGAGGGTGAGGAAGATTTTATTCGTCAGGCCAAGTTGGTGCGTCGCTATGGCGCGGCGGTCGTGGTTATGGCGTTCGACGAACAAGGACAGGCTGATACAGCTGATCGCAAGTTTGAAATCTGCGCGCGCTGTTACAAATTACTGACCGAAACCGCTGGGTTCCCGCCGGAAGACATTATCTTTGATCCCAACATCTTTGCTGTCGCGACCGGGATCGAAGAGCATAACGATTACGCCGTCGCGTTTTTCGAGGCGACGCGCCGGATCAAGCAAGAATTGCCGAGCGTTCATATATCGGGTGGCCTCTCCAATGTGTCGTTCGCGTTCCGCGGCAACGATCGCCTACGTGAGGCGATGCACTCGGTATTCCTCTATCACGCGGTTGTGGCCGGGATGGACATGGGCATCGTGAACGCCGGTCAGCTGGCGATCTACGAGGACATTCCTCGAGACCTGCGCGACGCCGTCGAGGACGTGATTCTCAATCGTGATCCCGATGCCACGGATCGTTTGTTGGTTTTGGCCGAGAGGTATCGCGGTGGGGGGCAGGAAGTAAAAGTCGATCTCGCCTGGCGCGACACCGACGTGCAGGGCCGTTTGACGCACGCTCTGGTCAACGGGATCGCTGACTACATCATCGAAGATACCGAAGAGGCACGTCTAGCTGCCGAACGGCCGCTTTCGGTCATAGAGGGTCCGCTGATGGCGGGGATGAATGTCGTTGGCGACCTGTTCGGCGCCGGAAAAATGTTTCTGCCTCAGGTTGTGAAGAGCGCACGGGTGATGAAAAAAGCTGTCGCGCACCTAATGCCCTACATCGAAGCCGAGAAAGGCGGTGTGCAACAGACCAAGGGAAAGATCCTGATGGCCACCGTGAAAGGAGATGTCCACGATATCGGCAAGAACATCGTTGGAGTCGTGCTTCAGTGCAACAATTACGAGGTGATGGACCTGGGCGTCATGGTGCCGTGCGCGAAAATATTGGAAACGGCGCGTGCCGAAAATGTCGACATCGTCGGTCTGTCCGGACTGATTACGCCCAGCCTCGAGGAGATGTGCTACGTCGCAAAGGAAATGGAGCGGATGGAGTTTGAATTGCCGCTTCTGATCGGTGGCGCCACCACAAGTAAAGTACACACAGCGGTGAAAATTTCGCCGAACTATTCGGGACCGCTGATCTATGTTCCCGACGCGTCTCGGGCTGTGGGTGTCGCCAGCACTCTGCTTTCAAATGAAAATTGCGCGCCTTATGCCGGCAAGATCAAAGAAGAGTATCGCAATTTGCGAGACAACCATCTGCGGCAACAGGCCGAAAAGAAGCAACTGGCTCTGGCCGATGCGCGCAAGAACAAAGCGCCGATTGACTGGGCGGCGTACACGCCGACGGCGCCGAAGGAACTTGGCTTGATCGAGTTCGAAAACTACCCGCTCGAAGAACTGATTCCTCGTATCGACTGGCGGCCATTCTTTTCAGCATGGGAATTATACGGAAGATTTCCCGACATTCTCGAGGACGATAAGGTCGGCGAGGTCGCACGTAGCCTGCATAGCGACGCTCTAGCAATGCTCGATCGCATCGTCAGCGACGCCTGGACATCGCCACGGGCCGTAATTGGTTTCTGGCCGGCGAATTCGTTAGGGCACGATGATATCGAGGTATATGAGGACGCAACGCGGTCGCGAACGCTGGCCACGATCCATACGCTTCGACAGCAAATGACCCGCGAGGAACAGCGGCGCCCAAACTACGCGTTAGCTGATTTCATCGCGCCTAAAGAAAGCAGCGTCGCTGACTACATCGGTGCCTTCGTTGTAACGGCAGGCCGTGGCTTGGAGCAAAAGGCGGCCGAGTTCGAGGCCGACAACGACGATTACAGTTCGATCCTAGTTAAAGCGCTAGGTGATCGATTTGCCGAAGCGTTCGCCGAACATATGCATGAGAGAGTGCGCCGCGAGTTGTGGGGCTATCGTCCCGATGAAGAATTGAGCAATGCGGATCTGATAGCGGAGAAATACCAAGGGATACGGCCAGCCCCAGGTTATCCAGCCTGTCCCGACCATACCGAAAAACAGACTTTGTTCGAGCTTCTAGACGTACAAAACCGTGTCGATATTTCGCTAACCGAAAGTTTTGCCATGTCGCCAATGGCATCGGTCTGCGGTTTCTATTTCTCGCACCCGGAAAGTCAGTATTTTGGCTTAGGTCGTGTATCGCGTGATCAGGTGGCCGACTACGCGCGTCGTAAGGGAGTTGGAACTGGCGAAATGGAACGTTGGCTCGCCTCGAATCTCAGCTACGAACCAAGCGCCGAAGAAAGTCTCGGTACGGAAGCGGCCGACGCTGCCTAAAGGCGCCTCGCTACTCTCCAGTTCCGGTTGAAGCGAATGAGTGGCTCCATTCGATCGTTGCGGCGCGAGAGCGACGCGTTATATAACCCAGATGTTGAAATCCCCCGCCTGTAACGGTTTCGCGACGTTGTGATGAAAGCGAGTTTGTTACTGTTCGCGACTATCGGTGAACAAGGCAGAGTATAGAGTATCGAGCGATCATCTTCATCCCGAACCCTTTTTTCTCGTGGTCGTCGACCGCGACAACAGTGTGTTCAATGTTTTTGGTCCGGTGTCGGATGATGCTCCCTATGTGCGTGAGGTGAGTGCCGCGCAGCTCAGGGTCGCAACGTCGACCTGCACAACCCCGGCGAATTCGCGGCCCGGCAAGATGTTATCATTGCCGTTCAGCGGCAGCTCGGATTTATTCATAGTGAGGATCCGATCGTCGAGCCCCAGGGTCATTAACCGAGCCCACTCAAGCCGGTATCGATGGCGCGCCTAAGCCACTATCAGACGTAAGATCAGCGTGGACCCGGCTAAACTTTCGGAACTGGCTCTTACCAGGGAAGTTCGGTTCCGTCGTAGTGAAGGAACTTTCCCGAATCGGCGGGCGTTAGTCGCTCAAGGATAGAGCGCATGCCCGAAACCGTTTCTTCGGGTTAGACCGTCGCGCCGACCCCTCCCATTTCCGTTTTTACCCAGCCAGGCGAAAACGAGATCGTCGTAATCCCGCGGTCTGCGACATAGCCGGCGAGATTCTTCATCACCATGTTTGCGGCTGTTTTTGAGCTGCGGTAATGGTGGCGCCCATCGGCGTCGGCGAGAGCGAGGCTGCCCAACCGGCTCGACACGGTTGCAATGATCTTGCGTTTGCTGCGCGAGACGTGTTCGACAAACGCCTCGGCCATTCTCATCGGGCCGAACACATTGGTTGCCATCGCGTTGGCCCAGAGTTCGTAGTCGGTGTCTCCGAACGCCGGCTTGGGTCCGTTAACGCCGGCGTTATTGATGACGATATCGATGGTCTCTGGCTCAAGCCGTTCTGCCAGTGCCTTGACTTCGTCGTGTTTCGTAACGTCGAGGCGATGAACGGTCACGTAACGGCCCGACCAGCCCGCCAGCATGTTGAGGTCGCGGGAGTGCTCGGCAGCTGGATCACGGCAGCACGCAAATACCCGCCATCCAGCGTCGTAAAATTGTTTGGTAAATTCGAACCCGATACCACGGTTGTCACCGGTGACGAGAACCGAATCTATTTGCGAGCGTTCTCCTGCTTGGTTGCAAAATCGCCGAAACCCAGGCTAGTAGATGATTCGGCTCAAGGCGGGAGCTCTTCACCATTCCACTTATAAAGATTGCCGCTGTCCGCGAGCGTCAAGCCATCGATCAGGGCACGCATCCCGCGAATGCTCTCAACCGGGTCGAGCAAAATATCTTCGCTATCGCCGGGTTCGAGATCGGCACGTCCCATTTCTGTGTTGGCCCAGCCCGGGTTGATCGAAATCACGATGACGCCCATATCCTTAAGATAACCAGACATACTTTTGGCCAACATGTTGATGGCTGCTTTAGTCGTGCGGTAAACGTGTTTTTCATCGCCCCACACCAACGGTCCCCCACCCGGCGTGGACACGCTCGATAGCGTGCTGGCCATCGTAATCATTATCCGCCGGTTCGAGCGCGCAACGTGCGGCGTAAATGCCTCAGACATTTTGCACGTACTGAACAGATTACCCTCCATGGCCCTCCGCCATTTCTCGTAATCGGTCTGGCCCCACGGGTCGCGGTCGGGCAGCACGCCGGCATTGTTGTTGAGAACATCGATTGCTTCGTCTTTGAGTTCACCGGCGAGAGCATCGATGGCGGCGTGATCAGTGATATCCAACTTGTGGATGGTGATCCGACCATCCGCGTTGTTTGCGAGTTGGTTGAGTTCGTCGGCTTGGTCAGGCTTGCGGCAACACGCCAGGATGCGCCAGCCAGCCGCATCGAGTTGGCGTACCCATTCGAGCCCGAGCCCGCGATTGGCGCCGGTGATAAGCATCGAATCCATTGCTATCGCCCCCTTCCGTAACTTTTATCGGCTAACGATACGCAAAGCGTTGCGGCCTTACCAGGGAAGTGTCGTGCCGTCCCATCGAAACAGGCCGCCGCTGTCTTCGAGGGTAAGGTTTTCGGCCAATGCGCACATGCCCCGTACGCTATCGACCGGATCGACCAAGTCGTCGGACGAGTATCCCGGGTCGAGGTCGGAGATGCCCATTTCAGTGCGGGCCCATCCCGGGGTAACCGACACGACCGTTATGCCACGTTCGGATAGATAGTCGGCGAGGGTAACAACCAACATGTTCACGGCGACCTTGGTCGTACGATAAATATGCTTGCCGTCAGCGTGACTCTGGCCAGCGCCGCTACGGCTGCCGCTTGTCGACATGCTCGAAAGTCCGCTGGTCATGCACATGATAAGCTTGCGGTCGCTCCGAGCTACGTGCTCGACGAATGATTCGCAAACTTTCATGTAAGAAAACAAATTGTTGCGCATGCTCCGTGCCCACTCTTCGTAGTCGGTTTCACCGAACCAGGTTCGTGCGGGCAGCACACCAGCATTGTTCACCAATACATCAATCGGGGTCTCCGCGAGTTCAACAGCAAGTGCGTCGATCTCGTCGAATTCGTTCACGTCGAGCCGATGGGTGGTGATACGTCCGTTCGAACCTTTCGCCATATCGAGCAGCTCAGCAGAGCGCGCTGGATCTCGATAGGTGGCCAGTATCCGCCAACCTTTGGGCTCGAGTTGACGTATCCACTCCAGTCCCAGGCCGCGGTTAGCGCCAGTTATCAGGACGGATGGGATGGTTCGATCTCCTCAATCATTCCGACGCGCGTTCGTTTGCCAAAGCACCATAACCCCCACCACCGGGTGTTTCGATGATAAAGACGTCGCCGCGATTCATCTCGGTTTGGTCGGTCCCTGACAATTCGGTGACCGTGCCGTCGCAGCGCTCTACGTAGTTATGGCCGATCGCGCCCGGGAGGCCGCCATTGATACCGGGAGGCGGGACTTTCCGGTGGCTCGACAGGATCGCTGCCGTCATTGGTTCGAGAAAGCGGGTTCGGCGCGTGGTTCCGTTGCCGCCGCTGGTCGCACCGGCACCGCCTGATCCGCGTCGAATCGAAAAGGCCTCAAGCAAAACCGGAAAGCGCCACTCGAGAATTTCTGGGTCGGTGAGGCGCGAATTCGTCATGTGGGTGTGAATGGCGTCGGTGCCATCAAAACCAGGACCAGCTCCTGATCCACCGCACACAGTTTCGTAGTACTGCCAGCGGTCGTTGCCGAACGTGAAATTGTTCATTGTTCCTTGCGCTCCGGCGAGAACGCCAAGCGCCCCGTAAAGCGAATCAGTGATCGCCTGACACGTTTCGACATTGCCGGCGACCACTGCTGCAGGATAGGCCGGGCGCAACATCGACCCGGCGGGCACAATTATGTCGAGTGGCTTAAGGCAGCCCTCGTTAAGTGGAATATCTTCGTCCACAAGCGAACGAAATACATATAGGACAGCAGCTTTGGTAACGGCTAGTGGGGCATTGAAGTTGCCTGCATGCTGCGCAGACGTTCCTGAAAAATCGACCTCGGCACGCTCGGCACCATGGTCGATGCGAATCTCGACGTGGATTTCGCTACCGTCATCGAGCGGGTAGCTGCAACTACCGTTTCTAAGGACGCCGAGCACTCTGCGCACGCATGTTTCGGCGTTATCCTGCACGTGGCGCATGTAAGCGTCGACGACCTCAAGCCCATAATCGTCGATGATGCGGTGGAGTTCCTGTGCACCTTTCTCGCACGCGGCGATCTGGGCTTTTAGGTCGGCGATATTCTGAGCCGGATTGCGCGCGGGATAACGGCCTGAGGTGAAGAGGTCCAATATCTCGGGTTCGGCGAACGTACCGCGGCGCACAACCCTAAAATTGTCGATGAGAACGCCTTCTTCCTCGATCACCGAACTCCGAGGGGGCATCGAGCCTGGTGTGATCCCGCCGATATCGGCGTGGTGGCCGCGCGATCCCAAATAGAAAAGTATGGTTTGTGCGTCATCATCGAATACCGGGGTGATGACGGTGACGTCGGGAATGTGTGTGCCGCCGTTGTATGGGGCGTTTAGCGCGTAGACATCGCCCGGTAGCATCGCGCTCCCGCGCTCGCGAATGATCGTTTTGACGCTCTCGCCCATTGACCCGAGATGCACCGGCATATGCGGCGCATTGGCAATTAGCTCACCCTTGGTATTGAACAGGGCGCACGAGAAATCGAGTCGTTCCTTGATGTTAACCGAGTGTGCAGTGTTCTCCAGCACCGTGCCCATTTGTTCGGCGATTGACATGAACAGGTTGTTGAATATCTCGAGCATGATCGGGTCGACGTCGGTCGAGATGTCACGGATCACGGCACGTTCAACCACCCGCTCAAGGACCAGGTCGCCTGCCAGCGTTACGTCTGCGGCCCACTCCGGTTCGACAACGTTGGTTCCATGTGCCTCAACGATGATCGCCGGCCCCAACACTTTACTGCCCGGCACCATGCGGCTGCGATCGATGATCGTCGCCTCTTGGTGCGCGCCATGGGTGAAGATGCCGATCCGATCGACAATCGCGCTAGCCCCCGCGACGGGCGCGCGGGCCACGTCTGGGAATTGTACGTCGCCGGCCCCGCCGGTGGCCTCGATCGAAACGGTGCCGACGAGGAGGGATTTCTCGGGCGACGTAAACCCGTAACGGGTTGCGTGGGCGGTTTCGAACGCCGCCACCATTACGGAATTTGGGCCATGTTCGACGATGAGGGCGGAATCGGAACCCTCGTAACGGAGGTGCACCCGCCGCACCAAACTAGCATCACCTCTGTCAACGCCTTGACGCTCGATTTCGGAAAGGCCGGCGCTGGCCAGACCATCGAGCGCCGCTTCGACCGCGATGCAGGTGTCGTCGCCGAGCCGTACTTCGAGGGTGCGCTCGCGCATCACCGTGATATCGGCAAGGCCCATTCCAAGAGCCGACAAAACACCGGCATGCGGGTGGATCAGGATGCGCTTCATTGCCAATGCGTCAGCGACGCCGCACGCGTGTTGGCCGCCCGCGCCGCCAAAGCAGCAGAGCGTGTAGGTGGCGGTGTTGCGCCCGCGCTGGATCGAGATTTTCTTTATCGCGTTCGCCATGTTGTCGGTCGCGATCGCCAGATAGCCCTCGGCGACATCTTCCGGTTCGACAGGTTTGCCGGTGGCTTCGGTTACCTCAGCCGCCAGCGCAGTAAATTTCTCGACCACAATCTCGCGATCGATGGGTTGGTCGGCGTTGGGCCCGAAAACCCGGGGAAAATATTCGGGATTGAGTTTGCCCACCATGACGTTGCAATCGGTCACCGTGAGCGGGCCCC
>Ga0114999_10005369_pt1 | contig 15126 bp, 19 predicted proteins | sample ArcticOcean_MG_C_3_FD_89820 | JGI IMG/M metagenome (GOLD analysis project Ga0114999, IMG submission 89820) | Marine microbial communities from western Arctic Ocean - ArcticOcean_MG_CB8_126 | ecosystem: Environmental > Aquatic > Marine > Oceanic | place: Arctic Ocean: Canada Basin | collected...
GTGCTGCCTTGGGTGCTGCCTTGGGTGCTGCCTTGGGTGCTGCCTTGGGTGCTGCCTTGGGTGCTGCCTTGGGTGCTGCCTCTTCTGTGGATGGATGAAGATTTATAACATGGTCTGAATTGTTGGAAATAATATCTTGAACACCACGTCTCTCTGTGGGCTCAATATATTGCAACCCTAAATAATCAAATATGCTTTCCTCGGTAGGAAAATCACCCTCCACCTTGTCCGTTTTCTTCTTATTTACAAAATGACTCAGAGCATGCTCATTCAATGAATATCCTAATGATAATGCATGAGCGCGCATAGCAGTATTAAAATTCTTACTTCCAGTAAAATACAGGGTAGCAAAAGCATACTCATCTGGAGGACTGTATAAGAAATCCAGACGTCGTGCGGTTTTCCCAGGCAAGCGCCCAATAGTTAGACTCTTGACCTTGCCCCTAGATAAAATGCCGACAAGCAAATCTTGCTCTATTAAGGCATCTAAAAATAACTTGAATACATTCTTATCATCATGTGTAATAATCATATCAATGTCGCCCGACACGGGTTTTCCTCTGCGGAAACTACCGACAATTTCAAACTTTGCACCTTCGGGTGCAATTTCTGAGAACACCTTGTCAAATGTTTCTTTGTATTCTTCAATTTCGGCACGAGGAATCCTTTCTAAAATATCATCATAATATTCTAAGCCCAATTTTTGTGAGCTGGTTAACAATTCCGGATGTTCTTTTAATTGAGCAATGGTCGTGATCCCCTGTTCAACCAATTGTTCTGCCTTTTTCTTACCAATACCATACACATTAGTCAGAATGTTGATGGGATTAGACCGCTCTCTTTCTAGAAAGGCAATCGCCCCAGTATCCACATATTCTTGCATCTTTTTTAAAATAGAGTCACCAAATCCCGTCTTACCAATTAATTGTTTTGGATCTGTTATATCACTTGTATAAAGCATAATGGTTTCAGCAGCTTTTTTATAGGCTCGTGCCTTAAAATGGTCACCTTGTCGTGATGTAATATCATACATTTCCTCTAATAACTCTATAAATACTTCATTGTATCTTTTATCTTTAGATGCTTGTGCCATTTTATGCTCTGATTTATAACGACTAATTATTTTCAATTTTTTAACGTTTGGTGCTTTATTTTTAGTGCGCTTTTTTCGGCGCTTTATCGTTGTTTTTTTTGGTATACAATATCCATATTTTTTTAATGTCTGGGATTTCGGGTTTATTTCAGTAGCACATATATCACCCTTAACTGTTGGCATACACTTATTATACATTTCTCCTTTCTTTTTAAAAGGAAAAATACAGTCGCCTTCCTTAATATTCTTATTTTTTTCCCGTTTATTTTTGTTATTTATAAGAATTCCCCACATATATAATTACTTGTCTTTTTTAATTTTGAAATAACTATTCATGAATTCGTCAGAATAATAGGTGTCTAAATTTTTTTCGCCGGGGGTTTTGGGGACTGTGGCTATACCTTCAGGTTTTTTAAATTTAGTAAACTCTATATTGGGGTATGAGTCCATATAAATAAAATATAAAATAAATATAAGAATGACAACTAATATTCTGTCTTTAGATGAATTAAAGGACTTATTGAGCACAGTTAAATTTAACGGACCATCTATAGAAACACAATTAAAAAATCTAATTCCTAAAAATAAAACTGTAAGAAAAAGTATTAAATTAAAAAATAAACCTTCTAGAAAAATCAAAAACAAACCTCTTAAAAAAAGCATTAAGTCAAAAAATAAAGCTTTAAAAAAAAAACTTAAATCCAAAAAAAAAAGACCTAATTAGAAAAGCTTCGGTTTAATTAAAAACTTTTACAAAAAGTTTTTAATTATGCGATCTCCTGTAATTTATTGGGGGGACAAATATTTATTAATGAAATTTTTTATTAAATAATGAATATGCTAATCTTTGCTGTTAGGAGATACTATATGTATAATAGTAGCTTTAAATCCAATTTTATTTTAAAATTGAACTGAAATAAACATAAATACTTATGGTAAAAAACAATGTCATACAAACCAACACTAAGGCAAAATTCGCGTTTTGAATCACTTAAAACTGATTCTAATGCCTTTAAGCAGCAGAAATCTCGTCGCCCTAAAAACAACGACGCTTCACGCCGTAATTTTATAGGCAGACTAAAGAAATCTACTGCAGCTCCCGTATTTAATTATGCAGAAACCATGTTTCCGGAAATGGAAACAACAAGGACTCATACGACAAACACCCGACCGATTATGGATTTCACACACATTAAGGATATAAAGGATAAAAAACCTGCTAGGGAAAAGGTCCCATGTTTGGCTGAAGGATGGATACGATATGTTAAACTTAATGGTGTGTGGTATGATGAAGAATATGTATATGATAAACCCATTGAAACCTGTAAACCCTATAGACTAACGGGAGTTGCTGAAAGGTTTGAAAAAAGACGCCAGGATCTCAATGAATTATTAGGCGACTTATCACCCTATTGGAATGAAACATATGATTGTGGGCTTGACTCAGATTCTGACTCAGATTCTTAAATACATTAAATAAGTTATATTTTGCGTTGAAATATATATTAAAGTTATAATGACATCCGAGATACAGAATCCCGATTGGTCCTCAAATCTCCAACAAAAAGAAGAGGAATATACAGATTTCTATCAACACGACGTAGAAGAAATAAAAGTATTCTTTTTTTTTGTGAATAAAGAGAATGTAATTGATAAAATTACAGAAGAAATTGTTGCTTTAGAGGAAACGAACATTTTAAAAAAGGAACAAATTATTGAACTTATTCATAATAATATGCAACAATCTGGCATAAGATATAATGTAGATAGTATTTTGAAATATAACATAACATTAGCACCTTTAGAAATAACAAATTTTATAAATACAAATGATACCCCTGAATATTTAAATGTGGTTGAGTCGATAGATGACCTTTACTTTGAAAAAACAATAACTTCATTTTATGATCTCAATTCCTTAATTATTATATTTCGTGAAACACAAAAAAAAGTGAAAACCAGTAATACAAAAAAGTTATCTATTAAACATCGCGAACGCAAGACTCGGAAAAGAGTTTAAAGACAAATCAACAACTCACACCAAGTATGTCCACACTAGCACCTGCCCACACCACCACAACGAGCGACCAGACGGGAAATAATTACAGTGTGACTGACGAAATTAAAAAAATAATTACAGAACTAAGTTTTAAATTAGTGGGACGTGATGATGTTAGTAAAATTACGTCTTTATATAAAGATGCATTGTGTCAAGCTCTTTCATTAATGGACGGTCCAGATAAAGAATATGTTCTTTATCTTTATAAGTTTATCCCACATGTTCGTGACATTATTGCAGGTAGAGGTGAGTATAATTTGTGTTATGTTTTAATTGCTGAGTGGGCAGTTTTATTAAGTGAACCCCATGCTTGGTCTGGCACAATTACACAGCAATTTATTAGAAATATGGTTCATCATGCTCTTCGGTCTCTTGTCAGCTTAGAAGGGTATGACCACCCATTGGGATCTTGGAAAGATATTAAATATTTTATAAATTATTGGTGTGTGCGACGTGGCTGGGATGTTAAAACCGACTTTTTAACTATTCAACAGGACGAAATCGTTCAGTTTTTAGTGAATATGTCTGTTGAACAGCTTCATCACGAGGCAGAAGACCCCGAAGATGCAGCGCGTTCCACATTAGTTGCGCGATGGATACCAAGTGAAAGCTCAAATAAATTTGGTTGGCAGACAAAATTATTTGCAATGGCTTATTTTCCTCATTGGATAGAGACCGCTCGTCTAAAGGCAAAAACAGAAAATATTTCATTTTCGTTTTCTCAAGGTCGTGGTAAACGCGCTATGAAAAAATGTCTTATGAGTTTCCGTAAAATTAAATCGACACTTAATAAGCGTCTTAATACACCCCAAATTAACCAATGTGCCAAGACTTGGTCTCAAATTAATTTTGATAACGATGTGACAAGCATTACGCTAGCCAAACAAAAACTGGCTTTTCAAAATAAGAAGGGGAAAAATGGGGAACATCGCGAGGAAACACTAACCGACTCAGACCGTATTTTATGTGCTAATAATTATATGGAATATTTTGAGCGATGCAAGACTGGAAAATCAACAGCAAAAGGAGAACGTGTTAGTATTTACGATTTTGTGAAAGCTGCACGCGAACAAACCTCTACAATTGACATTGAAATGACTAATATGCAGTGGGAAGATAATTCGCAAAATACGAGTGCGCTGCCCGAAATGTTATCAATCATTAATGTTTCCTCCTCGATGGAAACATATAATTGTACAGCCTTATATAATGCTGTGGGTTTAGGAATTCGGATTGCAGAAAAATCCTGTTTTGGTCGCCGCGCTTTAACCTTTTCATCAGTTCCTGAATGGGTTGTATATGAGGACGAAGATTCTTTTACTGACATGGTAAACAGAACCTTATCTTCCACCACGAATGGGAACTCTAATATTGCCTCTGCTTTTAGGATGATACTGCGAATTGCTGTAGAAAACAATCTGGGTCCAGAACAGATGGTTAAAACATTGGTTATACTTTCCGACATGCAAATTGACAATAATTCCTTCGCACAGGAAGATGGACGGAATTATACCCCTGTTTTAGCAGACCAAATTGAACATGAATTTAGAAATTCGTGTTGTGAAGCAGCACCCAATGGATATGAGATGCCAGTCGTTGTATTCTGGAATTTAGAACAAACACAGATATTTCCATCCTGCACTCATAAAAAGAATGTTTATATGGTGTCAGGGTATAGTCCAACGCTTATTAATTTATTTAGTGAGTATGGGTTGTCGGCATTAGAAAACATTACACCGTATCGCGGAGTATTACAATCATTAAGTCATCCACGGTATGATAGCTTTGAACGTTGCTTTGCAGAGGGATGATTTTCCTTCCAAACCCCCAAAGGAAATATTGTGTTCCTTAAAATATAAAATATTAGTATAAATTATATGGTAAAAAAAGCATGTTGTTTTACAAAACTTTTTTCTAATCCGGTTTTCTGGGTAACCTTGGCATTATTTGTGGGTTCTTTATTGTATAATTGTGTTATAAATAAAAAATGCATGAAAGAAGGATTTGAAGCTCAACCCGATACGTTTAATAAAGACTTGGGTAGTGGCAAAAAATTAGTGTTGTTTTATGCGGATTGGTGTGGTCATTGCAAAAGGCTTCATCCAGCATGGGATAAAGCCGCCACAGAAGTAAACACGGATGGAATTCAAATGGGGAAAGTTAACTGTGGTGATAGCAGTAATCCAGCACACAGTGCTATAACAAAAAAGTATAAAGTAAGTGGTTATCCCACAATTCATTTATTAAATAATGGGAAAATAGAAGATGAATATAGTGGTGGACGCACCACTAAAGATTTTGTTAATTTTATAAAGAATTTATAAAGAACTAGATATCATCTATGATATCTTCTATGCTTAGTTTCGAAACATCACTCTCTTTTTCAAATGATACGGTTTCTGTATCATTTGACTCTGTAATAGTTTCATATGTTCTTGTATCATCATTTACAAACTCTATTTCACTCCCAATAACCTCGTTAGCCTGATTAACAACCCCTATAAGAACTAATTTTGAAAAATCGGTTCTATCATTTTCTTTCAAAAATTCTTTATCCGAGTCAGAATAAACTTCGAGAAGATCACACTTCGGTCTGCGCATTTTTTTATTAGAACCGATGCGAGGTTTTTCCCAATCATATAAACCAATCAAAATCCACACACCAGGAACAATAAGATTATCTCGTTTGCCACGACCACGAAATTTATTTCTAATAACACATAATAATTCGCGACCATCATAGGTTGTAACATTACAAAATCCACCCCCTGCCATTTTTTCAACTGCGGCATATATTTCTCCTTCTGCTCTTGCGAGACGTGTAGTTTTAGCACGACTAGAAAACGCGCCTTTGCCAGAGCGCTTGCTTGCTTGCTTTTTTGCACGATTACCTCCTGCGTTCTTTACCATCTTTAGTGTTTCTCTATTATATTTTGATTCTTATTATTCAATTTTAAAATAAAATTGTAATTATATAGATGGTAATGAGAAAATTAACAAGATCAAGAAAGCCTATAAAATCCAGGAGGTTAAGGAAAAGAAAATCTAGGAAAAGAAAATCTAGGCGTTCAAAAATACGTCGTGGAGGAAGCAGATTACCACCGCCTGGATGCACCCCACTTGACGTATCTTGGCATAATTGGGGGAAACCAGTAACTCTTTGTCAATAAAATAAATTAAAATATCTTTTTATTTTATAGATGAGTCCAAAAATACCAACAACATGGATTGATATCGTTCAAACACACATTAAGGCCGGTGGTCCAGGCACTTCGTTAAAAGATGCTTTCCCAACAGCAAAAGTAGAATGGGCACAGATCAAATCGGGATCCCACCCAACAAAAGAGGTTGGCAAGTCTGCACCCAGAAAATCTAAAAAATCTAAAAAATCTAAAAAATCTAAAAAATCTAAAAAATCTAAAAAACAAAGCGGCGGCAAAAGTTTAGCAAATATTAAAAAAACGGCAACAGCCGAGGGGGCATCACAACAAAGCTCGGGGATGGAATCATCCAATAAAGTTATAGATGATGCTAATGCGGCAATCAGCAGTGGGGATGTTGCTGGCACTTCAGGAGAAAATATGGGTTATTTTCCCTCAGGAAGCTCGGTCGGTTCCACTACAGGCAATGTAAGCGGTGTTATACATGCAGATAATGTTGCTTCTACTAATCTAACAAATATGACTGCAACTAAAGATTTGGGGTTTGCAGAATATCCACAGGCTGGTGGGGCAGCTATTTTAGATAAATTAAGCGAACAAATAGGAAATGCAAAAAAAGGTTTAGAAAATTTGAATGCTAAATTTGAAAGCAAGAAAGCCCAGCTGAAAACACAAGCAGAGAAGGTTAAACGTCGCGTATCTGATGTTAAGAAAACTGCAAGTGGCGCAAAATCATGTGTAGATACACATATTGATAAACTTAAGGAAGAAGAGGAAGATTCTGACGAAGATTCTGCGTCACATTCTGTGAAACCTTCTGCGTCACATTCTGTGAAACCTTCTGCGTCACATTCTGTGAAACCTGTTGTTAAAAAAGTACACTCTCATGTCGAAATAGACCCCGAATTATTACATAATATGGGAGCGCCTTATAAAAATAAACCAAAGGTTGTTGAAAGGGAAAGTATTGTTGAACGTATTGAAGTACCTGGTAAAAAACCTTTTTGGTTGACGGTTAAGGAAAAAATTACCCAAACAAGAAAACGCCCTGATGTTGGTGGTAAAAAAAACAAGTTACGGAAAAGTAAAAAATCTAATAAGAAAAAGACGAAGCGTGGTGGGAGCAAGCGTGGTAGGAGCAAGCGTGGTAGGAGCAAGCGTGGTAGGAGCAAGCGTAGAAACTAAGTATTATAATCAAACTGTTTAATTAAAGAAAAAAAGGATGAACTGTCTTCTTCTAAAAAAAAGATTTGCCTAAAACTATCTTGGGTTTCGTGGATAGTCTTACGCTTATTGGGGTCAAAACTAATATTGTATAACAATAGTTGAGAGAATGCAATAATTATTTTGCTGTCATTAAAACCTTTTGAAAAAATTAAGCCTAATATTTTTATATAAAGCGCACTTAATGCATAATTATCCCATGTTTTTGAAAACCGCAGTATTTCAGTTATTATTGTATCATTAGACAACCCGACATATTGTTTAAAAAAACTAACTGCTGCATTTTTATAGTCATCTTTAAATTTGTCACTGAATATTTGAAATATTTCATTATCATTCATATATTTATCTATTATATCCACTATTTCTGATATGATAATTTGTGAGTTTGATTGATGTAATATATAACTTATTATGTGAACCTCTATTGGCCATATAGAATAGCTCGGTGCATGTGTATAAAATTTCTTTTGTAGATTGGGTCCATTGAGTTCATTCATATGAATTGATATTCCAAAGTCAATTATTACTGGTAGGCGGGTGTCCTTATTATATAATATATTTTGACTTTTAAGATCAAAATGAACAATATTATTTTCTATTAAGAGGACTAAAGAATTCAATAAATATTGGTAGGTTTCTATCAGATTAAACAATATCTCTCGTTTGCTTGATAATTTTGTTATAAATTCAAAAAATTCGCTGCCTCTTATATACGGCAACTCCATCAAAATATAATTTAAATCGTTAGGAGACTTAATAACCTCACATTTTTTTAGTATTATATTGTCTATTTTGTTTAATCCTATTTCACAACTTTTTGTTATAGGTGTAAAATAAGACGCAAAATTGGTAATGTCGCTTAATGTTCTTCCAATCTCTATCTCATTTTGAGCCGCACTATCGTTTTTTTGCAATTTAGTAACCACTTTTTTATTTGTGCTAGTATGTCCTTGGCAATTTATTCCTGGATAATAGACACATCCATACCCTCCCTGACTTAATATTTTACTCATATAATTAAAAAAGATTTTTAATTATATTGCTGTCCGTGTTTCTCTAATAATTTTTTGTAAAAATAAAATATCTGTTTTTATATGTCTTCTTAATCTTACAGTTCATCTCACGCCCATCAATATCATTTTCCTTACAAATATTGTTAATCTCACCTTTTAACAGCACAACCTGTTCTTGACAAAAAGTCGCATATCCTGATGCGGGCGAATAATCTTCCATCTGGGAATTTTTTGCAATATGTTGGTCCATTGCTTCTAAAAGTTCCCCAGACACAGTAATGTATTGGCGCCTATTTTTCGGTTCCTTTTTTTCAGCAGACTTTTTCCTAAAATAATACCTTCCAGCCTTATACATCTTATCATTAACGTCACCCTGATAATTAAGCTCGCCAAGACGGTCTTCTTCCCGTTTAATAATTTCGCGGTTGTCTTCTGACCAGACCACCCATGCCTCCTTGTATGTTTTACGGTCATCGTATTGGTGAAGTTTTGAAAATGATTCGACCATTGTCATAATTTCAGGGGAAAATTTAAAACGATAGACCATGGTTACTGGTGGGTTTGGAGAACTCTCTTGAGACATTTGTTGCTGTATATTTGTTGCCGTTAAAGTTTTCAATTTTTAGATATAATACGAAATAATATGGTATGATATATCATGTATGCTTTATATAAACTTCCATTTTTTGATAATAGAAATAAATGTTACAGAAATATAATTAAAATTAGCAGCATGCCCAACGGAGCCCTTAAAAAACGTGTGCGTCGTGTTAATTTACCAAAATTATCTCCATTTAAAAATAATTGTTGTGATTTCCAAAATGAATCGTGTGTTTTAGCAATTACAAATAAGAACGGGGAACTAATGAATGTCGATGAAATACCCCAATTGTTTGAATTTCTTGTTCTTAATAATTATAAAATAGATACTAGCATCACAAAAATGATGAATCAGTCACAGGTGAAATTTACTGATCCATTTATTTGTTTCATCAGCTGTATTTAACTATTCTTGCTTTTAAAGGTCGCAAAATTTATATCATAAAATTCGTTATCTAAAACAACCTCCTTGTCCTCAGACTTATGCTCTTCTACCTTGCCCTTAAACGTAAAACGAGTTCCATAGTAAGCTATATTTTTTTTTGAACAAACCTTTAACTTCGCAAATACATCATCCATCTTTGACTCTTTGCGTTTCGGGCTTTCTATTTTTTTATGTTTTTCTTTAAAAAGCTTTTTGCAATCATATTTTAATACATAAGCTCTAGCCGCACTTTCTAAATAATCATATGGACATGTGGACTTCCCTGGATTTCCCGTAAAATAATACCAAAAACATTCATTCTCATGATTATAAAGCAACAATAACTTTCCTTTTGGGGTTTTCTCTAAAATAGTGCAATTAGATAACGATGCAAGAAAATCATCATCTAATTCTCTCTCCTCTAAAATATCATATTCCTCCTTATATTCATGATCGTAATGATCGCTTGCCTTTTCTTCTATATGGTATCGAGCAATCCCTAAATCACGATCATAAAATAAGGATACAAAATAGAAGCTAACGGCCGCCCCGTATAATAATACATATATTGTTGTAGAGAATTCTAAAAAATTAATTAGTATGCTCATTAGTATAATATATATAAAATTTTTTATATGTTTTCCGTAATACGTTTTTCCCATAATAAATCTATTTCTTTGTCAAGATTTTTTAGTTTTATTCTTAAAAATCTATTGTTATTTGGGTGTAAACAAACCAAAAACATATCCTTTATTTTTTTATTATAATTTTTCTCCAAAATTCTTTTATACATATTTAATTGTAAACTATAATGCCAATAATTTGCATTTGGCAAATAATCCATATCTGGTAATAATGCCCATTCATCAAACCCATTTGTCTTCCTTAATTCTTTTACACGCTTCCAATCATAAATGGATAAAGAACCATCCTCGTTTTCAAATAACATATCTATTGACCCTGCAAATTTTGCTTCTTTGTCATAGATCATCCATTCTGTGCGATAGGGCTTTAGCTCAGAATATCTTTTTGTAAACTCTATGAAATAACTATATTCTATTGAATCATTTACTTTCGGACAATTATTATAATAACACTCAATACACTCATGCAAATGGGTTCCTGCTGCTGATGCATTTTTACCATTATCACTCCAACTTTTTTTAATTTCTTCTCCTGTCATATTCCCATACTTCTTTGTGCGATTTCTTGAATTCATCGTGTTAGCCAATGCTGCGTCTGCATTAAATTTCGGAAACCAACTATGAATATATTGAGTCACTGACTGAAAACCCGAATCACCGTCTATTGTATAGATATGTGGTCCCTCGTCAAATGTTATACTCTCATCCCTGCTGTGAACATTTTTCTTTGCAAGATAATCCATTCATATATATTAAATGATTATCTTTACTTGATTTATTATATTATTTAATTTCTCAAGGGTATATAATGAAAAAAACGGAAAACTATCTGAAATATGTTTTATTTGCTATAATTCCTATACTGTTTATTATGCCTTATGGTAAATTTAGATGCACTCATAAAAAATTTAAAGATCCATTAGAAACCTCCCTCTTCTGGGGCTTAGATGGGTGGTCCGCTACTCATTTTTTCTGGTATATGATTGTCGGCTATGTATACCCAGAAACATTTATTATTTCAACTATTATCGGTATTTGCTGGGAACTATTTGAACATTATTATGGTACAGAACGACCGGGTTGGTTGGGCGGCTATGGAGATTGTGACAATCTTGCAACGGATAAGGCAGGTGGCAATTGGTGGTATGGAAAATGGTCCGATGTTGGTTGTAATATATCTGGATTTTTAATTGGACAATACATGAAGACAAATAAAATATATTTAAAATAAAGAAAATGCCTAGATAACCAAGAGTTTAAAAATAATTTAGCATGTATTTATAATATTACCCAATTATATGTTATATTATATAGATATCGCTTTTACAGGGATTTCTAATTTTGAATTTATGAAAAATTATATAAAAAACATTGCAAAAAAATACAATTACTCACATTATTATATTTCACATGATATACGACAAGGTCGCGGGAACTCAGATGTTAAATGTGTTATGACTGTTCAGTTTTCAGATAATAATGTGGCAAACATAACAAAATTTTTAAAAACAATAATGATGATCCACAACGTTTATATTGAATCCATTTATAATAATATATGATTCCTATCAAGGATTTATTGATTTTATGGAAAAATAACGTAAATAGTGCTTTTATATTATTGTAATGAAAATTTTTAGACAAATGGAAATATATAAAGAATCAAATCTACCAGATAAAGGATGGATACAAGGGTGCTTTATTTGTTATACACCCACTGCCTATATTAGGGAGGAGGGAACATTTGAAAATAATGATTTTACTACTGAGTATTCTGTTTTTTTATGTCACGACTGCCATAAGCTGATAAAATATTCAGTTGACATTAAAAATGAATATGACAATAGTATTGATATTTATATTAAGAAACACGGGATTTAGGGTTTTACACACCCGTGGAACCAAAACCTCCAGCACCACGCTCTGTGTGTCCGAGTTCTTCAAGACTGTTCACCAAGACAGGAAATATTGGATGTTTAAGATCTGGTCCACAAATCTGTAACAAACGTGTATAAGCTGGTGGGTGGAACGAAGGTAATGCCGAACCTCGGTGGTCAAATGCCCCAATTAATCCACCACGGTAGCCCGAATCAATAATTCCTGCGCTATTTGCTAGCCGCCATGGTGTCTTTGTACCCAAAGACGAGCGTGGATGAATATAATAGGCTGTGGGAAAATAACACGAATCGTTGTGTTCATCAACATATACATGATCCATAGAAGCATGAACCTTATGGTTAATCGTCATAGCATATGCTGTGTTGGAAATAGCATCGGACTCGGGGGGAACAAACAGATCAAATCCTGCGTCAAAATGCACTGGAACATGATGTTTGACCCATGACTGTTGGGCTGTGTGAATTAGTTGCTGACGCTTTGAAACCGCATCTCTGTATTTTTCCAGAAGAATGGGGTCTTGAGAATTAACATAAATCTTTAACAAATAATATGGGAACTCATAGCGGGGTTGGAGAGGGGTGTGTGGTGAAGACATAATGATTTAAATTGTTGTTTAATATTTTAAATCAATTTTCAAGGGTTATATTGTGTGAAATATAATTCTTATAATAATCCAAATATTAATTACCACTGCCCAGGCTATGAAAATACGATGAGCTAACTCTTGTGTTAATGGGACATCTATTTTTTTTAATAATGTAAATGGTGCTGTCCAAGGTCCATACCAGTCTTTTGTTTGCCACAATTCTCTTTCTATTTTTGTACAAATACACCCATTATAATATAAATGTAAACCACATATTATTAACCAAATTATTATTGATATAAAAAATAACCAAGTAAAATCAAATATAAATAACCCTAATAAGAAAAACCCTACTACTATCCAATGAATTATTAAAACAAAAAAACCATTTTCGCTATGATTGGGATTTATTTTATACAATTTATTTTTAACGATATTTACTACATATTTAGTATTTTTTTTCCTACTCTCTAAATCAAACATAATTTAAATAAATATTAAATTATGTTTATTATACCTCTATTTTGTTATGTATCTATTTCACACACCTGGGTTTTGTTCATCTGGCATTTCATCCAATTGCAGGGCAACATTCCACCATCAATTGCTTCTTCGGGTGTTAAGAAATTTGTATCACAGCCCGTTCGTATAAGCGTCATGGGAAATGCGGACTTGCAAGGTGGTGTTGGCAAACAATTCTTCTTTTGCAAAAACCCACGCTGATATTCACTTGACGATACGGGAAGCACGTTTAATTTTTTAGAATAAGCCTCGCGGACATATTTTTTGCCACCAATATGATAAGAAGCAGCCCCACATTTCCTATCACCACAATCCTTAATGCCGCTGTTTATTTTGTTTACAACGCATATAGAGTTTGCGGCAACAAGTTTTCTAATATATTCGTCTTGTGCATAATTAAGAGGCATAGAATTTTGTGGTTTGACAGTAGTTCTAGGCCATTGACTTTTTATCCATTTGTATTTTGAATCAATCATTCCTGCGTTATTTTTTGTAGAAAGCTTAACTATGGTCGGATCATTTGTGCAACAAGACCCCGAATTACTGATGACACGAGTATAGGTCCCACAGCATCCTCCATTTCCCATGGGTTCAGAGCCCCTAAAACGGGTGCGGGTCACTGATTTGCCTAAGTTAGCGGTTTTCAATATGCCGCCAATGTTGCGTCGTGTTCCGTTTAATGCAAACCCACCATCTGGACGACCGGATATAGGTGCCTGAAATCTTCTAGATTTACGTTTTAAAACATGTATCGACATTATAAAGTATTATGAGAAATTAAATAGAGAGAAATATTCTATCATTTGGGTCTTCTTTTAAACATCTCTCCAAAAAAAAATATAGTTTTGAGGGTAACAGAGTTTCTAAATTAACACGTAAACAATATAATATAATACTGGCTAAACTATAATAAACTGTTTTATGAGAAGCCGTGGCGGGCAATTCCTTAATTTTTCCTAGCTCTGGTGCCGAATAATTTGATAAAATAAAAGGATGGTTTATTTCTAACTGTTTTTTAGAAGTTAAGGAATATATCTCTTGGCTTAAAAATAAAAAATAATGGTCATCTATTACTATAATATCTTCTAAATTAAAATTAAGGAATCCTCTATTATTTCTCTCCATAAAAAGAATTTGTTCCCCTAAATCATATACCATCTTCATACAAAACTCATTATTTATGTTCTTTGTATGGGCTAAATATTGTGGCAGTGTTAATATGGAGCTTGCTTGGAAATGGATCTCTTTATCCTTAATAATTTCACCTTGAAAATGACCTGTGGAGAGAAATTCGGCAAAAAAGGGCTCATTTGTAATAGAATATGTATTATTTGATTGTTTTTTTACAGTAATATTTCCAACACTATGAATAACTGTCATATGAATAAATAGAACAAAAAAATTATAAAATATAGACACGAACATTAAAATGGGTTAACAAACTTTGGGGTTGCGGTTAAATATTTTTTTTTTCTTGGATGTTAAATTAATGGAAATTTGTTATTGCTGCTGCAATAGGTGTAATAATGGTATGCTATGGTGTAGAGTGCCCTATATTTCATTAAACAAATCAATTAGATTCTGTTTTTTGATGACATATATGATAAATGGAAGTGTCTGGTTTAGATTACCAAGATTACTAAGATATGTATTACCACACTATATTACGTACCCAAATGATTACGATATATGAAAAAAAATAACCTTTTCTAAAAATTTTTTAATTTGAAAATCCTCTAGTAAAGGATAATTATTGACCATCAGTCAGATCATCTGTCGTAATCGGCGGATATTGTCCCCAGCCTTGGGCTTCGAGATTGACAACAACTGTACTGGGTGGTGCGTCCCAGCCTGTGGCTTCTGTGGTAACCGTATTGTGGAGAGCAGGAATTAAATCA
>Ga0114999_10005371_pt1 | contig 15125 bp, 19 predicted proteins | sample ArcticOcean_MG_C_3_FD_89820 | JGI IMG/M metagenome (GOLD analysis project Ga0114999, IMG submission 89820) | Marine microbial communities from western Arctic Ocean - ArcticOcean_MG_CB8_126 | ecosystem: Environmental > Aquatic > Marine > Oceanic | place: Arctic Ocean: Canada Basin | collected...
GCCTTTGACATACATCTTTGTAGCTTCTTTTTCATTGAAACCTCTACTTTTCAGATAGAATATCTTTTCTCTGTCAGTTCTTCCTATTGTTGCTCCATGACTACACTTTACATCACTATTATCTATTTCCAAGTCAGGAATGGCGTCAGCAGTGGCATCAGGGCTTAACAATAAAGTATCTTCCTTTTGATACCCGTTTGAACCTGTTGCATTTCTTTGAATCTTTACTAAACCATGATAGATGCATTTAGAAGAATTAGTTAATGCTCCTTTAGTGAAGATGTCAGAATTTGTGTTTGGAGAGTTATGTATTGAGTTTACCATAAGGTCAAACTGTTGATCCTCATTTCCAAAGAAGAGTCCATGATTGTTTGTTTCTGAACCTTGTCCATCTAGGTTTGTTGTTATGTTTGAAAGAGTAGTTTTACTCCCAAAGCAACAGTCAAGCCAGTTCACCACCGAATCATTATTTGTTGAAGTTTTTTTCTTTACAAAATTGAATGTTTTTTTGTTAAGTCTCTGTAAATTTCCATAATCTACTTTAGAATTTTGCCCAACATAAATCTCTACTATTTTACTAACATAGGCTTCTTCTTCATTTTCTGACTTGATGTCTTCTACTAATGTTAGAGATGAATTTTCTTCTACAAAGATTATCAGATGGTCAAAAAGGACCTTTGAGTTTACTTTAGTTAGAATTTCTATTGTTTCTTTAGCTTCAGTATTTTTAGGTACATGGATAAAAAGTAAATTATCTAGAAATGCTTGATGAAATGAAGTGAATTTTTCATCTGGTTTTATTAAATTCATTAGTTTATCTTTTAATAAATCGTTTTCTAGGGCTTCTTTAAAGTTTAAGATTTTTACTTCAGAATTATTATTCTTTATTTCTCTAATTGGTTCCTTGAATCCTTCTAGTTCTAGGTCTTCAAGCTTTAAGTCCACTTTTAAGTTAATATTTAGTCCATAAACAAAGCTTGGCATGGGCTTTTCTTTAAACGTTGAAAGAGCTTCAAGTCTTTTATTCAGTAACCATGAAGGTTCGTTTCTTACTTGAGAATTTTGCCTGATATAATCTTCAGGAGAAAGAGTAACTTTTGATTCCATTGGTTTATACTTAACCTAGAGATCCTTCCATCTCTAGTTCTATAAGTCTATTTAATTCAACTGCATACTCTAAGGGTAGAGCCTTTACAATTGGTTCAATGAAACCAGAGACTATCATTTGTGAGGCTTCTTCTTGGCTTAGACCCCTACGCATCGAGTAAAAGATTTGTGCATCGCTGATTCTCCCAACAGTGGCTTCGTGACCCAAGTCAACATCGTTTTCTCTAACATCCATGAATGGGAAAGTGTTGCTCTTTGAGATGTTATCCATCATCAAGGCATCACATTCAACATGGCTTTTGCAGTTCTTAGCTCCTTTTTTAATTTGTATCAATCCTCTGTAACTTGTTATTCCACCCTCTTTACTGATGCTTTTTGATCTTACTGTGCTTTTTGTGTTTGAAGCCAGGTGATGCACTTTTGTACCCGTATCTTGATCTTGATCTTTTCCTGCGAAAGCAATTCCTAGAAAATCTGAAGTTGCTCCTTCACCTATAAGAATTGAAGTTGGATAAAGCATGGTTACTTTACTTCCCATGTTTCCATTAACCCATTCAATTACTCCGTCTTTATGGACCATCGCTCTTTTAGTGTTAAGATTGTAAGTATTTCTTGACCAATTTTCTATGCTTGAGTATCTTGCCCTTGCTCCAGGAAGTACATGAATTTCAACACAACCCGCGTGTAGAGAGTTTTCTGTATATTGTGGAGCTGAACAACCTTCAATGTAATGAACTTCTGAACCTTCATCTACAATTATTAGTGTGTGTTCAAATTGTCCGCCTTTTTTTGCATTCATTCTGAAATATGCTTGTAATGGTTCATTAACTTTTACTCCCTTTGGAATATATATGAACGTTCCTCCAGACCAAACGGCTGCGTGAAGTGCTGAGAATTTATGTAATCCAATTGGCACACAATTAGTCATAAAGTATTTTTTAACTAAATCTGGATATTGTTTTAAGGCCTCATCCATATCTAAGAATACCACTCCTTTTTCTTCAAGTTCTTTTTTTAGACTGTGATAAACAATTTCAGATTCATATTGGGCTCCTACTCCTCCCAAAGCTTCTCTTTCTGCTTGAGGGATTCCAAGTTTTTCATATGTTTTTTTAATGTCTTCAGGGACTTCTTCCCATGAATGGGCATTTTTCTTAGCATTTGGTTTCATGTAGTAGATTATTTCTGAAAGATCTAAATCTGAAATATCTGGTCCCCAGGCCGGAGTTGGTTTTTCATTGAATATTTTTAATCCTAGAAGTCTTTTTTGCAACATCCATTCAGGCTCTCCCTTATCCCTAGAAATCTCCCTTACTATCTCTTCATTAATTCCGGGTTTAGCCTTGTAAGAAAGATTTTCACTATTGTGATGATCATAGGTTTCTCTACTAATATCTATTGCTTCTTCTTGAGAATTCATTGTAACTTCAGGTTGTATAATATTTAAGCTAGACATCTTAACAATTGTTAAGTCTGAATACTTTTAAAGGTTTTGGAGGAATAGTTTTATTAATAAGGACTTGGTTGTAGGAAGAGAATGGTGTCAGAAGAAGATAAACAATCAGCAAAAGAAAAGGCAGTTTTATTGGCATTGAATAAGGATATGGCTTTAATTAGAAGGGAACTTGAAATTCATGGTATGAAAAAAGATGGCTCAACGGTTTTTATCTCTAAAAGTACAGATTATGATTCATTATGGCAGGATTCTCTTGAAGCGCTGAGTGATTAATTATTAATTAAATTATTAATCATACTTCTCAAAGAACACATTTTCTTTAGGAACCTGTTTTTCTTCGGTTAATAAATCTCTAACTGCAAATACCATTTCTTTTAGTCCACAGATGTAATAATGAGTATTGGGTAAGATATTTTCTTTTAAGACGTCTTGGACGTAAGCCTTATTTCCTTCTTCAGGTCTACTTATTGCTTTCTTGTATGTGAAATTAGGATACTTCTTTTCTAGATCTTTAAATTCATTATCGTATAAAGAATTCTTTTCATACCTGTATCCTGCGATCAGAGTTATTGGGTTTTGAGAATCATTTTCTAGTAAATGATGAATTGCAGATCTAAAAGGAGTTATTCCTGTTCCAGTTGCAATAAAAGTTAAGGGTTTGTCTATTGATTCATCTTGAACATAGAAATGTCCCATTGGCCCCAAGGCATTTATTTCGTCTCCCACTTTCATTTCATTTAGAATTGGAGTGATAAGGCCTTCTGGGAGGATTTTTATACATAAGTCTATCTTGTCTTTTCCTGGTTTTGAGGCAATTGAATAAGGTCTTCTTATTTGTCCTGCGCCCTTAGGTATGATTAAAGAAATAAACTGTCCTGGATGAAAGTCGAATCCTTCAGGGATACTCAAGACGAAATGTTTTACATCATCCACTAGGTTTTCGATTTCCAATATTCTTGTTTTGAATGTGTGGATTTTCTTTCTTTCCATTTAACAATATTTTTAGGAATCCTTAAAAACTTAACGAACTTTAACTATCTATGAAAACTATGCCTCAAGAAATAGAAGTTTGGTATTTGATTCCTGCCTTGAGAAAAGAGATCACTAAATTCATAATTAAGAATTTTGGAAAAAGTCAGAAGGATGTGTCTGTTATTTTAGGTATAAGTGAAGGAGCTGTTTCTCAATATTTAAACTCTAAGAGAGGAAGCGAACTAAAATTCTCTAAAGATGAATTAGAAGAGATTGGCAAAGCAGCTAATAAGATTATTGAAGAAGGAGAAGTCGATCAAAATTTCTATAATTTATGTGTTAAGTTAAGGGGATGTCAGAGTTTGTGTGCCCTTCATAAGAAACAAGATAAGGATTTACCAAAGAATTGTGATCTGTGCTGTTGATTTAATTTAATTAATTTTATTGATTTGGAGTAATTATCTCTGAACAATAATCTTCCGCATTAAACTTTTGACCACTTTTTACCATTTCAAAGAATTTTGGAAAATTTATCCAAGCTTTTTTATTTAGAGATTTCTTCATCAGAAGAATTGCCCTTGAAGGTTCATGTTGTCTTATATATTCATATTCTGGGAGTTCATTTAATAATTCAGCCATGAATTCTTGCATTTTATCCATTCTTGGCATGTTTTCAACATTGTAAATTGTTTGACTTGCTCCAACCCAAACATAAGATTTTAATTCTATGAAGTCCGCATCCCCTCTTCTAACCAATTCTGCATATCCTTTAGGGTCACACATATTTTCCTTTTCTATCATAGTTAATCTTATACAAGTTCTGTAATCCCTAGTTTTTAGAAGATCTAAACTTTCCATTGCCCTTTCCCAATAATCATCAAACAAAGGTTGATCTATTCTTTTCATTAATTCTTTGTTTGGAGCATCAATACTCAGATAGAGTTGAGTTGCCTTTTCTATTTTTTTCATTTGTTCTGGATATTGGGCATTTGTTACAAGGAATGTAGAGATTTTTCTTTTATGAAATGCCTTTAGGATCTCATTTATTAGTGGATAGGTTATTGGTTCTCCAGTAAGTGAAAGGGCCACATGCCTTATTTCTTCTTTTTCTTCTAGAGCTTTTTTGTTGGCCGTCTTATGTCCATTAAACCCTTCTAGAAGTTTCAAGTGTTCATCAAGAGCGTGTTCAATTATGTGTTGAGGAGAATCAATTGGACCATACCATTCTTTTGAAACTGGTGCCTTTGCTCCTCTCCAACAAAATTTACATCTTGAAGCACAAAACATGGAAGTTGTCATTTGTAGGCATTGATGAGATCTTATTCCATAGAAAATGAACTTGTAACATCCTCCTTCTCCTCTGATCATTTTCTTTGTCCATTCACATATTTTTACTGCTGAATGGCCTCCGACTAATCTATAACCTTGTTTAGTTAGGGAAGCTTGAGATTTTTCTGAAAGTTGAGATTTCTTTGGTTGGATAATGTTAAGGTTTGTCATCTTTTTGATTAATTAAGGGAGTTTAATAAGGTTTTTACTTTTCTAGATCTTCTAGAGCCTTTATTGGGTCATTAGCCTCTCTTAAGTTAATCATTGGTTGAGGGATATTTACAATGTCATCCTGACCGATTCTTGGACAAGCAGTATTTATCCAACAATCTATGAAAGGATAATTTTCTAGTTGATTAAGATTAATTGTATCATCTATAAAGATGTAAGCCTTTTTGCCTTCTTTTTCTAATTTTTCTTTTAAGTTCTTTGCCGCATTAAGATATTGTTGTCCAGGTTTTACTGTTACAAGAATTCCAAGAGTTTGAGCACTTACAAACATTCTTAGATTTCTTTTAGTTCTTATTAATTGATCCTTTATGTTTCCTTGGTCTATTTCTTCTATTTTGTTTTCAATTGGGTTTAAGATCAATACTGGCTTTGGCTTTTCTTTATTGATTTGAGCTAGTAAGAGTGCTTTGGGATGAAACATTCCGTCCCCTATGTAGAGAATTAGGTCTGAAGTTTCAATTATTGGATCTTCAAAAGAATCTTCATATGAATCACAACCTAGAATCTGAAGGGGGGCATTTGTTCTCTTTGCCTTAGTTGTATTTATTTTAATTCCTAAGTTTTCTATTTCTTTTTTTAGATTATCCAGTTCAGTAAATTGAACAGAAGCAAACAACGCAATGGATTTCACATTATTTTCTTCTAGATAGTTCTTTAGCTCTTGAGTAAATTTGATTTCTCCTTCCCATTGTGCTGGAATCAATAATAATTCTACCATTGTTCTTTATTGAATTTATTATGCCCCCATTGTATCACTAAATCTATTTTAAGAATTTCAGTACCTAGTGGGAGATCACATGCTCCAAAGCAACCTCCAAACCAGATGAATGCTTTAGCTTGAGTACTTTTTTCTATTTCATCAATTACCTTGTTAGATTTTTGTTTCATTCCATCAGGAAGTTGGATTAAAACCTGTTTAGAATTACGGTTCTTTATTTCTTCAATTACCTTATCTAATTCTAATTTATACATAATTTTATTTCTGATTAGAGGTATTTAAGGGTGCTGGTTTGTACAGTATTTGGTTCAGAGAAAGTAGTTATCTTATAATTACTAAATAAACTAATGGTTATTTAGATCAGGTAAACATTTTTTTAACTTCTTTTTTGTGCAAAGATAGAAGAATAGTTAGATTTAATATAACTATGATTACTGGTCCAAACAAAGCCAATCTTCCATCATATCTTATTGCCAAATAAATAATATTCAATATTTGATAGCTTCCAAAGATTAAATATATCCAAGCAAAAATGATTGCTAACCTCCTAAATATTTTTTTTCTATAAATTAGACCAACACCAATAATTATTAGAAGGGAGATCTCCAAAAAAGTTAAAATTAATGCAAAAGTACCAATATGAAAGGCCGAAATAAGCATAGGAATTGTCAGAAAAACCAGAATAAATTCCAACAATGCTATTTCCTTTGGTTTTTTGGGGATGATCTCCATCTTTATAACAAGAAGTAATATAAAAAAGACTAATTAAACTTAACTAAAAAACCAAATGGTTGTTTGGTTCTTAACTAAAACATCTTTCTTATCTATCATAAGGTAATCCAGTACGTAGGCTATAATCTACTCCATCATCATCGCTTCCAAAAAATCGTTCCTTACATACTTTTCCTTTAGAAGTAATCGCTGAGACAGTAATATTATCATAAGGTTTTAATTGAATCTCAAAGGAGTCAAGATTGATTGTGATGTCATCTCCCGGACTAAATTCAGTAATCTCGTGTTCAAATTGTTCTACCTCGTTTAGGAAAAATTTTATTCTAGAAGGGAAAAGAGAAGAATACTCAGCAACACTCATTTCGAAAGAATTTGACTTAGAGTTTGATCCGTATATATAGAAGTCATATGAGTTGCATTCACTATCATACAATCCCCCTCCAAAAAAAGCCAAATATAAAAATCCCAACCCTGCAATTATACAGGCAATTCCACTTACAAGAATTTCAACAGGCAATCCTTCTTTTGTCCGGAATTTATTAAAGGGCCAAACTCTCATGGCTCCCGATGAAATTTTTTTACGAAATAAAACATAGATGATTCCAACAACAAGTAATATACCAGCCAATACTAAAGAAAATACATTCACCATCTTAACTCTCTAAACAAATTATCTCTTTTAAACCTTCCCAAAAAATCAGATGATTGTTTATTTTCAAAATCTTCTGTGTAAAATAGTAGTAAAGAAGGGGGCAGATTATTTAATCAACCGAAGCTTTTTCCACAACCGCAACCTGCTTGGGCATTTGGGTTATTGAATTTGAATCCAGATTCATTTAGAGTGTCAACATAATCAATTTGCATTTGATTTAACATCTCCATGCTTTTTTTATCTACTGCCAGGTTTACATCATTTTGCTTAAAGTTTAAATCTGCCTTTGAAGGTTCTTCAATGAATTGAAGGTCATATAAGAATCCATTACATCCTCCACCTATAACCGAGATTCTTAATATTGAGTTTTCTTCTTCACGGGATTGCATTGATTGTTTTACCTTTTCTAATGCTTTATCTGTTAGAGTTATTTTGAATGCATCTTCTTTAACTTCAACTTTCTTTTCTCCTTTTGCACCAAGAGCTTTGTTTAAGTCTGTGATTAGCTTTTCTAGATCTTTTACAGTGTATCCATGGCCAAGGACTCCTTGTTCCAAAGTTTCAAAGTTTGAAGCTCCACAGCCAACACAGTGGATACCAAATTCCAGCATTATCTGTGTAAGAAGATCTGCTTTTTTTGGATCTATCATTAGGATATTAGAAATCATAGTATCCTTATTTACGTGTACTTGTTCAATTTGTGCTTGTTCCATTTTTTTTAAAAATTATTAAATTGCTTCCTGATATAACTTGTTAACTTTGTCCCAGTTGATTACTTTTGTAATTTGTTCCAAGTATTCTGGTCTTTTATTTTGATAGTTCAAATAATATGCGTGTTCCCAAACATCAATACAGAAGATTGGAGTTAATCCACTTGAGATTGGAGAGTCTTGATTCTTTGTTGTGACTATTTCTAGCTTTTTATCTTTGTTAACTACTAACCAACACCATCCAGAACCAAATACTTTTCCTGCTTCTTCTACGAATTTGATGTGGCAATTTTCTGGAGTGTCAAAAGCTTCTTTCATTGCTTCTAAAAGCTCTTGGGAAGGCTTTCCTCCATCTTTCTTTAGAACTTGCCAGAATAATGAGTGGTTTGAATGTCCTCCTCCATGATTGATTACTGCTTGTCTTATGTTTTCAGGTATTTTGTCTAGATCTTTTAGAATATCATTAACTTCCATATCTGCTAGCTCAGTTCCTTCTACTGCCGCGTTAAGTTTTGCAACATATGCAGCATGATGCTTATTATGATGGATTTCCATGGTTTTAGCATCCACATTTGGCTCTAAGGCGTTAAAATCATATCCTAGTTCAGGTACTTCGAAAGTCATAATTAACTATTGTGAATTTGGTTTATAAAAGTTTATGTAGTTTTAATCTATTTTTATTGAAATCTAAGTTTATGTAAATTCTAAATCAAGAAGAGCTTCATTGAAAATTTGAGCATTTGCTTTTGCTCTTGGAGGAATTCCTGGTTCAGATTCAACTAGGTCAAGGGCGTTTAAGGCGTATCTCCTAGATTCTTTTCCTGGATCAAATTCGGGGTTAATTCTTGCAGGGTATAATGAGGCTCCCATAAATCTTCCTTCCGTGGGATGTTGTCTTGATGCATCATACAATATTGCTTTTTTAGTCCTGGTTATAGAAAAACGGTATGTTCCATCTGCTGTTTTTATTTCCCAGGTTCCAAACGGATCACTTACTGGGCCGTCATTTATCCATGCCATATTTTTTTAATCTTTAATGGATTTTTAAACCTTTTTTTTATTGAATCAACAATTTTATTAACTCTTTTTCCTCTTTATTTTTGTAAAGAGTGTGAAATAATGAAACGAGTTAAAAAATCTAAATCAATTGAATTTAAAGAAGATCATCCTGAATTTGAGAAGGATAAGAAACTTGAGCATTTAAAGGAGAAGGCTAGGAAGGTAAGCATATTGGAAGGGGGCTTTGCAAGTGCTTCAGGAGGTTTTGGAAATAGGTATATTATTCCTTTTGCCTTGGCACTAAATGCCACTAATGTCCATATTGGTCTTTTGACTTCTTTTTCAAATCTACTTAGCCCAATTGGACAATTATTGGGAAGTAAATTAATGCAGAATCATTCTAGGAAGAAATTGGTTGTTTGGTTTGTATTTTTTCAAGCTTTGATGTGGCTCCCTTTAGCTTTTTTGGGGTATCTTTTTTACAAAGGAGTTTTTGTTGAATACCTTCCAATAGTTTTGGTTTTTCTTTATGCTATTTTAGTTGCTTTTGGAGGAATTGCATATCCCTCTTGGTTTTCTTGGATGGGGGATTTAGTTTCTGAAAAGAAACGAGGGAAATATTTTGGCAGAAGAAATAAGTTTTCTGCTTCTGCAGGTTTAATCTCTGCTTTGTTAGCTGCTTTTTTACTAGATGTTTTTGAAACCAAAGGTTTTGTTCTTTTAGGTTTTGCAGTTTTATTTGGAATTGCTTTTACTTTTAGGACTATTTCTTCTATGTTATTTAGAAAGCAATTTTCCCCCAAGTTTAAATTAAAGAAGGGAGATTATTTCTCTTTTTGGAACTTTATTAAAACTTTTGATAATTTTGGAAAGTTTGCCTTTTATCAGGCTTTTTTTTATTTTTCAATAATGATTGCCAGTCCTTTTTTTGCAGTTTATATGCTTGAAGAATTAAATTTTTCTTATATTACTTTTACACTTGTGACTATGAGTTCTATTCTCTTTTATATTCTTTTTTTACCATTAGTTGGGAAATTTTCTGATAAGTTTGGAAATGTTAAGTTGTTTTATTTAGAGGCAGCTCTTGCGGTTACATATCCATTATTCTGGATTTTTTTGAAAAATCCAATAGCCTTAATATTCCTTCCTCAATTGGTTGCAGGAATAATGAGTGCTGCAGGAGTTATTGCGGCAAATAATTTTATTTATGAGTCTGTTAGTAGACAACATAGGCCAATTTGTTCCACCTATAAGAATTTATTATTAGGAATAGGAATATCCTTAGGAGCGATTCTTGGAGGATTTTTGACAAAAGTGGCTCCAGCATCTTTTTCAAGTGTATTTTTCTTTGTGTTTCTTGTTTCAGCAGTTGGGCGTTTTGCAGTCCCAATTATTTTCTTGCCCTATCTTAAGGAGGAAAGGAAAGTGAAATACCTGCCTCATATGCATCTGGATATTAATCATCCAATGCACTTTGTAAGTCAGGAAGCTTCTTGGTTGAAGAAAGTGTTTAGGTGAATAAATTAAAAATTATTTTTTAAAGAAAATCTAGACTAAGAAATTATTTTCCTCTTCTCTTACCAGCCCTTACTGATGGTCTAACTTTTGAAGTTGGGTGCTTATTTCTCAAACCTCTAGATTTCTTAGCAGCTGAAGTTAATCCTCTAAGAACTCTTTTCTTATGTCCTGGTTTAGTTATCCAGCTTAATTGCTTGTCTGATTTTATTTCAGGTTTTGAAGGGTCTACACAGATTACTTCATAGAAGAAGTTCATTCCATCTTTTCCTATTGGATATGAATTTAATACTTCAAGGTTATCAAATTTCTTTCCAACTCTAGATTCAGCTATCCACTTATAATTCATCTTTAGAGTTAATCTCGCTGTAAGTCTCTTTGACCTTCTTCCTTTATTTGGACGTGGTTTTTTATGTCCTCCTCTCTTAATTCTTATTCTGATTATAACGAAACCTCTCTTTGCCTTATATCCTAAAGATCTAGCTTTATCCAATCTTAAGGGTCTATCCACCTTAGTAAAAACTCCAGTTTTTCTCCATTGAGTCATTCTCTCTTGCAGAGTCTTTTTATCTGGCTTTTTCCAAGCTTCTCTGATTCTTTGATATAATCCTTTAGTCATGGTATTTGAATAGAAAATTGATTTAAAAAGGTTAGGGTTGGTAAGTTTTATAAATGATGTAGTGATGAAAATATCAGATGAGGCTGTAGCTCAGCCTGGTTAGAGCACTACTCTGATAAGGTAGGGGTCCCAGGTTCAAATCCTGGCAGCCTCATTTATTTTTTTAATTCTTGGCTTCTAGCTCAAGGGTTAACAATTCTTCTGAGAATTCGTAGTTTATTACGGGCAATCCAACTGAAATCGTTTTTAGATATGCCTTATCTTTTGATTCAGCTCTAACTTCAATTGTGTTTTCTATTGTTCTTACTGAGATATCACTTTCAGACTTTACCCCAGGAAGTTCTATTTCATAGATAATCGAGTCTGCCAATCTTCTCAAGTTTGTATCTGGCTCTTCTTGAGGTAATTTAGAGAATTTTTTTAGCTTATTTTCTGGAAGCGCTATTGATGGTTGAGATTGTGATTGAGTTTTTTGACCTTTTTCGTTTAATTGGTGTGCTGGTTGTTTTGTGACCTTTATATTCTTGGGATCTATTTTTTTCCCATTTACGAATAGTTCAAATTTTGTGTTTGGTGTTTTTCTTTGTTGAGGATTTTGCATTTCCTTTTGAAGTTCTTTTTCTAGAATTCTCATTGTGCTTCCTAACATTTTACCAAGAACCCCTCCTGCGAGTCCACCTAATAAAGATCTTGCTGGGTTATTTTGTTCATCAGTTACCCTATCATTTCTCCCTAACATTCCAAAACTATCATCTGAATTTTTTAATCTATTTCCACAACTAGGGCAGAATTCAAAATCCTTTTTTATTGTTTCATTACAATCAACACATTTTTTGCCTTCAAACATGTTTAATTGAAGGTTAAGGATTTTATAAGGCTTTTGATGAATTATTTGTGTGAAATCTTCCACATGACATCAAAGTGTTTTTTATAGGCTTGTGCTATTTCGAAGTCTTTTATTAGAATTGCAATTGGTTTTTCTTTTTTCCAGAGAATTATTGCTACGTTGTCCCCATAAATATTTATTGCCATATTTGAAGAATATTTCTCCGGGAGGTACTTTATTTCTGATAAACCTATTTTTAGTTTCTTCTTAGTTTTACTAAAAATTAGTTTAGTTTTAATCTTTGCTTTTATTCTTTTTTTATCAAACCAGTGGAAATACAGGTCCATTATTTCATATGCTATTTCTGAAGCTCCAATAACTAGAATTTCTTCCTTAGTTGCTAATTGATCTTCAAAGACTGATTTTAATCCTTCTATTCCTTTGAAGAATTTAGTCTCTTGAACAGGCTTATCCTTTTCTTGATTAAATAGGTCCATCATTTGAGGCATTAGTTTATTTATTGACTCTTCCTTTTCTTTTATTATCTCCATGAATCTTTGAGGGTTAGAAGCTTGGAAGATTTTTTTACCATTTTCTATTATGTAGCTAGCTAGGCCTTTTTTGATTAATCTTTCAGTTATATCATAAACGGCTCTTCTATGCAGGCCAGTTCTTCTAGCTAGAGTTGAAGCAGTCTTTGGACCAATTTCTAGAAGTGCAGAATAAACTAAACTTTCATTTTTTGTTAATCCTGCTTTTTCAAGGGATAAAGGGTCCATGAGAATTATTAGATTTTCTTTTATTTAAATCTTTTTAATGTGGTGTTTTTCCTCACCTCACACACTTAATTAGCTTTTGGATTTCATATGATTAACTAAATAACATGGAGTATAAAATGACAGAACAAGTTGAAAGACAAATAATTGAGCTTATTGCTACAGATAGAATTGATAAACCAATATCAAGTATGTCTGGAAAATTGAAAAGAAGAAAGCCAAAATTAGCCAAAGGAATTGACTTAGGCCCATTTAATGGGAGTTTTTCTGGAGATCGTGCCTATGCAAGAGTTGAAGAATCAGAAGGTTCAAAAGCTAGAGGAATGAAGGAAGGAATTGCTAAGTTTACTGAAGAATTTCCTAGACCAGGTAAGATTCTTGAAGGCTACATTGCAGAGCAAAGAGTAATTAGGGAAACTGACCTTTATTTTGGAATGAATGATGGATGCAGAATAACTTCTAATGACTATATTGGCGTTATGACTGACTTAGGTTTCACTGAAGCTACAGCTAAAGATCTATATCCTGAATTAATGGATGTAAGTAGGACATTAGCTAGGCAGAGAGATGAAACTGAAAGAAGCATATTAATTAATCAGGTTATCTAGAAGGTATAATGAATTGGTTAAATTTTTATACCTTCTTCTTTTCTTTTTTAGATGGCTAAAGAAAAATTTTATGTTACAACCGCAATTGATTATCCAAATGCGGAACCGCATATTGGACATGCATACCAGAAGGTAATTGCAGATGTTCTTGCTAGATGGAACAAGCAGAAAGGGAAAGATGTTCTCTTTTTAACTGGAACTGATGAACATGGGAAGAAAATACAAGAATCTGCTGAAAAGGCCGGAAAGAAGCCTAGAGAGTTTGTAGATGGCTTAGCTGTTAAGTTTAAAGAAGCCTGGAGCACCTTAAATGTGGATTATGATAGATTCATAAGGACAACTGATAAAGATCATCAGAAATTAGTTCAAGAAGTTATAAAGAAATGTAGTGATAACGGAGACATCTATAAGGGAGAGTATGAGGGGCTTTATTGCATAGGTTGTGAAGCATATTATACAGATAAGGATTTAGAAGATGGGAATTGTCCGGTTCATAAGACAAAAATAGAAAAATTAAAGGAAGAGACCTATTTTTTCAAACTAAGTAAATATGAGAAATTTTTACTTGATTTATATAAAAAGGATAAAGATTTTATTTTACCCAAAGAAAGGAAGAATGAAATTGTTAGTAGGGTTAAAGATGGATTGAAAGATTTGAGCATTACTAGGACCAGTTTTGATTGGGGGATTCCTTTTCCTTTAGATAAGGCTCATATTGTTTACGTTTGGTTTGATGCTTTGTTTAATTATGTTACAGGGGCCGGGGAGAATGGAGAATATTGGCCGGCAAATTTACATTTATTAGGAAAAGATAATTCCTGGTTTCATTGTGTTTATTGGCCTGCGTTTTTGAAATCTGCAGGATATGCTTTACCTAAGACTGTTTTTGTCCATGGGTTCTTGACTTTTAATGGACAAAAAATTTCTAAGTCTTTAGGGAATGTTATTTCTCCTAAGGATTTAGTAGATAAATATGGTTCAGATAGTGTAAGATATTATTTGACTAGACATGTTCCATTTGGGCAAGATGGAGATTTTTCTGAAAAGGCTTTGGTTTCTAGACATAATGATGAATTAGCAAATAAATTAGGAAATTTAGTTTCTAGAGTTGCTGGTTTGATTGAGCAGAGTCGGGGAGAGGACCCATCAACTACTTCGTCTAAAAGTGGTCAAAGTAATGGATTAGAGAAAACTTCAAATAAATTAATTAAGAAACTTAGAGAAAAAGAGATTAATGAGTTTATTGATAGTTACCAATTGGATAAAGCTCTAAATTTAATTTTTGCGTTTATTGATAGATGCAATGAATATGTTCAAGAAAATAAGGTTTGGGAAAACAAAGATAAGAAAGTATTGTATGAATTAAAAGAGAGTATCTTGAAGATTGCTGAATTACTTTTCGCGTTTATTCCTGAGAGTTCAGAGAAAATAACTAAGCAGTTTAGTGCTAAGAATATTAAGAAAGGCGAAATCTTATTTAAGAAGGTGGAGTGAGATATTTAAGTTCACGATTCACCCTATAATTTTTAGGAGCAGACCAAAATATCTCTGCAGATTCAGAACCAACATGGGCATTTGATAGTCCTAGGATTATGTTGTGATCTTCAAAATATAATTCGCCCTTAGGACTTATTTCTGTATAGAATTCATCCTCCCATGGATATTTTAATCTTAAGTGAACTGTTTTATGCTCAGGAGTTAGCTTGTGAACTTGAACATCTAGTGATTCTCCTCCTCCAACTATGTTGAATCCTTCTTTTTCCCTCACTACTGGCATGTTAATTATTTTGAAATTTAGAGTATTTAAATTTTGATGTGATCAAAATGTTTAAAAAAGTAGTTAGGGTAAATAAAACTATGAAAGAAGAAATAAAC
>Ga0114999_10005372_pt1 | contig 15125 bp, 13 predicted proteins | sample ArcticOcean_MG_C_3_FD_89820 | JGI IMG/M metagenome (GOLD analysis project Ga0114999, IMG submission 89820) | Marine microbial communities from western Arctic Ocean - ArcticOcean_MG_CB8_126 | ecosystem: Environmental > Aquatic > Marine > Oceanic | place: Arctic Ocean: Canada Basin | collected...
CACCGTGTTCGGCTAGGTCAGGCTTTCTAAAGTTGGCATCGTTCCGAGACCAGCGACTCAACAACGACTACGAAGAACTGATGCGCCTGCAGCGTCAGCTCAACACGCGTGGCGGGGTCAAGCTGGAGGTCGTGGCAGAGGGCAGTAAGCCTTACCAGTCGTACCACCTGTACTTTCACTGCGCCGGGTACGTAGACGAAATGTTGACGGTGCGTAAGAAGCACCGCATCTTCCTGGAGTTCCCCCGGGCCTACCCGCTAGAGGCCCCTCCTACGTTTAAGCGCGTCTCGCCGCTATTCCACCCCAACATCTACCCGCACGGCGTGTTCTGCCTGGGCTTCGAGGGCGACCGCAAGTGGCGCCCTTCGGTGTCTTTGGAAAGCCTGGTGTTGCACGTCAGCAGGCTCATCAGGTTCGATCCGGACTGGGTGAACATCTACCCTCCGGCTAACCGGACGACCGAATTCTGGGAAGAGTTTCTCAAACGGGCCACGCTCCCGGTGGACGGCGACACCTTCGTAGTTGGCGACGAGTCCGGCCCCGACGTCCCCCCTGCGGCTGCTTCGCCAGCGGCTACGGCTGTCCCGGGCCCGACCCCCGAACCAAAGCGCCCGGCCCCGACCCGCCCGACCATTCGGATAGAGACGGGCAACACCACTAGACGGGCACAAATCAGACCAGTGTCTTCCGAGCAGAGACGTCGGGCCATTGGACCGATCAGAATTCGCCGCGAAGGCCCTGGACAGAGCTAGCGCTCGCTCCAGATCAACCTGAGTTTTCAGATGCCCAAAGTCGAAACCCGTAAGCCCGTGGAGTATCCGCTCCCCTTCAGCGATGAACGCTTTTTTGAAATAGAAGCCGAGGGAGAGATCGGCTCAGACAGGCTGCTGATGTTCATGTCTAGGGACGTGCACGAGTTCATTCGCACCCACTCCAAGGCGAACGAACCCAAAGAGGTGGGGGGTGTACTGTTGGGCCAGTACTGCATCGATCAGGGCACCAGGTACGTCATCGTCCCGACGGCCATCGCCTGCGACATAGGCTCGGCCACACCGGCGAGCATCGACTTTCCGCCGGAGTTCTGGCAGCGAGTAGAAGAGGTCCACAACGACGAGTATCCAGGTCTGTTGCGAATCGGCCCGTTCCACTCCCACCCGGGTTACGGTGTAAACCCTTCCGCCACCGATCGCTCCACCATATTGGCCGCCTTCTCCCACCCCCACCACATCAGCCTCATCCACGACCCGCACGAAGATAAGTCCGGGTATACGTGCTGGAAGGACGGCGAACTGGCGCCCGCGAGCGGGTTTCCCGTCTATCGACACTCCGAACCGGAAACGCTGGTTAAGGAGTTGATGGACCTCAGGCCTGCCTGAGCCTCTCGGTTCCAGGCAAGCCAATTGGGCCCAAGCAAGCAAGTAGGGCCTAAAAAAGCCAGCCGGGCGACCTGGCCCTAGCCGTTCTCATGCCCAAACGGATACTCGTTCGAGATGACCGAACCGACCGCACCTTTGAGTGGCGGGCGGACGGTAACGAGACCGCTGCCGACCTGCAGGCTCTGATCGCCGAGGCCGCCGAAGCCACCAGATCTCCGGCCGACAGCCTGACCGGGACGCTCGAACTTGTTGACGGTCTCAGCGGCCACCCCATCGCCCCTGGGACGACGGCCGACGCGCTAAGCGGCGACCTGGTTACGGCTCGCACCGGGTTCGTGGGTGATGCCGAAGCGCAACTGGGGTTATTGCGAGAGCAGTATGAAAGTCGTTTTGGCTTTCACAGGCTGGGCGAGTCCGCCTCGTTTTTGCTCGACTTTGGCTTCGGCGGCCTGTCCGAGCGCATTGGGTTGGACGAATGCCTCGTCGTTGTCAGCGGGCATCACCAGGCCCTCATGTACCTGCCCGCAGACTTCCCCCGTCAGAGGCCTACTCTTACCTGGCTTACGGACATATTCCACCCCAATCTCCAGGCGCAGTGTGAGGCTTGGCCGCCGGGACTGGTGTGGGAACAGGCCCCCAGCGTCACGGCGCTGGTAGGCGCCCTGACCGAAACGCTAGTGGGGCTGAGAACCGACACCGGAAGGCTTCGCGGCCTTTTTGGCCGCCCGGCCAACGACATTGTTAACAAACGAGCGTCGAGCTGGTTCCGAAAACACAGGGCAGCCATCGAGGCGTTCGGGGAGTCTCAACTGTTCAGCGCTCCTTCGCTCAGGGGCGTATTCCCGCTGGACCTGCCAGACGCCGATTGGCGCTTGACCGGGCACGTGGCAGGCGGCGAAATGCTTGTGTTCCTGTCGGCGGCGGCGGCCACGGCCGTCAGGTCACGGGCCTTCGGATCCGGCTGGCTGGCGGGCACGAGAAACAGCAGGCGGGGTATCGACTGGCTTTATGTAGACAGGGTGCTGCCAGCAGACGTTCGGCGCAAGAGGCCGGGGTCGGCGGTGGGCGTGCTGCACGGGCCGGGCGAGGGGCAGGCCATCGAAACTGGAGATGCGTCCTTCTTGCACGTGTCGTTAGACAGCGACGGCGAGGGTGTGTCGCTGCGCTATGGCGAGCGCAACCTGACGGGCTATTTCATCGGTCCCCTCGGTCCATCGGACACAGAGGACTCCATATTGCCTAAAATAAGGGTCGAGACCGAGCAATCCCTTGGTCCTGAGGGGGAAAAATCAGGGTCCGGTACTATGGGCGCGGCAAATGCCTACAGGGGTGAACTCGTCGAAGTGGATTCAACCGAAGGCGATTGCCCTTACTGTAGCGGCCCCCTGACAGGGCACGAGGAGTGGCACAACTGCCCGGGGTGTGGGGTCCCGGCGCACGGCGGTTGTAGAGATAGGCTGACCGGCTGTCCAAACGCAGCCTGCCAGCAGAGTCCGGTTCATCCGGGCCAGCATTAGAGAGGGGATATCCGATGGAAACCCTGGAACTGAGCGAGCAACGGCAAGACCGCGAGCGTAACGCTGCGCAGCTTCGACACAAGTTCGAGCTTGCGGGGCGGCTTACCAACGTGGAGGACCGCATCGCGCATTTGCGCGGCATGCTGGAAACCGATATGGCCGCCCTTGCTGACAGCCCGCGTGACCAAGAGGTAGATGCGCTCAAGCGCGAGGTCAATGAAAACCTCTTCGACCTCGAAGGCTTTGAGAGCGCACTTACCCGCATAGAAGAGCGGCTAGGCCAGGACGAGGCCGAGCCGGTCAACCTCACATTGCAGCAGACCCTCGACGTGGTCGACCAGCTTCGAGGCGTTTCCCAGATAGCACCGAACGACGAGCGCATCGCCGTGGTGGCCACCAACGTCTGCGAGGGCCTGGAGTCGTTCGTCACCTCCGTGCTCGACGTGGGTCAGCCGGGAGACGAGTCTCGCGGCACTGGTCCCAGCCCGGCTGACCTGGAACTGGCCCTGGAGGTCATCGAGACCATCGGCACCTGCCCTGGTTCTGACCGGCGGGCCATCAACAAGTCGCTCAGACGGCAATTCGTAGATGGCGCCTGCAACTCGGTATGGATGCGGGTCAACCGGCTGTTCGACATGAGCCTGCAGCGCGCCGACCGTAAACAGATGCTGCACGAGGCACTGACCATCTGGACCATGACACCCGAACTGGGTGAAAGCGCCGGAAGCCCGCGCCTGAGCCAGCTGCCCACGGAGATTCTTCGGACCATTGAGCGTGTCCTGCTGCAAGAAATCATCGGTGGAGTACCCGTGGGTCACCCGGAAAAACTGCTGGATGCATCCATGCTGGCCAGGGAGTTTTCCGACGACTATGTAACTATGATCCCCGCCATACAGGTCGCCGAGGCGCAGTCGGCACTGCGCACGCGGCTCGCCCACACCCTGGCGCGCAAGCTCGCACACGAAATTTCGCACGCCGGTTCGTGGCACGAACTTGAGATCTGCATGGGGGTGCGGAACGTCGTCACCTCCATATCTGACGAGGGTGAGGAGGCGAAGCTGTCGGCTCTTTCCCGCCGCGTTATGTGGACGACATGGCGGCTGCGAGTGAAAGACGTGTTCGCATTCTTTAAATCTGCCGTACGTCCCGCCGGGTTCGTCGTGGGTGGCCTCGCCGTCGCAATGGGCGCGTACCTGGGCATCGCCGCGCTGGTGAGCCGCCTCTACGACGTCGGCGTACCGCTGGCCCCGTGACCGGCCGAATAACCGACGGGCCTAGCGGCCCGGCACAGTACAGAGCAGCCGCTTGATTCGCATTCAGCGGTCCAAGGGCACGCCGATCCGTTCCAACAGGGGAACGGCTGAACGGCGAGTACGGGTCACCCGGTCGCTGGTTGAACCCGCGCGCATACGCTTCCCCATGGACGGCTCGTCTATAGAGGGCCGCAGCGTGGTGGTGGCTGGCACAGGCAATCCGGGTCACACCATCGCGCTGCAGTTGCCGGGGCTCCCCGACCAGACCACCGAAGTGGGGGTCGACCACGCCTGGGCGATGACCGAGGTGAAGCTGGCTTCGGGCGAACACTCGCTGGTCGTCACCGATACGACGGCCGAGCAGGTCTCCCGGCAAGCCCGGTTCACGGTGGAAAGCCTCAGGCCCATCGAGGTCGTGTCTCCTCTGGAAGGCGAGACCATGGAGGCGAAGAAGATCGAACTCACCGGCAAGGCTTCTCCCGGCAAGCTCGTGTCCCTGCGTCTGCCCGGCCTCAAGACCGCAGTCGAGCGGGCCGGAGACCGCGGTACGTTCCGATTCTCCGATGTAGAGTTCGCCAACTGGGGCGCACAGCGCCTGTCGCTGTTCTACGCCGAAGACCCCGGTGAAGGGGCGACAGAGATAACGCTGGACTGGCCCGGCCTCGACCTACCCTCGGTGGTCGACCCGGTCACACGCGAGCCCCTCAAACCGGGCTCGGACGTTGTTCGATGCACCGCCTGCTACACGTACTGCTACCGGGCGACGTGGCAGCGCATGCGGACATGCCCGCGGTGCACCAACGAGACGGAGTTCTGGGACCGACGGGACGCGGTCTTCGAGGTTCCCCGGGTGCAAATAGGCAAGAAAATAGGCCAGCAAATAGGCCAGCAGGGCACCCCATGACGGGTGACGCCGAGCGCTATACCCGATTGCGAGAGCTTGGCTGGAACATGGACGTTCTGCGCCAGGCACGTGTCATGGTCATTGGTGCCGGGGCGCTGGGGAACGAGATCATCAAGAACCTGGCGCTTGCTGGCCTGGGGAACCTGCTCCTCGCAGACCCGGACAAAATCGAGACCCACAACCTCACCCGGTCAGTGCTTTTCAGAGGCTCTGACGTGGGAGACGGCAAGGCGGAAGTAGCCGCCCGCACAGCGATGGAAATCGAACCGAACCTGGGTGTCAGATGGTTCGACAAGAAAGTACAGTCGACGTTCGGCCTGGGCGTGTTTAGCCGAGTCGACGTGGTCCTCGGGGCGGTCGACAACCTGCAAACGAGAAGAGACCTCAACGCGGCCTGTATGAGAACCGGCAAGCCGTTCATAGACGGCGGACTTTTCTTTTTGGACGGAGACGTCAGGGTCTTCGCCGCTCCCTACCCGGCGTGTTTTGACTGCACGCTTTCCGACGAAGAGCGGGCGGACGGACAGCGGCGCTGGTCCTGCCTCGGCCTGTCGAACGAGGACTCGACGCAGTCCGGTCCGGTTGGCCCAACGGCGCCGACAATTAGCTCTATGGTCGGCGGTTTGCAGGCTCAGCTTGCACTCAAGTACCTGCACCGAAACACCGAAACTCTTTACAAAAACCGCATCCCCAACGCCACCCGTATCCGGTTCAACGGGTTCGCCGACGAGTACGAAAGCTGGAGCCTGGGGCGTGACGTGGACTGTCCGACCCACCTGTCCGCCGAACCCATTCACGACGCCGACGTTGAGCAGACGGCTCTGGGCGCCAACTCGACTGGCCGGGATTTGTTAGAACTGGTGCAGCGCACTCACGGACAGGGGGCCTACGTAGACCTGGGCTTCGATCTTGTGCACTCGCTTGTCTGCGGCAATTGTGGCCGCTCGGACCGGAGCCTGCAGCGCCAGGGCGCGGTGCCCATTTCCCAGACGATTTGTCCCGATTGCACAGCGGCGAGTTGCCGGGGCTGCGGCCGTTCGGTGGTGGAGTCGGCTATCTTGAACCCGGAGCTTGTGTTTCCCGACCGCATACAGTGCGCGAACTGCTTTGAGCCCAACGAAATGTTTCTGCGCGAGGCGAGCACGGTCAACCGCATAGAGACCGGCTCTCCAGTACTCGATCACACGCTGGCCGACATGACCGTGCCCATGTTGGACCTGCTCGAAGTGGGCGGCAGCGAAGGTGACGATCGGGCGTTTATAGAATTGACCGGAGACGAAATCGCAGTCTTCGGAGACCGATAGCGAACTGACGTCCCGAGCAGGCGCCAATACGAGGAGCGAGCATGCCCATAAAGATAATCAGGGACGACCAGATAGAAGAAGTCCCAATGGAGGACACTAACCCGCCTCCTCGCATCGTCATCGAGTCGTCGGACGCGCCCGAGGGCCAGCCCCGGTTTTCAGAAACAACAGAGCCAGTCGCTGCGCCAAAAGCGGCACCCCCTGCTGGCAAGTCGCCCGCCCAGACTACGTGGCTCATCGCCACCGGGCAGTGCACGCTGACGAACCTGCGGTTCAGCATCGCGTTTCGCAGAGAGGGCGACGTCTACGACCTCAAGTCCGTCGACAAGGAGTCGGGCGAGAGCACGAGCAACAAGCAGGGCTCACTCGACGGGTCATTCAAGGGCTGGGATACCTTCATATGCCCCCACTGCGGCCACCCCGGCAATGCCAAGCAGCCGACCGAGCCCGTCGTCTACTGCGAGTGCCAGCAGCTATTTTGCGGCGGCAAAGGCCTGGCCAACCGCACCGTAGACGGTCGGGACGAGATGTGGTGGCGTTGCCCGTCTTGCAAGATATATAAACCCATACAGCGAACAATCTCCTCCCTGGACGGCACAGCCATCAAGGGCAAGTAACGCCGCTAGCGCATCAGGCCTGCAGCCGAGCGACTTAATGCTGCAGTTTTTATTACGAGGTAACCCTTGGCCGATATTCGAACGAACAGATTGAAACGCAAGCTGGCCGACGGCGAGATAGTCTCCGTTGCGTTCGGTCCCGTAGACGGCGACCTTATCGAACTTCTCGGCCAGTCCGGTTTCGACGCCGTGTGGTTTGAGGCCGAACACGGGCCCATAGACTTCGCCGAACTGCCCGGTTTCACCCGCGCCTGCGACCTGTGGGACGTCACGCCCCTGGTGCGGGTCTCCGAGAGCAACTACGGCCTCATTTACCGATCGCTAGACGGCGGCACCAACGCCGTTGCCGTGCCTCACATCAAGACCGCCGATGAGGCTAGGCAGGTAGTACAAGCCGCCAAGTTCGGGCCGGTCGGCAAGCGAGGCAACGCCTTCGGTCGCAGAGCGCTCGGTGTCAGTGACTGGCATGCCAGGGCGAACGCCGACACGTTCATAATGGCCATCATCGAAGATGTGGAGGGCGTGGAGAACCTGCCGGAAATACTGGAAGTCGACCACATAGACGCCTTCTTCGTTGCGCCGGTCGACCTGTCCCAGAGCATGGGGATGATTGGGCAGCACGACTCACCTGAAGTATCGGCCGTAGTAGATGCGGCCATCGCCCAGATCGCGGCCGCCGGGCGAACGCCTGGCACGCTGGCGACCGGCAGGTCCTTGCAGCGGTTCGTTGATCTTGGAGTGCGGCTTTTTTTGGTGCCCTGGATGGGCTGGGTGCTGGACGGCGGCCAGGCGTACCTGAGTCGGGCGACCCCTCAGAAGCACTGAGGAGCGCTAGGGCGCAGACGTAGGCGCCGGTTCAACTCCGGGTTCTGCTGTGGCCGTGGGGGCGAGTTTGGACTTTAGCGCCGGGGTAGCAAACGGCTGCACCGTCGGCACAATTACGGCAGGGGTGTCCAGCCGCTCGCCGGTCGTGAACGACTCGCCGTCCAAGTAGACGTCTATTATCCCGGCCTTCCCATTGTGGTCTATCGCGACCTTAACGTTCACGTTCATGGAGGTCTGGATTTCCATGCCCGTTCCCTCGGGCACAAAGTAAGTGTCTATGCCGAAATCGAGCCAGTCTCCCGGCCCGACGGTACCCTTCATGAAGAGTTGGTCCGTGCGGGTCTCGGGCTTCCATAGCTGGTACGAGACCGCGCGCCACCCGCCGTCCCGTTTATCCAACATAACCCATACGGTTTCGCCCAGGTCCAACTGCCCCAAGTACGGCATGGTAGCAACTGGCAACCGGCCGATCTCGTACCTCAAAATGGCGTAGTCTCCCTGCAAAAGAGACCGAGGGTCGACCGGCACCGTCTTGAGCACTATCACCGTCCCTGTTTGGAGGCGATATTCCCGCACTCCGACGAACGACAGCAAGATAACCATCTGAGCGGCGACCACCAGCCAGAAAGCGACTTTTGTGCGCGTGCTCAAGACCCGTTCCCTTGCATTCGCCCGATCACCCCGCGTCGGCCACGCTCCAGCAGGTAGCCGCCCACCAGCAAAATGAGTCCTGCGCCGATGAATACCGCCGAGCGGTCGATCAGGTCCCAGCCAAACTCAAAGTAGCGGGTGATTATGTCGATGCTGAAAAACACCAGTCCGACGTTGACGAACGCCTCACGTCCCCTGACGTAACCGGCCGTCAGCAGCGCGACTATGGCGACCAGTAATACGGCGTTGAAAGCCAGCGGGTAGGCCACCTCTCCCCCGAGCGGGAAAGTGGTCACGACAATCAGCGGCACCAGTAGCGCCAACGGCCCAACGGCCTCTACTACCGTTCCCAAGTCACGCTGATGCGAGCGCGCTATTCGCCGCATGGCTGGCGCTGCACCGACCAGCGCTATCGCCCCTGCAACCGACAGGGCGACCCAGTAAGAACCGGAGTTGTGGTCGAGGCCCCCTGGCACGCTCCCGGAGGCGATGTCTTCGTACAGGCCCCGGAAACCGAGCAGGTATATCGCCCCCAGCGCAGTCACCAGGCCGACGACCTGGTACGTGCCAGCGTGCATCTTCGTAAACCGCCACAGAGACTGGAGCCTGCCCAGCCCGTTCAGCATTAGACCCATCACCCCGAAAATCGCGAATGCCGAAACAAGCATGAGTTCGGACTCTCGCGAGCCCTCCTGGATCCAGTCCTGCAACCGGAACCCCAGCGCGGACAGAAACAGCACCAGTGAAATCGCCATAATCGCCTGCGACCGTGTGACATAGGCTAGGGGGATTACCCCGGCGAACCACAGCGCCATAAGGTCGGGGCTATCTACCGGGTAGTGGTAGCCCTGGGCAATAAGGTGAATGGCTGCGCCGTACAGCAGCGTCCCCAGCAAAATGAGCGCCAGGCCGATACGGTCGTAGGCCCGGAAGTACCTGAGCCAAAAGCCCGCCCCGTACGCCGACAGGGTGGTCGCCAGCACGATGGCGATCTTGGCCTCCCTGGCAATTCCGTCCCAGTTGGCGGCGAAAAACAAAATGACGCCCACGGCGACCAGCAGCGCGCCGAGAATGCCCAGCGCCGTAATGAGGCGGCCCCTTGCTACGGGAGCGTCCGGAGAGGCTGCATAGAGGCCGAGAATCTGCCGGGCCTGGTCGCCGGAAATTATGCGAGACGCCCGCCAGTTCGCCACCTCTTTCTTGAGGTCGCCCAGGAACTCGGCGTCCACTTCACGGGGGCGCTCGGGAGTGCCGGGTTTTTGCTTGGATGTCACGATTGCACGCCGCCTAACGGTTTAGTAGAAATGGCCCCTTCTGTACTTGGCACTACCAATCCCGTGAAGCGTAACCCCAATCGCAATGCAAGCTGTAGGTTCAAATGAACCAAGTTTGACTGGTACGGCCTTTCGGCTGGTGTTAGCGACTCGCGCGGCCGGGGTCGTTCTACCCTTTATCTTCAGGGCCATCGGGAGTATCGATGGGAACGTTGGCGGGACGACGGCGCTTGAGGTAGATGAACCAGTAGACAACCCCCACCATGCCCGCCCCGCCGACGATGTTGCCCAGGCTGACGGCGACCAGGTTGTGGACTAGCCAGGGGAAGTTCAGCCGACCCAACTCGTCGGCCGTCATACCCGCTGCCGCCATGGCCTCGGGCTCGGAACTCAGGAACATACCGAGAGGTATGAAGTACATGTTGGCGATGCTGTGCTCAAAGCCAGCCGCGACAAACGCCGTGACGGGAAACACGATTCCCAGGACCTTGTCGGTAACGGTGCGGCCGCCCATCGCCAGCCACACAGCCAGGCAAACAAGCGCATTCGCCAGGATGCCGCGTACGAATGCAACGTGGAACGAAAGGTCGACCTTGGCGTCGGCCGCGGCCAGTGCCGCGCCGCCTATCTCGTAGTCTGCCTGGGCCCACCAGCGGGCGTAGAACACCATCACGACGACGCTCAATGCGCCAACAAGGTTTCCGACGTACACCAGGCCCCAGTTTCGCAGCAGCGCTCTCAGTCCTATGTGGCGGCTAACCAGGCTCATCACGATCAGGTTGTTGCCCGTGAACAACTCCGCACCCGCGATGACCACGAGGATGAGGCCGAGAGAGAACCCCACGCCCATGAGCAGCCTGGTGGGACCGGCACCCAACTCAGACCCTGCGCCGATGGTGGTCGCCAGTACCCCGCCGAGCGCGATGAAAGCACCCGCCAGCACCGCCAGCGCGAGGGTAGGGACGACACCGGCGTGAGCCTTGGCCACTCCACGCTCCTCGATCTGACGGGCGATTTGCTCCGGGGAGAAGGCCTCGGTGCCGGACATGGGGTGTTGCACGCTCAAGTCAGCTTTGCCTCCCTAGTTGTCCCTAGCTGCACTGGGGGTCGCACTGGGGGCTGCGTCAAGGGTCCATGTGAACAGCACCAAAAGCGCCTCTTTCACCGTTTGGTGGCGCCCCGACGCCGAATCGATGACCGCGTGGCGAAGGGGCTCGTTGTCACCAATACGTTCCCAGGTCGTACGCTGGCTCAGATAGGTCTCCCAGCGTGCGTCCGACGGGGTGGTTTCGGGCCTGACGGCTCGCCGGGCCAGGCGTGACCGAGTCTCGTCGATGGTGGCAACGCACTCCAGCAGCCAGGCGTCGGCGCCGGCGTCGCTAGCAACCTCAGCGAACTGGGACCTGTGACGGGCGCGGGCGAACGAGGCGTCCACCACCACGCTGGCTCCCCGTGCCAGGTGTTTTCGGGCTTCACCAAGCATCTGGTCATAAGTTTTGTCGGTGAAGTCGGGGGAGTAAATGCCCTCTTCGTAGCCACTGTCACCTCTCCGATTGGGCTCCAAGCCCGCCAGCTGCTTTCGCGTGATGTCCGACGAAACCGAGTGGATACCCCAGCGACGCGACAGTTCACCCGCCAGAGTGCTCTTGCCGCAGCCAATGAACCCGGCTACGGCTATCAGGCGAGGACGGGCGTTAACGGCGTCCATGACGTACCCGTGCGCCAGTTCGAAATAGGCTCGTGCAAGGCTCGATGCCGAGACCCAGTCCGCGTAGTCGAGTCCGGAGTCGGCCAGCGTCGCGGTCACCTTTCCTCTCACCCAGGCCCTGTAGGTCCGGTAGTGCGCCATCGGAGCGCCGGAGAGGTCGTCTCGTGCGGCCTGCGAGTACTCCCGCATCAGTACGGCCGACAGGTCGGCTCGGCCGAGTCGCTCCAGGTCCATAAGGAGGAAGGCTATTTCGTCAGCGGCGTCTAATACTCGGAAGCGCCGGTTGAACTCGATGCAGTCGATTATTTGCACGCCGTCGTCGAGAAACACGTTGCTGGAGTGCAAGTCCCCGTGGCCTTCCAAGAAGCGGCCTTCGGCCGCTCGCCTGCCCAGAGCTGCGCCGTGCGCTTCTAGAAACGCCGTGCAGTAGGCCGACAGGTCGTCGTAGCGCTCGGACGAAAGGGCGTGGCCCACGTGCCCGGCCGTCTGGGCGATGTTCTCTTCCAGGTTGCGCCGGGCGACTGCAATCGCCTCGACTGGGGAGACGTCTGGCCTGTCGGCCTGGGAGTGGAAGCCTGCAATCGTTCTTGCGACTGCTTCGACCTGTCCCCCCGTGAGTGCGCCGGTTTGGGCGAGCGTCTCCAGAGATCTCGCTCTCGGAAGCCGTCGCATCTTCACTGCGTACTCGACCGGCTCGCCGAAGCCGTCTGACTCGTCTGGCTCACCCGGCTCGCCCACGCGCAGCGAGCCATCGACCAGGTAAATGGGAGATACCCCCAGGTAAACATCGGGCGACAGGCGCTTGTTTAGTCGGACCTCTTCTTCGCAGAAGTGAAGCCTTTGATCGAGCGTCCTGAAGTCGAGGTAACCGGTGTCGAGGGGCTTTTTCACCTTGTACACGAAGTCCCCGGCAAAAAATATGCGAGAGATGTGCGTCTGCAAGGTCGTCACATCGTCGAGCGGGTGAGGGTAGGCGGACGGCAGCGATAGCCCCCAGACAAGGTCGGCGTCGAGTAAGGAGCCCATATGCGAAATAGTACCTTTCCTATAGGCGCACCACCACGGGCGCATCATTAGGCAGGCCCAAATGGTGGCGCGATACGGCGTGGTATCTTATCCTCGGAAACGTGAAGACATTAACCGAGGCCGCCGCGCTAATAAAAGGAGGTCGGCTATCGCCCGTGGAAGCAACACGGGAGATGCTGACCCGCATCGACACCCTGGACCTGCGTCTCAATAGCTACCTCTCGGTTTGGGGCGACCGCGCTCTTGAACGGGCAAAGACCGCCGAGGATGAAATCGCCTCCGGCCACTACAGGGGGCCGATGCACGGCATGCCCATAGCCGTCAAAGATCTGCTTGAGACGGCGGGCGCTCGCACGACTGCGGGCTCGAAAGTTTTGCGCGACTGGGTTCCTGACCGCGACGCCACCGTGATAACGCGTCTGGAAGAGGCGGGTGCGGTCATTTTGGGCAAGCTCAACATGACCGAGTTCGCCATGGGCTGGTACCACCCGGAAATGCCCATACCCAAGAACCCCTGGGCACTGGACCGCTGGCTCGGCGCATCGTCTTCCGGCACTGGCGCAGCTGTGGCGGCGGGCCTGTGCATGGGCGGCATAGGCTCGGACACCGGCGGCTCCATTCGGCTACCGTCGGCCGCCTGTGGCATCACCGGCATAAAGCCGACGTTCGGCGTGGTCAGCCGCCACGGGGTACTGCCGCTGGCCAACTCCCTTGACACCGTTGGGCCGATGACGCGCAGCGTTGAAGACGCGGCCATCTTCCTCGACGCCATTGCCGGGTTCGACCCCGCAGACCCCAACTCGGTGCCTGGGTTGGCGGGCGACTACCGCGCGGGCGTGGGCCAGCCCGTCACAGGGCTAAAAGTGGGCGTCGACCGCGAGTACATTACCCGCGACGTCGAGCCCGCCGTCGCCGAGGCCGTGCTGGCGGCGATCGACATACTCGGCGAACTTGGCGCCGAACTCGTAGAGATTGAAATGCCAACACTGGAGGGCGAAGAAGAGACCTGGCGCATCGTGACCGCAGTCGATGCCCTCGACGCCCACCGTGAAAACTACGCCGAGCGCGCCGAAGACTACGGTCCGTTCACCCAGCTTCTTACCCAGGCGCAGGAGACCCGCCCGGAGGACTATGCCTGCGCGCGTGACAAGGGCCAAAACTTCGCTGGTCGACTGCGTCGTGTGTACGAGAGCGTGGACGTCATCGCCTGCCCCTCTATGGCCATGCTGCCTGCCCTTGTAGACGAATTTGGCAACGCTGATTTCCCGCCAGGCATTCCCTGGTGGCGCTTCACCGTCCCGTTCAACTTCTCCCGCAACCCGACCATCTCGGTGCCGTGTGGCATCTCGGCTGAGGGCCTGCCGCACAGCCTGCAGCTAATCGGACGCCACTTCGAAGAGCGCACCATCATCGCCCTGGCGTACGCATATGAGCAGGCGACCGAGTGGCACAGCAAACATCCTCCTGACATGGGGATGGCCGACACGGGCATGGCCAATACGGAGACAGACTAATGCAGATAACTCGTATCGGTGAAACCGGCGTCGAACTGTCGGAACTTGGCATCGGCACGGCCCCGCACGGCGGCCTGTACTCGGTTGTCACTGAAGAGATGGCCGTCGGTTCCGTGCATGCAGCGCTGAAGGCCGGTTACAACTACATCGACACGGCCCCGCTCTACGGGTACGGCCAGTCGGAAATGTTCCTGTCCACGGCCCTTGCCGATGTACCCCGAGACAGCTATGTACTGTCCACAAAGGTCGGCCGGGTGCTGGACCCCATAAGTGCACAAGAGGCAGAGGCTAGAGACGAGCCATTCTTTCTCAACCCGGCCCAGAACACATTTCACTGGGACTTAAGTCGAGACGGCATCCGCCGGTCGCTCGAAGACAGCCTCACCCGCCTGAAAATCGACCGGGTGGACGTGCTGTACATCCACATGTTCCCTGAGTTCTACGACGACGTCCTGGCCACGTCCTACCCCGCCGTGCGAGAACTGCGTGAAGAGGGCCTCGTGGGTGCCATAGGAATAGGCATCGACTTCGTGGAGCCGCTGGTCAAGTTCATTCGCGATGACGCGGACTTCGACCTGTTCATGCTGGCGGGCCGCTACACGCTGCTGGAAACATCGGCCCTGCCAGAACTATTGCCCTTGTGCGAAGAGGCGGGCATCTACCTGACGCTGGCCGGACCCTACAACTCCGGCATCCTTACAGCCGGGTTGGACGATGAGATCGGGCCGGGCGCCAAGTACACATACCAGGACGCCCCGCCAGAGATCATCGACCGCGCGCGCCGCATCAAGGCCGTGTGCGACCGGTATCGCGTTCCGCTCAGGGCTGCGGCGCTCCAGTTTGGCACCGCACACCCGGCCGTCGCAGCCACCGTGCCCGGCGCTCGCAACCGGGAGGAGGCGCTGGACAACGCCGCCATGATCGACCTTGCCACCCCGGCCGACATGTGGAACGAGTTAAAGGCCGAGGGCTTAATTCCCACCGGCGCTCCCACGCCCCCAAGCGCGTAATTCAATAAGCCACCTGTGGCCCGGCCCTTTTGCCGGACCGTGAAGAAGAGGCGAAAAATGAGACTCGAAGATATCCCGCTAATAGACAACCATTGCCACCCCATGCACCGGGACCAGGCGTTCGCGCCCGAGGCGTACCGGGGCTA
>Ga0114999_10005376_pt1 | contig 15118 bp, 11 predicted proteins | sample ArcticOcean_MG_C_3_FD_89820 | JGI IMG/M metagenome (GOLD analysis project Ga0114999, IMG submission 89820) | Marine microbial communities from western Arctic Ocean - ArcticOcean_MG_CB8_126 | ecosystem: Environmental > Aquatic > Marine > Oceanic | place: Arctic Ocean: Canada Basin | collected...
CGTCCAGTCCTGGAAACCCTGCCGCTGCAACACAACAGCAATGACTTCGTCTTTGACAACGAGATGCTCATGCAGATCGACATCTTCGGATTTCGCATCGCCGAGATCACCTGCCCGACCAAGTACTTCCCCGAAGCTTCGAGCATTGGGCTAATGCGGAGTATTCGTTATGGACTGGGGTGCCTGCGTAATACAGTACTGCATGTGCTCTGTCGCACCGGGCTCTATCGGGCACTGATCTTCCAACCACATTCGACGAAGACCGCCGCAGAGTAGGCTGCGATCAAGCGCACACCGGATCATCGCTGTTCCAGCGATGATGGACTGGTAACTCGACTCCGGCGATTTGCTCCCTCGTTTCATACCAGGAACGAGCCCAGGCGTCGGCATCGCGCAGTTCGGAGGCAGGGTTGGCACGACTACGCGCCGTGAACCCGGGAAATACTTCCCGCCCCGTTGCCTGACCTGTCGGGTTGTAACGCAGATCATAACTGATGCGCACGTCATCGCTGTGATTGGGCAACGAGGAATGACACGTGCGCCGGTGCATGAACAACACGTCGCCCCGCTTCATGGGGCAGGTGACAACCCGATCCAGTGCGAGCAAGGGATCCGGAATAGACAACCCGAGTCCTGCGGAGGCGCAATGTGTCAGCAGGCCATCGCGATGACTGCCGCGTATTACCTCCAGGCAGCCATTCTCGACAGTGGCATCCGTCACCGCGACCCATACCGTCGTCATCTCCGTATCATCGGCTACGGGCAGCACGACCCCGTTGTCCTGATGCCAGGGCGTGGCACCCACACCAAAGCCGGCGGTGCGTCCGCTACGTTCGTCGCGAAACACATGAGGCAAGTACTGCTCCGGGGGCTTGATGCGCACGTGCTGCACGGGATTGGAAAAAATCTCTCCACCTAACAGATCCTCCAACACATCTAGAATCCGCTCGTGACGCAGCAGGGAAAAGACGGCCGGTCCTACCCAGATCGGCGCTTCCGCATCTACCGAGACCATCGACAACGTGCAATCAAAATGGCCGGCGAATACCCGCCGCGTCTGCAGATAGATCTGTGACAGTCGCCGTCCAAAGGGCAACTCAGAGTAACTCGACTCAATGTGCCCCACAGCATACAGCTCGCTGGCGAGCCTTTCGAGCACACCGGCATATTCGACGAGTACAGGATCGAGGGCTTGTTCCGGGTCGAGTAACCCCCGAATCACCACAAAGCCGTCGTCGTCATAGGCCTGACGCTGTTCGGCGTTGAGAACATTCATGATACAGATCCTGAAAATTTCGCAAAGTTGGCTTCGAACAAGCCTTTCAGCTTCTCCGCTGCCTGCCCGTACGCGGCAGCGTCCTGCCAGGTATTCTCCGGCCACAACACATCATCTGCAACGTCTGCACACTCGGTAACCACTTCGAAGCCAAAGACAGGATCGGTGCGCGTCGCCGCCGTCGACAGGCTGCCATTGTGAATCGCATTGATGATGGCTCGTGTCACGCTCAACTTCATGCGTGATCCCGTCCCATAGGCTCCGCCTGTCCAGCCCGTGTTCACAAGCCACACATTGGCTCCGTGTTGGCGCAGTTTCTGTGCCAGCAACTCTGCGTACTTGCTGGGATGCCAGACCAGGAAGGGACCGCCGAAGCAAGGCGAGAGAGTCGCCTCCGGTTCGGTAACTCCCACCTCGGTACCCGCAATCTTGGCAGTGTAGCCACTGATGAAGTGATACATCGCCTCTTCCGGCGTCAGTCGTGCGACAGGAGGCAACACACCAAAGGCATCACAGGTCAGAAAGATCACGTCCGCAGGATGTTCACCGACGCAGGGAATCTGTGCGTTGGCAACATGCTCGATGGGATACGCACCCCGTGTGTTCTGCGTGATAGAAGCGTCGCTGAAATCAACGCCGTGTGTCTCTTCATCGTAGATCACGTTCTCCAACACAGCGCCATAGCGCAGTGCGTCAAAGATCTCGGGCTCTGAATCCGGTGAGAGAAACATGGCTTTGGCGTAACAACCGCCTTCGATGTTGTAGATCCCGGAGTCTGACCAGCAGTGCTCGTCGTCTCCGATCAACAGGCGCCGAGGATCTGCAGACAACGTCGTCTTACCTGTGCCAGACAACCCAAAGAGCACCGAAGTCTTGCCCGTTTCCCGGTCTGCAGTTGCTGAGCAGTGCATGGACAGGATACCCGCCTTGGGGGCGGCATAGTTCATATAAGTGAAGACACCCTTCTTCATCTCCCCGGCATATTCCGTGCCAAGAATGACGATCTCCCGTGATTCAAGATCCAGGTCCACACTGGTCTTCGAAGTCATGCCGGAAGTGCGCCGATTGGCAGGAAACTGCCCGGAGTTAAAGATGACCACATCCGGCTCACCAAAATCTGCCAGTTCCTCAGGCGTTGGACGAATCAGCATGGTGTGCATGAACAAGGCATGATAGGGTCGAGCACAGATGACACGGATTCGAATCCGTGTCTTGGGATCCCAACCAGCGAAAGCATCGACACAGTACAACCGGGGCCTGGTGTTCAGATAATCGATCGCCCGTTCGCGATTGATGTGAAAGACGTCGTCCGAGATGGGAATGTTGATCGACCCCCACCAGACTTCGTCAATGCTGTCTTCATGCTCCACAACCCGCTTATCGAGTGGAGAGCGTCCGGTTTTTTCACCTGAATAGGCGATCAGAGAACCGGATGCAGCGATGACCGAGCGTGCATCTGCGCGGAGCGCGTCGGCGTAAAGTTTTGGCACCGGAGAATTCCGGTCTACATCGACGACGGTGATACCGTATTGCTCCAGGCTGATACTTCCCATTCGACTCTACCTATTCGATTCTATTGATACGATGCGCTCTTTGCTGAGATACAGTCTCGCAGAACCTTCGCCTGCGCGAACCGGAGTTTCGGGCATCAGGCCAGCAACTTGTCCATCACGGCACGATCGAAATTCTGCCCCTGAATCTCGATCCCATCCCCTCCCGGGTGACACTGATCCTCGGCGTGCTCAGCGATCAGGTCCAGATCGAAGACCTCTAGGCCGTTCACATATATCAGATTCCTGTCTCCATGATCTACCAGCCGGTGATAGACATCTTCCATATCACGACGCTGACCTTCCATGGTGTAGCCCACCGGGTTCGGTGTGGTCTCGTGCGGCGGATAGCCGATGGCAGAGACCAACGCCATAGGTGTGTCCGGATGTTTCTGTCGAATGATCTGCACGAGCCCTACAATCGCCGCAGGAAACGTACGTGCCGAGAGGGAACCACCGATCGTGTTGATTCCAAGCTTCAGTGTGATGTAATCGGCGGGTAGATCAGCGATCGCCATCCCCACCATGGCATCCAGGTGACACTGACCACCAAAACCGAGACTGGTCAAATTCAGGCCTCTACGGCGGGCGACCAAAGCCGGCCACGTACGGGCCGGACTGTGGGCTCGGACGCAGTGTGTGAGGGAGCTTCCATAAGTGACCCAGCGCGGCCGCGAGTCCTGCACGGGGTAGCAGGGAGCATCTCCCTGCAGATCGGTGAGTTGCACGGGGATTTCCTGAGACAGCCAGATTTCCACGACCTTGTCCCCTCCCGGCAGATCGGCGAAGACCGCCTCCTCCCCACCGGGGGGCACGGAAGCGCTGCCGAGCAGTTCGCTGCCAACGGTCAGGTCAAAGTGAAAACCTGTTCGTTCTGCTGCCGGCGCCGATGTTAGCAGGGGCCTGAAGTGCAACCGTAGTTCCCGAGACTCCGTGGAGAATCGAAGGCGCACGCCGCTGGTCGTCTCCGCCTGAGCCAGCAAACCTTCATCCAGCGAGGGAAAGAGCGTGCGATCGGTATAGGGAAGACGCCAGGGCTTGATCCAACCGGAACCACGTTGCAACTCGACATGTCCCTGAAACAGCTCGTCTACCAGTGGCTGACTCTGCATGCTCTTCCTTGGCGATGTGAGTGTGTTGATAACCCCGCGACTCCAGAGTAGCCGGAAAGGGCACTTCTCTGCAAGGGGAGATCGAAAACTGAGTGATCCTGATCATCGTGCAGTTGCCATTAGCTGCTCAGCACCCTTGCATATGCCCTCTCTTTCGGTGCCTGATCTCAAGTTGTCGTCAATGGAGTGAACATGCGTCGTTCAATCCCTGCCATCCTGGTCCTTTGCTTACTGGTCACAGTTGTTCCTCTGACAGCCTCCTACAAGTAGTCCAAAGCCTGTACCGGCGGCCAAATCCGATCCCGTACAGCAAGCACTGCAGCATTACAACAAGGGACTCGAGCATCAGCAGAAGGCCTGGAAATACGAAGACAAGGCAGCTGCTGCACGGAAAGAAAAAGATCGTAACAAGCAACTGAAGAAGGCCCGCAAGGAGTTCGGTAAGGCGATCTCAGAACAACGGACTGCGGTGCGCCTGAATCCCAGACTTCACGAAGCTTTCAGCAGTCTCGGATATGCCTATCGGAAAACGGGTGACTTCGACCAAGCTCTACAGGCGTACGAGCGAGCCCTGGTGTTGGCCCCTGGCTACGCTGCAGCCATCGAGTATCAGGCCGAAGCCCATCTCGGGCTGAACCGAACCACCGAAGCGCAGTAGGCCTAAGATTGGCTGTTCCTCAACGACCCGGAGAAAGCGCAGGCTCTTCTGGATGCTGCTGATGAATGGATGGAACAACGACGCCAGGATGCCGCAGGCGTGTCCGCCGAGGCAATCGAGGCGATGGCGCACTGGATCGCGGCGAAAAAGACGACGGCAACAGACCTTGGCGGTACCACCGATAAACCGAGTGCGTGGTAATTCGATGAAAAGTATGCGATCTGTTAGCTTGGGCCGCAGTAGGTAGCGGTGTTGGCGCCCTAAGTGGCTTTATCCGAGTCCGTTTCGGCGTACCCACCTTTATCACAACCCTCGCGTGGATGACGGTGCTGACTGGTGCGGCGCAACTCATTACCGGTGGCTTCCCGCTGACGCCGTTCCCTGAGGGTTATAATTTTATCGGCGGCGGTTACCTGTTCGGCATCCCCTTCCCCGCCATTGTTTTCTGCTATTTTTTGGGGCAGCCCACTTGCTAATGGGTTACACCACCTTCGGCCGCGCCATCTACGCAGTCGGCGGCAACGCCGAAGCAGCGCGACTCAGCGGCATCGACGTGGGCCGTATCAAGATGAGTGTCATGGCCATCGTCGCTTTGCTGGCGGCACTGGCAGGCATCATGCAATCCGCAGAGATCATGTCCGGCACGGCCAGCACCGCACGAGGCTGGGAACTGAACGTCATTGCCGCCGTCATCATCGGCGGCACCAACCTGATCGGCGGCGAAGGTCGCATCCGCGGCACCCTGGTAGGCGTGGTATTCCTCGGCCTCCTCGTCAACGGCATGACTCTGATGAACATCAACGAGTACTGGCAACACGTAGTCCGCGGCGCCCTGATCCTCAGCGCCGTGCTGATCAACCGCGCCCATAAGACGAACTGAGTAACCCGCCCAGGCTGGACACCGCAGCAGTAACGCGTTGACGTTTGCACGCAAGCTTTGAGGCACGCCCTCTTCAAACCCGGAACAACCGAATGGCGCTGCGCTTAACAAAATCACCAATGTGTGATTGCTACCGGCCAACATGGCGGTCCGCGTCGGCGCCGCAGGCCGCATCAGCGAAGGGCAGGCCCGCCGAGCCCTTGGCCCCGAAGGGGTTCTCGGCAGGATGTCGAGCATCTATCGAGCCGGGGAGCCCGTAGCTGAAAGCGGCCGGAGGCGCCGACGCGGGCCGATTGCTGACCGAGCGCTGCCCCCCCAAACCCCTATCTTCCCACTCACACATTCCACCCGATCCACTCGAGACAAAACCACCATGAAAAGCACACCCTATCGCAGCGCCGCCACCACCCAGGGACGCCGCATGGCTGGCGCCCGCGCCCTGTGGCGCGCCACCGGTATGAAGACGGAAGACTTCGCCAAACCCATCATCGCCATTGCCAACTCCTTCACCCAGTTTGTCCCTGGCCATGTGCACCTGCACCCCGTAGGTCAGCAGGTGAAGAAGGTTATCGATGCAGCAGGTGGGTACGGTGTGGAGTTCAATACAATTGCTGTCGATGACGGTATTGCCATGGGTCATGATGGCATGCTCTACTCGCTGCCAAGCCGCGAGTTAATTGCCGATTCCGTTGAGTACATGGTCAATGCCCACAAGGCGGATGCCCTCATCTGCATCTCCAACTGCGACAAGATCACACCAGGTATGTTGCTGGCAGCTCTGCGTCTGAACCTACCGACGATTTTCGTTTCAGGTGGACCCATGGAGGCGGGGCGTGAGGAGTTGGAGACGGGACCGGCGAAACTCGATCTCATCGATCCGATGGTCGCTGCCGGCGACGATAGTGTTTCTGATGCTGATCTGGAGAAGATGGAAGCTGCCGCCTGCCCTACCTGTGGTTCCTGTTCCGGCATGTTCACGGCCAACAGTATGAACTGCCTGAACGAGGCCATCGGACTTGCCTTGCCCGGCAATGGCACCATCCTGGCAACACACGAGTTGCGCTGGTCCCTCTTTGAGCGCGCAGGACAACGAATCGTCGAGATGGCCAAGGCGTATTACAAAGAGGGGGACAGCACCGTTCTGGCTCGCTCCATTGCCACCTTCGAAGCCTTCGAAAACGCCATGACTCTCGATATCGCCATGGGGGGCTCCACCAATACGGTCCTGCATCTGCTGGCGATGGCGGAAGAGGCGGGTGTCGATTTCACCATGGCCGACATCGATCGACTGTCGCGCAAGGTTCCCTGTGTCTGCAAGGTGGCACCTGCATCACAGGAGTTTCACGTGGAGGACGTCGCCCACTCCGGCGGAGTACCCTCCATCCTGGGAGAGCTGGCCAAGGCTGGTCTCGTGCATACGAATACTCGAACCGTCGCTGGTGGCACGCTCGGTGAACTCCTCGCTGCGGATGACATTCGCTCTGCGGAGGCCACCGACGGCGCCCGGCAACGAGCCCGTGTTGCCCCAGGAGGCGTGCGCACCAACAAGGCCTTTTCACAGGGCGAGTATTACGACGCACCGGACACAGATGCAGAGAATGGTTGTATCCGCTCCGTCGAACACGCCTACTCAAAAGACGGTGGACTCGCTGTATTGTTCGGCAACATCGCCGAGGATGGTTGTATCGTGAAGACAGCTGGCGTCGACGAGTCCATCCTGGTCTTCGAGGGGCCGGCGCGAGTATATGAGTCGCAGGACGCGGCGTGCGAGGCGATTCTCACCGATCGCGTCAACGAGGGAGATGTGGTCCTGATTCGTTATGAGGGCCCGAAGGGTGGGCCTGGCATGCAGGAAATGCTCTACCCCACCTCGTACATCAAGTCCAAGGGCCTTGGCAAGAGTTGTGCCCTGCTGACGGATGGCCGCTTCTCGGGTGGCACCAGTGGCCTGTCCGTGGGTCACGTCTCTCCGGAGGCAGCCGAAGGCGGGCTCATCGCTCTCGTCGAAGAGGGAGATACCCTCCGTTTCGATATCCCCCAGCGAAAAATCGAGTTGCTGGTTTCGGAGGCTGAACTCGAACAGCGCCGCCAGCGTATGGAGGCTCTTGGTGCACAGGCCTGGCAACCCAGCAAGCGGCGCCGCATAGTCTCTGCCGCATTGCAGGCGTACGCGGCGATGACGACGAGTGCTGCCCGCGGTGCCGTTCGCGACGTGACCCAGGTACAGCGGGGGCGCTGACAATTGGCGCGTGGGGGCGCTTCTTGAGGTGCGCCTGCGGAAACCTTAGCGTTGTCGCTCTGATTTGCAGGTGCGGAACCACGAGCTTGGGAGGATGAACAGCATGCCAGACGAAGCCAACCAACAGCAGGTCTTCCACCTGTATGATGACTACTGCCACGGGCGCATTGAACGCCGAGAATTTTTCAGCCGCTCTGCGGCCATGACCATTGGGGGCGTTTCTGCCCTGGCTCTGGCAGAGAGCATGTTGCCGAAGTATGCGGAGACGATGACCGTGTCCTTCACGGACGAACGCATCAAGGCGACGTGGGTCGACTACGATTCCCCCGGCGGTAATTCAGGACGGATGCGCGGTTATCTCGTCGCACCCAAAGGCGAAGGTCCTTTTCCCAGCGTCCAGGTGATTCACGAGAACCGTGGCCTGAATCCGTATGTGAAGGACGTCTCCCGCTGTGCTGCCACGGAAGGTTTCCTGGCGTTGGCACCGGATGGACTTGACCCCGTAGGTGGATATCCCGGCAACGACGACGATGGACGCTCCCTGCAGATTCACTATGCGGAAAACGACAACTGGGTCAACGGCACCCGGCAAGACTACGAGGCAGGCTTGCAGGCCTCAGGCCTCCCCTTCGAAATGCACACCTATCCCGGAACGGGCCACGGCTTGCACAACAATTCCACACCTCGCTATGTCGAAGCTGCTTCCGACTTGGCGTGGCAGCGCACCATGGCCTGGTTTCACAGGTATTTATGAACTTCTGGATCTTCGCCCACGACTCGGCTCCCTTCGATCACTGGATCGACGGCCATCGCGAACGCTTTGATGCCTGGCATGAAGCCGGGGTACGAGGCTTGGTCATTGGCTATTTGCGCTTCAATCTGCCAGATGGTGCCAGCGTCCCCGCGTGGAAGCCGGACCCGGCGGTTTATGCCGCCCACGGTGAGCCCGTACCGGAGGGCCCGAGAGACATTGAGCGGGAATCCCGTTTGCGCCAGATGCTCGAAAACGCCGCCGAGCGCGGCTGGCAGATTATGCTCTTTGGCCCACCCATGACGCCGGCAACGTTGCAGGATCTGGCCAATGCCTTTCCTCAGGTGACAGGTGTCATCATCGATGGTCCGGGCGAGAACCATTACGAACTCGCCTTTCACCATCATGGCGAGTTGCTTGAATTGCGGCCCGGCGAGGATGATCACTTCCGCGGCCTCGGTGCCGATGTGGAGCGCATGGACCGCGGCATCTCCTCCCTGCGCGAGAATCTTCATCAACTGACACCAGCGCGGGTTCGCTACCTGGCACCGGGAGGCACACTTGCCGGCCTGGCTCTGTTCGATATCGATGAGGATATCCTGTACTGGTTGCAACAACGGCGACTTTCGTCTCAACAACGTTGGGCCGACGCTCGCGCCGCTGTGGATGCCGTCGACCGCCCGCTACTGCTGGGCGGGATTCCGCGAACGGCAACATTCTCGGCACTTACAGGCCAGGACTACGAACAGATGTCTCGCCCTTTCGACCTGATATTTCCCAAGCACTACTACTGGCACCGGGGCTTCGACGGACTCTATGGGACCATCGCTCGCTGGGTGCAACGGTTGTGCCTCTGGAATGCGGATCTTACCGAGGCAGATGCGCTGCTGGTAGTGGAAAATCTCTTTGGCCTGCGCCTGCCGGGTATTCACAGCCTGCTGGATCTTGAACTCGGTTTCCCTCAGGAGTTCTTCGACGATGTCGTTGCTGGCGAAACACGCCGGGCCCTGGCTGCCGTAGGGGGCGATGCAGATCGTGTCATCTTCTGGGTCTCCACGGGGCGGGCACCACATGCCGGGGATGCCATGACCTCCCGTGATCTTCACGGCATCCTTGCCGCCTCTCGAGATGCGGGCATGACCCGTTTCCTGTACCATCCCGACCCCCGGCTGACAGCCAGCGAGTGGCGTGTGCTGTCCTCTATGTGCGGCACGCCATGGCAGGAGCAACCCGGTGGTTGGTACCCCAGTGGCGAAGACCCTGACGATACCTATTCTGGAAACCGTGTCCCACCTGCAGAGGATTAATCAACCATGCCCATCAAAGTTGCCGTCATTGGCGCCGGTAGTATCGGTTTCACCCGTCGCCTGATGCGGGACATCCTGTCCGTGCCCGAATTGACGGACACTGAATTTTCTTTCCACGACATCGACCGTAGCAATCTCAACATGATCACCCAGTTGGCACAACGGGATATCGATGCCAACCAGCTCCCGGCGAGGCTGACCAGTTCCACCAATCGGCGTCAGGCGCTGGAAGGTGCAAACTACGTACTCAACACAACGCGAATCGGTGGTCTGCAAGCGTTCCAGAGTGACATCGACATCCCACTGAAGTACGGCATCGACCAATGTGTGGGCGATACACTGTGTGCTGGCGGCATCATGTATGGACAACGAAACATCCCGCAGGTTCTGGCTTTCTGTGATGACATGGCGGAAGTCGCCGATGATGACGTGCTGTTCCTCAACTACGCCAATCCCATGGCGATGAATACGTGGGCGGCCAACAAGTACAGTGAAATTGAAACGATCGGTCTGTGTCATGGCGTGCAGGGTGGCCACGGACAGATCTGCCAGGTCATCGAACTGTTGGTGAACAAAGGGCGCAAACAAGACAGCCGTGGCTACCGAACCGTGACCAAGAAGGACGTCGATATCGTCTGCGCTGGAATCAATCACCAAACATGGTATGTGCAGGTACTGTTCGAGGGGGAAGACTGGACAGACCGTCTATTGGAAGGATTCGAGAAACATCCCGTCTACAGCCGGACTGAAAAGGTGCGCATCGATATGCTGCATCGATTCGGCTACTACACGACCGAATCCAATGGCCATGTCTCCGAGTATGTGCCCTGGTACCGCAAGCGTACGAACCAGATTCGCAAATGGATCGACATGTCGAGCTGGATCCACGGCGAAACCGGCGGCTATCTGCGCGTCTGCACCGAGGGCCGCAACTGGTTTGAAACGGACTTCCCCAACTGGCTCAAACAGGACCCGCCCAAATTCAGCTATGAGACGCGCTCCGAAGAGCATGGCAGCTGGATCATCGAGGCACGCGAAACAGGACGCGTGTATCGCGGTCACTTCAACGTCCCCAACGATGGTTGCATCGACAATCTGCCGCAGGAATCGATCGTCGAAGTTCCAGGATATGTAGACCGCAACGGACTTTCCATCCCACAGGTCGGTGAATTGCCCCTTGCCTGCGCCGCTATCTGTTCAGCCTCCATCCACGTGCAGCATCTGGCCGTGGAGGCTGCCGTTCACGGGGATGTGGACTTGCTGAAACAGGCTATGATGATGGATCCTCTCATCGGCGCCGTGTGCGATCCGGACGAAATCTGGCAGATGACGGACGAGATGCTCGTCACCCAAGCCAAGTGGCTGCCTCAGTACAAAAAATCCTTACCGGCCGCCAAAAAACGCCTTGCTGCAAGCAAACCTCTGGGCACAAAGAAGAGCCAGGGTGCTGCCCGGCTGCAGACGAAGACCACTGCCCAACTACGCAAGAACAAGGAGGCGGCCCGGCGCAATGCCGATGCTGCCGACAAGGGCAATCTTCTGGGCAAGGCCGAAGCGAAAAGACGCACTACCAAGTAACGTCGAGACGCATTCTCCTGCTTGGAGCCAACGGCTATCTCGGCCCGCCCGTCGTTCGAGAACGGGAATCAGATCACGACTGCGGCGCCAGGGCATCGACCATCTGCTGCAGAACTGATAGATTTTCATCGTTGGACCCATCGCCACTGCCTCTTCGGAGAACCGCCGTGAGTCTGTCCCTGATCGACCCCATTGTTGAGCCCTGCCCCACCCGGCTAAGCGATGTTCACCGGAAGCAATTCAGCGAACTAGGATACGTTGCTCTGCAAGGTGTGCTTGACGAAGCAGAGGTTGCTGCGGCACGGCAGGCGTTGACCGAGGTCACGCATGAATTGATGCAGGCTGGGCGGCGCGGCGAGGGCGAACTCAAGCAGGCGCCTCCGGGAGCGACACTGAACTACGCAGGTCCCCAGCTGGTGAGTCCGGGCGGCGACTGTGCCATTCACTTTGAGCCTGGTGTCGAACCCCTGCAGTTGAGCGACGAGGAAGCGGAGAGTCGATTTCGCAAACTCATGGGGTATCAGGATGCCCATCCCACGTTTCAGGCACTTGTGGCGCACGAACGCATCCAGGGGTTCCTCGCCGAATTGATCGGCCAGAAGATGATTCTCAAGGACGTGATGGCACTGTCCAAACCGCCATTCATCGGCTCGGAAAAGCCCTGGCATCAGGACAACGCCTACTTCAACTGGCTGCCTCTTGAGTTGATGGGCACGGCCTGGATCGCTCTCGATGACGCCACCATCGAAAACGGCTGCATGCACCTGCTCCCCGGTCAGCATACCCGTGGCGCTCTGCGCCACTATCACACGATTGACTGTGAGATCCTGGCGGACCGCATCGACACGTCACAGGCGGTACCGGTGGAACTGAAGGCGGGTGGCGCACTGTTTTTTTCCGCCATGCTACCTCATCAGACACCACCGAACAGTGGTTCTTCTCGCCGACGGGCCTTGCAGTTTCAATACCGTGGCGTCGACACGAGACAGGTCACACCGCAGGAGCATGGTGAGGTATTCGCAGAGGCGGATGGACGGCCTGCGTCCTGTGCCCTGGTGCATGAGACAGGTTGAGTCCTGAGGCCAGCCGCGCTCTTACTCAGAACGCGAGGGCCACGGTTCGCCGGATCACCTGCGAGCGAGCGTCTCCCAAGATTTCCAGTTTCAGCACGTAGATGCCAGGCGCCATAGATCCAGCCCGCTGCACAATTTCCCATACGAGTTGCTGCCGCCCTGACAGCACGAGACGTTCCTGCTCAAACACACGTCGCCCCGCCAGATCGAAGACCCGCAGCGTCAGCGGTCGGGGCAGCAGGATGTTGGCTACATCCACGTCTACGACCAGTTGGTCGTTGATCCCATCACCATTCGGGGTCACCACGGCAGTGCTGAAGACTGCGTTGGCCAATATGTCGCCCCCTACAGGCAGCCCGACAACGTTGCTATTGCTCTCGACTTGCGACGTTGCGTCCCCCGCATCCACGCGCTGGCGGTCACCAGGCTGCCGACTATCCTCGAGGAACGCCTCGAAACTGGTTCCGTGGAGAAAAACGACTGAGGTAAACTGCAGCTCCAGTAACTCGCCACCGGCAACCCGTCGAGGCAGGGATATCCGAAACCCCAGCTCAGTTGTTTCGACCCCGGCATCGATGCTCTCTCCGGCAAGAAATGCCTGCACAAAGGCAGGTGGTGCAGATGCTTCGACCACCAGTCCGTCAAAGCCAGCACTCTCTGTGTCCGTGCGAACGAAGTAGGAGAATTCCTGCCTGATGCCCGCCTCAACCTGAGTCGGAGAGACCTCACCCAGAGCTCGCAGCGCCAGGGGAGGCGCGTGGGAGATCTGCAGCCAGTCCAGGGAGGGTGCAACGTCCGGCTCTTGTGTCAGCAGGCCAACCTCCAGTTGCACATAACGCCTCGGTGAAGGAGACAGAAACTGCTCTCCAGAGTTCACATAGGATGTGCTCCACGGGCTCCAGTCACCACCAGTCGCTTGCAGCCTATCGATGGGCCCGCGAAAGGAGGGAATCAACTTTCCCCACCCCCGTTCGGTGACCTCCTTGCCATTTCGATCACGATAGATCAGGCGCTCCACGACCTCATCCCCACTGCGACTGCGAATCTCTATGCGTGTCCCAGTCGGCATCGAGCCCTGCCACTCTACGACACCGAAGTTGCGACGTTGCCCCATATCCAGGATCTGCGACTGCATTCTCAAGTCTTGTGGGAAGCCGCCGCCGAAGGCCTGTAATTCCTGCATGACGCCCCGAGCATTACACGAACCTGATGCTGCCACCTGCCCGCCGCCAGCAAGCGCCACAGCACATGCGCCGTCCCAGAACTTCCACAGGAGGCGAACGAGTCGCACCGGTGCCTGGTCGAAGGTATGGTCGGTGAACCCCCTTTGATTGTCTTGTGTCGTCGCCCGGCCACTGAACTTTCGATCCCATATCAAGGTTCCATCCGGTGCCAGACTACCGTCTGAAGTCATCACGGTGTAGTCCTTGAACTGGAACCGGCGAAAGCTCATGGCCTCACCCACCAGGCGAACATGATCGATCCAGTACACCGCCCCGAGATCCAGGATGATGTGCGCGTCGATGTCCTGAGTGCCACGCCCAGGTGTGGCTCCAAAGAACATGCGCGTCGGCATGGAACCGTCGATCAGACCACTGACGGCAGCCAGCGGCAGATCCAACTCCGAACGACCGAGACCGATGACGACGTCCGCACTGCCTCCACGGGGAATCAGGCCCAATACGGCGTTGTCACCGAAGCTGTTGACCTGGATCTCGACGATACGAGCATCTGGATGAAAAATCAGTGGTTCGATGCGAACGTATTGAATCGGTGGCTCTTGTTGGGGATCGAACTCGATCGTGACCTCGTGGCTCGAGTTCTCAGCAAAGCGATCGATCTTCCGATAGACGACCTTGTCTGGCAATGGATTGCCGACAATGTCCACCTGCGGCTCACCCGTCGACATGAGCACCCTGAACAACTCGAAAGCGGGCGCGTCGGTTGCGAACAACACGGTTACCGAGTGCGTTGATACAGCACGCCCGAGGTTGATCTCGAGTACAGCTGCTGCCTCGGCTTCTGAGCCATCCGGTCTCCAGCCGGTGGACAGGTCGCCATCTATCGTCAATGCTGCCGTCTGACGATTTGAGCTTACTTGCCAGATACCACCGCCGAAGTCAGGCGCGTTCGATGCTGCGTTGAAACCTGCTCGCAGAGGCACCGCCACCAGGCCTCCTGAAGGGGTAATCTCTATGGCACCGAGGGGCAACACCCATGCGCCCCAGGAGGCTTCATCGTCAAAGCGCAGCCTCTGGGCGTCGGTCCCACCTGCTGTGAGCAGACCGATCGCGTAGATTGCGACGAGACCTCTGACCACCCCCTTCGAGAGAGCGGATGATGAGCCCAGACCATGTTTCCTGTCCTGCCGTAGCCAACGTGCTTGCCGATGCAGATGACCATCGTTCTGCCTGGTACACCGAATGTCAATCACAGCCGTTGCTCCGAAACTGGGAACATCCCAACGTTGCGCCTGTCGAGGGCGGCTCTGCCCGTGTCGGTGCCGCCCCGGAGGGACTTGCTTTTTTTGTAGAACTGGAGGATCGTGACGTCTTCTCCGAAGCCACTACCGATCAGCAGAAGATGTGGACCCTCGGCGACGTGGCCGAATTTTTCATCAAGCCTGGTACGGATCGGTCCGATTATTGGGAAATTCATGTGACGCCCAACGACTTTCTGATGGATATTCAAATC
>Ga0114999_10005377_pt1 | contig 15117 bp, 16 predicted proteins | sample ArcticOcean_MG_C_3_FD_89820 | JGI IMG/M metagenome (GOLD analysis project Ga0114999, IMG submission 89820) | Marine microbial communities from western Arctic Ocean - ArcticOcean_MG_CB8_126 | ecosystem: Environmental > Aquatic > Marine > Oceanic | place: Arctic Ocean: Canada Basin | collected...
ATAAATAATTCCTTTTAAATTATTTGATGATTTTTTCATTCCGATCATCCTACCACAATACCGATACGGGATTAAGGGGGAAAATAATGGGGGGAAAGGGGAGGTTTTTAATTACTCTGGTATATTTTTTTTAATTGTAAAAACCAGATGCGCGAGTGTGTCGTATGTGTGTCGAAAAATTTACAATAAATCATAAGAAATGTTCAAGAGTTTTTAAATTTCTTAACTCCTTTTTTTATTAGTTTGTTTTACTTATTTTTACGTAATTTTCTATTTTCAAAATCATATTGAAAATCTAAATTATTTTTCCATTTTGTAATTTTTTTTCAACCCATTCCTAAACGTTTTTGCGTTTATCATCACTAACGTCATTTAGAATTTTTATATAATTAATTAAAAGTTGCTATAGTTTCGCCAATATCAGCAACTTCACCATTTTTTTTTAATATTTCTTTTAATTTTCCTTCTTGCAGGGCCGGTAATTCAATTGTTGTTTTATCACTTTCAATTTCAACTAATATTTGACCTCTCTTAAAATATTCTCCTTCATTAATCAGCCACTTAACAATTATCCCTTGTTCCATAGTCTCTCCTAAACGAGGTAAAATAATGTTTTTCACAATGAATTAATTTAGTAATTTTTTAACATTATTCACTATTCCATCAACCGTTGGAACAGATAATTTTTCTAAATTTGGGGCACTAGGAACAGGAGTATCTTCAGCAGTATAACGTAAAACAGGTTTTGCGAGTAACTTGTAACAATGTTCGAATATAGAAGAGGAGATTTCACTTGCAACACCAGATGTATAATGTCCTTCACTAACAATTAGGGCTCTTTTTGTTTTATTAACAGATTCAATTATTGTTTTTATATCAAAAGGTTTCAAAGATCTGAGATCAATTATTTCCACACTAATATTTGAATTTTTCAATATTGAGGCAGCCTCATTAACTAAACTCATCATTTTTGAATAAGATATAATGGTTATATCTTTTCCTGGCAATCTAACCAAAGCCTTATTCAAAGCTCCATCAGAGTTTATTTTATCAAGTTGACCTTTTGTATTATATAATAGTTTATGTTCAATAAATATTGTTGGATCATTTCTGTTGATGGCTTTTTTTAATAAGTGATAAGCATCGTTAGGAGTAGAAGGTGCATATAAGTATAATCCTGGTAAATGCATAATCCAGGATTCTAAACTTTGAGAATGTTGGGCTCCAGCTGATCTCCCAGAGCCTCCTTGTGTTCTAATAGTCATTGGAACTCCTATTTGACCTCCAAACATATATCTAATCTTTGCTGCTTGATTAGCTATTTGATCCATAGCCATGGCAAAAAAATCTATATACATAAGTTCAACAATTGGTCGAAGTCCTGTCATAGCTGCTCCTATAGCTGTTCCAATAATCGCTGCTTCTGAAATTGGTGTATCAATGATTCTTTTTTTTCCAAATATATTTATTAAACCTTTAGTAACTCCATATGCGCCACCATATAGACCAACATCAACGCCCATAATAAAAATATTTTTATTTTCTTGCAAGCTGTCATGCATAGCTAAACGCAAAGCATCACGAAAAGTAATTTCTTCAAAAAAATTTTGATTTCGCAACATGTTAAATACTTAAAATTCTATTAATTTTATCTTGAACCTGCTCTGGCTTGCTCTCTTCGTCTTCAAATATATCTGTATATAACTCTACTTCATCATTAATTGGTGACTGAATTGCAAATTCAATGGCTTTATCCATCTCTGCAGATATTTGAGTATCTATCTCATTTATATTATTTTCATTTAACAGTTGGTTAGAAATTATTTTGTTTCTAGAAAAAACAATTGGATCTTTTGCACGTCCCTTTTTTTCTTCTTTTTCACTACGATATGGACTTTTATCCATACGAGCATGTCCAAGAAACCGGTAACAATCTATTTCTATGAAACTAGGTTCATTTTTTCTTGTTTTATCGAGGACTGATTTGACTTGATAAAATGCTTCTTCAACATCAAGAGTTTTTATGTGTAAAGTATTTAGGCCAAAAGATTTGGCTCGACCTGAAAAATTTTTTAAACCAACAGCTTCATCAATCTTAGTACCCATTCCATATTGATTATTAATACAGCAAAAAACTACAGGTAATCCCCATAATACAGCCATATTCATACTTTCATACAAAATCCCCTGCTGCATGGCACCATCTCCAAAAAAAGCCACAGATATATTTGGAAGAGATTGAAATTTATAACTCAGTCCAGCACCAATTACGGTAGGAATGCCACCACCAACTATTGCATTAGAACCAAGGTGTCCAAGATTCATATCAGCTATATGCATTGATCCACCTTTGCCTTTACAATAACCATCTTTTTTTCCTGCAATTTCTGCCATCATTCTATTTGGATCACCTTTTCTTGCCAAAAAAATTCCATGACCTCTATGATGAGTTGTAAAAGAATCAGAATCTTGCATCGCATTGCCTACACAAGCTGCTCCTAATTCTTCCCCAACCGATAAATGTAACATAGAGCCTGAAGAATGTCCTCTAATAAATAATTCAGATACTCTTTCTTCAAATGTTCTGATACGCTTCATTATAACATAAAGCTCTATCAATTTTGAGCTATTAAATTTATTATTTAAAATCATAAATTAATTTTGAATTTTTTTATTTTTTCAATGCATTCACTAGCCGCATTATCAATAGAATTGTTTGTATTAATAACAATATGAGGTAAATCTATTTTATCAAATTCATTAATCATTTTTTCAGAATCATAAATTTTTGATTCTAATATTGGATTACGTAATAAGCGATCAATATTATTTTTTTTATCTAAATTTAATCGTTTGGTTATAATTTCAACTGAAGCCATGCAATGAACTATAATTAATTGTGCAAATAATTTATCTATTAATTTTTTTACTAAGTTTATTTCGTTTTTACGAGAAAAAGGCTTTCCATCTAAAATAATATAGTGTGGATGATTGTAAATGATTAAACTTTCAAGCACTAGAAGAAGTGTTTTAGTCGCTATTTCATTTTGTGAATGACTGTGATCTAAATATTTTTTTGGAAAAATTTCATTTCGAATATGATCACGATTTAATATTTCACAATCTATTATTTTTGAAAATTTACTTGCAAGTAATGTTTTTCCAACCCCTGGCACTCCTGCTAAAAGTATTACATTCGTTTTAATTTTATCTTTCTGCATTATTAAACCCTATTATTAGAACCAAAAACCTTTAATAATTTTTCAACAACTATTTGAGCATTATTTCTTGCTTCTGCTAAAGGGATACGTGTATCCATAATTGGATTACTAACATTATAATTATTAATAAATGCTTTACGAAATGCATTTTTGATTGCCGCATCAATATTAATTTTTGAGATGCCATTTTTAATAGCTTGTTTAACAATTTCTTTTGGAACACCAGATCCGCCATGAAGAACAAGCGGGATATTAACTGACTTTGAAATTGCAGACAGAAGAGGAATGTCAACTTCAGGAATAAGGTTAAATTGACCTGGTTTACTTCCAATTGAAACTGCTAAATAATCAACTCCAGTATCTGCAACGAATTTACAGGCTTCTTCTTCTGAGGTTTTTCTTTCAATTAATTCGTGTTCCCCTTCTTCAGCTAATGTTTCTCCAATTTGAGCCTCAACACCAACATTATTCTTATGAGCAAATTTAACAATTTTGCGAACTATTTCGACATTTTCATCATAAGTTTTAAAAGAAGCATCAATCATAACGGAATCAAAACCTGCCTCTATGCATTCACAAATAATTTCATAATTTGCGCCATGATCAAGATGTAAAATTAGAGGAACGCTTGATTTTTTACGAGCAGCTTCAGTCATTTTTACAAAATAATTAAGCCCAACATGTTTTATGCCTCCCATAGTTGTACTAATCATTAATGGTGATTTAGTATTATTAGCTGCTGTTGAAATTGCATGAAAAGACTCTAAATGATGGGCATTAAACATTCCTAATGCCCAATTTTCTTTGTAAGCTCTATTAATCCAATATGTAGCGCTGTGATTATTCATACATTCATTTCTTTTGCCAATAGGGCTGCTCCGCGTAAATTTAAATCATTATTATAATTTGCAATAATTGTAGGTAGGGTAATTCCAGGATAGATATAATGTTTTATACATTTTTTTATTTCATCAATATTGAACCATGGAAGGTTAAGACCTCCTCCACTTAAAATAATAATTTTTGGTTCCATTAATGTAATAGAATTACCTAATGTTTTCGATAAAGCTTCAATGGCTCCTTTAGGCGGATTATTCACAGATTGAGCTTTACCACTTGCAACCATACAAAGACAGTCTTTTAGGCCACAGTAACAATTTGTTCCATTTTGAGTTACAACAAAATGCCCCATCGCATTAGCATTGTTATTACTTCCTTTCCATACTTTCCCATTAATTATAATAGCATGACCAATACCTGTGCCTATTGAAACATATAATGCTGAATTTAGTTTTTCAACTACTCCAGATTTTGATACAAAAAATGCTCCGCAAAAAACATCAGTTTCTACAAAAACTTTTTTTTTAAATTTCGTTTCTAGTAGATTGGCCAAAGAAACATTGTGCCAGCCAAGGTTTTCAGCAATTCTAATTATTTTATTATTATCTACTAATCCAGCAACTGAAACACCAATTCCTTTAAAAGTAGATCTACTAGCATTCCATTTATTTAAAGTATTTTCTAAAATTAGAATAATATCATCAATATTTCTGAGATTATCTAATGAAGTTTCTTGAAAATTCTTCCAATTAGTTAAGCCACTACCTATTCCTATACGTATATTGGTTCCTCCGATATCAATTCCTAAATAAGTCATCCCTTAATTCCTGTAGTGATAGCACTTTCAATAAAATAGCGTTGTAAAGCTACAAAGAAAATTAATGCAGGTATTGCTCCATAAACTGATACAGCCATCATTTCTGTATATCTGGTTCCATAACTTTTTTGAAAAGAAGCCATACCTAGAGGCAATGTACGTAATTCATCATCACTTACAACTACCAGGGGCCATAAATAATTATTCCAACTAAGTGTAAAGGTTAAAACGGCTACTACAACGATTGTTGGAATAATAATTGGCATTATAACAGAGAATAAAATACGTGGCTCACTAGCACCATCAATTCTCGATGCCTCAATTAATTCATCAGGCACTTCTCTCATTGCTTGGCGAAAAATAAAAATAGCTACAACATTAAATGCGGTTGGTAGTATTAATCCAGCATAAGTATTAGTCCAACCAAAAACATTAATCTCTAGGTAAAGAGGTATAACAATTGCTTCTAAAGGAATCATAATTGCCGAAAGAGAAATTATCCAGAAAAAATTAGATAAACGATATTTGAATTTAGCCAAACTATAACCTGCGCATGCTCCAACAATGATGGTTATTATTACTGATATTAAAGCTACAAAAATTGAATTAAATAAATATAGTAGAAAGGGCCTTGCATTAAGTGAATTTAAGTAATTTTTAATTCCAAAAGAACCTGATGAAAAAAGACTTTTTCCAAAAGGTGATGATTCTAATCTAAAAGAAGTAACAAACATCCATACAACGGGGTAAAAAGTTAAAATAATTATAAAGGATAGAAAAATCCATATTATGATTTTTTGAATATTGAATTTATGCATTTTTGTCTCTTAATGCCCAAATTTGAATAAGGCTAATTATTAAAATTCCAGAAAAAAGTATTACTGAATAAGTGCTTGCAAGACCCATTTTTAAATAACTAAAAGAAGTTTTAAAAATAAGTAATGTTAGGATTAATGTTGAATCAGCAGGCCCGCCATCAGTAATGATTTGCTGAAAAGCAAAAGTTTTAAGACCATTTATACTCGACAATACTATTACTAAAGTTATTGTTGGTTTCATTAAGGGCAAAGTTATGTAACGTAAAACTTCAAATCCATTAGCCCCCTCTACTCTAGCGGCTTCATAATAATTTCTAGGAATAGACAGAAAACCAGCTAGAAATATAATAGTGTAATAACTTGTAGCATGCCACCAACTCATTATTATCATTGACCATGGTGCATAATCAGAATTTGCTAACCAACTTATGGGCTCTAATTCAAAAAATGCTAAGCCTGCATTTATCGGACCACGAAAATTAAATAATAGTTGCCAAACTAAGGCCACAGATACTAATGGTAATATTGTAGGAATAAAAATTAAAGATCTCCACACTCCTCTTCCTTTTCCTATTTTAGTTAATGACCAAGCAATAAAAAATGATAATCCTATGACAGGAACAATTGTATAAAAAACATATGTAATAGTTATGCTAACAGAGCTTATAAAAAGAAGGTCATTTTTTAAAGATAAAAAATTTTTTAATCCAACAAATCGTGGTGGTGAAAGTATATCAAATTCATGAAAACTGATAAATAAACTATAAACAATTGGAAAAAGCTGAAATAAAAAAAGCAAAGCAATTGCCGGGAGCATAAAATACAATCCCCATCTAGCTATATATTGATTATATAATATTTTATTAGTTTTCATTTTTTAAATCTTTAAAATAACTTAAATTTAAAATAAAAAACATATATTTAATAGGAATTAATTAGCGGTGAATTATAATCACCGCTAATTTTGTACCCATAGACGGTAAGTTAATTACCGCGAATTTTATTTAATTCTGCGTTTACTTTATTCAAAGCTTTATAAACTGGAACACCTTGAGCAATTTCCTCAAGACCAGCTTTTATTGAATTTCCCTCTTCAGTCCAAGTTTCTGAACGCCAAACAAAACTTCCATACAATTGACCAGTTGCAAAAACCTGTGATCCTTTTACAGTTTTAGCTACGTCAGTTTTTTGCCAATCTTTAAAACCAGTAACATATCCTGCGTTTTTCAGATATCCATCACTATCAGATGTTAAATAGCGAATAAAAGCATAGGCTTCATCTTGAACTTCTGATCGTGCACTAACTCCAAGAGCATAAGAGTTATGGAGAGTTTTAGGGTTCTCAGGATCTAATTGAGGTAATGGAACTGCTACATAAACTTTTGATACTGCTTCACTAAACGATGGCGGTGCCCAAATACCAGCAATAGCCATTGAATTATTTCCATTTGAGAAATCATCAAGTGCATTAACTTTATTGCCAGAAGCAATTTCCGGTCCACCTAAACCTCTATCAATAGGAGCTCTCCACGTTTCCGTAAAAGCTTTTACACATGCACCAGAGTTAATTGCAGCATTGCCACTTGAATCAAAAACTTCACAACCATATTGAGTTAATATTGGCCAGTACTGTTGAGCATACCAATAAGGATCTAGTAACCAAACCCAGTTAAAACCAACACGGTTAGGCGCACCTTCTCCTAGTTTTTGCCCTAAATCAAAAAGATCATTCCATGTTTTAGGATGGTTTGTGGGATCATCAGGATTTAAACCAATGTCTCTCATATGGTCACCGTTAATAAATAAAGCTAAAGTATTAAACTCCTCAGGAGTAGCATAAACTTGCCCATCAAGAGTCAGGCCTTCTAATGCTGCAGGTGTATACATAGCTTTAACTTCGTCAAGAGTATTAACGCCAAAAGCTTTTGGGTTAAGTGGAGCTAAAATTCCTTTTTTTGCGTATTTAGGAATTAAATAATCAAGAAGATTCATAATATCGGGTTCGTTTCCACCTGCTATCGCTGCAAGTAATTTAACCTCGTAATCTCCGTGAGCTTCAGTTTCAAATTTTATTTCAATATCTGGATTTTCACTCATATAAGCAGCAGCTTTTTCTAATATAAAATTATCTGCTGGCGGATAGGTATGATGCCAAAATCGTATTATTTTTTTTGCAAATGCTTCTTGCGTAAAAAATAATGATAAAATTAAAACAAATAATAAATTTTTAAGTACATAAAATACTTTATTCATCTTAATGCCTCTCAGTTAAAATTTAGCTGACATCTTTCTTTATAATATCAACGCTAGAAAACTATAATGAAACTTAGTGTCTGTCAAATAATTAAATTTGTATAATAATGAAATATTATGCTTCTTTTATGAATATTATTCTATATATTGTTAATAATGCTCAAAAAAAACAGAGAAGCAGAAGCATCAATATTATCCAAAATATCACATATAAAATTTACTAAGGCAGAAAATGCTATTATTGAATATCTTCTTAGTGTCTCAGAATACGATATTGCGCTAATTACTATTAAAAGTTTAAACCACGTAACATCAACTGGTCGATCTACTATAGATAGGCTTTCTTCAAAACTAGGATTTAAGGGATTCAAAGAATTTAAAAGCCAATTACTTTATGAAAGTCAATTTATGCATTCAATTATCTCGCAATCAATTTTTGAAAAAAAAACAATCCCTTCTATTATTGAATCAGATACTTATTCTGAAATTGCTAATAAGATTTTTAAAAACGCATCTGTCAGATCTTTAAAATTTGCGGATATGCTCGCAAAAACTTTGCAATTAACAAAATTAGTAAAATTGCTTGAAAATTCCAATAGAATTGAAGTATTTGGTGAAGGTGCCTCAGGAGTTGTTTGTCAAGATATGTATCAACGTTTACTCCGACTTGGTTTAAACATAAATTATTCTGAAAGTTATCATGAAAAGATTGCTCATGCTTCTTTGATGACAAATAAAGATTTGGCAATAGGAATTTCTTATTCAGGCAAAACAAAAACAACTGTAAAAGCAATCGAAATATGTAAGTCTAGAGGTGCAAAGATCGCTTTTATCCTTGGCTCAAACATAGATAAAATTACTTTGTTAAGTGATGTTGTAATATTTACTCCACCAGGCATAAAATCTTATGCCGCAAGTCCAGTGATGAATCGCATTCTTGAAATGATGTTTAATGAAGTTTTATTTCATTGTCTTGTGCAAAAAAATCCTGATATGCATAATCGAGTTAAAAATATTGAAAAAACTTTAAATGAAGAACGTATGAATTAATTACCTTACCACCAACCACGAGGAATGTTGAGAAGCATATTATTTATTTAAAAAAGAAAAAATTTGCTTTACTGAATCCTCGTGGGCTTTTTTATTATAAGCTTTAGTTAATGTAATGTTATTTATTGTTACTGAATGTTTTTCTCTTTTTTCATCAAACTTACGGTAACTATCGGGGTATAGTACAACCTCTAACGGAAATTTCTTTTTTTGAGCCAGCTGTTGCAAATCTTTGTAAACTTCCACTGATTCAATTTCGTCTTCGATGCCTGCAAGTATTAGTGTAGGGATTGTAATTTTTATATCATTAGTTTTGCCCCACATTCTTCCCATTTTAGACCAATATTTGCTGTTGGGATAGAAAGCAGCCAGTGAATGAAATTCAACTTTAGTAGAAGAAAACATATTTTTCATCATCGGATCAATAGCCATTAGACCAGATGTTCCTCCCCAAGAAAAGCCCATTAGACTAATTTTATCTTTTTTAACGAAATCTTGCTGTGATAGATATTCAAATGCACCAAAAGCATCCGCTGCTCGTTGCGGAGGAGTAATTTCTTTCCATCTATTTACAACTTTTTTTCTTTTAGGATCATTATCTGGAGTATCATGTTCACATAAGAAATCTCTTTTACAATAACTATCAACAAACAATACTACATACCCTTCTTCACTTAGTTCTTTGGCCCAATTGAGTTGGTAAGGAAATATACCTCCCGCTCCATGTAATATTACCACTGCATCAAAAGAACCTTCTCCTTCTGGTTTATACAATAAACCATCAATTTGTTTTCCATCAAACATTTCAACATGCATTTTTGGAATACTACTAACAAAGGTTATCTCAACAGCATTTGTTTTATAATTTTTATATTTGTAATTTTTTAAATCTTCGGCAAATAAATGTTGTGAGAAAAAAAAGATTAGAAGAAATACTATATTTTTTTTAAACATATTTAATATCTTACCACCAACCGTGAGGAATGTTGATTACTATTTGTGAGTAAAAGGTGGTTCTAACAATGTATTGCTCTTTTATTCTCCCCCAAAGTCTTTATACGCTGATTGAGGGTACGAAGCTTTAAACCTAAACTTTAAAGTCCGATTGCGACTTAACATTGCGAGAAGAATTACTTTTTGCTCTCATTAAAATTATAGAGAAATATAAGGAATGACTTTACCAGAAATCTTTAATTATCTTTGGACTGAGGCAGAAGTAATTTGGTTTATTGGAATTGTTATTGCATTTTTTGTAATTAAACAAATTTTAAATTTGTTATTTCCTAAAAAATCCAAATAGAAAAGGATTAGGAATGGTCATAAGGAATAAGGATAGTATCAACAAAAAACTGTACGAGGCCAACGGCCAAGCGTCTATGTTCGGTCATGATAATTTACAATTCAAAACAGTTAACCACCCGATAAAACATAAGTTTGTAGAAATGTGTTCAGAATTTAAACTAAAGAAACTCTCAAACGAATTAAAACTTAAACTGAGTTATCTACACATTACTACTGTGTAATAGCACGGTAAAATAAAAGTAGTGTGTTGACCTTTTTTCTAGGATCGACAGCAGCTTCCGAGCAACTCTACACAGTACACGGTATAATTAAGAAGTTATTAATATTATTACTATCGTTTAGATTACTGATAATTGTTTTTGGCTTCGAGTGATTCTGGTTGTGTGACCGTGTTACTGTGTAACCCTCAGTAACCCTGTAATATAACTCTCATATGTTTTGGCAGCTCTCTGACTGACCCCCTCTGGCATGTTCCGTGAGTTGCGAATCCTGGATAATGTTACTTTAGTTACGCTAATTGTTTCCCTTTTCTTACCCAATGTACACCACCATATTGCTATCTTTTGTTATGCTACCTAGCTTTTTAGGTGGGTTACTTTTGACGAGCCGTGACGTATGTTTTGAGTAGCATAGTAACAATTCATTTTTTAAAACGTAACATTTTAATACATGTATAGGGTTACTGCTACATGGTGCTACGTCACTGCTACATCACCCATGTAGCAGTAGAAATTACTTCAGTTACTTCACAGTGATTCTATAAGTAACTTTAATACATCAAGAAAAGTAGTGTGTTTAGTGTGGTGAAAAAAAAATTATGTTAATATATTTTCATTTATTTTTAATAAAAAATAGTATATAGACTGTAACTGTTATTAATTTAACAAGTCCTTAGAACGAGATCGCCCTGACTTGGACTCTAATCAAATTCCTCGTAAAAATAGGTGCGTTGAGTAAGACCTCTGAATGTAAAGTCTGAAAATCTAGAAAGCAATAAATAGGAAACGACCCGTGAACCATTGTTGGCTATCGGTTAACACCTTTTTTCTAGGAGACGTACAATGCAAATACTAAAAGAAAAAGCATTAGCTAAACAGCTAGAATTGTCCGTACATAAACTCCGTAAAGATAGAATTGAAAAACGAGGATTACCATTTTATAAAATTGGTGGTCTAGTCCGATACAATTTGGATAATGTTATAAAATTCTTGGAGGACAACTCAGCTTATAGAAAATAAAAAAAGCCTCTTGGGGAAGAGGCTTAGGATTAATAAACTATATGACTAATAACATATATCGTGGAAGAAAGCCACAAATAGACGACTTTGTTAATGTGTTACCGAGCAGTAATGAAATTAAAAATATAGGTAACGGCCAGGTGATAACAAATTGTGTTTCACCAAATCACGAAGACAAAGATCCAAGCATGGGAATTAAACAAGGCGATACAAATGTTATCGTTACTTGCTTCTCAGGTGGTTGCGATAAAAAAGAATTACTAAGTTATTTTTATGAACGCCTCCCTTATTATAAAGGAGGTAAATAATGGTAAAATCTGATCCAACTGAAGCTTTTGTTTTGAAAGATAATATTGAAAGAAAGCTTCGTAACATCGCTATCAAGTGTGCCGAGAGAACTTGGAGAGCCAAGAGAACCGGTGCAAAGAATGCGATATCGCAAGAACATGAAGACTTAACATTCATAAATCAATTTCTAGACGAACACGCAGAGCAGCTAGAAGGTAATTTCAACCAGGTAATTAAGCAACAGCTTTTGAATTGGTGGAAGATTAACAAAGTATGGGGAGAGTGGTCATGAGCAGAAGACAAAATAAAATAACTAAAGAAATGAAAGATCAACTCCCCGCAGGTTTTATTTATACCGAGAAATTGAAAATGGTTGAGCCTAAACCTTTTCCAAAAGGTGATCTCATGTGGAGGCAATACTTTAGAATTGATATCGATAACTTAAAACATTGGGAATATCATAATGCTAAAGGAGAAATACTCTTTATTATTGTTAGAAAAGACACTAACTCTAAAACAAGTGCTACGGGAAAATCTAGAAAATTTTTTCCAGGCACCTATGCTAGTGGCAGTTACCATAAGGGTTTACTTTGGAAAGATTTGCCTGATTGGAAGCACCCCTTATATAGATTACCGAAACTATTTGAGAGCGATATAGAAGAGGTCATTGTTACAGAGGGAGAGGCAACTTGTGAAGCAGCAGTTAAATTATTTCCCGATAAATTAGTCACTACTTACCTAGGTGGTAAACTAAATTATGAAAAAACAGATTGGTCTTCATTAAAGAATAAAAAGGTTACTTTGTTTCCTGATATAGATAAATCAGGTGGAGGTTATCTAAGTTTTATTAATCTTCATGTTCATTTAAAAGAGGAATACGGTATCGAAGCTAAGGTAGTACCTTTTTCTGAAAACTATGAATCTTATAATTGGATTCAAAAACTATCAAAAGGTAAATTCCAAAAGAACGCTTGGGATTTAGCTGATATAATTTATCCTGGAATAGATATTCATGAACTTGTTAAAAGTGCCGTGATCCCTGATATAAAAGAAGAAGAAAAAATTCCTTATAGTAATATTGAGGAACACAAAGATAACTTAGTTTATCTTTCTAACCTTGGAAACAAATATTGGAATCGTAGTAAGAGAATAATAGAAAGCGAAAAAACTATTAATAATCTTTTTTTAAGAGCCAAGTGCAAAGGTACTTTTACAAAGGGTAGCGCACATGAGTGGTTCCAATCAAATAATATTAATATTGTTGACGGAACAGCATTCTGGCCAAATGATAAAGAATACATAACTTTTGAAGACGAAGAGAATCAGAAGTTTGTTAATTTATATCGTAAGCCTAAGTTTAAACCTCTTGAACCAGGAGCAGAATATAATATTGATTGGTTGTTGGATCATATGAAAATGTTAGCGTCTTATGATGATTACACATTTACATTATTGTGTGATACTTTTGCTCAAGCTGTTCAACACCCTGAGGTAAATAGAAAATGGGCTTTGGTTCTTTATGGATCCCCGGGCGTAGGTAAGGGTGCTTTCTTTGAAGCTATATCAAAGTGTGTAGGCACGGCTAATAGTAAGTTCATGGAATTACAACAGCTCTATGGTCGCTTCAATTCCTTTTTATTAAAATGTAATAATCTATTTATCGGTGAGGCGAATAACAAAGGTAGTGAGGATAATGAATCACAATCTCGGCTTAAAGAATTAATATCAGAGACTAAATTTCAAGTAGAATTAAAAGGAAAAGAATTCTTAACGCATAGGTGTTTTTATAATCTCTGGTTATCTACAAATACTTCTAATCCTGTCAAAGTAGATAAGGACGATAGAAGAATTTGTTATGTTAATGTTGAGCCACCGGCTTCTAAATTATCTACTGAATATTTTACTGATATATTTGAAAATAAAATAGAAAACCACGAACGTATGAGAGGGGTTTATCACTATTTTAAATATGTTTATAAAATAAGCACAACTTTAAATGAAGTAGGAAAACCATTTACTCCACACAAGGCACCGTGGACGAAGTGGAAAGCAGATATTATCGAGGAAAGTAAAACTGCTTATGTTCAAGAGCTGGATAGAATGTTGGAAGAAAAGGAACTGCCTAGTTTCCATTATGATTTAATCAATAAAGAGGAAGTCATGATTGATATTAAGAACTGGTCTATAAGCGATCAGCGTTCTTACGCTAACCCTCTTGGTGCTCATAACGGGTTTACTAAAAAGCAGCTTCAGAATTGGATCAATACTATTTCCGGTAAATTTAAATATAGGCATGACGCTATACAACCAAAGGGAAGACGAAGAGGTCATTACTGGGTTGTAAGAAATTTCGATCATTGGTTAAAACATAGAGAGAATATTCAGGAGGTTCATAATCATTTCAATGATCCGTTAACTGAGAAGCGTCTTGATAAAGACTTGGAAGCTAATCACGATATTTTAGATGGCCAGTACGAGACTGTAGCTAAGAAAAAAGAACGACTTGAATCAGTTAAGCAACAAGAACTACAATTAAACCAACTAAATATAAGGAACTAAAAAATGATAAAGAAAAAAAGTAACGGAAAGAAAGCAGAGACTAAAACAAAGAAGACTAAACTTAAGAAAACGTCTAGAGATAAGAAGATTGAGAAGCAACATAACTGGGTAAAAAAATTTGATTTAAAATTTAGGAATCAATTCCCTAGTGCTATCGACGACTGCGATAAATATATCCAGGCACTTGAAGAGGGGGCTGATAAATTTGCTCCTAGTTTTGAGATAGAAGAAGATACTCAACTTATGAAAGCCTATCGTTATGGTTGGGCTGTTGGTTGGTCGGAGGGGAGCGCAACAGTATTAGAGAGAATTAAGGATATAAAAACAGATCAACAAGTTGAAGAAGATAAACTCGTTAATCAAATGACAAATAATAAAGTCTTTAAGTTTATAGAAGAACAGAAAGCTATTGATCCAGATAGAACGATACACAAGGACGAGGTTCTTGAGGCTAGTTACTTAACTCGTGCAGAACTAGCAGACGCGGGAATACAAAATATTGATCGCTACGATATAAATAAAAGACCAGATCGATTAGCTGACAGTAGATTTAAGGGTTGGTGGGAGGCTAATTGTGAACCTCAACCAGAGAGAGAGGGACAACTAACCTATGAAGACCTGGATCGTTATTCATATATTAATTTTTCTTCTGGTTATGGAACTAGTTTTTCTGAATTTGATAAATTTATTAAGGATTATTGTTTCTCAAGGAAGAGAGTAGGTTTTTGGCA
>Ga0114999_10005379_pt1 | contig 15115 bp, 10 predicted proteins | sample ArcticOcean_MG_C_3_FD_89820 | JGI IMG/M metagenome (GOLD analysis project Ga0114999, IMG submission 89820) | Marine microbial communities from western Arctic Ocean - ArcticOcean_MG_CB8_126 | ecosystem: Environmental > Aquatic > Marine > Oceanic | place: Arctic Ocean: Canada Basin | collected...
AGCTCCACGTGTTCGACCTTCCAAGGACTCTCGATGCCTAGAATCTGGCGGTACAGCTCGCGGTCTTGCATCGCGCGAGCCTAGCAGCTGCGCCCTCGTACCCACTAGAAACCCGGAAGAGCCACTCAAGAAAACAAAAAGCGACCGCGCTGTGCACAAGCCCTCGCTGACATCGTGGTGGGCGCTATGCCCGATAGCCCGACCGTTATTGGTGGGCTCGATGGTCCGTCAGCGTCAACGGTATATTGTTACAAACCGCTGTAAGCCAGTGTTCTCGCGCGGCCGCTTCTGAAAAACCGGTGGTTCGATCACAACCTCCTTTGGAACCGTTGTACCCCTTTTCAAGGGCCATTCATTAGATACCCCGAATTCAAATTTCTGTCAATAAGAACCACCCTCCGGTGGATAGCAAAATCTTCGCGCACGGCGTTTTGAACGTACTTCTCAACACATACCTGGATGATTGAGCCACTACGACCCTTTCTTCGGAAGCCCTACAGCAACTTCCCTAAGGCTTCCATCCGGCAGGATGAGGGAACTTCACTCTCCGATCGTGATGTATACCGGCGATTGGATCGGTTGGCCGTTCTGGAAGGCCTCGAACAGATAGTCGCCAGGGGGCAAATGGGGGATCTCAACGTTGAACTGATAGAGCCCCGGACCGACGAGTCCGCTGAAGAGAACGCTTGCGTTGCGACCGCCGATCCGAAAGACGACCGGATTCGCGAGAGCAGCAGGCGCGCTAACAAGCCTGTCAGGAGACGTGGGTGGATCCGTTTCACCGAAACCGCCTCCGTAGGCGGCGATGAAATCTCCCGGGCTTGCGGCACGGGTTTCGAACGTCTGGAACAGATCCGGACTTCCGACGAAGACCCCGTCCAAATGAACGGCGGCGACGTAGCGGCCCTCACCGGGGCTGAACCGGAAAAAGTCTGGCTCGGCGGACCGCTTGAAAACGGTCTCTGGATCGCTCACGCCCCACGGCGTCTCGACGACAACTTCGACTTCGGTAACAGTCGGGTCCATCTGCGCCAGACCGTTGAGCTGACGGGGGCTGACAAACGCCACTGCCGCGGGCACGCCGTTGACCAGAATGCGTACTCCGTCAAGCGCTGTCGGCAAGGTATCTCCTTGGAAATCTTCCGCGGCCCAGGTGCGCGTGGTCATCGAAAGATTGCTGCCGGCGATCGTAAACCAGCCGTTCTCCGTGATGCCGGTCAGGAAGCTGGCGCCGTTGATAACGCCGAACGGTAGGATGGACGGGCGTGCCGGGTCGTTGCCGGACTGGAACACGGTGAACGTCGTTGAACCATCGTCGCCGAAGGCCAGACCCGTTGACATCTTGTTCACCCCGTTCGGAGTAACGATGATGGTGCCGATACGGTCTTGCGGCCCGTTGTTCGGTTGCACATCGAAATGCACGGCGCCCACGCCCATGCCTTGCGCGGGTGAGGTCAGAGTCATCCACTCAGCGGCGGTTAGAGCAGACCACTGCGTTCCGGGCGATACCCCGACGCCGAAAACGCCGCTACCGCCCGCCGATGGGATTTGGGCATCGGAAGGTTCCAGGCCAACGTCGGACGACGGTTGGTTGACGTCGCCTACGCCGTCGTAGAAGATCGCCCCTCCGCCAGGGAAAACCCCGTTAGTTCCAAGCTCGTACTTGAACTCGATCTTGCTGAAATCAGAGCCGGTGAACTTCCCCGTGTAGCGCGCCTTTGCATTGTTGAAGCCAGCGATCGGGCTCGTGGCTGTGCCCTCGGCGGTAAAGGTGCAGTCCACAATATTTAAGGTTCCCGTCGCCGTTACGAGTTGAGAGCGGCTGCCGATAATTTGAAACTGCTCGGGCGTACTGAACCAGTTGAGTGTTCCGTCTCGCAATGTCCCGGTGGGGCCGTCGTGGCTCGGGTCCCCTTGCGTGGTGTCGACGCCAAGGGAGACTTCCGAGCTACCGTCAACCCCACAACCCGTCTCACCGGGCTCGGGTACGCCAGGGACGATTACTTTGAGGCTCTTGATTCCGCCGGAGGCTTTGTCCACGATGAAGAAACTGGTCATCCCTGGACCGCGGCCGTGAATAGAGATCTCCTGCGTGGCTTGTCCTCCCGGCACGGGAATCGGCACTAGAATACCGGGGACCGCAACGGTATTGTCGTTGCTTTCGACTTCGATCGTCGTGGCGCTACCGTCATCGAAATGCTCACCGTAGCGCGTGACAGTGATGCGTTTGATCTCCCCAGGTGCGAGTGTAATCGTCTCTTCGCTGAGCCGAATGTCGTTGACCTGGACCGTGGCCGAGCCGATATACTTCTGCCCAGTCACGTCCGTTCCGTTGATCACGTATTGGGTAACGTTGCACGAACGTCCGACAATCGGTGCGTTCACGCACTCCGTACCGGGCGGCAGCGTGACTGTAACCGGGTCGGACCCAAGGTCGGCCACAGACGGCTGAAGACTTCGTACTTCGGCCGTGAAGGTAGAGTTGGCATTCGCCGCTTTCGGACGTCGCACTTTGATGAGTCGCCGGCTTCCTTTGGCGTAAATCATCACGTTGTCGGCGCGCATCTGCCGCGTGCCCTCGGCGCTGATCGGCGCACCGAGAGGCATCGGATCGTTCAACCCCGAATCGTTGGGGTTCTGCAGGAGCGCGAAGTCGAGCGCTTCCCGGAACGAAACTTTGTCGTCGCCGTTCGCATCTGCGTCGTCGTTTTCGAGCGCGGCGGAGAACGCTGTCCAAAGGATGCCCCCGGTGGAATCGAGGTAGTAGGAAACATGATCCGCATCCGAACTCGTGATGATGGTTCCGGTAAAGCCGTGCCCCTGAATCCATAGCGCTAGCTGCCCGGAGTAGCAGGAGTCGAGGATGACGCAAAGCTCAGCCCCTTTGAACGGCGTAAGCATCTCGATCAGGTCTTCGTAGGAGAGGTGTCCGGAATCGGCATCGGTCTGTTGACGCACCGAAACGCCACCGCCGTTGCTGGATGACTTTGAAGCGCCGTGCGTCCGCAGGAAGAAATACATCTTCTTGCAGTCTTTCGCCTTCGCCCTATCGATGATGCGCTGAATATCCTGCCGCGACGACGATCGATTGAACGGCGCGCCTCCAAAGTCCTGGAGGTTCATGAAGATGTTGTCAGCCGCGACCAAGTCGTTGTTAAGCAGGTAGTCGCGGAACTCCTCGGAATCTTGCCTTGCCTGCCCAAGATTGGGTCCGTAGATGGCGATGGCACATGCGTCGGAGGGCGCGTCGCCGAGAACCGGCTCGGGACGCAACGGAGCAGCCGCGACGGCGGCGATCGCGATGCCTTCATGACCTGAGTACGGCGGGACCAGTTGGAAAATCTCCGACGCGCCAGGCAGGACGACTTCCGGCCACCACTGGTCAGGGTTGATGACGGCAGCCGAGCCCGCATCGCCGCTGTCATCGGACGCATCCATCAAGACGAACCGTGTCGAGTGCGCGAAGGCCGCTTGCGGGGAGTCATCGACCCAGAAAAACCACGCGAGGCTATCAGTGACGACCGGCTGCGAACGGTCGGTCGCCGTCCAGGGCCCGTGCGAATAGAACTGTGTGCCCGCTGGCAACAAGAAAGGCCCATGCAGGCCGACGTTCTCGTCTTCGAGGGCGCCGCCCAAAACATCGGCGGCAGCCTGCATGCGGGCAGCTTCCGGGGATAGCGCAGGCGCAGGGAGGCCGGGAATATTGGTCAAGGCGAATGTCGCTGATGCCTCCGTATCCTCAACGGCGGCTTCGACGAGAAAGACTCCCGGCGTGCCGCCTGTCAGGAAGGCCGCTTCGGCGATGCCGTTGGCGCTGGTCTGGATGCGAATGAAGGTGGCGTTCGCCGGCTGTGAGCCCGGGAACACACCCGCAGCCCCGGACTCGGTAGCGGCAAAGACGACGGTCTGATCTCCGAGGGGCGCGCCGCCTCGGTCGGTTACGAGAACGCTGAGGAGTGCAATCGTTCCCGGAGCAACGACGCGGCCGTTGCGGGAACCGTGAGGGAATTTGCCCTAGTTCGGCGCGCCGTTGGCAGGGCACCCACGCTGTCAGCCACGGGCCATCCAACGCCGTTGCGCTATGTTCTTAGACGATGCCTAGCCCGGACCAGGCTCTCGCCGAGATCCCCTTCCGGCAGCCCGATAAAGCTCAGCGGCCTTTCGAGCGGATCGCCAAGCAACTCACGCCGCCTGACCTCGAAACGTTCGTCACGCTGCTGCGCGATGCGCCCGATCCGGACGCGGCTCTCGCAGGCATCGATCGCTACGCCGGCACTCCCGACGGGACCGCGCACCTATTCGAGGCGAACAATGTGCTCAGCGCGGCGATTCGCATCTTCTCGCATAGCGCCTATCTCACCGATACTCTGCTACGCCACCCTGACTTGCTCACCTGGTGCTTTGAAGACCAGCGGGTGGACCGGTTACGCAGCACCGGCGAGTTACGGGCCGAGTTGGGTTGGCTCTCGCCCGCTAACGACGAAGCAGCCACGGCTCTCGCCCTGGCGCGGTTCAAGCGCATGCAGATCTTCCGCATCGCTGTACGCGACCTGCTCGGGCTAGCCACGCTGGCCGAGGTCACGCTTGAGCTCTCGAACCTCGCCGATGCCGTCTTGCGTGGCGCTCTGGAGTACATGCTACAGAAGCTCACCACGCGCTTCGGCCGGCCTCTCGCCGACTCCGATACCGGACCCATCGATTCAGAAATCGTGATCCTCTCGCTGAGCAAGCTTGGCGGGCGCGAGCTGAACTACAGCTCCGACATCGACCTGATGTTTCTATTCACCGATGACGGGAAGACCGCCGGCCCGATCAAGATCACCAACAAGGAGTTCTTCACGCAAGCAGCCAACGGGCTGACCGACCTCGTCTCTCGCCTAACGCCCGAAGGAAGCTGTTATCGAGTAGATCTTCGGCTGCGTCCCGAGGGCAGCGTCGGTGAAGTGGTGATGCGCGTTAGTTCGGCGATCAACTACTATCATCGGCGCGCCCGCGATTGGGAGTTGCAGATGCTAGTCAAGGCGCGGCCCGCCGCCGGCTCGGGGGCCCTCGGCAGAATCTTTCTCAAGACCATTCGGCCGCTGATCTATCAGACATCCACCGACTTTTCAATGATCGAGCAGGTCGCCGAGACGCGCGATCGCATCCAGCAGAAGCTGCGAAGCCGCTCGGGCGACGCCACCGACATCAAGCTTGCGCACGGCGGTATTCGCGACATCGAGTTCATGGTGCAGTGCCTGCAGCGGCTGCATGGCGGCCGTGATACCTGGCTGCGGAGTGGCGGCACGCTCTTCGCCCTGCACCGGCTGCGTGACAAAGGGTATCTTTCGATGCCCGACTACGCCCAACTGGCCGACGCCTACCAATACCTCCGCATTCTCGAGCACCGACTGCAACTTGATGAGAATCGCCAAACGCACACGCTGCCCGATGACCCGGCCCAGCGGGAAGTTTTGGCCAATAAGATGCGGGAACTGCGCCCGCCGCGAGCAGGCCAGGAATCCCTCACGGAAGAGTTAAACCGTCATTTCGATCAGGTCAGTGAAATCTACAACCGGGTCGTCTATTCCCAGAAGCCGGCGGCACGTGACCTTCCTTTGCCGCTAGAGCCCGTCGAGCAAGAAACCGACGAGCGGCACGTGCAGGCACAGCCCAGTTGGCAATCACAGATCCGCCACATCGAGCGACACGCCCCGGCCTTCGCCGACGCTGTCCGTTCCCTGCCGATCCGGTGGGGAGCCAAACACTTCGAGCACTTACTCAACAAACTTGTTTCGATGCCATTGCTGTGGGCCGAGTTCGAGCATTCCAAGCCGCTGTTGGAGTGCGTCGCTGATCTATTTGAGCACAGCCCTTATCTGGCCGAACACTTGATCGCGCATCCGGAGGATATTGAGCGACTCAAAGCCGTCGTCGAGGCTCCGGCGGCCGATGCCCCGGAGCTTTCCGAGTATGAGAGCGTCGGGGCGGCCCCCTGGGCAGACCGAGAGGATATCCGGGACGTGCTTGCGACACCGGGTGACCTGAACAGAAAGTCCGATTGGCTACGCCGCTTCTACCGCCATGAAATGTTGCGCATCCTCACAGGCAGCATCCACGGTCGTCGCCCAATCTTTTACACACTGGGGGAAACGAGCCATCTTGCGGACTGGGTCCTTCAGACCACCTACCACTTCGCCGTCCAGGACGTATTCGGCCACGCCCCCGATCCCGAACAGCCCTCAATGCAGGTGATTGCGATGGGCCGGCTGGGCATGAGGGAGTTCGACCTGGGCTCGGACGCGGACATTGTCTTCATCCTCGATGACGCGGCGTTTGGCGAACGCACCCGTTGGACGCAGGTCGCCGAGCGGATAATCGAAATCACATCCAGCTACACGCGGGAAGGGTTCATCTTCGCCGCCGACGCCCGGCTACGACCGATGGGGCGGAGCGGCGAATTGGTACAGATCGAATCACGCTATAAGAAGTACTTCGCGGAAGTCGCCGAGGCTTGGGAAGCGATCACCTACATGAAGGCCCGTGCGGTGGCGGGTAACATTCCGCGCGGGACACGGTCACTCAGCGAGTTGCAGGAGATCGGCTGGCAACGCTACGGGATGGATACGGAGCTAGCTCGCCTGCTTGTTGATATGCGAAAGCGTATCGAGAAAGAACAGGGTGCCTCGCATCCCATCAAGTCAGGCCCCGGCGGTTACTACGATATCGATTTCACTCTGATGTATCTGCGGCTGAAGGAAGCCGGCGTCTTCTTCGAATCGTTGAACACGCCGGAGCGTATCGCTGTGATTCATTCGACCGGCGGCCTCGACGCGGCCGAGGCCGAGGAGCTACACGCCAGCGCCGTTTTCTTTCGGGCCCTCGATCACGCCTGCCGTGTCACAGCGGGGCATTCGACAAACAAAATTCCCACCGCGCGAGCCCATCGCGCCATCGTCCAGGAACTACTCGCGCGTTGGACGAACACGCCGGCCAACGACACGGCGCTGCCGGAGCTTCTTCACAGTGTTCAGGTGAGAACGAGGCGGTTGTTCGGAAAGCTGTTAGGGTCGCGCTAGTGAGGCGCGCTGGAGATCATTGAAGCACGGGTGCGTTCATGATCAACACGAAAATGTTGTACGCCACCACACCCGCGAAGAAGATATTGACCCCTCGCAGCAGTTTCTGCTGTGAACGCGCCATACAGAAAAGCGCCAACATCACCGCGGCTACCTTAACGAGAAACAACCCTCCCAGCGCCGACGGACTCTCCCGCATCGCCCACTTGACGACCGGATTCACTTCCGCGACCCCGTACATCATGAATGCCACCGTGGTGAGCATGTCCATCACTTGGAGGTAGATAAACTCGGCTAGTACGTGCAACGCGCTTTCCCCGACTCTTCATCGGCTTCACCAGGTCAAGCTTTAGGCCTCTTTACGTGACCCATCCAAACATGGTGCCGATGGACTAAGTGTGCTCACTAGTAAAGCACTAAGGTGAGCACGTTAGCAAGAGAACTAAGGTAATGGTACGAAATGCAACTCGGTGCGCCCCGGGGAGAGGGCTTTAGTTCTGGAAAGCGCTTCTGATCGACTCAAACTGGGCCTGAAACTTCTCGCGAATCCCTTCTAGCTCAGCCCCGAGCCCAATGCTCGCAAACGCTGCGTCGGGCGACTCGGGCGGTCGAATCTCGGAGGACTGGATCGCCAGCCCGTCATAGGAAACGCACAAATCGGCCGCGTGGACCAGGTGGCCTAGATCAACGACATCGTTGCTCTCAGAGGCCTCGTCGGGGTCTTCGTGGAATCGGCCGGCGCGGCAGACGGCTTCAGGCAGCTTCCACTTTCGAAGAATGAGGCCGGAAAGCTCGGGATGCGCGACGCCCAGAACGGACTGCTCCGTCTCGGTGAGCGGTCCGTCGCCCTGCTCCCATTCAAGGATGATCTTGGGCGCCACTTCGGGAAGCGTGGTGAGGGCGAGCAGACGCCCCACGTCGTGAAACAGCCCGGCCGCGAAGGCGGCGTCTAAGTCATCGGACCGTACGTAGTGCGCCAGAAACTCCGTCATCACCGCACACGCCAGCGCATGCTGCGAATACCTTGCATACGAGCTAGATGCCCCGGCTTGCGGGCGCACCATCCGCTTCATCGAGAACGCCATCGCTAGGTTTCTGACCGTTCCAAAACCCCAACAGCGTGACCGCTTGGCGAATCGACGAGATCGGCTGCGCCAGCCCGTAGTAGGCCGAGTTGACACACCGCAACACACTGCCGCTCAAGACACTATCTTTCTCGATCAGCGAAGCGATCTGGATGGCCGAGCATTGCTCATCGTTGAGCATCTGCAACAGCCGGCTCAGAACGGTTGACAGTGGTGGTAGGTCGTCGAGTGAAGCGAGCAGCTTTGACCGATAGCTCACCGGCGTGGCGGACGGTGTTTGGCCTCGAACCACAGGCGCCGATTGATACATGGACTCCATCTTCCCCTTGATGCCCATATCGGCGCGTTTAGGGAAAGTCGAGTGTGCGCCGGCGAAAACGGTTCGGTGACGGCCTGAGCGGGGCTGTCTCGGCAGTATGCCCCTGGCGAAGGAAGTTCTACTGGTCCGGAGTGGCGTCTTCGGGCTCATCGGCCGACGCCTGCACAAGCACGACCGTGATATTGTCCGGCGCACCCTTCGACAACGCCGCCTGGATCAACGCTTCGCACCGCGATTGCAAGGAGTCGGGACGCGCCAGAATTTCCAGAAGCGGTTCTTCACCCGTCACGCTATGCAACCCGTCCGAGCACAGCAGCAGGATATCTCCGGGCAAAAAATCGATCTCCTGCGCGGCGACCTTGAGGTTCTCTTCCGCGCCGACGGCCTTCGTCAGCACATTCCGGTAGGGATGTGCGCGGAGCTGCTCCTCGGAAAGCCCCAGCCCCCTGCCAACGTCATTGACCCAGGAATCGTCGGTAGTGACACAGAAGAGTTCGCCGCCCGTCCACAAGTAGCAACGACTGTCGCCCACATTGACCAGGAACAGTTTCTGAGGACGCGCCAGCGCCGCGACGACGGTTGTACCCATGCCGTCGTATTCCGGATTCTGCTCGGCTTCCCCGCGAACGTTGTCGTTGGCGAGAGCCACGGCGCGTTCCAGCGTCGCCGCCGAGGCGTCCGAACCGTCCCGGTCGATCTCCGCGACAAGCGTCTCGATCGCAATGCGCGACGCCGTCTCACCGGCTTGCGCCCCGCCCATGCCGTCCGCCACCGCGAACAGACCCTGCTCTAGGTTGGTAACGAAGCTATCTTCGTTGTGGGATCGAACGAGTCCGACATCGGACATGCCGTAGCAATCAATCATTGCGATGGGCGTGACCCTTGGCCGAAGTTTGGCATGACGCCGGAATAAACATCCGCTTCCTTACTTATCACAATTCCGTCGAGACTTGGTTTAGCGCGCTGAACGGAGACGGTCTGTGTCTCATTCAACCGCACAGGATAGTTTGCCACATGAATCGCCTCGGCGTCGGGACGTCGTGAGAAGCGTAGTGGCCGCTCTGCTACACCGCCTCCGATTCAATCCTGACACGCGCTGTATGACCGGCCACCGTAAGGGTATGGCTAGGCCCGACTGCATCCCGTCGAGCGATGCTAAATCCCAGGCAGGCGCTCATCTTATGCGATAACACTGGGCTCGTCAAAGTACCAATCTCGCGGCCGTCCGATAATACTGGCGAGCCCGCTGGCGGCGGCTCCTCTGCATCCACCTCGATCTGAACGAGTTGCCGCTTGACCTCTCCGCGCGCGCGTACTCGCTCGACGATCTCCTGGCCAAGGTAACAACCCTTCTCGAAAGAAACACAGCTCATCTGCCCGGATTCCTGCGTCAGTGTAGTCTCGAAGAAGTCCTCCGTGTGCCGGGGAACCCCGTTCTCCACACGAACGACCCGTGCCTCTTCGGGCGAGGCGGCACTCACGCCCGCCGCTTCCAATCGCCCGATCAAGTCGTCCTTGCTGCCGGCCTCGGTGAGAAGCCGATAGCCCGGCTGGCCGGTAGCCGAAACCGCCACGACCGTAACCCCATCGGCGGTCAGATGATGCTCGGACTCCTCAGGCGCTCGACCGATTTCGTTCTCAATAACCGTCTTCGCTTCCGGACCTTCCACGGCAATCGCCGCCTTGGTGTCGGTCACGTCTTCGAGAGTGACATCGTCCATGATGATGAACTTCTCAAGATGGTCGACAAGGCTCTGCCGCGTTTCAGGCTCCGTGTCCAACAGAACCGAATCCTCGAAAACCCAGATGTGCGAATCGGCCAGGATGTGGCCGTGCACGTCGAGAAACAATGCCCGAGCGCCCTCGCTAGGCTTGAGACCTTCAACCGCGTTGGTCGACATCGCGTGGAGCAACCGCAGCCGATCTTCTCCGGTCGCGCGAATCCGGCCTCGCTGCGACAGGTCGAGCCAGGCCGCGCGCTCCCACAGCGCCTGATAACCCGACATCACTAGTTGTGCAGAGTCCGCAGGTAAGCGCCGATCAGCAAGATCAGCAACCCGGAAATAAATGCTCCGAGCACGAGCCGCGGACGTTTGGCGTCTTTGGCCGGTTCACCGCTCGGCGGCGTCGACAGAATGAACAACATCGCGAACACGTGGAGCGCCAGCAGAAACTTCATCCCGAACGCCATGTGATAGGCGGTATCCACACCGGACAACACAACCCGATAGAAGTTGTAGCTCCCCGATAGGACCAGCAACACGATCGCCGTTAGCCCCCACGGCCGCAAGTTGGCCGCGATGCCTTCGCGAAGCTTTGCTTGCTCGCTTTCTTCGATCATCGCCATCGCCGGATAGAAGACGAAGCGTGCATACGCGAAGCCGCCGACGACGATTGCGGCGGCAAAAATGTGTGTCCAACGGAAAATGATATCGATCATCGCGAGACCTTAACTCGCCCGCGAAGGCGGGGGAAACCGACTGGAAGGTCGGCTGGAAGGGAGTTGTTATTATACCGGCAATGATCCACGAAGTCCTTCCTGTCGGCCCGCTGCAATGCAACTGCTCCATCCTCGGCGACGAAGAAACGCGGACGGCGCTCGTCATCGACCCCGGCGATGAGCTCGAAAAGATCCAGGACATCCTCGATCGCCATCAACTCAAAGTCGAAGGGATCATCATCACCCACGCTCATGTCGACCACGTCGGAGCGGCCGCCGAACTTCGGCGACGCACCGGCGCGCCCGTCTACATGAATGAGAATGACCTGCGAATGCGCGCCTACCTCGGCGTCCAGGCGGGCCTGCTGAACATGAAGCCGCCCGAGAAGCCTGAGATCGACGTGATGGTCCGCGACGCCGATACCGTCAAACTCGCTGACACCGACCTCATCGTCCTACACACACCGGGACACACACGCGGAAGCATCAGCCTCCACCTGCCAACCGAAGAAAAACTGATCGCGGGCGACACACTGTTTCGCGAGAGCATCGGCCGCACTGACATGCCCGGCGGCGATTCGCACGCCATCATCGCATCGATCCGCGAGAAGCTACTTACGCTCGACGACAACACGATCGTCATCCCGGGCCACGGTCCGGAAACGACCATCGGGCACGAGCGCGAATTCAACTACTTCCTGCAAAACCTCTGAACCGGAACTTTGAGGAAGGTAGAGGCATGGCATCCACGCCGACCGTCCTCAACCCAATACCGCGTCCGTAGCTCCCGCCAACGCATCGACAATTTGGTCCAACTGCTCCCGCGTCGTCACAACAGGCGGCGCCAGGCAATAGACATCACCCCGCAGTCGTGCGAACAGGCCCCGCTTCTGTGTTTCCGCATTCAAGCGCGAACCCACGTTGTCCGACGCGGCAAACTCTTCCTTCGTCCCACGGTCTTTGACGAACTCCACGCCGCACATCAAACCCTTGCCACGCACTTCGCCCACATGCGGATGGTCGCCCAGCGTCTGTTGCAAACCATTCAACAGGTAGTCGCCTTTCTCCGCCGCTTGTTGCGCGAAGCCTTCCTCTTCGATGATGCGGATCGTCCGCAACGCCACCGCGCAACCCACCGGATGCGAGCTATACGTATATGCGTGCATCCAGGGTGACGGGCATTCATCGAGAACCCGCGCCACTTCGTCGTTCACGCCGACGCCGCCGAACGGGAAATACCCCGACGTGATCGCCTTGGCAAACTGCATCAAGTCCGGCTCGACACCCCAGTGATCCAACGCGAAGAGCTTGCCCGTGCGGCCGAAACCGGTAATCACCTCGTCCGCCGCGAACAGCACTTCGTACTGCGTGCAAATCTCGCGAATCCGCTTGAAGTAGTCATCCTGCGGAACGATCACGCCACCGGCCCCTTGCACCGGCTCGGCGATAAACATGCCTACCGTATCCGCGCCTTCGCGCAGAATTGCTTTTTCCAGCTCGTTCGCGGCGGCAACCCCCTGACTCTCTCCCGCCGGCGCTTCATAGCGATACGGATACGGCGACGGGATGTGCACGAACCCCGGCACGCGCGGCTCGAACAGCGGCCAGTAGCCCTTGATGCCGGTGGCGCTCATCGCCGCCAGCGTCACGCCGTGATAGCCCCACTGTCGCGAGATGACCTTCGTCTTATCGGGCTTGCCGCGCAGTTTCCAATACGATCGCGCGATCTTGATGCTTGACTCCGTCGACTCACCGCCGCCTGACGTAAAGAAAAACCGATTGATCGACGGATAGGTGATCGAGGCCAACTTTTCCGCCAACTCAATCGCGCGCGGATTCGAACTACCTGCATATCCCGAGCAGTACGCCAACTCGGTCATCTGCGCCGCGGCTGCTTCGCCAAGCTCGGTGCGGCCGTTGCCGGCAACTACGTTCCACAACCCCGCCAGCCCATCGATGAATTCCTTACCATCCGCATCGACAAGCACGGCCCCTTTGCCCTTGACCCAAACATGTCCGCCCGCGTGCGTCGAGGGACTATTCAGGGGATGAATCAAATGCGCGAGATCGCGCTCAATGAGTTCCGGTTTCGTTGCTGTCGCCATCAATCAACCTCTATGAATGTGAGCCCCGTCGATGGGAGCTACAGGATAAGGACCACCGTATCATTTCGCATCGCGAATCGGCCCCAACCGCTATTCGACCGTCAGTAGATCGTTGATGATTTGCTGGACGGGTCCGGTTACGACCTGAATTGCTCGCTTCAGCTCAAGTCCCACGGGCTGCGTCCAAACGTAGTAGGCGACACCGCATGCAACCAGAACGAAGAGAAACGTCGGCATCATCGACCGTGGCGCGCTCTTCTTCGACCCCCCAACGCCCCTCCGATCAATCGTCGCCATAGCAATGTCCCGCCGCAATTGTAGCTCGCTGGGAGGAACTCCGCCGCCCATGCCAGAAGGGAAAGAGGCGCGGGTGTCAACCTGCGCGCCTGCGGGCAACCGCCCGCGGAAAGCCTCAGCGGAACCACTGCGACATCCCCGAGAACAAGCAAGGAAGTAGTAACCTGTTCCTACCTCTTCCTGACGCAGGGCACCCAATGTCACACAGCCACACTCGATCGATCGTTTTCGGACTAGCGCTCCCAATTGCGCTAACCCTCTGCGCGGCATCCGCCGCCGCGCAATCCCTCCCCGGCCGCTACTTCAAACTCATGGAAGCCGGCATCGCCAAAGTCGAAGCGAGGTTCCAAGCCGAGCCCAGCGCCAACCTCAAATCTCTGGAGGACAATCGTGGATGGCGTCACTTTCCCTACGCCATCCTCGCGCCGGCAGTGCTCTACGCCAAAGAGCATCCACAGAACAAGCACTACCAAGATCCGAAGATGCTGGCCCTGGCCATCAAGATCGGTGACCTGCTCACGGACGAGGACGAGAAGGGTACCTTCGAACCGCGCGGCGATAGTGACTGGGACACGTCGTTGTGGCTCGAAGCCTACCGAGTCCTCGAAAAAGACCTCGGCGAGAAGCGCCGTGCCCGTTGGCAGAAAGCCATCGAAAGAAACGTGGCACTCGTTTTGCCGGATGCCGAAGAGCGGCTCGACTTCCCCTGGTACAACACGCCCTACATCGGCACGTCGCCCAACCACTACGCGCAATACGCTGGCAACCTGCTGATGGCCGGGCTCACCTTCGGAAATAAGGAGTGGGAAGAACTCGGCACGAAGATTCTTCACCGCTTTTCGACCGTCGAACAGACCCCCGACGGCTACTGGGGTGAACATAGCCGGCAAGGCCCGACCACCGGCTACAACTACATCACGTTGAGCCAGGTTGCGCTCTATTGGGAACTCACTGAAGACCCGGCGGCCATGAAAGCCCTGCGTCGCTCGACGGACTTCCACAAGTACTACACCTTCCCGGACGGAACACCCGTCGATGTCATCAACGACCGCAATCGCCACTGGAGCCCCAGCGCCTGGGCGCAATACGCCTTCTCACACTTCCCCGACGGCCGCGGATACGCCGAATTTCTGACGAGCTTCTTCGACCCCGACGCGCTCTCGATGAGCGACCTCGGCCGTCTCTCGCAAGACGCTTTGTACTACCACGAAGGCCCCGTGTCACAGCCACCGATACGGCAGGAGCGGTTCTCCCATCGCATGGAAATCCCGGTCGGCATTCGCAAGACCGGCCCTTGGGTCGTCGTCCTATCGGGTGTTGTCGATACCCATTCGCCCAACAATCGTTTCTACTTGGAGCGCCAGGGACACATCGGGATCTTCCACGAGAAACTCGGAATGGTCATCACCGGCGCGAACTCGAAACGCCAACCGGAGATCGCGACGTTCTCGGAAACCTTCGGCGAGCACGAGGCGCACACACCGTTGAGCACGCGTTTACAGATGAGTGACGCGCAGGACCGCCTATCACTCGGATTCAACACCTTCTGGACGGACTTGCTCGTGCCCGCACCGTCGGACAATGAGATGAGCTTCCGCTTCGTCATCAACGGGCGCGGCCGCCCCGCGAAAGACCTGCGTATCAACCTGCAACTCGCCCTCACTCCCGGCGAGACACTCGAAACCGGCACGGGACGCAAGATCACTCTCGGCTCTGAAGCCATCGAGCTTTCGCCCGACGATCTCGGCGGCTCGATCCGGCATCATGGCTGGACGATGCAATTAGACCCCGCAGCCAGTCTGACATGGCCT
>Ga0114999_10005380_pt1 | contig 15115 bp, 15 predicted proteins | sample ArcticOcean_MG_C_3_FD_89820 | JGI IMG/M metagenome (GOLD analysis project Ga0114999, IMG submission 89820) | Marine microbial communities from western Arctic Ocean - ArcticOcean_MG_CB8_126 | ecosystem: Environmental > Aquatic > Marine > Oceanic | place: Arctic Ocean: Canada Basin | collected...
CGTCCGGGATGACGATCTCGCCGTTGGCGACCGGGAAGGGCGCCGCCAGGACATCCTCGGCGAGGTAATAGGTCGGCTGGTAGAACTCGCAGCCCAGCGAGATATTGGCCGTCGCGGCGATCATCTGCACGCCCGCCATGCAGGACAGGCCTGTTTCGAACATGCTGCCGCCATAGCAGGCGATGCCGGCCGCCTCGGCGATGGTGGCGACGGCCCGGGCCGGACCCATGCCGCCGGACTTGTGAATCTTGACGCTGAACAGATCGGCCGCGCGCAGGCCGACCGCACGCAGGGCGTCGGTCGGGTCGAACACGCTTTCATCGGCCATCAGCGGCGTGTCGAGCGCGGCGGCCAGATCGGCCATCACGTCCATCTTGTCGGCGGGCACCGGTTGTTCGATGAAGGTGGGGGCGAAGGCTTCGACATCGCGCAGCTTGGGCAGGGCGTCCCAACAATCGAGGCCCTGGTTGAAATCGACCCGCAAATCGACGTCGTCGGGCATGACCTCGCGAAGCCCCTCCAGCCGCGCCAGGTCCTTGGCATGGTTCGAGAAGCCGGTCTTCACTTTGAACAGCCGCAGACCATCCGCCAACAGAGCTGGCAGGACCTCCAGATCCTTTTCGAAATCCGGATTTGCGATCGAGATGCTGAGGGGGACGGTATCGCGCACCTTGCCGCCCAGCAGAACATGGACCGGCGCGCCGACCGCCTTGCCGACGATGTCGTATAGCGCCATTTCAAGGGCGGCCTTGGCTTCGGGGCTATGCACCACGGCGCGCCGCGCGCGGCCCGTGATCTCCTCGATGCGGAAGGCGTCGGCGCCCACTACAAAGGGCCGGAAATGCACGTGCAGCGCGCCCACGGCGGCTTCGACAGTGTCGGTGAAGACGGCCCATGGCGCGGCCTCGCCCCAGCCGGTGATGCCCGCATCGGTGGTCAGTTCCACAAAGACGTTCGTAACCCCGTCGGCCACGGTCCCCACGCCCTGGCTGCGGGCGGAGCGAACGGGCAGGTGCAGGGTGCGAACGGTCATACCCGTGATGGTGAGCGCGGCCATGGACAAAATCCTCCTCGGCTTGTCAGAGCGGTCCGCTCGGACCATTCTGCCGCCCGCGCGAAACCGGGCAAGCGAGAGACTGGAGCATGGCGGAAAACGACGGCTGGATCGAAGTGCTGCGGGGCATCGTTACCGAGCGGCACATTGACTTCAACAAGCATGTCTCGGTGGTGGCCTATTTCGCCCTGTTCGACGACGGCGCGACCTACATGCTGCGCCGGGCGAATATGCACTATGTCGACATTCATCCGCGCAACCTGGGCATCGTCACGGTCAAGCATGTCGTGCGTTATCTCGACGAAATGCTGGAGGGCGATCCCTTCGTCATGATGGGCGCCTATACCAGGATGGGACGGTCGAGCCTGCGCTATCTGCAGAAAATGTATAACGAACGCACCGGCGAGATCGCCGCGACTCTGGATACGATCGAAGCCATGATCGACTTCACCGCCCGGCGTTCGACTGCGATTCCCGACGATATCCGCACCCATGTCGAGCCTATGGTGGTCGGCATGGCGAACGAGGATCGAGAGTTGTTCGGGGAGTAGCCCGATATACGAAACCGCCTCGGTTTTCTCCGCGGCGGTTTTTAACAGTCGATCGCTATGACGGATGAGCCGTTCGGCCGCTGCGTTGGGCCAGGATCTGGCCGAGCTGATGAACATCCCCGACAACGTCCAGGACCGCGTCGGTCGTGCCGTCGGTCACAATCAGACGCTTGCCGTTCCGATTGAACCCGTAGCGCGGGAAACGATGATCTTCCAGATCCTTGGTTAGGCGCTCCTGCAAGCCGGGCGGCAGGCCGATGGCGGACAGCCCTCGCCCTTTCGTTGCAATATTCGCGTCATGACGATCTCCCTTTGGTGCTGCAGTTTCGTCGCTCAAGGGCCGGAATTGCGCCGGACCCGAGTTCGCCTGACTTTCGATTTGAAATCGGCGTCTTCCCAGTTCATTCTGGTGACTGAGCTGCCGGGAAAAGGCGGACATTGGAAACAGGGGGTGACAAATGAGCGAAAATTCGACCGAAACCGTCGGCGCGGTGCAGCCTACCGGGAACCTTCCGCCGAACATGGTCTATTGCACGACCTGCGGTGCGCAGCTTGCGCAATCTGCGGCGGCCTGCCCGAAATGCGGGGCGGCCAATGTCAGCAACTCGGGAAAGGTCTCGGAAAAGGGCATGGTGCCGGCGGCGCTGCTCTGCTTCTTCCTCGGGTTTCTGGGTTTCCATCGGTTCTATGTCGGCAAGATCGGCACGGGTATCCTGATGATCCTGACCCTGGGTGGATTAGGCATCTGGACCCTGATCGATTTCGTCATGATCATCGTGGGCAGCTTTAAGGACAAACAGGGTCTGCCGCTCAAGCGATGAGCACCGTTTTCTGCCCTCAATGCGGAAAATCCATCGCGGTGGACGTCTGTTTTTGTCCCAATTGTGGGGCGACGAATGCCGCAATGGGGTTGAATCCCGATGCCACGGCCAGCAGCCGGAAATACGGTGTCGCCGTCGTGCTCTGTGGCATTTTCGGCATTCTGGGCCTGCATCATTTCTATCTGGGCAACTGCCTGCACGGCCTGTTCGACCTGGGCCTGTTCATCGGCATGGTCGTCTGTTTCTACCTGGCCGGTGGCCAGAACGGCGGCACCCTGGCGATGCTCGGCATCGCGTTTCTGCTGACCGATATCATCCACACGATGGTGGTGTTCTATCTCCTCATCGTCGGCAAACAGCGCGATGGACAGGGCCGGTTGGTGACCTATGCAGGGTCGGCGGCTTAGCGGAGCAAGGGTCGCGAATCGAAAAGGGCTATCCCGATTGGGATAGCCCTTTTTTAATTCTGGACGCCTTCGGCGGTGCTTAGAACGGCTTGTCGCCCGCGGCGGTCGTCCGGTGCATCAGCCGGTGCATGTCATGGGGATGGTCCGGCACGACATAGTGCATCAGGCAGCGGTTATCGAACATGGCGACATCGCCGACGCGCCAGCGGTGGCGATAGACGAGGGCCGGTTGCACCGCATGTTCGTACAAGAAGGCGAGGACGCTCTTGCTTTCCTCCTCTTCCAACTCACAGATCCGAGCGACAGAAGGCTCGTTGACGTAGAGGGATTGGCGTCCTGTTTCGGGATGGGTGCGGATGACCGGGTGAAAGACCGGCGGCGCGATTTCCGTTATCGGCTTGTTGTTGACCCGCTCGTTGTTCTTTCGCTGGACATAGGCCGCCGAATGTTCGGCCGTCAGCCCGTCGAGAAACCGCTTCATCGGTTCCGACAGACGCTCATAGGCCATGTACTGGTTGGCGAACATCGTATCGGCGAAGCCTTCCCAGCAGGCGCGGCAATGAAGCACGCTGCCCAACGGCGGCTTCTCCCCGAAGGTGATGTCGGAATGCCAGACATCGTTCTTGCCGTTGAAGAATTGGCCGGCGTTGTGTTCCAGCACGAGAATTTCGGGAAAACCCTCGATCTGGCCCGTGCGGTAATAGGGGTGCTGTTCGACGGTACCGAACATCTCGGTGAAGGCGATCAGGCGGTTCGGGGCTAGATCCTGGTCCCGGAAGACGATCACGTAATTCTCGAGAAAGGCGCGGCGGATTTCCGCGACCGTGGCGTCGTCGACGGGCTTGGACAGATCGACGCCGCCGATTTCCGCACCCGCAGCGCCGCTCATGCGCCTGACCGTGATCCGACTGTAACCGGCGAATCGGATGTTCTCCGTCGATTTTGTTTGGCTCATCTCAAGTCCCTCGAAACGATTGGGCTCGTCCTATGGAGCGATGCTACGTCGGTTGCGTTTCACTCGCTATATGCTTTCGAGGCATGGTTAGTATGCCGGTAGAATATGTGAGGGTTTACTGTTGGATATCCGCCAGCTCCGCTATTTAGCAACAGTCTCGGGCGAGGGCAGCATCTCACGCGCGGCGGCTCGTTTGGGCGTGGCCCAGCCAGCGATCAGCCGCAGCGTCGCGGCGCTCGAAACCAATGCGGGCGTATCTCTGCTCGTGCGGCACAGCCGCGGTACGCGCTTGACCCAGGGGTATCCTTGCTTGCCCATGCCGAATCGATCATAGGCGAGCTCGCCGAAGCGGAGCGCGACCTGGCCGCTTTGCGCACGGTGCCGGGCGGGATGGTGGCGATCGGCATGACGCCGGCGCTTGCGGCCAGCCTTGGACCGCGTTTGGTGAGCGCCTTTCACCGGCGCTATCCGGATGTGCTGATCCGTTTGGTCGAGGGCTTCGGCGGGCACCTGCGCGAGCAGCTCGCAAAGGGTGCCGTGCATGCCGTGTTGATGTACGGCGCTCCCGAACTGAAGGATTTTCAAACCAAGGAGTTGTTTACCGCCGACGACCATTTGGTCGGCCCGAAGGGCGCCCGGCCGGTGGCTGGGGAGACCGTTCCCTTTGCCAGCCTGGACGCCTTGCCCTTCGTGCTGTCGCGCCCCGATAACGCGACCCGTCGGCGCTTCGACCGGGTGTGCCGGCAGACGGGCATACGCCCGCGCATCTTGGTCGAAACCGATAGTGCGACATCGATGCGAGCCGTCGTCCTCGACCAGGGCATCTTCACCATGCTGCCCCACTCGACGGCGCAGGCCGATGTGGCGGCTGGAGTGGTCGATTCGGCCCGAATCGTGGATCCGGCGCTGCACAGCCGTCTGTCCCTGACCACGGCGCCCTGGATGCCGCTCAGCCAGGCCGCGCGCCACTTGGTCGAGACGGTGCGCCGGAAATTTCTAGCCATGGTGCGCAAGCACGGCTGGCCGACTTCTGTCAGCAGATAGCCGGAGGCGCATCAGGGGAACCGACCCGTCGCGAACTTACAGCGACCGCGCGACCAACTCCTTCATGATCTCGTTTGTGCCGCCGTAGATGCGCTGGACGCGGGCATCTGCCCAGGCGCGGGCGATTGGGTATTCGCGCATATAGCCGTAGCCGCCATGGAGCTGGACGCATTCGTCGATCACCCGGCAGGCCATGTCGGTCGCCCACAATTTCGCCATCGCCGCCGTCGGCACGTCGAGGTCGCCGCTCAGATGGGCCTTCATGCAGGTGTCCAGGAACACGCGGCACAGGGTCACGTCGGACGCCATCTCGGCGAGCTTGAAACGGGTGTTCTGGAATTCGAAAACGGCGCGGCCGAAGGCTTGGCGTTCCTTGACGTAATCGATGGTCCATTGCAGGGCGGCTTCCGTCTGGGCCGCGGCGACCATGGCGATCGCCAGCCGCTCCTGCGGCAGCTTTTCCATCATATAGGCGAAGCCCTTGCCTTCCTCGCCGATGCAGTTCGTGGTCGGGACGCGAACGGATTGGAAGAACAGCTCCGCCGTATCGGCGGCATGCTGGCCGATCTTGTCGAGTTGCTGGCCATGGGCGAAGCCTTCGCGATCCGCTTCGACGATGAGTAGGCTGATGCCCTTGGCCTTCTGGGTCGGATCGGTCTTCGCCGCCAGCAGGATGAAATCGGCCGTATGGCCGTTCGAGATAAAGGTCTTCTGACCGTCGATGACATATTCGTTGCCGTCCCGCCGCGCCGTCGTCCGGATCGCCTGGACGTCGGTGCCGCCGCTCGGTTCCGTCATGCCGATGGCGGCCACGGCCTCGCCGCTGACCATTTTGGGCAGCCAATGGGCTTTCTGCTCTTCCGAGCCATAGGCGAGGAAGTAGGGGACGACGATATCGCTATGGACGGAGAGGCCGCCCAGCCCCATGGCGCCGATCCGCGCGATCTCCTCCAGTACCACGGCGTTGAACAGGAAGTCGCCGCCCGGCCCGCCATATTCCTCCGGCACATTGGGACAGAGCAGCCCGGCGCCGCCGGCCTCCAGCCAGAAGGAGCGCGGAATCTCGCCTTCTCGCTCCCAGCTTTCGTAGTGGGGGACGACCGCGCTCTCCAGAAAGCGGCGGACCGAGTCGCGGAAGATCCGATGCTCCTCCTGGAATATCGCGCGCGAGATGGCGGTGGCTGGGTTCATCATGACGGGTCTCCAGAGGCGAAACTGCGCGGCATCCGACGATAGGGGCTTCGGCACGCCTTCGGTAGGGTTTGCTGACCGGCGCTAGGCAAAGACGAAACGCCAGGGCCTCGACGGTCCGGTTGCCGAACCTTCGGCGACGGCCGTCGTTCCAGGACAGTCGTAGGCCACGACGGTCGCCCAGGCTGCGGCAGCCGCCCGCTCGAGGGCATCCGGCAGGGGGTGAGCGGGCGGCGCGAACTCGCCGACCTCATGCAGGCGGCTTCGACGGACGGTGCCGGTGACGGACCTTTTCGGGCCGCCGGCGATCTCGACTTCGTCGCCCCAGGCGCTGTGCCAGGCCGCCCAGAGTGCGGCACCCCGCGCTGCACCGGTTTCGGTCATGGGCGCGAGAAGGTCGTGGATATGCTCGCGGTGCTGGAGGATGGTCAGGCGGAGCGCATGGGCAAATATCTCGGCGGTCTCCTCTTCGCCCAGCGCGTCCAGCATCCAGTAGAGGCGGCCGCCGACATAGGCGACGGAGAAGTTGCGCCAGGCCTTCGCCTGACGTTCGAGCGGCCACACCGCCGGGTCGAACGCGGGACCGCGCAGATCGAGGCCTGGCGGGACCCCTTCGTCGAGGCGGACTTGCAGCCTTTCGTCCGGCTCGAGAGCCCGATGGGTTTCGATGAAATAGCCAGCATCGCGCGCGCCGCCCGCGGTCACCATCTCGGTCATGACGAAGGCGAGGCCGGGATTGCCGAGCATCGCGCCGTTATTGGCATGCCAGGCCCGCATCGTTTCGATCAGCATCTCGGGCCGGAACGAAGCGACGGCGATGCTCGGATGCCAAGGGCTGTCCACCCAATAGGGCGTCTCGTAGACGATCCAGGCCTTGTCGGGGCCTTCCTCGGCATAGGTGACGCGGAGCCCGCCCAGGGCGTTCGACAGGAAATGGTACTTGGCGCAACGGACGGCGTCGGTAGCCTCCTCGTCGAGGCCGAGCTTCTTCAGGCCGGGGAGGAAGAAGTCCTTCTGGTGGGAGCGCAGGACGTTGAACTGGATCGACTCCGCGGCCTCGTGGCCATGCCGGCGGATGATCGAAAGGGTGAGGGCGTTGTCCACGCTGAAGGCGAGACTGCCGCCCAGGCGGCAAAGCTGGTCGAGTGGCAGGGACGAAAGATCAGACATCTTGCACGGTTCTCCTGGGCGGTGCCGAAGTCACTAGGAAGGGCTTGAAGAAAGGGCAGCGACCAGGATGTGCCGCTGGATCTTGCCGGAGGCTGTGCGCGGCAATTCCAGCACGATCTCGAGGCGCTGGGGCAGTTTGTAGGTCGCTATCCCCGTGGCGCGCAGCCGTTCGACGATGGCGTCCAAGGTAACCGAAGCCGAACCGTCGGCGACGACGCAGGCGCAGCAAATTTCGCCTAACCGCGCGTCCGGCAGGCCGACGACGGCGACCACCGACACGCCCTCCATCCGCGCGATCTCCTCCTCGATTTCCCGCGGCGTGATGTTCATGCCGCCGCGGATGATGATCTCCGACTTGCGGCCGACGATCGTCGCATAGCCGTCCTCGTCCATCACCGCCACGTCCCCGGTCCGGACCCAGCCGTTCTCGAATTTGTCTCGCGTCCGCTCGCGGGCCTTGTAGTAGCCGACGCAGAGGGCGGGGCCGGTGACCCAAAGTTCGCCCTCCGTGCCCCTCGGCAACGGCTGCCCGTTGTCGTCGCGGATATCGACGGTCATGCCGTCGATCGCCTGCCCGTCCGTCTCGATGCGCTTCTCCAACGGAGAGGACGGCCGGTTCATCGTCGCGATCAAGGTTTCCGTCTGGCCGTAGAGCCGAATGACGCTCATGCCGCGCTCGCCGGCCTCCATCACCACCTTGGGCGGGATCGGGGCGCCGCCGCAGCCGAAGATGCGGATCGAGGAGAGATCGACGGCGCCGCGCCGTGCCGCCGCGAGAAGATCGGTCAGAAAAACCGTTGCCGCCAGGGTGAAGGTCGGTCTCTCCCGTTCGATCAGGGCGCTCGCCTCCTCCGTGCTCCAGCGATCCTGTAGTACGAGCTTGGCGCCGTGCAGCAGGGTGTAGCGGATGCCGAAGTTGAAGCCTGTCGAATGGCCCACGGGCGACGGCATCCAGACGACCTCGTCCTCCCCCATGTCGAGCGACGACCAGACCGCGCGCATGTTGGCGTTGAGCGTTTCCTCTGTGTGCATCACGGCCTTGGGATCGGCTTCCGTGCCGGAGGTGAACAGGATCACCGATACCGCCGATGCCTTCGGTCGCCGGTCGGGCGCGCGGTCGGAGCGGGCGTCGAGGCCCGCGAGCCAGGTTGAGGAATCGGGCGATGCCGGGTCCGGCACATCGACGATCACCGGCTTGAGATCGTGGTCGAGTTCTTCCGCCAAGCCCGCGACCAGGTCGCGGTGGGAGAATCCGCGATAGCTGTCCGGCACGAAGATCGCCTTGGCGCGGCTGAGCCGGAGCATGAAGCGCAGTTCCTTGGCCCGGAATACCATCAACATGGGATTGACGACCACGCCCAGCTTGTTCGCCGCGATAGCGATCACGGCCGCCTCCAGGCAGTTGGGAAGCTGGACGGCGATCACGTCCCCCTTGTCGATGCCCGCCTGGACGAACCAGTCGGCGAGGTGGTTGGCGAGCCGGTCGAGCCGGCGGAAGGTGGTGCGCCGCGCGCCGCCCAGATCGATGACGGCCTCGCGGTCGGGCGCCGCCTCGGCATAGGCCGAGACTTGGTCGCTCAGCCGCGCGTCGTTCCACAGGCCTTCGGCGCGGTAGCGGTTACGGCCGGGCGCGATTCGATCCGCGAGCGCGGGGTCCAGGGAAGGGGCCGTGGGATCCGATTTCGTCATGGTATCTCCGGCGGCATTTTCTCGGTCAGCTGCCTGCTCCCCATCGTAAGGGGAAGAAGCTCATGACGGCTTATATTTCGAACAATAGCGGGGCGTAACTACGACTCGCAACGCATTGTTGGTATGGTCGAATGTGCCGCCTTTCGCCAGATTCGGCGCCCTCAGGGAGCTGGGAAGAGCCGGCCGATAGAGACCTGTCCCGGCGAGCGCCTCTTCGACGATCGCGTGGCCCCCGGGGTTCCAATGGGCGCCGCCCTCGAAATCCAATTTTTCGCCGGTGTCGCAGGCAGGCTGCAGATCGACCCCCCCCCCCCCCCCCCCGGGGGGGGGGGGGGGCTTTTTCCATGAAATAGTCGCGGCTTTATGCCTAAGCATTCTTGTACAGATCAGGCCGGGCGCCTTCTACGACGAAGACGATACGGCTTTTCAGGACGCCGGCCGCTTCGGCGGTGGCCGGCAGGAGTAGGTCAGTCGCGCGGTTCCATTCCCGGGCGGGGGCCGGCTGGGCAGGCGGGCCGACGAATAGCCTTTCGATCAAGTGATCCAGGCGTGCTGCCACCTCCAGATTGAAAACCAGATAGGCGGCCAGGCGGCTCTTGTTGAGGAGCCACCGTTTCCAGTTCGGCGCGTCGTCGACGCGAACCAGGGCCGGGTTCCCGACACTCGCGTCATCCCCGACCACGGCCAGGAGAGGCCGGGGACCGGCGCTCGCATAGTCCTGATTGTTCAGAAACCCGGCGTTGTTGCTGTGCCGCTTCGTCGCCAGATTGAAATCCGGCCCCCTCGGCCATGTGATATCGACATTGGGCCGATAGATCCAGACGGGCCGATCCGCGTCGACGGGGGACCATTCCGCATTGTGGATGACCGGAAGGAAGCGAAGCCCTATCTCAAGCACCGTCACGAACAGCACGGCCGCGATGGCGGTCCCCAATGCCAGATTCCCGAGGGGTTCCCCTGGGCCCGCGTGCATTCCCGTTTTCGGTGTTTCGATGCGGCGCTGCCGCGGCTGTTCGCGGTCTACTGGCATGGGCATCCGTCGGCTATTTCATTTCGGCCTTGGTGGCCATGTCCGCGCCAGTCGAAGCCGGGAGGGCTTCGATCCTTGCCGGTTCAACCATGCGATTGATGCGGGCTCTCCTATATCGATGCTGTGCTACAAGTCCATTCGGCTCGCCGGACGGGAATGACAGGCAATGGAAACCACGAACTCGCCCCTGACCACGACCGCCAATGACGGAAAGGTCGCTCTTGTCACCGGCGGCGGATCGGGGGTCGGCCGCGCCGCGGCCCTGGAGCTGGGGCGAACCGGCGCCAAGGTGATCGTCTGCGGCCGCCGCCGGGTGGCTATCGAAGAGACCCGTGACAGGCTTCTCGCAGCGCAGGTCGAGGTCTTGGCGGTTGAGACGGACGTTCGTGAGGCGGATCAGGTCGACCGCCTGATCGACGCCGCGCTGGAGCGCTTCGGGCGGATCGACATTCTCGTGAATAACGCGGGCGGCCAGTTCATGGCGCCGGCGGAGGAAATAACCCTCAAGGGCTGGCGCGCGGTCCACCGGGTCAGCCTCGACGCTGTTTGGGACCTCACACAAAAGGTAGCGGAGCGGTCGATGATTCCAAACCGCGCCGGGGTCGTTGTCTTCATCGGTTTTAGCCCCGAGGGCGGCAGCCCCGGTTTCGCCCATGCCACGGCCGCGCGCGGCGCCGTCGAGTCCCTGACCTCCGCCCTGGCGCTGGAATGGAGTCGCTACGGCATCCGGACGGTCTGCGTCTCGATGGCTCATATCGAAAGCGAGGGGATGCGCGAGAACTACCCGGCCGAGCGCCAGGCCGCCTGGGCCGGACAGGTGCCGATGAAGCGATACGGAACCGCGGCGGAATGCGCGACCGTGATCGCCTTTCTGACCTCGCCCGGCGCTGCCTATGTTACGGGCACGACCGTCTATGTCGATGGCGGGGTCAATGCCTGGGGCTCGGGGGTGGCACCGCCCGATCTGGAACCGTCGGGCGCGCCGCCCGGCGCGGTGCCATGGCGCTCGACACGGAAGCCATAGGGCGGCGCGGATTGGTTTGTTCCTTCCTAAGCCGCCGGGAGTAACATCGGCGGCGAACGGGGGAAGGAGAGAGTTATGGAGAAGAGTATGAACAAGGGTCATTGCCGCATCGACGACTTGGATTGGAGCCTGCTGGAAGGCCGCAACTGGGGCGCGATGCGCTGGAAGGAGGTTTTCAACGAGGAGCGTTTCGGCTCCCGCGAATTCGTCTTCGGGTATGGCGAACTCGATCCCGGCGCGGCGCAGCCGCTCCACACCCACAAACAGACCGAGACGATCTACATCATGGCCGGCCAGGCCAAGGTGCGCCTGGGCGCGCGGTCCATCGAGATCGGGCCCGATTCGGCGGCGATCTTCCCTGCCGGGATGCCGCATTCGATTCAGGTCCTAGGCGGCGAAGCCCTGCGCTTCATGGCGACCTACGCGACGGAGAAGCAGGGCCAGGACGTGGGGGCGATCCCCGCCGACGAGGCTGCAGCTACCAAGGTCGATTTCGTCAACGGCCGCTTCACCCGCTGGGCCGTGGCCGAGGAATTCGACGACTGGATCCCCATCGAGCCGTCCAAGGGCAGGAAGAGCATGTGCGTCCGCCTGCTCGTGGGCGGGGGAACCGAACTCGGCAAGGAGCTGCGCGGCGGCACCTGCCTGCTCCCCGTCGGCGCCCATTACACGCGCCATTTCCACGACCAGGCCGAAATCTATGTCGGCCTATCCGGCCGCGGCATCGTCTATGTCGGCGACGAGGCGGTGGAGGTGACCCCCGGCACCGCCATTTATCTCGGCAGTCGCGTCCCCCACGGCGCCGACACGGTCGGCGACGAGCCCTTCCGCATGTACTGGCTCTACGGCATGGAATCGACGGGCGAGAGCTTCAATTGGACGCCTGTGGAGGACACCTATACCGAGGCGCGAGGATAGGGGGTTTACCCGACCGACTCGTTTGTCGTTGCCCGGCGTAGTCTGGATTTGGCCTAGAGGGACCCGGCCGAGAACTCTAGGAATGGAAAGCGTTCAGTTGTCAGATGTTGGCGTTAACCGCGTGTTCCAGGCAAACCCTATCTCTTCCAGGCGCTGGCGACGCGTAGGTGCTGATTCACTTCGAGGGGGCAGGCCAGTTCCCACGACGCGAAGGAGCGATGGCGCGGTTCAGGGACGTAAAGACCCTGCAGAACTTCGCCGCCATCCATGCCTCGATCCACAATCACTCCAATCAAGACCGCCAACTCAACCGCCGCGACATTTTCGAACAGAACCGCTCTGCTGCTCTGACCAAGTGGCGCCAACTCGCTGCGTGAGAGTCATGGCCGTGCCCGATTAGACAGCTCACGCTCAATTAGTCTGACAATGCCCTGATACCAACTTTCAGGGGACGCGGTCATCCATTCTTTAATATGGGCTTTTAATGCATCTCATAAATTGGCAACAAAAAGTCATCGATAACTTTCCTTCGATCATTAGCCAATACCGCAGATTTATCCTGAAAGCGCCAACCGGCGCAGGCAAGACCGTGCTCGCGAGCGAGATCGTAGAACGATTCTATAAGGACAAGAAGATTGTCGTGCTATGCCACCGACTTGTGCTGTTAGAGCAACTCGAAGAAATCCTTAGCAGGAAACACACTGTTCGCAAGTTAGCGGTTTCTGACACGGGGCATGCTTTTGAGGGTTACGATATTTTACTCTCGACTACCATGCGAGCTAAGGAGGTGTTGGCGGACGCCATATCTAAGGCCGACCTCATCATTGTGGATGAGGCGCACCGCGTATCGCCCAATGGAACAGCCTATAAACGGATCATCGATAATTTCAACGAGAACGGCAAAGCCCAAGCACACTTCATAGGGCTGACTGCTTCGCCCGAGCGAATTACAAACGATCAGCGTGACCAGCTTAATCTGGTCTTCGATACCATTATCGATTGCGCAAATATTGAGGACTTAATTGAGGAAGGGGTTTTAGCGCAGCCGGTCTACCGGCCCCATTTTGTACACGACCTGAACCTAGCCAGCATCGATATCAGTTCGGGTGATTTTTCGGTCAATAAACTGTCCTCCGCAGTCATTAAATCATCGATGATTGACTATGCGATATGGAGTTATAACGAAGAGCGTTTAAAGGTTTCAGGGAAACCTATCTCGGCCTGGTTCTGCGTCGATATCAGCGCCGCGGAAGCAACGTTACACAAAATTCAACAATTCGGCATCAAGGCTGCGAGCATCACTGCCGGGACGTCGATCAAGGAACGAATGAATCTTTTGGCCCGTCACGAGAACGGCGACATTGAGGCCATTGTATCGGTGGGTGTGCTCACCGAGGGATGGGATAATCCCCACTGCAACATCATAGTCCATCTTCGTCCTACCTTGTCGAAGGTGCTGTGGGGCCAGTCAGTGGGCCGTGGGTTGCGCTCGGCACCCGGCAAGGAGAAATGCATTGTCATAGATGTTAGCTCCAATTGGAGCACATTCGGTCCGGTGGAAAAATTAGAATGGAGCCTTTGGAGTACGCGACGTTCTCATATGAAGTACATGAACCGGTTCAATTGGATCGGTCGACAGCAAGACGGTGAGGAAGTCAGCGATACCTATTTGCTGTGTAAAAATGAATTGGAGAATAAACTACGCTGCTCTCACATTTATAAGAAAAATGCCTATAAAGATGACACCTGTCCTGTCTGTGGCACTTATGCTGCAACCGATATCTACAAGGAACAGAAACTCGATAGTTTCCTGAACGAAGGCGGGCTGCATCGGCTGTTCTTTGACCGGGTGCCAAAGGTTTATAGTGAGATGAACCTATCTGTTTGGGAAAGCCTTGGCGGGACGGCGTGGAAATCAGCAACCGAAAAAGAGAAGGTGTTTATCGTTTTCTGTCTGGCTTTCGCAGAGGTTTCGGGCGAGGAGACAAAATCAGAATCTGAGTATTGGAACACAGCCTTGGCAGCAGAAGCGCATATTCGAACTTATATAGTGAAAAATAAATTCATAATTAAAAAACAAGAGGATTTTGAACTCTCGCTTATCGCAGATGGCATGCTTGCCGGCCAACAGATTAGGGCTTTACAGGCCCATTATGGAATTTCACTTTGCGGCATTGCATTCCAAATGCACACGCCTGCTGAAAATGAACGAAAATACCAAAAAGCAATTAAAATTGCGGAAAGGCTCGCCATGCTCGGCTGCTCTTCACGTGACAATCTACCTTATTTCAACGCCGCCGATCATTTGCCTGCATGATAGATGGCAACGGCGGTAATGACACCATCATGAGCGACATAAATCAACAGAGTACGTTAAGGGTTAAAACCAGTCTTAAACGGTGGCTTCAATAATTCCCGTTAGTTGCTAACCAAATAAGCTAAGGGGCTAGCGCGTAAAACGCTAACCCCTTGCTTTGTTTGGCTCCCCGGGCCGGACTCGAACCAGCGACCCAGCGGTTAACAGCCGCTTGCTCTACCAACTGAGCTACCGGGGACCAGTGGCCCGCGCGTGTCAGCGCGACGGAGGGCAAAACTATGGAGTCGGCCCGACTCGGTCAAGAGGCACTATGCGGTCTTTTCCGCGTGCTCTCGGCGCTTGGTCTCTTGCCAAGGTAGGGCTTGGGCAGCAAAACTGCGCCCTGGTTTCGGGGGAGGGGGATGCAGGCCATGGCTGGACGGGGCGTATGACCAAGGTCGTCGGGTGCGATGTCGGCGGCACGTTTACCGATCTGATGCTGATCGACGAGGCCGCCGGGGTGATCCATGTCACCAAGGTGCCGACCACGGTCGAGAACCAGGCCTTCGGCGTGCTCGCCGCGATCGAGGCGACCGGTGTGCCCCTGGGCGAGATCGATTCGATCGTCCACGGCACCACGGCCACGACCAACGCCCTGCTCGAACGCAAGACGGCCAAGGTCGGGGTCATCACCACCAAGGGCTTTCGCGACATTCTGGAGCTGGGCCGGCGCACGCGGCCCAATCCCTATGGTCTGACCGGCACCTTCCGGCCCTTGGTGCCGCGCGATCTGCGCCTGGAAGTGGCGGAGCGGATGAGCGCCGAGGGCGAGGTTGTCACGCCCCTGGACGAGGCGGCGGTGCGCGATGCGGCGCGGACCTTGGACGGGCTGGGCTGCGAATCCCTGCTGATCCATTTTTTCAATTCCTACGCCAATCCCGCCCATGAGCGCCGCGCCGCCGAGA
>Ga0114999_10005383_pt1 | contig 15107 bp, 14 predicted proteins | sample ArcticOcean_MG_C_3_FD_89820 | JGI IMG/M metagenome (GOLD analysis project Ga0114999, IMG submission 89820) | Marine microbial communities from western Arctic Ocean - ArcticOcean_MG_CB8_126 | ecosystem: Environmental > Aquatic > Marine > Oceanic | place: Arctic Ocean: Canada Basin | collected...
ACGCCGGCTGGAACGCAGTGGAGGATCCAGCGATCCACTTTGGGACCCGCCTCGGCGTTCTCCTCGAGAAGGCAGGAGTGCGAGTTCACGGCACGATTCGGCGCCCGACTGCCGACGAACTGGCGCTCGTACCAGCGCCCCAGATGCGCGGCGGCGGGCTCGGGCGCGAATCTGTACCCACTCCCCTCGTGGCGCTATACGACATCAACTCGGAGCCGCTGGGCCGACTGGTGATGGACGTCAACAAGTTCAGCAACAACGTGATGGCGGAAACGGTTCTACGCACGTTGGGGGCGATTGAGTATGGTGCCCCAGGCACCGACGCGAAGGGAATAGCGGTGGTGGCCGCGTTCCTGCAGGACCAGCTGGGAGCGTCGACCAACGACTTCGTCCAGGCCGATGGATCCGGCCTCTCATCGCAGAATCGCTTCAGTCCCGCCATGGTCGTCAACCTGCTCGAGTACGCCGAAAACGACTTCCACGTCGGCCCGGAGCTGCTCTCGTCGCTGAAGGTCTCGGGCCTCGACGGATGGAGTCCAGCGCCCTTCAAGTACGTCCCACTGAAGGGCGAACTGCGGGTGAAGTCGGGGCACATCCGGGGTGTCAACACGCTGGGCGGCATCCTGCACACCACCGGGGATCGCCTCATCGTCTTCGCCTTCATGGTCAACGGTCATCGCGCCCAGCAATGGGAAATCGATCAGCGGATGGCCGAGATGACCGCGGCGCTAATCCGCGACTTCTAGCCAAAACGGCAGGACCAGGACCATGCAGGTCGAAGTTCCCGAGTACACAGTCGCGGACGACGTCGCGATCGCGACGCAAAGAACGGCGCTCGTGATCGTCGACATGCAGAACGACTTTGTGCGACCGGAAGGCGCACTCCCGATCGAAAACGCCGCCGGCAGCATCGGGGCAATTCGCCGACTGCAGCAGTTCGCCCGCGCCGCGGGGATGCCCGTGTTCTACACCCAGGACTCGCACTACGCGGGCGATCGTGAGTTCGCGCTCTGGGGCGAGCACTGCACCGTCGGCACGTCGGGGTGGGAGATCATCGGCGACCTGGCGCCGGATGAAACCGCGGGCGATCTGGTCTTCCGCAAGGACCGCTACGATGGATTCTTCGGCACCAACCTCGAGAGCACTCTGCGTCAACGGGATATCGACACCCTGATCATTTGCGGCACGGTCGCGAATATTTGCGTGCTCTACACCGCGGCCAGCGCCGCGATCCGCTGGTATCACGTCATCTTGCCGATTGACGCGATCTCCGCGATCACCGAATTCGATCTGCAGTTGACGATCCGCCAGGTGGGGTGGCTATTTCGGGGCACGATCACGCGCGCCGATGCTCTGCGCGCCACGACCGGCTAGCGGTCGTAGCCTAGATGACGCGCTCGTCGCCCGCGTAGACGACGAAGCTCTCACCGCGCACAAACCCGATCAGGGTCATGCCGCTATCGGCGGCCAGATCGACTGCAAGACTGGAGGCGGCCGACACGCCTGCGAGCAGCGGGATTCCTGCCACCAGTGCCTTCTGCACAACCTCGAAGGACTGCCGCCCGGAAACGACCAGCATGTGTCCGCCAAGGGGTAGCAGCTCGCGCAGGTACGCCCAGCCGATGACCTTGTCGACGGCGTTGTGCCGACCGACGTCTTCGCGCACAACGAGCAGCTCACCATCCGGTGTCAGTAGCCCCGCCGCGTGAATGCCTCCCGTCGCCTCAAATGTTGTCTGCGCCGCGCGAAGCGCCGGGACAGCTCCGGTCACGACCTCAGCTTTGAACCGCGTGGCTTCGCGGAGGCGGGCGTCGGCCACATGGATCGCTTCGATACTGGCCTTGCCGCAGACGCCGCAGGAGGAGGTCGCATAGAAGTTGCGCTGAGGGAGCGTCAGCGGACCGACTCCCGGCACGAGACCGACCTCCACGATGTTCTCCGGGTTGAGCGCGTCGTCATCGGTGCAGGCACTGATCGTACCGATGTCACCCGGCTTCACGATGGTCTCGGTGTAGAGAAAACCCGCAGCGAGTTCACGGTCGTGCCCCGGGGTGCGCATGACCACCGCCACGGAATCCCCTTCGAGTCGGATCTCGCAGGGCTCCTCAACGGCGAGCCGATCTGGCTCCCGGCTCCGCCCGGCGCGCTTAACGCGCACGACGTCGCGGTCAACGGACCCGAGGTCCGTCACTGCCCGGCCTCTGTGAGCGTGCTCTCGAGCGCAGCCAAGAGATCCGCGGCGTCCCATGAGTTGCCCACGAACGCCGCGATGACCCGCCCATCGGGCCCGACCAGGATGGTCCGGAGCGAGTGCACGAACTCGCCACTGTCCGGGCGGTATCGAATACCCGAGAACTCGCCCAGGTCGTGCAGGCTCGTCGGCGTGGACGTGGCGAACCTCCAGCGCTCGAACGTGTCGGGGTCGGTGCCCGGGAGGTAGCGCCGGGCGTAGTCGCTCAGAACCTCCGGGGTGTCGAATTCCGGATCGATACTGAGCGAGAGCAACTTCAGACCGCCGTAGCGCTCTGGGTCAGCGCCGACCGCGATGTGGATCTCATCGAAGAGCTCCGACATCTTCGGGCAGAAATCCGGGAGCGGGCAACGGGTGTAAATGAACGTGTAGGCGAAGTACTGCCCCTGGTATGACGCCAGACTCAACGGAGCGCCGGACTGATCGATCAGATCGATGGACGGGACTTCGCTGCCGGGATCAGGTGCCGGGATAACGGCCTCCGCGGCGGCTCCCTCGGACGCCGGCGTGCGCACCGAGACGTCTTCCAACCAACTGGCGGTGCCCGACACCACCAGTGTCGCCTTGACCTGCGCCCCCGGGACTACCGCCCCCAAAACCCATTGCTCGCGCACATTGAACGGCATCGTCATCACGCCCATGAAGTCCGCCACGGGCTGATGCTCTAGCGTGACAGTCCCCTGTTCGGAGTCTACCGAGACCACGTCACCAACCAATTCGTAGCGGTGCGTATCACTCGTCTCAGCAACGTCGTCGCTGCCGCCACAGGCAGAAGTGGCCAGCACGAAAGCCATCAGCAGAGCCACACGACGGCTGCGGGCGCGGTATCCGATGGAAGCAATCACAACGACTCCGTTTTCGACGGCCATGACCTGGGGTAGAAACGGCGCTCTCCAAGCGCCTGGGCCGGGACGAATCGCGGCCCCCACCGCTGCGCCAACTCTGCCATGCGATCGCGGATGGCTTCGCCCCCTCGCTCCTCAGCATAGCGAAAGACGCCACCGCGGAACGGTGCGAACCCGATCCCGAGGACAAGCGCCAGATCGGCCGCCGCCGGGCTTGAGATCACACCTTCCTCCAGAGCCGTGGCGGCCGCGTTGAGCATGGCTAGCACGCAGCGATCAACGATGATCGCCGCGGACAGCGGGTCGCCGGGCCCGATCACCAGGGTCTCGGCGGCTGGGTCCGGCGCCGGCCGCTCCCCATCCGGGTAGGCATAGAACCCCTTGCCGCCCTTGCGTCCGAGGCGACCGGCGGCGACCAGGCTCGCGGCCGCGGTGGCCGTCGGCATGGCCGTGCCAAACGCCGGCGCCATCTGCGCCGCTACTCTTGCCGCAACGTCGAGCCCGACCTCGTCGAGTAGCCGCAGCGGCCCCATGGGCATGCCGAAGCCCTCCAGGGCCGTGTCGATCACATTGATGGGTGTCCCCTCCTCCAGGATCAGGAGGGCCTCGTTGAGGTAGGACGTCAGCGCGCGGTTGACGAAGAAGCCGGGCGCATCGCCAACCACCACCGGGACCTTGCCAAGGCGTGTGGCGAACGTGCGCACTGTATCGATCGCCCACTCCGCCGACTCGGGGCCGCGAACGACTTCCACCAGCGGCATAGCAGGGGCCCAGACCCATGCGGCGGGGCGACAATCCCGCCCAGGCGTACCCGGCAACCCGTCCGAGCGGTTCGAAACCCAGATCACGGGCCTTCTCGGCCGTCATCACGAGTGTTGCAGCGGCCCCATCGGTCACCATGCAGGCGTTTCCGGGCGTGACCGTGCCGAAGCGCGTATCGAAAGCTGCGGCGAGCTTCCCCAGGGCCTCCAGACTCTGCTCGGCTCGGGGGCCAACGTCGTGCTCGAGAACTTCGGAATGTGTCGGCGGCAGAAAGAGCCGTATCCGTTCGTCGTCGAACAATCCGGCCTCCTCTGCGGCCACCGCACGTTGGTGGCTGCGCAGGGCGAATTCGTCCTGCGCCTCGCGTGTGATGTCGAACTCCTTGGCGAGAACCTCCGCGGTTTCGCCCATGTTGAGACCACAGATCGGATCCGTAAGCCCCGCAAGTAGCGCCATTTCGGGTCGGAAGTGACGCGGCCGGAAGCCCAGCAGCGCCGCCAACTTGGCGCCAATGCCGCGGGCGCGAAACAGCTTACTGAACTGCCGCGTCGCATCCACCGGATAGACGAGCGGATAATTGCTCATCGATTCCACCGCACCGGCGACGATGATCTCGGCGCGCCCGGCCCGGATCTTCTCGGCCGCACTGGTAATCGCCTCCAGCCCCGAGCCGCAGTTACGCTGAACGGTCATGGCGGGAATCGACCGCGGCAGATTGGCGCGCAGGGCTACCACCCGAGCCACGTTTGCAGCATCAATCGGGTTGCCCGCACACCCCACGATGACCTCATCGATGGTCGACGGATCGATGTCCGCCCGGGCCACCAGTTCGCCGATCACCTGGCGGCCAAGCTCCACCGCGGAGACTTCGCGGAGGGCCGTGCCGGCCTTCGCAAACGGCGATCGGATGCCGTGCGTGATGACGATTTCTGCAGACATGGAGGCCTCGTAGTTCGGACGCGGAGACACTATCGCACCGGGTCTGCAGAGGTGGTGACGTGTTCGACTCGCCAGCGGTACGCCCCTATGCCATCGTCACAGAATGTTTGATCCCGACAATCCCGTGTTCGCGCCCCTGTTGTTGCCCACCGACCGCGACGCCCTGAAGAGCTGCGGCCCGCTGCAGGCCGCAATCCTGCCGGCGACGGTGGCCGTCAACGAACGTCTGGCTCCGCTGCATCTGGAGGCGCGCGGCAAGGCGGCGAGCCTTCTGGTGGATCCGCGCACGGCAGCGTTTCAGTTCGAAGGCTATGTGAGCATGGAGGACGTGCGCGCTCTGCCCTACAGCCCCGGTCGCGGAACACTGGGAGCCCTCTGGGCACCCGAGCAGTTCTCGCGCCCATACCGAGAGATGGTCATTGGTGGTGTGGTGGCGCTGCAAGAACACCTGCACGCCGACGCGATTGCCGCGCCGTACTTTCTCGTCCCGGGTCCGGACCATCCCTGGCTCGAGGTGGCAGTCGACATCGGCCGCGAAACCCGTGCCCGCGCCGGCAAGAAGCCGGTAGTCGTCAACGTCTGCGTCGACATCGACTCGATTCTGGCCGCGCCTCCGCGCGCCACCTTCTCCGATGCCTTCAGCGACACGGGCGCCGATCTCTTCATGCTCACGGTCGTCAACTTCGATGAGGTGGAAGCCACGCCCGACGAAGTGCGCGCGGTGCTCGACCTGTTGTCTCGACTCGGCACCAGCGCCCCGACGCTGCTGCTCTACGTGGGACGAGCCGGTCTGGCCGCTGTAGCGCACGGTGCTGCGGGATTCGGCGGAGGTTCGCTCGAACTGGAGGCCCACCCTCGCCGGTACCTACGCGAGGGACTAGTAAACCTTCACTCCGATACCCACTACCTGCCGGGCGCCATGCTGCGGCTGCCCGTGCGTCTTGCTGCATCGGTCGCGGAACGGGTCCCACAGGCCGACGCCACCGACGCCCCCCTCGCGACCAGACTTGTCCGCAGGGTTCGCGCTCAACGCGCGCTCGACGCGAAGGCGGGCGAGGCGCTCTGGCTCGGCAACTACACGGGATCCGAACGTCCGGCGGCGCTCAAGGGTCGTCTCGACGAAGCCCTCCGGGTCTGCGAAACGGCCCAGGTCGAGCTTGCCGATGGCGACAGCGAGCCGCTGACGCGTAGCGCTTTCCACTATCTGGAGGTTCTGCGCGAGATCGCTGGCGGCGAAAAAGCCGAACTACTGGGCGGCGCTAGCTTCTAGGCCGGGCACACCCGCGGCAAACGGGCCGATCGTGTCGTACTCCAGCTCCGTCATTGTCTTGTCGCCCGTCTCCAGGCAATAGGTTCCGCATTCGGTGAACGGCCGCGAGTACACGTGCAAGCTGACCGCCCGCTCGCCAAATTTATCCAAGTTCGAGATGCGGTGAACGCAGGCGCAACGATCGACGTGCAGTTCCTTGCCCTTGCCTCCGACGGTCTCCTCGTTCAGGAGACTCGGCGGTCCGGCGCCATCTTTCCAGTTGTAGTCGCTCATCTGCAGCCGCCCCACTTCGATACGCATCCAGCAACACTGCCCCGCATGGTCGTGAATGGGAGTGACCTGACCCACGTTCCAGCCCAGCAGAGTGACCTGGAAGCGATCGTCCTCGAAAACGAGGTGGCGGGTGTAGCGGCTCTCGTCCCACACCACGTAGCGCTCGATCTCCTCGGGCTTGATCCGGCACTGATCTATCAGCGCGATCATGTCGGGATCGCCTGGCGGCAGCGACTGCAGCGCGGCGACGAATTCCTTGAAGGTGACGTGCTCGACCATCGGTTTGCCTCCACCGCGTTGCCGATTCTGGGGGACCGTAATTTATATTACAGCGCAGCAGACCGCAGCCTACCAAAGGAGCCGTTCGCGCGCGGGTCGTCGCAGGAGACGGTCCGAACCTTGACCGGCGGCCCCTGAACCGGTCAGGCTGGCGGCCTTATAGCGTGTATCAAGGTGGTCGATGAAGACGAGGCTGAGGGCGAACTCGCGAGGGAGTTCGCCAAGGCGCGAAAACGCGCCGGCCGTATTTTCAACGTCCTTAGAGTTCAGGGGCTCAAACCGGCTGCGCTGCGCGACACGGTGCGGCTGTACATCACGGTGATGCATGGGCCCGGCGAGCTCTCGCGGCCGGAGCGCGAGATGTTGGCCGTAGTGGTGTCGGCCGCCAACGAGTGTCACTACTGAGTACGCGCCCACGCCGACGACCTCCGTGACGAGGTCGCAGACGACAACCTGGTCGACGCCATCGTCGCCGACTGGCGCGTGGCGCCGCTCGAGTCGATCTCGAATCGGGCGCGTGCTCTTTGCGAACACGCCGATCGGCTCACGCGGCTTCCCGCGAGTATCGGCCAGACCGACATCGATGCCTTGCGACAGGCCGGATGCTCAGACACAGCCATCGTCGAGGTGACGCAGGTCGTGGGCCTGTTCGCGTACTACAACCGGATCGCGGAAGGGCTCGGCGCCGCACCGGAGCCCGACTGGTAAGTCACCCGCGAGTTCGGTGCGCGCGGTTCGGACGCAGCAAGGCCCCGCCGCACGCGACGGGCCCTTGGCGCGTTTCCGTGTTGCTTACTGAATCGTCATCGAGAACTCGGCCACGATCCGGCGCCCAATGATGTCGCCGAAGATATGCTGCAGCGCGTCTTCGTTGAAGAGGTTCGTCGCGCGGAGCGAGGCCTCCGCGAGGCCATCAAGCAGCATCACGCCGATCGAAGCGTCGACCGTCGAGAAAGCATCCGTCGTTCCCCAGAAGCGGCTGTCGAGAACGTCCGTCCAGTACGCCTCATCCGTGTAGTTGAACGCGGCCGAATAGAACCAGTCGTTCTTGTACCCGTTCCACCCTACGTTGAAGCGATGGTTCGGCGGACGGCCGACCTCGTCTTCGGGCACTCCCTCGATCTCGGGATCTGCCTGGTACGAGTAGCTAGCCGTCACCGTGTTCCGTGCCATCGGCTGCATCCGGAGGCCGATCTCGATGCCCTTGTTGATCGTATTGCCAATGTTGCGATAGCTGAAGAGTGACGGCAGCAGCACGGAGCCGGGGTAGCCCGGCGGACAAGGCGGTACGGGCGCGCCCGGCAAGGTGCACATGAACGGTGGCGGAAAGCCCGGTGGCGGATCGAAGAACGTGTAGACGCCAGCCGTGTAGAAGTCCATGCTGTCCTTCGTCTCTGACCGATAGGCGGACAGATCCCACGAGAACTTGCCGTTGTCGACGCTACCGCGGTAGCCGATTTCGATCTGGTCAGCGCGCTCCTCAACCAGATCCGGGTTGCCTGCCACCCTGCTCGGGAAGATGTAGCGCCCGACGATCGGTAGCTGAACCGCATTGAAGATCGTCACTTCAATGTGGTTGTTGATCAGCGACGGCGTGCGGAACGCGCGACCAAAGCCCGCCCGGACCACATGATTCGGACGACCCGTGGGCCGGAACAGCACGGCACCGCGTGGCGAGACGACCGGGTCGTCGATGTTGCTGAAACTGTCAGCGCGCACACCCGCGTCGATCGAGAAGTTGTCGTTCAGACTGAGTCCCAGCTGCGCGAAGCCGCCGCCCTCTTTGCGGCCCTCATCAGCCCGTGCGATCGACAGGTCGAAGTTGACGCTGCGGAAGCTCCCGCCGTAGGTAACCGAGTGCCGACCGCCGAACTCCGAGGTGTTGGTTGCGGAGATGTCGTAGGTCTGACTTTCGAACAGGAACAGCAATCCGTTCAGCAGGTTGATGCCTTCGCCGTCGAGTACGTTGGCAAACGCCCGAACGTTTAGGTTGCGCCAGTTGTAGTCGGCGCGCGCGTACCATAACGACGTCCCATCCTGGATCTGGAAAGGTCCGATACCGGTATGGATCGTACCGCCCGTGCCAGCGATACCGGCCGACAGCGAAACCGTGGATTCGGCGCCCGTGATGAAATCGACCCGACCGTCAGCCTTCGGCTGCGAGGTGCCGGTATTCGGAAACCCATCACGCGGAATACCGTTGTCGAGCGGCGGCGGGCGATCCCAGGCGTCCTGTGTGTAGTAGGCGGCGCTGAGCTTCCAGGCCGTCTTGGGCCGTGTCCCGGTCCAGGTGAACGCGCCGAAGCCAGTGCTACGCTCGCCCCCGCCGGCACGAACGCGGAAACCGTTGCCATAGGCACGCGGTGTCTTGGTGATGATGTTCACCACGCCGCTCATGGCGTTGGCGCCCCAGACCGCGGAGCCCGGACCACGAACTACCTCGATCTGCTCGATCTCAGAGAAGTCGAGGGGTAGCAGATCCCACGCGACGAAGCCGAAGAAGTCCAGATATACGGACCGGCCGTCAACGAGAACCAACTGTGAGGCGTCGAGCGTCGACGTCGCAGAGCGCGAACTCATGTTGATATCGCGGGCGCTCGTCTGCGTGACGTTCAGGCCCGGTACGCCACGCATCAGATCGGCATAGTTCTTTGCCGGACTCAGCGCGATCTCCGCGCTGTCGATAACCGAGGTCGCAACCGGCGACTCGAGCAGGAGTTGCTCGGTCCGCGACGCGGTCACGACAATAATCTCCTCGATGTTTGTGATCTCCTCTTGCTCCTGTTCCTCTTCCTGATCCTGGGCGGCATACGCCGGAGCCGCGAGGCCCGCCGCGGCGACCAGAGCGAGAAGCAAGAGCAGGCCGAGAAGGCGCCTGCCGGCTGTTCTCATATTTCCCTCCTCGGAAACGTCAGACTGAGATCTACTGGGGAAGTCGATTGAGTTAGCTACCTTCGAGCGCGACGACAACGGCGTCAAGCATCGTCTCGTAGTTGGTGAGGTCCTCGGGACTGATCGCCTCGACCCGCACGAAGCTGCCGCCCTGATCCTTGAACAGGATGTCGTTGATCTCCGCACCGGATTCGGTCACGAACGGCGTGCCCAGTCCGTTCCATCCGTAATCGGTGGCGCGAAAAGTCATCAGCGCGTTGGCCGTGAAGACCAGCGATGCGGCTTCCATGTCGCCGCCTTCGAGTGCGTCGTAGAAGGTCTGAACCGCCGCGCCGCGGATCGATCCACGGCCGAGGAAGAAGAAGAGCGCTGTGGAAACATCTACCGAGATCACGGTGCTACGCGATCCAGGCGCTGGTATCAGGAATTTCCCGTGCCCCTGCGCCTGAGCGAGTTCACGGACCCGCTCGGTCTTTGTCGCAAGGTCCTGCGCTTCAGCCGAAGGAACTGCGGTGAAAAAGCTCGCGGCAAGGGTCACGGCAACAACTAGGCGTAACGGTCTGTTCAAGCTCTTCCCCTCGCCGGCCAAGGACAGTACGCAACTGGCAACAAATTCGGACAGTTGCTGAATGGTCACGGTAGCAAACAAACTTCTACCTCTCAATAGAGACAGCCCCCAGCATGCAACCGTCGCAGCCATAGCTTGCCTGCCGGAGCCGGGCCTGTCCACCTCAGTTAGAATGGTCACGTTCTGGCTCTCGACCTGACGATCCGTCGCGCCAACCACACGATAGGCAACCCCCTATGACCGAAGACAACGCCATCGCGAATGTGATTGAAGCGCGCCGCCAGGCGTGGCTCGACGAACTCATGGAGTTCCTACAGATCCCGAGCATCTCGACAGATTCAGAACACGTCCCTGACATGCGCCGCGCCGCGGACTGGCTGGCCGTCCAGCTCGAATCCGCCGGATGTACCGAGACCGAGATCTGGGAGACGGCGGGGCACCCCGTTGTCTACGGCGCCTGGCGTGGAGCCGACGACGCTCCCACCGTGCTGGTCTATGGCCACTACGACGTGCAGCCGGAAGATCCTGTCGAGCTATGGACCAGCCCGCCGTTCGAGCCCGAGGTGCGCGACGGCAAGCTGTTTGCCCGAGGTTCCGTAGACGACAAGGGACAGCTCTACGTTCACGCCAAGGCGCTCGAGGCCTGGATGCGCAGCGAGGGAGCTTGCCCGGTAAACGTTGTCTTCCTGATCGAGGGCGAGGAAGAAGTAGGCAGCCCCAACGTCGGTGCGGCGGTCGAGGAGCACCTCGAGCAATTGCGTTGTGACGCCGTGGTCGTTTCGGACACCACGATGTTTGCCCCAGGCCTGCCAACGCTGACGAACGGGCTCCGTGGCCTGGCCTACCTGCAGATCGACCTCCAGGGCCCCAATCGAGATCTCCACTCGGGCATGTTCGGTGGTGCCGTAGTGAACCCGGCGGAAACTCTCGCGCAAATGCTTGCCGCCTGTCGCGATGCGCAGGGTCGCATCACGATTCCAGGCTTCTACGACGACGTCGCTGAGGTTCCTGCCCAGGAACGCGCCGACTGGACTGACCTGCCATTCGACGAGAATGACTACCGCGCTTCGCTCGACGTCGATGCCCTGGCGCCGAGCGGACACTCCACGCTCGAGTCGTTGTGGGCGCAGCCAACGTTCGATGTGAATGGCTTGTTGTCCGGATTTACCGGAGAAGGCAGCAAGACCGTCCTTCCCGCCACCGCGATGGCCAAGGTGTCGATGCGTCTGGTTGCAAACCAGGACCCCGAGCGGGTTGCCGACGCGTTCGAGGCCTACATGCGGGAGCTCGCTCCGCCCGGGGTGAAGCTGAAAATTACCCGCATGCACGGCGGCAAGCCCTGGTCGGCGCCCCGTGACCATCCGATCCTGCAGGCGGCGGCGCGAGCTCTAGAGCGCGGTTTCGGCGCCGAGACGGTGTTCATCCGTGAAGGGGGTTCGATCCCGCTAGTGGCGACGCTGGAGGAGCTGTTTGGCGTGCCGACCGTCATGATGGGCTTCGGGCTGCCCGACGAGAACGCGCACGCACCGGACGAGAATCTAGACATGCGCAACTTCTACGACGGCATTGCCAGTTCGGCCTATTTCTTCGAAGAGCTCGCCAAGATCCAGAACTGAGATGAAACGCAAGGACTTCCTGACCCGCATGCGCAATCGCCGACGCGGCGATCAGCTTGAACTGCGCACGTCGGACAAGCGCCGGGCAATCGACTGGCGCACGCTGCGGGTCGAACTTCCCGCCGCAGATGCCGAGGCGGCGCACCAGGACATGGCGATCGGAAGTATGGAACTGCTGGCTGGCGGAATACGGCTGCAGCCCACCCAGGCGTGTTGGGTGCGGGGCTATCGGATCTGGCACGACGACGGCGACGTCGAGCGGGCGGAGTTTCAGTACCGCCCCGTGGAAGATGGGGCGGTCCCGCCACCGGGCGCTACCGCGATCGGTGCGGACGAGGTCTGGCAGCCCTAGCAGTCCGTGGCTGCTAGGCTCGCCGATAGAGCCGCAGGTGGAACCTTCGTGTCCAGCGTTCCTGTGCTGCCTCGTCGATGAAATCGAAACGGTTGGCAGCGACTCGCTCCAGACGCGGCTCAAACAGCGCGTCCAGATCGGCGGCCCGGAACAGGTTGTTGTAGATCCCTGTGTGCGGGTCGCGCACGACGGTGCCGCTAGCATCCGGATTCACCAGGAAGGGTGCGTAGTAGCCGTCATCCAGATCAAAGGTGACAACCACCGCCAGACCGCCCGGACGGAGCACCCGCGCGACCTCACGGCCATAGGCCTTCCGGTGCTCCGGATCGATCAGATTGTCGATTGCCGTGATATCGAGTACCGCGCCGACGGCGCCGTCATCGATCGGGAACGGTTCGCGCAGATCATGCCGCAACGGCAATGTCCGGTCGGTGAGCCCCTCTTCTAGGGCTCGTTTGACGAACAGGCGCAGCGCCGTTTCGGCATGGTCCATACCCACAACGGCGTGGCCACGCGCGGCAAGCGGAATCGCGTTGCGACCACGGCCGCAGGCACACTCGAGAATCGGGCCCTCGATCGTGGCGCCGGCCCCGGCAATGTATCCGAGCAGGAACTCCACGCCGCGGTCCAGCTCATCCCTATACGACGTCGTATAGGCGTGAACCTCGGCGTACTCCCTCTCCCAGGCCAGGCGCGGGTGCAGTGCCTCAGCTGAGAGTGGTGCCATTCGGATCGCGATCCGGGGCCTCGTTGCCTGGAACCCGCGAATACAGGAACGTCGCGGCAAGCGTATCGCGGCTACCCATCGTGGCGCGACCACCACCGCTCATGATCGACTTCTCACCGGAACTCACGCCATACGCGCCCGTCGAGTATCCGACCATCTGGTTGAACAACTCGATTGGCGATTCGAACCCACAACCGATCTGCCCTTTGACAATCGAGTAGGGATCCGAGAGGCTGCCGGTGTGCTCCACGGTCTGCGAGGCCGCCTTCGTCTGAGCCACCACCATCGTGCCGACCTTGACGTCGCCGAGACCTGTTGGAGGCTCGCCGTTGCGCACGACGATCTCTGGGAATCCGAGCGTCGACGCCGTCAGCGCGGGGAACAATGTGAGGATCGAGGCCCGCATCGCATCGATGCGCGCGTCGGAGACGAACTCTTTCGACGAGTCCGCCAAACCACGATAGAGCCGGTAGATCGTCGGCTGAGTCCAGCGGTTGGAAAACCCGGGAGTTCGAGCGTCGATCAAGTTCCCCTTGCCGCCGCCTGTCCCGCGCGCGTACTGGTTCAGGAAGCCCTGGGTGATGCCCGCAGATTCCATCATGGTCACGGCAAGGGTCACGTTGCCATTGACCGCAACGCGACCGCTGCGCGGGAAATGGCCCTTCGCTCGAAACTCGATGTCATAGGTGCCCGTGTTCTCAACGCGCACGCTGATCCTGCCGTCGTCGTCCGCGGAGGCGCTACCAACGCCGACCACGTGGACGGTCGCTTTCTCCACCGACTCTCCGCTAAGAAGCGACCGGAGGCTGGCGCTCACCGTGCCGCCCTGCTGCAGAATCTTCGGAGGTGCCGTCGGGTCCGCGAGTGAATCGTCCGGGCGCTGCTTGCAGCCAGCCAGTCCGAGACCCACGGCACCCGTGCCGAGGAAGCCGGCCTGACGCAGCAGGTCACGGCGATTGAAGGTGCGCTTGTCGCGAGGAGCGGACTTGCGCTTGATGCCAATCATGGGTTCTTCATGGCCTCGCGGATCCTGTGACCCTTCTTGGGGAGACTGAGTTCAGAATTTCGATAGCGGCCGAAGCCCTCGTTATAGAGCGGCTTCAGCGTCGACGCCTCTTCCTCTGCGGCTGCGGCCGCGGAGTCAGGCGAATCGGTCTGGCTGTATTCAATGAGTGCGACGCCGGCAACCGGCGAGTATCCGTAGGCCTGGCGAATGGCTTCGCGCAGCCCTTCTTCCCCGGCATGACCAACCGCCATGACTCGCTGTCCTGAGGACAACAAACGGTAGTGCGCCGGCACTTCGGGGAGATTCTCGATGGTCGCACCATCGAGTTGAATCATTCCGGAGTCCAAGCGCGCTTCATGACTCACGTCGGTCTTCTCCTGCAAGTGCGAAACGCGGAAATTACAGGAAGATTCTAGGGTTTTTCGCGCTCCAGTGCAGGCGCGGTGCCACGATGCCCCCGGTGGCAGGTTGGCAGAGCCCTGCGAAACGAGTTGCCGGGAGACCTTGGCCGGTGTCACCATGGTGACAACTTTTGACACCGACGCCCGCCACATCGTGGGGAGCGCAACGACGCACCGAGCCCATGACGTTTCACAGGATCCTATTGACCGGCGCTTTCGCCACGGTGGCGATTGGGGCTGCTGCGCCTGCTTTCGGCCAGCAGGAACCGGTGAACTTGCTCGCGGCCGGGGGCTTCGAGTTTGAAGGGCTCAGTCTGCGCCTGCCCGAAGTGAGCCCATTCCCGCTGGTAGTAGGTGGCTGGGGTTCACGGGCGGACGACGCGTCGGCCGCTACCGCCACCGGGCAGTTCGGTCAACAGACGCTGACGATATTCAGCGATGCCACGCACCCGGCGCACGTGATCCAGGACGCCCCGCTAGGCACCGCGGGATTCGTATTCCGTGCCGCAATCCAGCGCGACAGCGGCCGCCAATCGATTGCGCTCCATGGCGACTGGGACCGCATGGACCCCAGCGCGGACGCGCTCGTTCGAGTCGATCTCCGGGCCGCGACGATTCGCGTGACCACGGCTGCAGGCAGCTGGTCGGTCCCCCTGCGTCTCGACGATGGCGTCTGGCATGAGATCGACCTGCAGTCCGACCCTCGCGCTGATCAGGTATCGCTCCGTATCGACGGGGTGTTGCAAGGATCCTTCCCGGGGGCACCTGCCACGACACCGCGGACAGTGATCCTTGGCGGACAGCGCGGCGCGACCCGTTCGGCGTTTCGCTACGACGACCTGGTACTTCTGCGATTGCCGGAGATCGAGTTGCTGGCGCTGCGAGAGGGGCTCGCCGAGAGCGGTCAGCACGCCGCGATCCAGCGT